>OLIJ01000090.1_pt1 | contig 67339 bp, 59 predicted proteins | sample 1609731 | NCBI WGS metagenome assembly OLIJ01 (sample SAMEA4350159, study PRJEB24818) | metagenome | biome: human; feature: gut; material: faeces | place: Denmark | collected 2013-09
GCTGACCCGGCGGCGTGCTGGCCGTTGTTCCGTGTCAGTGGAGGCGCATTATAGGGAGTTCTCCGACGTTGACAAGTCCTGTTTTCAAAAAACTTTTCAACCGTCTCTTTTTTCACCAAAACGGGCCTAAACTGGCAGTTTTTCCAGCGTTTCAAAGCCGTAGCGCTGTAAAACGGGTAAAAGCTGTTCAGTTTCCGCCGTCAGCGCCATGCAGTATGCCAGGTTTGGATCGCTGGATTTCGCATCCGGCGCCTCATGCTCCAGCAGCCAGACGGTGCGACGGGCGATGGCGGCACCGGAATCAATCATTCGCGTTCCTTCCGGCATCACCTGCTGCAGCTCTTCCTGTAATAGAGGGAAATGGGTGCAGCCCAGCACCACCGTATCAGGCGGTTCGGCCATTCGCAGCCACGGGCGCAGAATACGCCGCAGTTCATCCAACGGCACCGGCTCGCCGTGCAGCTTCGCTTCCGCCAGCTCGACCAGCTCCGCGGAACCCAGCATCTCTATTTTGCATTCATTAGCAAAGCGGCTGATTAGCTCACGCGTATAGGGGCGTTTGACCGTACCGCGCGTCGCCAGCAGGCCGACGACGCCGTTAGCCGTCAAGCGGGCCGCAGGCTTAATCGCCGGAACCACGCCCACAACGGGAAAAGCAAAGCGGTCACGAAGAGCGGGAAGGGAAACGGTACTTGCGGTGTTACAGGCAATGACGGCCAGCGCCAGCGGATAACGCTGCTGAACAGCGGTGACAATTTCAAGCACGCGCTCAACGATGAACTCTTCGCTCTTCTCCCCGTAAGGAAAAGCCACGTTATCGAAAGCGTAGATGTAATGCAGATTCGGCAGCAGCTGCCGAATCTCATTATAAACCGACAACCCACCGACGCCGGAGTCAAACACCAGCACGGTGGGACGTGGATCAGAAGGTGTAGCTGCCAGACAAGTAGTATTCTCGTCCTGCAGTTTGGTAGCCATAAGCTGTCTCGTAATCTTTATCGAACAGGTTGGCTATTTTACCACGAACTGTCAGGCGATCGGTGATCGGATACGCGGCAGATACATCAAGCGTGCTGTAGCTTGGCAAAATTCTTTGCGTATTATTGTACTGGGACGTGTTGTTATCGTAGCGCTTACCATAATACTGCCACGACACATCCATATCGACGTTAAACATCGTCCAGTCCACCTGGTACTTCGCCTGCCGCTTAGAGCGTCGGGCCAGGACTTCGCCATTATCATCATTACGCGGGTCGACATATTGCAACGTGACGCGATGGCTGAAAATACCGGTATCCACACTTCCCGTCCATTCAACGCCTTTAATCGTCGCGGCGTTGATATTGTCATACTCGCCTTCATAGGTGACAGGGTCTGAGTAGTAGGTAATCAGGTTAGTAATCTTGTAGTGATATGCGGAGAGACGCCAGTCCAGCGGTCCGGTTAGCCCTTCAAGTCCGGCTTCCCACTGCTGCGACTCTTCAGGCTTCAGATTTGGATTTGAGTTGATGCCAAAGCGGGTCGAACCAAACTGTTGTCCCAGCGAAGGGGCGAGGAAGCCAGTACCATAGCCCAAGGTCACACGATAGTTTTCGACAAACTCCCAGCCGGCAGTGGTCTGCCAGGTTCCGTGCCAGCCAAACTGTTCGTCGTGATCTTCGCGGCCGGAGGCTTCGAGGGTCACATCGCCAAACTGCTGCTGCCCGGTCAGATACAGGCCGGTGTTATCACGCTTGTAGGTGTCCGATAATACCGTATCCGACGAGGTCAAACGCTGCTGCTGCCAGTCTACGCCAGCGCTCACCGAGCCATGACCAACAATAAGGTTATTACCCCACTGCAGATTACGCTGGGTCATTCGATCGAGCGTGGTACCATCATTGTAACGGCCATAGATACTGCTGTAGTTGTAGTCTTTGACCTTCTGATAACTGGCGACGAGCTGTGAAGAGTAGATCCCGGAACTGTACTTCAGTCCCGCGTCCCAGCTCTGATTATAGAGCTGCTCTTCATCTGCGCTGTAGGCTGGAGTGTACGGCGGGCTTCCCAAATCGTAATCAGTGTTGTTGGTGTAACTACGACCGCGGAAGAAGCCATCAAAGCTATCGTTAAATTTATGCTCCAGGCTGCCCCAGAACGCTTTGCTACGGAAGCCGTCGCGATCCTGGTCGTGGTCCCAGGTTGAGCCTGGCTGGACGTTAAAGCCTTTGTTACCCTCATAAGAGCCGGCCACCGTGGCGACCGTATCGCCAAAGCGATGACGCAGGGTGCCATCATATTGCTGATAGCCTTCAGAACCAACGCCGGCGGTGATCTTAGATTGTTCTTTATCGGCATGGGTGATGACGTTAATCACGCCCCCCATCGCACCGGAACCATAAATAGCCGAACGCGGGCCGCGGATATACTCCACGCGCTGTACCAGCGACAGCGGTATTTGATTCAGATCGGGGTTATTCGTAATACCGGGGCGGGACATTGGGATACCATCAACCAGCACCAGCACCTGCTTCGCCTCAGTACCGCGAATAAACAGGGAAGAAGTCTGCCCCATTCCTCCATACTGTGCGACGTCAACGCCCGGCAGACGACGCATCACGTCGTTTAAATCCTTTGATTGCCAGCGATCGATATCTTCCCGGGTAACCACATCGGTCGGTGCAAGGACCGTATTGACCGGCTGTTGAAAACGATTTGCTGTCACCACTAACGTGTCTGAATTGCTGTCTTGCGCCCAGCCGGAAAATGCCGTGACGGAGAGAGCCGTCATCAGCGAAGCTTTTTTAATCATTGTAAAAGCATCCGTAACATATAAAGGATGCCGCGGGTTTCATCAGTAGCACGCGATGATAGAAACCAAATGCGACGTATACCGGCAGGTCTTCGGGCTCGGGGCGTGTTATGGATGAGGACTTCCCACCGGATATCGGCAGTGTCTGCAGATTGCGTTCATCCCACCTTCCTTACCGCTGCGCGTCAGCCCCAGATTTACACTGGGTTCCCTTTTAACTCACAGGACCGGTTACACAATGCTATAATCAGAAACATATAGAAGTCCAGACTTCTATAATTATATTTGATCCATCATCCGGGCTGGACTTCCCTGATGCTTTCCCTACAATCCCCGCGTACTTATTTTATTCAGGATGCATCATGACCCCCGAACACCTTCCAACCGAACAATATGAAGCGCAGCTGGCAGAGAAAGTCATTCGTTTGCAAAAAATGATGGCGCCTTTTGCCGCCCCGGTTCCGGAGGTTTTTCGTTCGCCGGTCAGCCACTATCGCATGCGCGCAGAGTTCCGCCTGTGGCACGATGGGGACGATCTCTACCACATTATGTTTGACCAGCAGACCAAATCGCGGATTCGCGTCGATAGCTTCCCGGCGGCCAGCGAGCTTATCAATCAGCTGATGGTCGCCATCCTCGACGGCGTGCGCGATAACCCGGTTCTGCGGCATAAGCTATTTCAGGTCGACTACCTGACGACCATGAGCAACCAGGCCGTAGTATCGCTGCTGTATCACAAAAAGCTTGGCGACGAGTGGCGTCAACAGGCGGAAGCATTACGCGACGCGCTGCGCGCGCAAAATCTCAACGTGCACCTGATTGGCCGGGCAACCAAAACGAAAATCGAGCTTGATCAGGACTACATCGACGAACGTCTGCCGGTGGCCGGTCGCGAAATGATCTACCGCCAGGTTGAGAACAGCTTCACCCAACCGAATGCGGCGATGAATATCCAGATGCTGGAGTGGGCGCTGGAGAGTACGCAAGGAGCAACCGGGGATTTACTGGAGCTGTACTGCGGTAACGGCAACTTTTCCCTGGCGCTGGCGCGTAATTTCGATCGCGTGCTGGCCACGGAAATCGCCAAACCTTCCGTCGCTGCGGCGCAGTACAACATTGCGGCCAACCATATCGATAACGTGCAGATTATCCGTATGGCGGCAGAGGAGTTTACTCAGGCAATGAACGGCGTGCGGGAGTTTAACCGCCTGCAGGGTATCGACCTGCAAAGCTATCAGTGTGAGACGATTTTTGTCGATCCGCCGCGCAGCGGGCTGGATAGCGAAACGGAGAAAATGGTACAGGCATATCCGCGAATTCTGTATATCTCCTGCAACCCGGAGACGCTGTGCCAGAACCTGGAAACCCTCAGCCAGACCCATGACATTACGCGTCTGGCGCTGTTCGATCAGTTCCCGTATACCCATCATATGGAGTGCGGCGTCTTATTAACCCGCAGGTAGGCGATTTTTACAGAACCCGGCACCACAATGCTTGCCGGGTTCTGGCGTTAAGCGGTTACTCTGCCGCCGCATCCTTCCGGTTACGCATCCGGTAGCCTATCCAGAATACCGTAATGACCGACAGCACGGCCGGGAAGAAGTTAGAGCCGATGTCCGGATACTCCGCCCGCACCACGGTGCTGTACAGCAGAACCCCGAGAATGAAACAGGCAGCAGCCAGGCCCGGCAGCCCCACGGGCATACTCCGGTTCTGATAGCGCTGGTGCAGGCAGTAGACCGTCAGCAGCAGAGACAGCACCGGGAAAATGGAAAAGGGAACAATCGAGCTGAACAATGCGGCGAAGGTTCCGTTAATCGATAAGCCAGCGATCAGCGCCAGCAGCAGCGTACCTTTATCTTGAACTGAGTGTTTCATTGCTCGTCCTTCACGTTATACGGAATGATTTGATATTTTTTCTTGTTCACGGCGATACCAGTAATACGCGCCTTTCGAGATCATTCTTAGCTGCAGCACCAGCCGTTCTTCCAGCTGTCGACGCTGTTCAAGCCCGACGTCCAGCGCCTCAGCGCCGGCGCTAAACACGATGGTGACCATCGCTTCGGCCTGCGCTTCAGTAAAGGCGCGCGGCATGTGATTTTCGATTTCTAAATAATCGGCAAGTTCCGCGATGAAATGCTGAATTTCGCGCGCCACGGCGGCACGAAACGCCGCGGAAGTCCCTGAACGTTCGCGCAACAACAGGCGAAAAGCGTTCGGGTTATTGCCGATAAACTCCATAAAGGTAGAGACCGAGGTGCGAATCACGCTGCCGCCTTTGGCAATACGCTGGCGCGCCTGGCGCATTAGCTGGCGCAGCATGAGTCCGCTCTCATCGACCATCGTCAGACCGAGCTCATCGACATCGCGAAAATGACGATAAAAGGAGGTCGGCGCGATCCCCGCCTCACGCGCAACTTCACGCAGGCTTAAGCTGGCGAAACTCCGTTCGGCGCTAAGTTGGCTAAATGCCGCTTCTACCAGCGAACGCCGGGTTTTCTCTTTTTGTAGCGCTCTTACGCCCATCACGTTGTATGAATCCTTCCAATAGCCCTGCTGGCACTATACCAGAGATAAAACTAATCGGTTTACACTGGTTTGTGAAAGATTGTTTACGAGCCGATCATGCTTTTATGCCGCAAAAAAGCACAACGATAATTGGGTTAAACTGCGGCGAATGTTATCATCGTGTTTATTTTATGTATAAAACAGGTGAGTAATGCCATGTCGCACTCTTGGGATTATGATGCAATAGTAATTGGTTCCGGCCCCGGCGGCGAAGGCGCTGCGATGGGACTGGTTAAACAGGGAGCCCGCGTTGCCGTTATTGAACGCTACCATAACGTCGGCGGTGGCTGTACCCACTGGGGAACCATCCCGTCGAAAGCGCTCCGCCACGCCGTCAGCCGTATTATCGAGTTTAACCAAAACCCTCTCTACAGCGACCATTCCCGCCTTCTTCGCTCCTCCTTCGCCGACATTCTTAACCATGCCGACAGCGTCATTAACCAGCAGACCCATATGCGTCAGGGATTCTATGAGCGCAACCACTGCGAAATCCTGCAGGGCAATGCGCACTTCGTTGATGACCATACGCTGGCCCTGGAGTGTCACGACGGCACCGTTGAAACGGTCACCGCCGAAAAATTCGTTATCGCCTGCGGCTCACGTCCGTACCATCCGACGGACGTCGATTTTTCCCATCCCCGCGTGTACGACAGCGACTCCATTCTCAGCCTTCAGCACGAACCGCGCCATGTGATCATCTACGGCGCAGGGGTCATTGGCTGCGAATACGCGTCAATCTTCCGCGGGATGGAAGTGAAGGTGGACCTGATCAACACCCGCGATCGGCTGCTGGCGTTCCTCGACCAGGAGATGTCCGACTCCCTCTCCTATCACTTCTGGAACAGCGGCGTGGTGATTCGTCACAACGAAGAGTACGAGAAGATTGAAGCCGTGGATGATGGCGTGATCATGCATCTGAAATCGGGCAAAAAACTGAAGGCAGACTGCCTGCTGTATGCCAACGGTCGTACCGGTAATACCGACTCCCTGGCGCTGGAAAATATCGGTCTGCAAACCGATAGCCGCGGCCAGCTGAAGGTGAACAGCATGTATCAGACCGCGCTGCCGCATATCTATGCCGTTGGCGACGTTATCGGCTATCCGAGCCTGGCTTCGGCCGCTTACGATCAGGGACGCATCGCCGCGCAGGCGCTGATTAAAGGCGAGGCTTCGGCCCATCTGATTGAAGATATTCCAACCGGGATCTATACCATTCCGGAAATCAGCTCAGTGGGTAAAACCGAGCAGCAGCTGACCGCCATGAAGGTCCCGTACGAAGTGGGTCGCGCACAGTTCAAGCATCTGGCGCGCGCGCAGATCGTCGGTATGAGCGTGGGAACCCTGAAAATCCTGTTCCACAGGGAAACGAAAGAGATCCTTGGCATTCATTGCTTTGGCGAGCGCGCGGCCGAAATTATTCACATCGGCCAGGCGATTATGGAGCAGAAAGGTGGCGGTAACACCATCGAGTACTTCGTCAACACCACCTTTAACTACCCGACGATGGCGGAAGCCTATCGGGTAGCCGCGTTAAATGGCTTAAACCGCCTGTTTTAACGCTTCGTCGAAATGGCCATCCATAGTGCTACGGATGGCCTCCGCCAGATGTTCATAGCGGCTGCGCAGCGGCGAACCGGGGCGATAAACCAGCCCAATGGTGCGTCGCGGCTCGGGCTTAATGCACGGAATGTACACCACGCCATCGCGCTTTCTCTCCTGCGGCACCGCCAGCGCAGGCAGCAGGGTAATACCGCTCCCGGCAGCAACCATGTTACGCAGCGTTTCAAGACTGGTGGCGCGGAAATGCGTATCTTCATCCGCACCGGCCTCGAAACAGAAGCCCATCGCCTGATCGCGCAGACAGTGGCCATCTTCCAGCATCAGCAGCTTCTCCCCGGCTAAATCGGACATCGGCACGCGGTCACGGTTGGCCCACGGGTGATCTTCGTAGATAGCCAGCATCATCGGCTCATCAAACAGCGGCACCTCAATAAAGGCTTCGCTCTCTTTAACCAGCGCCAGGATAGCGCAGTCAAGCTTGCCGCTATCCAGCTGGGCCAGCAGCTGATGGGTTTGAGCTTCATGCAGATACATTTCCAGCTTTGGAAAAGTCTGGTGCAGCATCGGGATAATCTGCGGCAGCAGATACGGGCCAATAGTTGGAATCAGGCCGATATGCAGCGGCCCGGACATCGTCTCGCCCTGTTGGCTTGCCATTTCCTTGAGCACTTTTACTTCGCGCAACACCGTACGCGCCTGATCCACCAGCAGCAGTCCAGCCTGGGTAAACAGAACCTTACGGCTGGTGCGCTCCAGCAACATAACCCCAAGCTCATCCTCCAGCTTGCGGATCTGCCCGCTAAGCGTGGGTTGGCTAACGTGGCAAGAGTCCGCGGCGCGCCGGAAGTGGCGGTGCTCGGCTAGCGCAACCAGGTATTCAAGATCGCGAATATTCATTATTCATCCTCCGTCGCCATGATAGTTCATGGCGATAGATAGCATAGCAACGAACGATTATCCCTATCAAGTTTTCTGTTCAATAATAAGCCCAGAAACGAGGCCGGTATCAGAAAATCACCGAATTGCCTCAACGTTTTCCCTAACCGAACAACTAAAGCCAACGTGAACTTTTGCGGACCTCGTGTCCGCTTTTTTTTGCATAAAAAAGCCCGAGCATCGCTCGAGCTTCTAATTTTTGGTCCCTAATACGCCCGCCGGGGCCAGCAGGCTAACGGCTTAAACCAGGCGCTGCTGCGCACCGGCGATCGCCTGCGCAACCTGCTTCGGTGAAACACCGCCTTTGGCCGCGCGCTTATCAAGACAGGATTGCAGCGACAGAATGGGGTAGACATCATCGGCAATCACGCTGCTGAATTTCTGCAGGTCCGCCAGCGCCAGCGCTTCCAGCGGCTTACCTTGAGCAATCGCCTCGACAACCGCTTCGCCGACAATATGGTGCGCTTCACGGAACGGTACGCCTTTCGCCACCAGATAATCCGCCAGCTCGGTCGCATTGGCGTAACCCTGCTGCGCCGCTTCTTCGCAACGCGGGCGCTTCACCTGAATGCCGTCCAGCACCAGTGCGGCCATATGCAGGCAATCAAGCCAGGTATCGAGGGCGTCAAACAGCCCTTCTTTATCTTCCTGCATATCTTTGTTGTAGGCCAGCGGCAGGCCTTTCAGTGTCATCATCATGCCGGTCAGCGCCCCCTGAACACGGCCGCACTTACCGCGGATCAGCTCCAGCGCGTCCGGGTTTTTCTTCTGCGGCATCAGGGATGAGCCGGAGGTCACGCGATCGGAGAGTTCAATAAAGCCCGCTTCGCCTGTATTAAAGAAAATCAGGTCTTCAGCAAAACGCGACAGGTGCACCATCCCAATCGAGGCGCCGGAAAGCAGCTCCAGAACGTGGTCACGGTCGGACACGCTATCCAGGCTATTGCGGGTCGCGGAAGCGAAGCCCAGCCAGCCGGCCAGCTGTTCACGATCGATTTCATAGGCGGTACCCGCCAGCGCGCCGCTGCCCCGCGGGCTGACGTCGAGGCGCGTCAGGGAGTCCTGCAGACGGCTTTCATCACGCGCCAGCATTTCCACATAGGCCAGACACCAGTGGGCGAACGTAACCGGCTGCGCGCGCTGCAGATGGGTGTAGCCCGGCATCACGGCATCCTGATTATTCTGCGCCGTTTCAACTAACGCGCCCTGCAGCTGACGATTCGCAGAGAGCAGCTCGGCGATAGTATCCTTGCACCACAGCTTCAGGTCAGTCGCCACCTGATCGTTGCGGCTACGGCCGGTATGCAGTTTTTTACCCAACTGGCCGACTTTGTCGATCAGCTTGCCTTCCACCCAGCTATGAATATCTTCAGCATCGCTTTCAAGGATTTGCTGCGGGTTAGCCCGCACCTCTTCCAGCAGGACGCCCAGCGCCTCTTCCAGCTCCAGCTGTTCGCCAGCGCTCAGCACGCCAACCGTCACCAGCGCTTTGGACCAGGCAACAGAGCCAATGATATCCTGCTCCGCCAGGCGATAGTCGAAGCGCAAAGAGTCGTTGAACTGTTTGAACCGCTGATCTGCTGCCTGAGTAAAACGCCCGCCCCAAAGTGCCATAATGTGCTTCCTTCAAATTTGTTTATTTCTGCCGGGAAGCCCTACGCTTCCCGTCTGCAAATGTTTTCAATCAGGCCAGAATACGCGTGCCGATCGGCGTGCCGTTAAACAGCGCCGGCAGCTGCTCCGCGTGGCGCCAGGAGGCAATATCCACCGGGCGACCCAGCGCGCGCGCCGCATCCAGCGCGGCGTTCACTTTTACGATCATGCCGTCGGTAATAATACCCTGTTCAATCAGCTGCTCCGCCTTCTCCGCGGTCATCTCCGCAATGCGCTGACCTTTGCCATCAAGGATACCGCTGACGTCGGAAAGCAGGATCAGATCGGCGCCGAGAGTCGCCGCCAGCGCGGTCGCTGCCTGATCGGCGTTGACGTTCATCAGCTGCCCTTCATCGGTAACGCCGATAGAGCTAACCACCGGCAGGTAGCCGCTCGCCAGCAGGGTATTAATCAGCGCCGGCGAGCCCGGCTGGGCCAGGCCAACGTGCCCCAGATCTTCGGCAAGCTGAGTCACCTTAACGCTATCGCCATCGCCGAGGAACAGGCCAACGCTGGCTATACCGTGCTTTTTCGCCCACGCCAGCAGCGTTTTATTGGCGGTTCCCGCCAGCGCGCCGGTAATAATGTCGATTTGATCCGCCGGCGTTACCCGCAGCCCATTTTTCTTGCTTACCGGCAGGTTAAGCTGCTTCATCAGCTCATCGACCACGCAGCCGCCGCCGTGCACGATAATCAGCGGACGCTGATGCGTTTCACGGTAATTCACCAGCGCGGTAAACAGACGCTCCAGCGCTTCTTCGCTATCCAGCAACACGCCGCCGAGTTTGATAATTAATGGGTTCATCATCACACCTTAAATAAGAGACTGCGTCTCAGCGAAGCCGAAACGAATATTCGCGCACTGTACTGCCTGCGCCGCTGCGCCTTTAAGCAGGTTATCTTCCGCCACCACCACGATGATATGCTCATCCTGGACCGCAAAACCGATATCACAGAATGGCAGACCCACGACGTTTTTCAATGCCGGCAGCGCGTTATCGTATAAACGTACCAGCGGTTTATCGGCGTATGCCTGCTGGAAAACGGCGGCCACCTGCTCTTTGCTGACGCCCGGTTTCAGACGACAGGTGATGGTTTCCAGAATGCCGCGCTTAAAGTTGCCCAGATGCGGAGTAAAAATAACCTCAGCACCAAGGTGAGTAGAGATTTCCGGGTGGTGACGATGGTTGAAAACACCGTACGGCTGCAGGCTCACTTCACAGAAGCTGTTGCCGATCGCCGCCTTACGGCCCGCTCCGCTAACGCCGCTGGTCGCGTTGATCACCGGCCACTGGTTAAGATCCAGCAGCCCGGCATCGATCAGCGGTTTTAACGACAGCTGGGCTGCGGTCGGGTAGCAGCCCGGAACGGCGACTAAATTTGCCTCTTTAAGCCGCTCGACGCTCCACTCGGCCAGGCCATATACCGCCTGCTCAAGCAACGCCGGATGCTGATGAGTAAAGCCGTAATATTTCTCGTAGAAAGCGCCGTCGTTCACGCGGAACGCGCCGGAGAGATCGAACACCACGCAGCCGGCGGCGAGAAACTGCGGCGCCAGGTCGTGGCTCACTTCATGGGCGGTTGCAAGGAAGACGACATCCACCCCGGCGCTAAATTCGCTGATATCTGACATTGGCTGCAGCGGCAGATCGACAATACCTTTCAGCTGCGGATGTAAATCGGAAATCAATTTCCCCGCATCATTACTTTGCGAGGAGACCGTCAAAGCGGTTATGGTCATATGAGGATGGCGATTTACATAGGTCACTAGCTCTGCGCCGGCATAACCGCTGGCACCCACTATCAGCGTATTCAACATTGGGGCTCTTCACCTTCTTACATCTGTTTGCCTGGGAAGACCGTTATCTTCCTCACCCTGTTAAGCCGTAAGAGTATTTCCTTACATTAGATGGGTTTTCTTACGCTCAACGATAATGTATTTTTATTCACAAATACTGCATGAATATTGATACTATCATGACCCGAGGTGTGTCAACAATGAAAAACAATTTACCACCGTTCATCGAGATTTACCGCGCATTGATCGCCACACCTTCCATCAGCGCAACCGAAGAGTCGCTGGATCAGAGCAATGAGACTTTAATCAATTTGCTGGCAGGCTGGTTTCGCGAAATTGGCTTCAATGTCGAAGTTCAGCCGGTGCCGGATACGCGCAATAAATTTAACATGCTGGCCAGTACCGGCCAGGGCGCCGGCGGCCTGCTGCTCGCCGGGCATACCGATACCGTGCCGTTCGATGATGGCCGCTGGACCCGCGATCCGTTCGCCCTCACCGAGCATGACAACAAGCTTTACGGTCTCGGCACCGCCGACATGAAGGGCTTCTTCGCCTTTATTCTTGACGCCCTGCGCGATGTTGATGTCAGTAAACTCAAAAAACCGCTCTATATTCTGGCTACCGCCGATGAAGAGACCAGCATGGCCGGGGCCCGCTACTTTGCCGAAACCACCCGCCTGCGCCCGGATTGCGCGATTATCGGCGAACCAACGTCCCTGCAGCCGGTGCGAGCGCACAAGGGCCATATCTCCACCGCCGTGCGCGTTCAGGGCCAGTCCGGCCACTCCAGCGATCCGGCGCGCGGAGTTAACGCCATTGAACTCATGCACGACGCCATTGGCCGCATCATGCAGCTGCGCGATGTGCTGAAAGAGCGCTATCACTTTGCCGCCTTCACCGTACCGTACCCGACGCTCAACCTCGGCTCGATTCACGGCGGCGACGCATCTAACCGCATCTGCGCCTGCTGCGAGCTGCATATGGATATTCGTCCGCTGCCGGGTATGACGCTCAACGATCTCAACGGACTGCTGGATGAAGCGCTGGCGCCGGTCAGCGAACGTTGGCCGGGTCGTTTAACCGTTAGCGAACTCCATCCGCCGATCCCCGGCTATGAGTGCCCGCCGGATCATCAGCTCGTGCAGGTGGTGGAAAAACTGCTCGGCGCACAAACCGAAGTCGTTAACTACTGCACCGAAGCGCCGTTTATCCAGACCATCTGCCCGACGCTGGTCCTCGGCCCTGGCTCAATCAACCAGGCCCACCAGCCGGATGAGTTTCTGGAAACCCGGTTTATTAAGCCTACCCGCGAGCTTATCAGCCAGGTGGTCCATCATTTCTGCTGGCACTAAAATCGCTCTTTTCCCGCCCTTTAGCCAGGGGCGGGACAGTGACAATTGTCACATTCCCATAAGCAATGCTTATCAAGCGACCTCTGAGTTAAATTTCGCAAATTGCCGCCATTTATTCGTTTGCTGAAGCGATTTCGCAACAATTGACGTGGGGGTTTTTACGTGGCTTTATAAAAGACGGCTGCTTATCCGCGGCTCATCGTTGCCGAGTAGCGGATATAACAAAATAAAATGAGATGGGGTGTCTGGGGTAACATGAACGAACAATATTCCGCTTTGCGTAGTAATGTCAGTATGCTCGGTAAAGTGCTGGGCGATACCATCAAGGATGCACTTGGAGAGAACATTCTTGATCGTGTCGAAACTATCCGTAAATTGTCCAAGTCTTCACGCGCGGGCAATGAAGCCAATCGCCAGGAACTGCTCACCACGCTGCAAAACTTGTCCAACGATGAGCTGCTGCCGGTAGCACGCGCCTTCAGCCAGTTTCTGAACCTGGCCAATACCGCTGAGCAGTACCACAGCATTTCGCCAAACGGCGAAGCGGCCAGCAATCCGGAAGTGATTGCCCGTACCCTGAGAAAGCTCAAAGGCCAATCCCATCTCAACGAAGACACCATTAAAAAAGCGGTGGAGTCGCTGTCGCTGGAGCTGGTGTTAACCGCCCACCCGACCGAAATCACCCGCCGCACGCTGATCCACAAAATGGTGGAAGTGAATAACTGCCTGAAGCAGCTCGATAACAAAGAGATCGCTGACTACGAGCACCACCAGCTGATGCGCCGCCTGCGCCAGCTGATCGCCCAGTCATGGCACACCGATGAAATCCGTAAATATCGCCCGACGCCGGTTGACGAGGCGAAATGGGGCTTTGCGGTCGTCGAAAACAGCCTGTGGGAAGGCGTGCCGAACTACCTGCGCGAGCTGAACGAACAGCTGGAAGAAAACCTCGGCTATCAGCTGCCGGTTGACTTCGTCCCGGTGCGCTTCACCTCCTGGATGGGCGGTGACCGCGACGGTAACCCAAACGTAACCTCCGATATCACCCGCCACGTGCTGCTGCTCAGCCGCTGGAAAGCCACCGATCTGTTCCTCAAAGACGTCCAGCTGCTGATTTCCGAGCTGTCGATGGTCGAGTGTACCGACGAACTGCGCGAGATGGCCGGCGCCGAAGGGGCGCAGGAGCCGTACCGCTATCTGATGAAAAAGCTGCGTACCCAGCTGATGGATACGCAGTCCTGGCTGGAAGCTCGCCTGAAAGGACAGAAGCTGCCGAAACCCGCCGGCCTGATTACCCAAAACGAACAGCTGTGGGAGCCGCTTTATGCCTGCTATAAATCCCTGCAGGCCTGCGGCATGGGCATTATCGCCAACGGTGAGCTGCTCGATACCCTGCGCCGCGTGAAGTCGTTCGGCGTGCCGCTGGTACGTATCGACATCCGTCAGGAAAGCACCCGCCATACCGAAGCGCTGGGCGAAATGACCCGCTATCTCGGTATCGGCGATTATGAAAGCTGGTCAGAAGCCGACAAGCAGGCATTCCTGATCCGCGAGCTGAACTCCAAGCGCCCGCTGCTGCCACGCCAGTGGGAGCCAAGCAATGAAACCCGCGAAGTTCTCGATACCTGCAGAGTGATCGCCGAAGCGCCGCACGGATCCATTGCCGCTTACGTGATCTCCATGGCGAAGACGCCGTCTGACGTGCTGGCCGTGCACCTGCTGCTCAAAGAAGCCGGTATTGGCTTCGCGCTGCCGGTTGCTCCGCTGTTTGAAACCCTGGACGATCTGAATAACGCCAACGACGTGATGACCCAGCTGCTGAATATCGACTGGTATCGCGGCTTTATTCAGGGCAAGCAGATGGTCATGATCGGCTATTCTGACTCAGCGAAAGATGCGGGCGTCATGGCCGCTTCCTGGGCGCAATACCAGGCTCAGGACGCGCTGATCAAAACCTGCGAAAAAGCCGGGATTGAGCTGACGCTGTTCCACGGTCGCGGCGGCTCTATCGGCCGCGGCGGCGCCCCGGCGCACGCGGCGCTTCTTTCTCAGCCTCCAGGCAGCCTGAAAGGCGGTCTGCGCGTCACCGAGCAGGGCGAAATGATCCGCTTCAAGTTCGGCCTGCCGGAAGTCACCATCAGCAGCCTGTCGCTGTATACCAGCGCCATTCTCGAAGCAAACCTGCTGCCGCCGCCGGAACCCAAACCGGAGTGGCGCGATATCATGGCCGAGCTGTCCGACATTTCTTGTGAAATGTACCGCGGCTACGTTCGTGAAAATAAAGACTTCGTACCTTACTTCCGCTCCGCCACTCCGGAGCAGGAGCTGGGCAAACTGCCGCTCGGCTCACGCCCGGCGAAACGCCGTGCTACCGGCGGGGTAGAATCACTGCGCGCAATCCCGTGGATCTTCGCCTGGACGCAGAACCGCCTGATGCTGCCGGCCTGGCTGGGCGCCGGCGCCGCGCTGCAGAAAGTGGTGGAAGATGGCAAACAGAACGAGCTGGAAACCATGTGTCGCGACTGGCCATTCTTCTCAACCCGTCTTGGGATGCTGGAAATGGTGTTCTCGAAGGCCGACCTGTGGCTGGCGGAATATTACGATCAGCGCCTGGTGAAACCAGAGCTGTGGGGCCTCGGCAGCGAGCTGCGCGAGCTGTTGTCTTCAGGGATCAACGTGGTGCTCGATATCGCCAACGATTCTCACCTGATGGCCGATCTGCCGTGGATTGCCGAGTCTATCCAGTTACGTAATATCTATACCGACCCGCTGAACGTCCTGCAGGCCGAGCTGCTGCACCGTTCACGTCTGGCGGAAGAGCAGGGCAAGGATCCGGACCCGCGCGTTGAGCAGGCGCTGATGGTCACCATCGCGGGCGTTGCTGCTGGTATGCGTAACACCGGCTAACCTCCGCCCTTCGTCAGCATAAATCCCCGGATAGCGCCGTACGCGCCCTATCCGGGGATTTTTATTAATGGTGCAGCATCTCGTCGACAATTTGCTCTTTATGCAGCGCATAAGGGTAGTACGTCGGCCAGTTGTCCATCTCTTTCAGCAGGGACTCGTGCGAATCATTCCCCATAAAGATATGAAAATGCTGTGATTTTCTCGGGCCAATCGTATGATCGCTAAACTGAACGAATTTTGGCGCTTTCGAGTCTGCCTGCTGGCATTCAAATAAATAGCGCACGCCTTTCTTGCCGGAAGCATAGTGCAGGATCTTATAGCCGGAATAGGCGTACCGGCAGGCGTTAACGTCTTTCCCGACGTGGAACTCCATCACGTTGTCTTCAATCCCAATTTGATCAACGTCGGTGGCGTACCCCTTCTTATAATATTCCCGATACTCGGCGACGCTTTTCCCCCCCGCTTTTTTGGCCTTCTGCTCCAGCACCGGATCCAGGTCCCCATTAAGCAGATACGGATTCACCGATTGCCAGATTCCATCCCAGTCGCTTAACGGGCGATCCTTGACGTCTTTATCGGCGAAAATGCCTTCGCTCGCCTTAACTTCCGCCTCCGTCAATGCGGGGCCGTGGCTGTGGTGGCCGTGGGCAAAAGCCTGGCTACCGGCCAGCAGCATGCCGACGCCGAGCGCAAATGCGGGTATCTTTCTGGTCATTACTCTCTCCTGAGTTAACTTTTGCAATCGATGGTTACGATATAACATAACATTTATATTGTGCAACATCTGATGCGCGGAGATCCGCCTGACTTTTGCCCTTCCCGCGATGTCGGGTATGATAAAAACGTGGGGCTTTTTAAGGAGCAGGAATGGACGGCCATCTCAGTCAGCACATTGACGCTTTAATTAAAGGCCCGACGGCAATCAGGCAGGTTCGCTTTACCACGGAGCATCGCCCGGCCTCCGGGCTGGCGCTGCAGGTCGATTTTCCGCGCCTCGACGTTATCCTCGAAGGCCAGCGCGGCGATCCCGGCATCAATGCCGAGCCGGCGCTGCTTGCCCGCTATGATGTGCTGTATATCCCCGCAGGCGGCTGGAATCTTCCGCAGTGGCAGGCGCCCTGCACCGCGTTGAGCATTCAGTTTGGTAAGCAGCAGCTGGAGTTCACCCTCCAGCGCTGGGACGGCAAGACGCTGCATATTGAAGAAAGAGTGCAGACGCCGCGCCGCGGCCCTCGCGTGGGCTCCTTTCTGCTGCAGGCTCTCAATGAAATGCAGATGCAGCCGCAGGAGCAGCAAACGGCGCGCTACATCGTGATCGGCCTGCTAAGCCACTGCGCCGATCTTCTCGGCAGCCAGGTTCAAACCTCTTCCCGCAGCCAGGCGCTGTTTGAAGCCATCCGAAAATATATCGATGCTCGCTTCGCCGAACCCTTAACCCGTGAGTCGGTCGCCGAGGAGTTTTACCTCTCCCCCAACTATCTCTCCCATCTGTTCCAGAAATGCGGCCCCATGGGCTTTAACGAATACCTGAACCACGTTCGTCTCGAACAGGCCCGAATGCTGCTAAAGGGCCATGATATGAAGGTTAAGGATGTCGCCCACGCCTGCGGCTTTGCCGACAGTAACTACTTCTGCCGCCTGTTTCGTAAAAATACCGAACGCTCGCCGTCAGAATATCGTCGCCAGTATCATAGCCAGCTGACGGAAAAGCATCCGCCGGCGGAAAACTAGATTTTTGTAAGTTCTCCCTGGCAGCCATTCCTACGGTTCTCTCCAGGAACGCCAGGCACAGGCGGATAAACGTGATCTAAGTCACCCTTACCCGCAATGCGTACATTTATCCAGTTTTTGGCAAATTTGTCATCTGGCGACCCGCCGGGCAGAGGCCGTATTCTTATCTCAACGTCACTGAATTGAGAATTGAGGAAAGGCTATGGAACTCTATCTGGACACCGCGAACGTAGCAGAAGTTGAACGCCTGGCACGCATCTACCCGCTGGCCGGAGTAACCACCAACCCCAGCATCATCGCGGCGGGAAAAACGTCGGTTTGGGACGTTCTGCCGCGCCTGCAAAAAGCCGTTGGCCCGGATGGGGTCCTGTTTGCCCAGACCATGAGCCGCGACGCGCAGGGCATGGTTGAAGAAGCAAAACGCCTGAGTAACGCCATACCCGGCATTGTGGTAAAAATCCCGGTCACCGCCGAAGGCCTCGCCGCGATAAAGCTGCTGAAAAAAGAGGGTATCACCACGCTCGGTACCGCGGTCTACAGCGCCTCTCAGGGTCTGCTGGCGGCGCTGGCTGGGGCAAAATACGTCGCGCCTTACGTCAACCGCGTTGACGCCCAGGGCGGCGATGGCATCCGTATGGTGCAGGAGCTGCAGACCCTGCTGGAGCTGCACGCGCCGGGCAGCAAAGTCCTGGCCGCCAGCTTTAAAACCCCGCGCCAGGCGCTGGACTGCCTGCTGGCCGGGTGTGAAGCTATCACCCTTCCTTTAGATGTAGCGCAACAAATGCTCGGCACGCCTGCGGTAGAATCAGCAATAGAGAAGTTTGAGCACGACTGGAGTAGCGCTTTTGGAAATCTGAACCTGTAACCCGATCGGCTAACCGCCCGAGGGCGGTATCACGGTCATCCAGGAGGAATAGAAATGGATCGCATCATTCAATCGCCAGGCAAATACATTCAGGGTGCAAATGCTATCACCCGCCTCGGTGGCTATCTCAAACCGCTGGCCGAGCGCTGGCTTATCGTTGGCGACAAGTTTGTGCTGGGCTTTGCCGAAGAAAAGCTGCGTCAAAGCCTGACCGAAGCCGGCCTTGTCGCCGAAATCGCCCCGTTCGGTGGCGAATGCTCACATAATGAAATCAATCGCTTGCGCGATATTGCAGGTTCAGCCCGCTGCAATGCCGTGCTGGGTATCGGCGGCGGAAAAACGCTGGATACCGCAAAAGCATTAGCACATTTTATGAATCTACCGGTGGTGATTGCCCCAACCATCGCCTCCACCGACGCCCCCTGCAGCGCGCTCTCGGTTATCTATACCGACGAGGGCGAGTTCGACAGCTATCTGATGCTGCCGCGCAACCCAAACATGGTTATTGTTGATACCCAGATTGTTGCCGGCGCTCCGCCACGCCTGCTGGCGGCCGGTATCGGCGACGCGCTGGCCACCTGGTTTGAAGCCCGCGCCTGTTCGCGCAGCGGCGCTACCACCATGGCCGGCGGCAAGTGCACGCAGGCGGCGCTGGCGCTGGCTGAACTGTGCTACCACACGCTGATTGAAGAGGGTGAAAAAGCGATGCTGGCGGCGGAGCAGCATGTTGTCACGCCTGCGCTGGAAAAAGTTATCGAGGCCAACACCTATCTCAGCGGCGTCGGTTTTGAAAGCGGCGGCCTCGCCGCCGCGCACGCGATTCACAACGGCCTGACCGCCCTGCCGGACGCCCATCATTACTATCACGGAGAAAAGGTTGCCTTCGGAACGCTGACGCAGCTGGTGCTGGAAAACGCGCCGGTAGAAGAGATTGAAACCGCCGCCGCTCTGTGTCACAGCGTGGGCCTGCCGCTCACCCTGGCCCAGCTGGATATCAAAGAGGATATTCCGCGTAAAATGCGGATCGTCGCCGAAGCCGCCTGCGCAGAGGGAGAAACTATCCATAATATGCCTGGCGGAGCCACGGCGGATCAGGTCTACGCCGCGCTGCTGGTCGCTGACCAGTACGGGCAACGTTTCCTGGAGGAGTGGGAATAAACAAAAAAGGCCCTCGAAGAGGGCCTTTTTTTACACCGCCGGGCGCACGCCCAGCGTGTGGCAAATCGCGTAGCTCATCTCCGCGCGGTTTAAGGTGTAAAAGTGAAAATCCTTCACCCCTTCACGGCTTAAAATTTTGACCATATCCATGGCGATGTTCGCCCCCACCAGCTGGCGAGTTTCCGCATCATTATCCAGACCTTCGAACATTTTCGACATCCACGTTGGAATACGCACGTTGGTCATGTCGGCAAATTTCTTCGCCTGCTTGAAGTTGGATACCGGCAGAATGCCCGGGATAATTTCAACATCAATCCCCGCGGAGACGCAGCGATCGCGAAAACGCAGGTAGCTTTCAACATCAAAGAAGAACTGGGTAATCGCCCGGTTCGCGCCGGCATCGACCTTACGCTTCAGGTTCAGGAGATCCGCCTGGGCGCTTTTCGCTTCCGGATGGACTTCCGGATAAGCCGCAACGGAGATATCAAAATCGCCTACTTCTTTCAGCAGCGTAACCAGGTCCGCAGCGTACATATCCGGCTTACCGCTACCCGGCGGCAGGTCGCCGCGCAGGGCGACGATATGGCGGATCCCGTTGTTCCAGTAATCCTGAGCAATTGTGCGCAGCTCGTCGCGGCTGGCGTCGATACAGGTCAGGTGCGGCGCCGCCTCAAGGCCGGTACGTTCTTTGATACCTTTGATGATGCTGTGGGTACGGTCGCGTTCACCGGAGTTAGCCCCGTACGTCACTGAAACAAATTTTGGCTTCAGGCTGCTTAAGCGATCGATGGATTTCCACAGGGTTTGCTCCATTTCACTGGTCCGCGGCGGAAAGAATTCAAAAGACACATTAATCTGGCCCTGCACTTCTGCCAGGCTCTGATTCAGGGCTTCCCGCTGATTGGCGTGAAAAAAGCTCATACCTTACCTCATCAATCGCATTTTATTGTTTGTCGTGTTGCGAACTTCTATACGTTTAGACGTCCAGATGTAAAAATGACGGAAAAGAGTCCGGGCGTCAACAGAAAAATCAGCGTAAAGAGTGAGGAATATTCAGGGAAGATGAAATTAGTTCACGTCATTTCGGCTAAACGCCGTAGGGTTTGGCGCTAAGCTAATGATTCTTCAAGCACGGGGATCAGCCACGCGCGCAAAGCGTCATTCTGCGGCAGCGTTACCACACCTAACGCCAGCGGAAAATGCAGGCTGACCTCATCCAGCGGATGAAATACCACGCCCTGACGCTGGATAGCGGCAAAGGATGCCGGCAGCAAAATCATCCCCTCCCCGCGCGCGATGCGGGCCAGCAGAACGTCATGTTCTACGGGCTCTTCCACGTAGGCAGGCGTATACCCCGCGCGTTCAAACATCCGTCGGGTGTAGTCAAAAAATGCCGGATTGCGCTCGCGTTTAAACCAAAACAGCGGCCGATGGTTAAAGTCCCTTAGGGCCAGTCCGGCGACGCTGGATTCCGGCCATGACGCCGGCAGCGCGGCGATCAGCGGCTCCTGATAGGGTAAGGGGGACAAAACCAGCCCGCTGGCATCAAGGGGAAGCGCCACCAGCGCCGCGTCCAGCCGGCCCTTGCGCACCTGCTGCGCCAGGGATGGCGAGCCGTGACGGCTAATCTGCAAAGTGCGGGCATTATCCCTCAGCGCAGCTTCAGCGGCGGTAAAGACCCCCTGTTCAAAGGCGGTTGTCAGCCCGAGCCGCAGCGGCGGCTGCCCGCTATCAGACAGCTGGCCCAGGGCGGTTAAGGTTTGTTCCTGTAGCGCCAGCAGAGGGCGAATCATATCCAGCACCCGCTGCCCGTCCTCGGTCAGGATCAGGCCCCGGGTATGGCGCACGAATAGCGCGGTTCCCAGCTGCTCTTCCAGGTGACGGATATGACGGCTAAGCGGCGGCTGTGAGATAAATAAGCGCTGCGCCGCCCGGCTAATATTGTTCTCCTCCGCCACCACGGCAAAATAGCGCAGCAGACGAAGATCCAGAGAATAGAGGCGTAAATTTGTCATACCGAAAAGGTATCACGAAAAGGGTATTACTCAAGCCCGGCAAACTTTCTTAACCTCCTCATCACACCCCACATTATGAGGAAAGATCGTGACTTCAGAACGTTTTACTACCGGCATGGAAATGCTGCAGCGCGTTGACGGTAAGGGCGGCGAAGCCGTCGTTAACAGCCTGAGCGACATCGCCCCTGATTTTGCCCGCTTTCTGGTTGAGTTCCCTTTTGGCGATATTTACGCAAGACCCGGGCTCGATTTGCGCAGTCGTGAAATCGCCACCATTGCCGCGCTGACCGCTTTAGGCAATGCGGCCCCGCAGCTAAAGGTGCACATCGCAGCCGGACTGCACGTCGGCCTGACGCAGGAAGAGATCGTTGAAGCGATCATGCAGATGGCGGTCTATGCCGGATTCCCGGCCGCCCTGAACGGGCTGTTTGCCGCCAAAGAGGTGTTCGCCAGGCCTGGCGGAAAGAGAGACCGGACGGGCGCCCGGCCTCTCTGATACGGAGACTACAGCAGCTGCGCCAGGCGATTAATATCCGATTGAATCGCGCCAGCGGTAACATCGCGCCCCGCGCCCGGGCCGCGGATCACCAGCGGGTTATCACGATACCAGCGGCTGTCGATAGCGAACACGTTATCGCACGGCAGCAGCGCCGCCAGCGGATGCTCCTGGCGCACGGCTTCAACGCCAACGCGCGCCTTGCCGTTGGCGTCGAAACGCGCGACATAGCGCAGGACCAGGCCCATTTCACGGGCGGCCTCAAGGCGCTGCAGCATCTGCTCGTTCAGCTCTTCGCCATTCTCAAAGAAGTGATCGACGGACCCTTCTTCGCAGTGCGCCGGCACCAGCGATTCAACGCGCACCTGATCAGGCTCGATATCATAGCCCGCCTCACGCGCGAGGATCACCAGCTTACGCATCACGTCTTTACCCGAAAGGTCAACGCGAGGATCCGGTTCAGTCAGCCCCTGCTGCCATGCCTGATCGACCAGGTCAGTAAAGGGTACCGTCCCGTCAAACTGCAGGAACAGCCAGGAGAGCGTCCCGGAGAAAATACCGCTCAGCGCCAGAATGGTATCGCCGCTATCGATCAGATCGCGCACCGTGTGGTTTACCGGCAGTCCGGCGCCGACGGTCGCGTTGTAGAGCCAATGACGCCCCGTTTTCTCAAACGCGTCGTGGATCTGGCGGTACTTATCGCTGCTGCTGGCCCCGGCCAGCTTATTGGCGCTGATCACGTGGAAGCCGTGGCTGGCAAAATCAAGATACTGATCGGCCAGCTGCGTGCTGGCGGTCACGTCCAGCACCACTAAATCATCATACGGGTGGGCACGCATCCACAGGAACAGCGATTCTTCATCCTGCTCAACGGCTTCATCATGGAAGAAGGCCAGCGCGCGGCTGGCGTCCAGCCCTTCATAATTCAGCAGGCTGCGGCGGCTATCCACCACCCCGGCGAGGACAAACTCAAAGCCGGTGCGGGCGGAAAGCGTGGTTTGCTCGCGGGCAAACAGCTCCAGCCAGCGGGAACCGATGTTGCCTTTACCAAAGAGCACCAGACCAATACGCTTTTCCGCGCGGAACAGCGACTGGTGCAGACCCTGAATCAGGCTCTCCGTTGGGCCCGCGCGCAGCACGGCAACCAGGCTAATCCCCTCTTCAGATTGCCAGGTAAACTCGACCGGCTGCCCCTTCAGCTGCTGCCAGAAGCGGTGGCAGTGCAGCGGATTGCGGGTGACGCCCGCGCCAACCATCGCCACCAGCGCCAGCTTCTGGCGCAAACGCAGCTCGCCCGGTAAACCGGCTTCATCAAGCAGCCTCAGCGCGCTGTCCGCCACTTCAGCGGTATAGCAGAACTGCAGCAGCTTGCGGTCGGCATGGACGCCAACGGCCAGCGGGCGCAGCTGAGCGCGTTTAAAGATCAGATCCAGCTCCTTGTGCGCCAGCTTGAAATCCTGGCCCGCGGGAACCTGGAACTCAATCAGGCACACGTCGTCATGGCTGGTGACAATTCGCGCCCCGGTCCCGGAGGCCAGAACGCGTTCAATACGCGTAGAACCCTGATCGGGCGTGTAGCTGCAGCGCAGCTGCAGATCGATATCGCTGCCGGAGACCGGCTGGAGCGTACGCGCGTGCAGCACCGGCGCCGCCAGGCGAGCCAGCTCGCTGGCCTCATCCAGGCGCAGCAGCGGCAGCAGGCAGGCATCCTTCACTTTACGCGGGTCAGCGCTATAGACGCCGGCGACGTCGCTCCAGATAGTGACGCGGGACGCGCCGGCAAGGGCACCAATTTGGGTCGCGGAATAGTCGGAGCCGTTACGTCCCAGCAGCACGGTTTCTCCGGCGTTGTTACGCGAGATAAAGCCGGTTACCACCAGACGCTTGTTCGGATGCTGCGCCATGAGCTGCTGCAGCAGCGGGTAGGATAAACCTTCATCCACCTGCGGCTGTGCCGAACGCTCGGCGCGCAGGAAGCTACGCGCATCAAGCCACGCGGCTTCCAGCCCCAGCTGATTGAGAACCGCAGCCATCAGGCGCGCGGACCAGACTTCGCCGTGGCCAACCACCTCAGCGTATACCGCATCGGTGACGCCGCTATCCAGTAAACCCGCCAGTCGTTCAAGATCGTGAATGAAGGTCGCGATAAGCGTGTCGGCAGCGTCTGCCGACAGCAGACCGGAGATCAGCTCCATCTGATAACGACGCAGCGACTGCTGTACCTGATGCGCAGAGAGGCGATCGGTCTGGCTGAGCTTCAGCCAGCTAATCAGCTGGTTGGTGGTGCTGCCGGCGGCGGAGACAACCATCATGTCGCCAGCCTGCGAGTATTCCGTCATGATCCCCGCGACGCGCAGGTAACATTTCGCATCCGCTAAACTACTCCCACCAAATTTGTGCAGCTGACGACCCTTCGCCCCTGCCTGCGCAATCACACTCATGTTTATTCCTCGTTTGCTGCCCGGAAGCCATTTTCCAGGTCGGCAATTAAATCTTCACCATCTTCAATACCGGTCGAAATACGCAGAAGCGTTTCTGAGATCCCCGCCGCCGCACGCGCTTCAGGCGCCATACCTGCGTGGGTCATCGTCGCAGCGTGAGAAATCAGACTTTCTACGCCTCCCAGCGACTCCGCCAGCGTAAATAGCGACAATCCGCTCAGGAAACGACGCAGCGTCTGCTCATCGCCATCCAGCTCGAAGCTTAGCATCGCACCAAAACCTTTTTGCTGACGCGCAGCAATCTCATGCCCCTGATTTTCCGGCAGAGACGGATGATACAGTTTTTTCACCAACGGCTGAGTTTTCAGATAGTCGACGATCGCCTGCGCGTTGCGCTGGGCAACTTCCATACGCGGGGAAAGCGTACGCAGACCGCGCAGCAGCAGGTAGCTATCGAAGGCCCCGCCGGTGACGCCGATATTATTCGCCCACCATGCCAGTTCGGTGACAGTCTGCGGATCTTTGGCAATCACCACGCCGGCGACGACGTCTGAATGGCCGTTCAGGTATTTGGTGCATGAATGCAACACCAGATCGGCTCCCAGCGCCAGCGGATTTTGCAGAGCCGGGCTCAGGAAGGTGTTATCCACCACGCTCACCGCCCCCGCCTCACGCGCCAGCGTGCAGATTTTCGCAATATCCACCACTCTCAGCAATGGATTACTTGGGCTTTCGACCAATACCAGCTTCGGTTTTTCCGCCAGCGCAGCGCTCAGCGCCTGCTCATCGTTTTGATCGACAAACAGCACGCGGTAGCAGCCGCGTTTCGCCAGGCTATCAAACAGACGATAGCTGCCGCCGTAGCAGTCGTGCGGCGCCACCAGCAGGTCGCCCGGTTTCAGGTAAACGGTGGTCACCAGCAGAATAGCCGACATGCCGGTATTGGTCAGAACCGCACCCGCGCCGCCTTCCAGCTCCGCCAGGGCGCGCTGTACCACGTCACGAGTTGGGTTGCCGCGACGGGAATAGTCATGGGCACGAGGTTCGTTAAAGCCGGTGAAGTTATAGGTGCTGGAAAGGTGGATCGGCGGGACAACGCAGCCGTACTGTTCGTCGTCATTTAAACCGCTACGCACTGCGATGGTGGCCTGTTTACGCGTCATGTTGGGCAGTTCCTGGGCTGAATCGGTGAAATGTCAGACTCCAGAGTAATCATTGTCTCAATAGACGTCAATACATCTGGACATCTAAACTTCTTTGCGTATAGATTGAGCAAACTGGAAATAGCCGTTAAAATTATATGCATTAGCGCACATCCGTATCGGCTTATCTCATGTCGGAAAGATGAGTCATGCGGTAAACTACGCGCGATTATGGCCCGGACTCAAGATTCAGGCCCTTAACTAATGACTAGAGGATTAAAGGTATCTCATGGCTGAATGGAGCGGCGAATATATCAGCCCATACGCTGAGCACGGTAAGAAGAGTGAGCAAGTAAAAAAAATTACGGTTTCCATTCCTCTGAAGGTGTTAAAGATCCTCACAGATGAACGCACGCGTCGTCAGGTCAACAACCTGCGTCACGCCACCAACAGCGAGCTGCTGTGTGAAGCGTTCCTGCATGCATTTACCGGTCAACCGTTGCCTAACGATGAAGACCTGCGTAAAGAACGCAGTGATGAAATTCCAGAAGCGGCGAAACAGATTATGCGTGAGATGGGTATCGACCCGGATACGTGGGAATACTAAGCCAATAAAAAAGGGCAGAAGACAACTTCTGCCCTTTTTTATTTCTCAGCGTTTGACGGCGAGAGAAACAAAAAAGCCGCCCTGAGGCGGCTTCTTCTTCCGGCAACTTACTTGCTGCTGCCCGGTACGCTGAAGCGCTTGTTGAAGCGGTCAACACGGCCACCGGTAGCAACATCACGCTGTTTGCCAGTGTAGAACGGGTGGCATTTACCGCACACGTCGAGGTTCAGGTCGTGACCAACGGTAGAGCGGATTTTCATGACGTTACCGCAAGAGCAGTTAGCAGTAACTTCTTCGTATTTCGGGTGAATATCTTTTTTCATGGGAGAACCTCAGTTAAGGCCGCGTCGCTCTTCCAGCCCTAACGCCAGACACCACGCGATGTTAATAATTTCCCGTAGACTTTCCGCCGTGCGGAATTCATGGGTAATAGTATACGCTTTGATGCTGCACGAAGCACACCAAAGGCGGCGAATCATACAGAATTTGACCGGCAGATGCAAACTGATCCGCGAGCCCTTATCACAATGTGTATACTAACCGGCCAGATTTCAAGTCAGGAAGATGACATGCCCGTCGCCCACGTAGCCCTGCCCGTTCCGCTGCCTCGTACCTTTGACTATTTGCTCCCTGAGGGCATCACGGTCAAAGCGGGCTGTCGCGTGCGCGTGCCGTTTGGTAAACAGGAGCGCATTGGAATTGTCACCGCGATTAGCGAGCGCAGCGAGCTGCCGCTGGATGGGCTCAAGCCGGTCGCAGAAGCGCTGGACGCCGAGCCGGTTTTTTCTTCCTCTATCTGGCGGCTGCTGCTGTGGGCTGCCGACTACTACCATCACCCAATTGGCGATGTGCTGTTTCACGCCCTCCCCATCGCCCTGCGCCAGGGAAAACCGGCCAGCGCGACGCCGCTCTGGTACTGGTTTGCAACCGAGCAGGGCCAGGTGGTTGACATCAACAGCCTCAAGCGTTCGCCGAAGCAGCAGCAGGCGCTGGCCGCGCTACGTCAGGGAAAAATCTGGCGTCACCAGGTAGCGGAGCTGGAGTTCAGCGACGCGGCGCTGCAGGCGCTACGCGGGAAAGGGCTCTGCGAGCTGGCGAACGAAGCGCCGGCCCTTACCGACTGGCGGACCGGCTTTACCGTACCCGGAGAGCGGCTGCGCCTGAATACCGAACAGGCCACCGCCGTCGGGGCGATCCACAGCGCCTCTGACCGCTTTTCCACCTGGCTGCTGGCGGGGATCACCGGCTCAGGGAAAACCGAAGTTTATCTGAGCGTGCTGGAAAACGTGCTGGCGCAAGGCCGCCAGGCGCTGGTGATGGTCCCGGAAATCGGCCTGACCCCGCAAACTATCGCCCGCTTTCGCCAGCGCTTTAACGCTCCCGTTGAAGTGCTGCACTCCGGACTTAACGATAGCGAACGCCTCTCGGCATGGCTAAAGGCCAAAAACGGCGAAGCGGCGATTGTTATCGGTACCCGCTCGTCGCTATTTACCCCGTTTAAAGACCTCGGGGTAATCGTTATTGATGAAGAGCACGACAGCTCCTATAAGCAGCAGGAAGGCTGGCGCTATCACGCCCGCGACCTCGCGGTGTGGCGCGCCCACAGCGAGCAAATCCCGATTATTCTCGGCTCAGCAACGCCGGCGCTGGAGACGTTACACAACGTTCGCCAGGGTAAGTATCGTCAGCTGAAGCTGACCAGGCGCGCGGGGAACGCCAGCCCGGCCCAGCAGCACGTGCTGGATTTGAAAGGCCAGCAGCTGCAGTCGGGGCTCTCTCCGGCGCTTATTGCCCGGATGCGCCAGCACCTGCAGGCCGATAATCAGGTCATCCTGTTTTTAAACCGGCGCGGCTTCGCCCCGGCGCTGCTATGTCATGACTGCGGCTGGATTGCCGAATGCCCGCGCTGCGACAGCTATTACACCCTGCACCAGGCGCAGCATCATCTGCGCTGCCACCACTGCGACAGCCAGCGGCCTGTCCCGCGTCAATGCCCCTCCTGCGGCTCGACGCATCTGGTGCCGGTAGGGCTCGGCACGGAGCAGCTGGAGCAGGCGCTGGCGCCGCTGTTTCCCGAGGTGCCAATATCCCGTGTTGACCGGGATACCACCAGCCGCAAAGGGGCGCTTGAACAGCATCTCTCCGATATTCATCGCGGCGGGGCGCGTATTCTGATTGGCACCCAGATGCTGGCAAAAGGTCACCACTTTCCGGATGTCACCCTGGTATCTCTGCTCGACGTTGACGGGGCGCTGTTTTCCGCCGATTTCCGCTCGGCGGAGCGCTTCGCCCAGCTCTATACCCAGGTATCAGGCCGCGCGGGCCGCGCCGGAAAACAGGGCGAGGTGATCCTCCAGACCCACCACCCTGAGCATCCGCTGCTGCAAACGCTGTTATATAAAGGCTACGACGCCTTCGCGGATCAGGCGCTCGCCGAACGCCAGGCGATGCAGCTGCCGCCGTGGACCAGCCACGTGCTGATTCGCGCGGAAGATCATAACAATCAGCAGGCGCCTTTGTTCCTGCAGCAGCTGCGTAACCTGCTGCAGGCCAGCCCGCTGGCCGACGATAAGCTGTGGGTTCTTGGCCCGGTTCCGGCGCTGGCGCCAAAGCGCGGAGGCCGCTGGCGCTGGCAGATCCTTCTGCAGCACCCGTCGCGCATCCGTCTACAGCATATCGTCAGCGGTACGCTGGCGCTGATCAATACGCTGCCGGAATCACGCAAGGTGAAATGGATGCTGGACGTCGATCCTATTGAAGGTTAAGCCTTCTCTTGCGAGGAGGATCGAAAAAATTCAATGCTCATCACGTTTTTCATGAAAATTCTGTAACTCTCCGCATCGACTATCTGATAAAAATGTTGTTGATGTCAGAACACAAAGGATGTGTCTGCGCCAGTCAGCGAGGAGAAAACAGGTGAAGCCCAAAAAACAGGTGGTTGCCGCCACGATGAAAGACGTAGCCCTGAAGGCTAACGTTTCAACGGCAACCGTATCCCGAGCGTTAATGAATCCCGATAAGGTTTCACAAACTACCCGTAATCGGGTGGAGCAGGCGGCGCTGGAAGTCGGCTATTTGCCGCAGTCGCTCGGGCGGAATATGAAACGCAACGAATCGCGCACGATTCTGGTGATTGTGCCGGATATTTGCGATCCCTTTTTCAGTGAAATCATCCGCGGTATCGAAATCACCGCTGCGGAACAGGGGTACCTGGTGCTGATCGGCGACTGCGCCCATCAAAACCGTCAGGAAAAAACCTTTATCGACCTGATTATTACCAAGCAGATCGACGGCATGCTGCTGCTCGGCTCCCGGCTGCCGTTCGATGCCGGCGTAGAGGAGCAGCGCAATCTGCCGCCGATGGTAATGGCGAATGAGTTTGCGCCGGAGCTTGAGCTGCCCACGGTGCATATCGATAACCTCACCGCCGCATTCAACGCCGTCAACTACCTGCACGAGCTGGGGCACAAGCGTATTGGCTGTATTGCCGGCCCGGAAGAGATGCCGCTGTGTCACTACCGTCTGCAGGGCTACGTTCAGGCGCTGCGCCGCAGCGGGATAACCGTCGAGCCGCAGTATATTGCGCGCGGTAATTTTACCTATGAAGCCGGTTCAAACGCCCTCGAGCAGCTTTTATCGCTGCCCGTGCCGCCGACGGCCGTATTCTGCCATAGCGATATTATGGCGCTGGGGGCTCTGTCGCTGGCAAAACGCCGCGGCCTGAAAATTCCTGACGATTTGTCTATTATTGGTTTCGATAACATCTCTTTGTCTGAATTTTGCGATCCGCCATTGACGACCGTTGCGCAACCGCGCTTTGATATTGGCCGCGAAGCGATGCTGCTATTGCTGGACCAGCTACACGGCCACAGCGTCAACAGCGGCTCGCGACTTCTTGACTGCGAGCTGATCGTTCGTGGCAGTACGCGAAAAATCAGAGCATAACCATCAGGCTTTCGGGCCTGCTCTTCTGGTCAAAGGCCCGCCGCTTAAGTAACATGGCGGGCTGACGAATGAATAAGACAGCGAAACGATAGTGGCACAACGAGATTATGTACGCCGCAGCCAACCGGCTTCTTCGCGGCGCAAAAAGAGCAATACCCGAAGCTCAAGGAACAAGCAAAGCAGCCTTCCTGCTGTTTCACCTACTATGGTGGCAATCGCGGCGGCAGTGCTGGTGGCCTTTATCGGTGGACTGTACTTCATCACGCACCACAAAAAAGAAGAAGCTGAAGCGCTGCAAAATCGCCAGGTGGCGGGCAACGGCCTACCGCCGAAACCGGAAGAGCGCTGGCGCTATATTAAAGAGCTGGAAAGTCGTCAGCCTGGCGTACGTGCGCCTACTGAACCGACGGCCGGCGGCGAAGTGATGAAGCCCGAACAGCTGACCAACGAACAGCGCCAGCTGCTGGCCCAGATGCAGGCCGATATGCGCCAGCAGCCCACTCAGCTGACCGAAGTGCCGTGGAACGAACAGACCCCGGCGCAGCGTCAGCAGACGCTGCAGCGTCAGCGTCTGGCTCAGCAGCAGGTACAGCAGCAGCAGTGGGCGCAAACCCAGCAGCAGGCACCGGTGCAACAGCCGCGCGTGCAGCAGCGGGTCGCAGAACAGCCGATCCCGCAGCCGAAGCCGGTACAGCAGCCGAAACAAACGGCGGCCGCGCAGCAGCCGTATCAGGATCTGCTGCAGACGCCAGCGCATACCGCAACGGCGCCTAAAACACAGGCGGCCGCGCCGGTTGCGCGGGTTGAAGAAGCGCCAAAAGCCGCTGCCGAGAAGAAAGACGATCGCAGCTGGATGATCCAGTGCGGCTCCTTTAAAGGTGCTGAACAGGCGGAAACCGTGCGCGCTCAGCTGGCCTTTGAAGGCTTTGCCTCGCACATCACCACCAACAACGGCTGGAATCGCGTGGTCATCGGGCCGCTGAAAGGCAAGGAAAATGCCAACGACATGATCGGCCGCCTGAAAATGGCCGGACACGCAAACTGCATTCGTCTCGCCGCCAGGGGTTGAAACCCTCAAAATCCCCCCCATCTATAATTGCATTCCGCCCCGCGTAAAGCGCGGGGCCCCTATTCCGCTTTTGTAACCAAGGGGTCTGCTCGTGACAACAATAGTTAGTGTTCGCCGTAACGGCCATGTGGTTATTGCCGGTGATGGCCAGGCCACGCTGGGCAACACCGTAATGAAAGGCAACGTGAAAAAAGTCCGCCGTCTCTACAATGACAAAGTGATTGCGGGCTTCGCCGGCGGCACCGCAGACGCCTTTACGCTGTTTGAACTGTTTGAACGTAAACTGGAAATGCATCAGGGCCATCTGGTCAAAGCCGCCGTTGAGCTGGCGAAAGACTGGCGTACCGACCGCATGCTGCGCAAGCTGGAAGCGCTGCTGGCGGTAGCGGATGAAAATGCCTCCCTGATCATCACCGGTAACGGTGACGTGGTGCAGCCAGAAAATGATTTAATTGCTATCGGCTCTGGTGGTCCCTACGCCCAGGCCGCTGCCCGCGCTCTGCTGGAAAATACCGATATGGGCGCTCGCGACATCGCAGAGAAGGCGTTGAATATTGCAGGCGATATCTGCATTTATACCAACCATTTCCACACCATCGAAGAATTAGCCTCTAAAGCGTAAGGATCTCCCATGTCTGAAATGACCCCACGCGAAATTGTCAGCGAACTGGACAAACATATTATTGGTCAGGACGCGGCTAAGCGTTCTGTCGCTATCGCTTTGCGTAACCGCTGGCGCCGCATGCAGCTTACCGAAGAGCTGCGCCATGAAGTTACGCCGAAAAACATTCTGATGATCGGCCCAACCGGCGTCGGTAAAACTGAAATCGCCCGTCGCCTGGCAAAGCTGGCCAACGCGCCGTTCATCAAAGTTGAAGCGACCAAATTCACCGAAGTGGGCTATGTCGGTAAAGAAGTGGATTCCATCATCCGCGATCTGACCGATGCGGCGATCAAAATGGTCCGCATGCAGTCCATCGATAAAAACCGCTATCGTGCGGAAGAGCTGGCGGAAGAGCGCATTCTTGACGTGCTGATCCCGCCGGCGAAAAATAACTGGGGCCAGGCCGAGCAAAATCAGGAGCCGTCCGCGGCTCGTCAGGCATTCCGTAAAAAACTGCGCGAAGGCCAGCTCGACGATAAAGAGATCGAGATTGACCTTGCCGCTGCGCCAATGGGCGTAGAAATCATGTCCCCTCCGGGCATGGAAGAGATGACCAGCCAGCTGCAGTCCATGTTCCAGAACCTGGGCGGGCAGAAGCAGAAACCGCGGAAGCTGAAAATCAAAGACGCGATGAAGCTGCTGATTGAAGAAGAAGCGGCAAAACTGGTTAACCCGGAAGAGCTGAAGCAGGATGCTATCGACGCGGTAGAGCAGCACGGTATCGTATTTATCGACGAGATCGACAAAATCTGTAAGCGCGGCGGCAATAGCTCCGGCCCGGACGTGTCTCGCGAAGGCGTCCAGCGCGATCTGCTGCCGCTGGTTGAAGGCTGTACCGTCTCAACCAAGCACGGCATGGTGAAAACTGACCACATTCTGTTTATCGCCTCCGGCGCATTCCAGGTGGCCAGCCCGTCGGACCTGATCCCTGAACTGCAGGGTCGTCTGCCGATTCGCGTTGAGCTGAAAGCGCTGACTACCGAAGATTTCGAGCGCATCCTGACCGAGCCGAACGCCTCGATTACCGTGCAGTATAAAGCGCTGATGGCGACCGAAGGCGTGAACATCGAGTTCACCGAAGAGGGTATCAAGCGTATCGCTCAGGCCGCATGGCAGGTCAACGAAACGACCGAGAACATCGGCGCGCGCCGTCTGCACACCGTCCTGGAGCGTCTGATTGAAGATATCTCCTACGATGCCAGCGAAATGAACGGCCAGAGCATCACCATTGATGCTGAATATGTCGGTAAACATCTCGATGTTCTGGTGGCAGATGAAGATCTGAGTCGTTTTATCCTATAATCCGGTTCAATGTATTTTCATCACAATCGATGGGGCTATATATAGCCCCATTTTTTTGGCCGGGAATTATGACTGAACAACCGATAAACCGAACCCAGGCCTGGCTGGAAAGCCTGCGCCCCAAAACGCTGCCTCTGGCCTTTGCCGCTATCGTTGTCGGCACGACGCTTGCGTGGCACCAGGGTCATTTCGATCCCTGGGTGGCTCTGCTGGCGCTGATTACCGCCGGCCTGCTGCAAATTTTATCTAATCTGGCTAATGATTACGGCGATGCGGTAAAGGGCAGCGACAAGCCCGATCGCATAGGCCCGCTGCGCGGGATGCAAAAAGGGGCGATCAGCCAGGCGCAGATGAAACGCGCGCTAATCCTCACCGTAGTGCTGATTTGTCTTTCCGGACTGGCTCTGCTGTTTTCCGCCTGGCAAACCATGGCCGATTTTATTGGCTTTATGGTTTTGGGTGGCCTGGCCATCGTGGCGGCAATCACCTATACCGTCGGTACCCGCCCTTACGGCTATATCGGCCTTGGCGATATTTCGGTGCTGGTCTTCTTTGGCTGGCTGAGCGTGGCGGGAAGCTGGTACCTTCAGGCCCACACGATTGCCGCAAGCGTCTTCCTGCCGGCAACGGCCTGCGGCCTGCTCGCGGCGGCGGTACTCAATATCAATAACCTGCGCGATATCGATAGCGACCGGGAAAACGGCAAAAACACGCTGGCCGTGCGCCTTGGCCCGATCAACGCCCGCCGCTACCACGCCTGCCTGTTAATCGGCGCTCCGCTATGCCTGGCGCTGTTTAATCTGCTTTCTCTGCACAACCCGTGGGGCTGGCTGTTTATCCTCGCTACGCCGCTGCTGGTGAAGCAGGTGCGATTTGTCATGCGCGAACGCGAACCGGTGGCGATGCGTCCGATGCTGGAACGTACGGTAAAAGCGGCCCTGTTAACCAACTTGCTGTTTGTCATCGGGATTATTTGCAGCAAGCTGGTGGGTTAACTGACAAATATCAATTAACAATTGATGATTTTGCCAACAATGGGTTTCGCGAGATATACTAAAAACTCTCGCAGCAACTGAACGTTAAGCCTATGAAATACGATACTTCCGAGCTTTGTGACATCTACCAGGAGGATGTCAACGTAGTGGAACCTCTGTTCTCCAACTTTGGGGGACGGTCGTCGTTTGGTGGACAAATCATCACGGTGAAATGTTTCGAGGATAACGGGTTGCTATACGATATGCTCGAACAGAACGGCCGTGGTCATATTTTGCTGATCGATGGCGGCGGTTCCGTCCGACGGGCGTTGATTGACGCAGACCTGGCGCGTCTGGCGGTGCAGAATGAGTGGGAAGGAGTGGTGGTTTACGGCGCGGTGCGTCAGGTAGACGATCTGGAGGAGCTGGATATCGGCATCCAGGCGCTGGCGGCCATTCCCGTAGGTGCCGCAGGTGAAGGCATCGGCGAAAGCGACGTACGCGTCAATTTCGGCGGCGTAACCTTCTTCTCTGGCGACCATCTGTACGCCGATAATACCGGAATCATCCTCTCCGAGGATGCGCTGGATATCGAATAACCCGCCCAATAAAAAAGGCCTTCTCTCTGAGAAGGCCTTTTTGTTTTACGCCGAAACTTAGTACAGTTTCTTCGCGCAATCCAGCCAGTCATTTTTGAACGGACGCTTCATGTTCTCGATAGCGTCGATGATGTCATGATGAACCAGCTTCTCGTTCTGAATACCAACACAGCGGCCGCCGAAGCCCTGCAGCAGCAGGTCAATTGCGTAGGCGCCCATGCGGGATGCCAGAATACGGTCATAAGGAACCGGGGAACCGCCGCGCTGAATGTGGCCCAGAACGGTAGCACGCGTTTCACGACCGGTCTCTTTCTCAATGTAGTCAGCCAGCTCGTGGACGTCGCACATGTGCTCAGTGATCGCCACAATCGCGTGTTTCTTACCTTTGGCGATACCCGCTTTAATTTCTGCGACCAAATCGTCGCGGCTGTAATCAACCTCAGGCACCATGACGAATTCACAGCCGCCGGAAATGGCGGCCGCCAGAGTCAGATCGCCGCAATAGCGGCCCATGACTTCAACGACGGAAATACGCTGGTGTGAAGAAGAGGTATCACGCAGACGGTCAATTGCTTCAACAACGGTGCTCAGCGCAGTGAAGAAACCGATGGTGTAGTCGGTGCCCTTGATGTCGTTGTCGATAGTGCCCGGCAGACCGATGCACGGGAAGCCCATTTCAGTCAGGCGCATCGCCCCCATATACGAACCATCACCGCCGATAACAACCAGCGCATCCAGCCCGCGCTTTTTCATGTTCTCAAGGGCCACGGCGCGAACATGCTCTTCGCGGAACTCCGGGAAACGTGCTGACCCCAGGAAGGTGCCGCCACGGTTGATCATATCGGAAACGCTATAGCGGTCGAGCTGGATCATACGATCTTCATACAACCCGAGGTAACCGTCATAGATTCCAAAAACTTCCAGACCTTCCGTTAATGCCGCGCGCACAACGCCGCGAATTGCCGCGTTCATGCCCGGCGCATCACCGCCACTTGTCAACACACCGATTTTCTTAATCATGACTACCTCTGAACTTAGGAAGCAAAAAATAATCCTGTTGCCTGAAGCGCTCCCTTACCAGGAGTGCACGACGATAATTGCAATAGTATATCAAACGCTTCTGGCTGAATTGATTCAGGTCAGACCAAACGGCGGTAATTTATACAAATAATGCCGGCCTGCCCCACATTTTACATCGAGTTTACAGACTATAACTCAAAGCTTAAAAAACACCCTGTCGCGCCAGCGGCACCACAGAACAGGGGTCCTGATGGATAATGACATCGGAACCCGGAAAACGATGCAGAATCGCCTGCTCCACCTGGTCGGCAATGACGTGTGCCTGAACCAATGGCAGGTTATCTTCCATTTCCAAATGTATTTGAATAAAGCGAGTCGGCCCTGACTGCCGCGTCCGTAGATCGTGTGCCCCGCTGACGCCCGGCCATGCGGTCACGATATCGATAATGTCCTGACGTTCCTCATCAGGCAGCGCGCGGTCTAACAAAGACTGGACGGCCTCATAGGCCATACGCAGCGCGCTATACAGAATATAGACGCCAATCCCTAACGCAAATAGCGAATCGGCTCGATGCCAGCCGTACCAGGAGAGGCCCAGCGCCACCAGAATAGCGCCGTTCATCATAACATCAGACTGATAATGAAGCATATCTGCGCGCACCGCCTGACTCTGCGTTTTTCTCACCACCCAGCGCTGGAAGGTCACCAGCACCAGCGTACTGAGCAGCGCAATCAGGGTCACAATCATCCCGACGCCCGCCGCCTGCATCGGTTCCGGACGAGCCAGATGCTGAATGCCGGTTAAAAACAGGAACAGCGCCGACCCGGAAATAAACATGCTTTGCGCCAGTGCCGCCAGCGATTCAGCCTTGCCATGGCCAAAGGTATGCTCCTCATCGGCAGGTTGCAGCGAATAACGTACCACCAGGAGATTGGTTAACGAGGCGGCAATATCCACCAGCGAGTCCACCAGCGCAGCCAGAATACTCACAGAGCCGGTATACCACCACGCAAAAATTTTGATCAAAAGTAACGCGGAGGCCATCACCGTCGCCGCAACAGCCGCACGACTCACCAGCCGCCCATAAGATTGATTCATAAACGCTCCTTCACCCGCAATGCGCTTAGTATAACCCGATCTATTGTTACGACGGATGGCAAGCGGGAGGTCGTTTAGCTGAATGACAGGCAAAAAAAACCCCCACATCATGTGGGGGAAGACAGGGATGGTGTCTATGGCAAGGAAAACAGGGTTTGTTACTGGGGTTGCACGGTATTGCTACTACTTGAAAGCATCTTCGCTGAGCCTTTCTGCATCCTTACAACCTCACGCAACTGATCCATTCGCTGCTGGTGCTTAGCATTTAAAACCGCTTGCTGCTCTGGCGTTAACAGGTGGTACATCTGGTTGCGAACCTTCGCCATTTCGATCTGGCGGTCAACCTGTTCCTGCGCCATCTTATCGGCCTGAGCGCGCACAGCGTTTTCATCAAATTTTTCTGCGGTGACAAGGCTATGCATTGTCTCCATTTCGCTAACATTAACGGGTAACCTATCGTGGCGTGCCCGTTGCATAAGATCTCGTAACTGCTGTCGTTGCTGTTCGGTTAAACTTATGCCATCAAACATATGGCCCTGACTGCTGCGCTGCGCCCCGTCTTCTCCGGGGAGCCAGTTAACGCTGGTAACGACTTCAGCGGCCTGGCTATAAGCACTTAGCGCCAGCGTTGAGGCCATGACGGCAGCAATAACATTGCGCATCACATACTCCCAAAACGTTTGTGTCGCGATTCAACGAGAGACAGTTTACGATTCGGGCTGCAAACATGCGTCAGGGGGTGTAAAACAACGTAAAGTCATGGATTAGCGAGCCTTGATGACGTAATTTCTGCCTCGGAGGTATTTAAACAATGAACAAAATCCTGTTAGTTGATGATGACCGGGAGCTCACCTCCCTGTTAAAAGAGCTGCTCGATATGGAAGGCTTTAACGTGCTCGTAGCCCATGATGGGGAACAGGCGCTGGCTCTCCTGGACGACAGCATCGATTTACTTTTACTTGATGTGATGATGCCGAAGAAAAACGGTATCGATACGCTTAAAGAGTTGCGTCAGACACACCAGACTCCCGTTATCATGCTAACTGCCCGCGGTAGCGAGCTGGATCGCGTTCTCGGCCTTGAACTGGGCGCGGATGATTATCTGCCTAAGCCGTTTAACGATCGTGAGCTGGTGGCGCGCATACGCGCGATTCTGCGCCGCTCCCACTGGAGCGAGCAGCAGCAAACCACCGAAGCCGGCTCACCGACGCTGGAGGTTGACGCATTGAGCCTCAACCCAGGCCGTCAGGAAGCCAATTTCGATGGTCAAACGCTGGAGCTGACCGGAACGGAGTTCACCCTGCTGTACCTGCTGGCGCAGCATCTTGGCCAGGTGGTCTCTCGTGAGCACCTGAGTCAGGAAGTATTGGGCAAACGCCTGACGCCGTTCGACCGCGCCATCGATATGCATATTTCTAACCTGCGGCGTAAGCTGCCGGAGCGTAAAGACGGCCACCCGTGGTTTAAAACCCTGCGTGGGCGCGGCTATCTGATGGTCTCAGCTTCATGATTGGAAGTTTAACCGCACGCATCTTCGCTATTTTCTGGCTCACGCTGGCGCTGGTGTTGATGCTGGTTCTGATGCTGCCCAAGCTGGATTCGCGCCAGATGACCGAACTTCTGGAAAGCGAGCAACGCCAGGGCATCATGATTGAGCAGCACGTTGAGGCCGAGCTGGCGACCGATCCACCCAACGATTTGATGTGGTGGCGTCGTCTGTTTCGGGCGATAGATAAATGGGCTCCGCCGGGACAGCGCCTGCTGCTGGTAACCAGCGAAGGGCGTGTTATCGGCGCAGAACGCAACGAAATGCAGATTATTCGCAACTTTATCGGCCAGGCCGATAATGCCGATCATCCGCAGAAAAAACGCTACGGTCGTCTGGAAATGGTCGGCCCGTTTTCCGTCAGGGATGGCGAAGATAATTATCAGCTCTATCTGATCCGCCCCGCCAGCACGTCACAATCAGATTTCATCAACCTGCTGTTTGACCGTCCGCTGCTGCTGCTTATCGTCACCATGCTGGTCAGCGCCCCGCTGCTGCTATGGCTGGCGTGGAGTCTGGCGAAACCGGCGCGTAAGCTGAAAAATGCGGCCGACGAGGTCGCCCAGGGGAACCTGCGCCAGCATCCGGAACTGGAAGCCGGCCCGCAGGAGTTTTTGGCCGCCGGGACCAGCTTTAACCAGATGGTCACCGCCCTGGAACGGATGATGACCAGCCAGCAACGTCTGCTCTCCGATATCTCCCACGAGCTGCGCACGCCGCTTACGCGCCTGCAGCTGGGCACCGCGCTGCTGCGCCGTCGCAGCGGCGAGAGCAAAGAGCTGGAGCGTATTGAGATGGAGGCGCATCGACTGGACAGCATGATCAACGATCTGCTGGTGATGTCGCGCAATCAGGCCAACAACGCGCTGGTTAGCGAGACGGTAAAAGCCAATCAGCTGTGGGGCGAGGTGCTGGATAACGCCGCCTTTGAGGCCGAGCAGGTAGGAAAATCGTTCACCGTGGAGTACCCGCCAGGGCCGTGGCCGCTGTACGGCAACCCCAACGCGCTGGAAAGCGCGCTGGAGAATATCGTACGCAACGCGCTACGCTACTCGCACACCCGAATTTCGGTGAGCTTCTCGGTGGATAAAGACGGCATCACGGTTAACGTCGATGATGACGGGCCGGGCGTCAGCCCTGAGGATCGCGAGCAGATTTTCCGCCCGTTCTACCGGACCGACGAAGCGCGCGATCGCGAATCAGGCGGTACCGGCCTAGGACTGGCGATTGTCGAAGCCGCTATTCAGCAGCATCGCGGCTGGGTGAAGGCCGACGACAGCCCGCTGGGCGGCCTGCGGCTGACCATCTGGCTGCCGCTGTATAAGCGCACCTGACGAGGTTTCCCCCGGCCTGCGCCCGCAGCCGGGGGAGCATTATTTTCCCCACAATCTGCGGGAATTATCTTCGATCTGTCCGCTTAAGCGCCGCTTCTGCATGGTGCGGCTCCAGCTTACCGATAGCCCTCCAGCAGAGAGCAGGCGATGATACTGCTCATCATCAAACGGCATATGCCAGGCAATCGCGCCGGCCTCATGTACGCTGACATCGCTCACCCGGGACACCAGCTCCAGCGGCGCGTCGCAGGACACCACGCCCCCCGCCACCACCCGATACAGCCAGCCGGTTTTACCGCTATTCTGCATGAGCTGGGCCATATCGCTGATGGAAAAATGGAAGTTGAGCTTAAAGCACGGCGATCGCGGCTGCGTCACCTGAATCAGCGCCTCGCCCCAGCGAAAGATATCGCCGATATAAACGTTTTTCTCGGTCATCCCTTCTGCAGAAAGGTTTTCGCCGAAGGCCGGAGCGCAGAAAAGGTCGGCCTGCAGGGGGAATTCACGGGCCCAGTCGGCGTAGTGCTCACGCGGGTACTGGCATAGCGCCCGATCCGGACCGCCATGAATTTTCTTTTCCGCCTGCTCATCGCCTTCCAGCCCCAGATCGCCGAGGGTTAACTCACCGTCGACCTGGATTTTCCCGATGGCGCTCGGACGGCTTCCTTCGTAATCCCTTATTTTGCCTACAAAGACGTTCACCGGATAATGCATCTGCTGCCCCCTGCTACAGGTATAAAAAAAGCGAGTCATCAGACTCGCTTCTCGGTCAGCACAATGCAACCTTATTTTTTGGCGGCAAAACGCGCTGCGGCTTCGTCCCAGTTAACCACGTTCCAGAACTCTTTGATGTAGTCCGGACGACGGTTCTGGAATTTCAGGTAGTAAGCGTGTTCCCACACGTCCAGGCCCAGGATCGGGAAGCCGGAAGCGCCGGAGATGGCTTCACCCATCAGCGGGGAGTCCTGGTTCGCGGTAGAAACCACGGCCAGTTTGTCGCCTTTCAGCACCAGCCACGCCCAGCCGGAACCGAAACGAGTGGCTGCCGCTTTCTCAAACTCAGCCTTGAAGTTATCAACGGAACCGAAATCGCGCTCGATAGCCGCTTTCAGGTCGCCCTGCAGGGTGGTACCGGTTTTCAGGCCTTTCCAGAACAGGCTATGGTTAGCGTGACCGCCCGCGTTGTTGCGCAGAGGGCCTTTTTTGTCAGCCGGCAGCTGATCCAGTTTAGCGATCAGCTCTTCAGCAGACAGATCGGCGAATTCAGGCAGGCTTTCCAGCGCAGCGTTGGCGTTGTTAACGTAAGCCTGGTGGTGCTTAGTATGGTGGATTTCCATAGTCTGCTTGTCGAAATGCGGTTCCAGGGCGTCATAAGCGTACGGCAGGGCTGGCAGTGTAAAACTCATAATCATCTCCATTATTGTCGAGCGGCTGAGAGTGTTAAGGCCGCGTAAGCAGTTGGTTCATTATAGTTAATTAAATGATATTGAAAACGCTTATCAATGCCGTATTTTTAATAAGGTTATAACAGAGTGTGATACCTGCGATTTTGTGAGCTGGAACAAGTAATTAAGCTGTTGGTTGCCAGGGTTTCCCAACACGTGGCAACAGCCTGAAGGCGATAAAACTGACCGATTTTTACACTCATCGGGTCGGAAGAAGATTTATCCGATAAAAAATAGATGAGGATAAAATCAATGAATCACGCGATTACGATGGGTATTTTTTGGCATTTGATAGGTGCGGCCAGTGCAGCCTGTTTCTATGCTCCGTTCAAACAAGTTAAACAGTGGTCATGGGAAACCATGTGGTCTATCGGCGGGATTGTCTCCTGGCTGATCCTTCCCTGGACTATCAGCGCCATGCTGTTACCTGATTTTTGGGCCTATTACGGCTCCTTCAGCGCCTCGACTCTGCTACCGGTCTTCCTGTTCGGCGCGATGTGGGGGATCGGCAATATCAACTACGGCCTGACCATGCGCTATCTCGGCATGTCGATGGGGATCGGTATCGCCATTGGTATTACCCTGATCGTCGGTACGTTAATGACCCCCATTCTCAACGGTCAGTTCGAGGTATTAATCAATACCAAAGGCGGCCAGATGACGCTGCTCGGCGTGCTGGTCGCGGTGATTGGCGTGGCTATTGTGACCCGAGCGGGGCAGCTGAAAGAGCGCAAAATGGGCATTAAAGCCGAAGACTTCAATCTGAAAAAAGGCCTGCTCCTGGCGGTGATGTGCGGTATTTTCTCGGCGGGGATGTCGTTTGCGATGAACGCCGCCAAACCGATGCACGAAGCCGCCGCGGCGCTAGGGGTCGACCCGCTGTACACCGCCCTGCCTAGCTACGTGGTCATCATGGGCGGCGGCGCGCTGGTGAACCTCGGATTCTGCTTTATTCGGCTGGCCAAGGTGAAGAATCTGTCGATAAAAGCGGACTTCTCGCGGGCAAAACCGCTCATCATCGCCAATATTCTGCTTTCCGCTCTCGGCGGCCTGATGTGGTACCTGCAGTTCTTTTTCTACGCATGGGGCCACGCCAGCATTCCGGCGCAGTACGACTATATGAGCTGGATGCTGCATATGAGCTTCTACGTTCTGTGCGGCGGGCTGGTTGGTCTGGTGCTGAAGGAGTGGAAAAACGCCGGGCGCCGGCCGGTCGGCGTACTCAGCCTCGGCTGCGTGGTCATCATTATCGCCGCCAATATTGTCGGCCTGGGAATGGCGAACTAAATCACCTAAGCGGCGACGCGACTGCGTTGCCGCCACTGCCCCGGCGTCATGCCAATTTCACGGTTAAAGACCACCGAAAAGTAGTTACTGTCTTCAAATCCGCACAGCATGGCGATTTCGCCAATCAGCCGCTCCGTATGCTGCAGCAGGTACTGCGCGTGGCAAATTCTCAGCTGACGTAAATAGTGGTTGATCGTCATCCCGGTCTGCTGGCGAAACTGCTGACGCAGGGCGCGCTCGCTGCACGCTTCCCGCGCGCAAAAACGATCGAGGAAAAAGGGCCTGTTCAGGCTGCCGGCCAGCTCGGTCAGCAGTTTATCGAGCAGGGCTTCACTTTGGGTCGCCGCCAGGTTATCGGTCGCGTAGCGATGGCGGTGCAGGATCAGCGCCAGCTGGGCAAACAGCAGTTCGGCCATCTGATTAGCCTGGGCATCGCTGCGGGTGCTCTCCTGCTCAAGCTGGGTAATCACCTGCCGCACCTGGGTCATACCGGAGCTGCCAATCCGCCAGTGCGGGAGCCACGGCGTACCAAACAGGCCGGGAATATGGGCCGCCCAGTCAAAGTTGAGCCGCAGCCGGTCCGGACAGTAGATGACGTTTTGCAGGACCAAATCGTTAACCGACGCGTAGGAGTGCTTATCTTCCGCGCGGATATAGAACAGATCGCCGCGGGTAATGCGCCACGGGCGATCGTTAAGCACGTGCAGGCCGTTTCCCCGCCATACCAGCACCAGTTCGCAGAACTCATGGGTATGCTCGGCGAAGACGTTTTGCGGGTAGCGATCCGCTACCGCCACCGCCTGAGAAGGCGAGGCAAAAAACTCATCTTTGCGAAGAATCAACTGACCGGCCACCGCGACAACTCCAGGCGCAAATAACGTTTCATTATTCGCATTTTGCTTGCTAAAACGTTGACTGCTCTCGCGTTACTGAAGAATGGCGTCGCGCCCCTGGCGGATATCACGCGGCGACCAGGAAAACTCGCGGCGAAAAAGCGTCGAAAAGTGGTTACTGTCGCCGAATCCGCAGTGATAAGCGATATCCGTGACGCTGTCATCGCTGTGCCGCAGCAGATGGCGCGCCTTCATCAGCCGCACCCGGTTCAGGTAGCGCTGCGGCGTCAGGCCGGTCTGCTGCTTGAGCTGACGATGCAGCGTGCGCAGCGACAGCGAAAACTGAGCCGCCACCTCTTCCCAGCAAACATCGTCGGCAAAGTGATCTTCCAGCCACGCCATCAGGTGATTGAGCCGCGCCTCGCTATCGGCAGCCCCTTCCGCGAGGCTGCTTTTGCGCAGCAGCACCAGCAGCTGCATAAACAGAATCTCCCGACTGGCAATGGTATGCACATCCGACTCAGCGCCGAGGCTTTCCATCTGGTTGACGAGCTGCCGCACCTGCTGCAAGGCCCCCTGATTAACCCGCCAGTGCGAGAGATAGTTGCCCTCCTGCTCCTGCGGCAGCAGCTGGCTGACGCCGTTCAGAAAGCGAAACGCATCCGGCGCGCGGTAGAGCACGTTGGTCAGGCACAGATTATCGGTATGTTCATAAAGATGGCGGTCGTGATCGCGAATAAAGCACACCGAGCCGCCGCTGATGGTATAGGGCTGGCCGTTGAAAACGTGGATCCCCGTCCCGTGCTCAACGATAACAATTTCATGGAAATCGTGGTGATGTTCCGGAAACGCCGACTGAGGGAGGCGTGGCTCAATAGCAACAGCAGAAGTACCGGACTTAAAGAAATCCACACTGTGCAATACGGTCATAGCAGCCCCCTCGAAATGAGAAATGTTATCAATCAGTGTGGCAAATAGTAATTAAGGACCGGCAATCCGGCCTTCAATTTTCGACCGCAAACGTCGTAAAGCCTGCCGCTTTTTCAAGAAACAGCCGGAAAGATCGGGAACTGCGGACAACGTCACATCCCCCGCGCCCATAGCGACAGAATGAAATTGTGAGCTCTCTCACGGTCACCTTTGCTTTCTTGCCAGCCGGGAAATTTCCCTGTCCGTGGCAAGAAGGTGCGCGACCGGCGACTTTTTTAGACTGCTGGCAATGATTTTCAGAAGGATCTCTGCCATGAGTTTTCGTCATTGTGTCGCCGTTGATTTAGGCGCCTCCAGCGGGCGGGTGATGCTCGCCAGCTATGAAAGCGGACAGCGTGCGCTGACGCTGCGTGAAATCCACCGTTTTACCAACAGCCTGCACCAGGTGGATGACTATGACTGCTGGGATATCGATCGCCTGGAAGGCGAAATTCGCCGCGGACTGGAGAAGGTGTGCGCGCAGGGCATCCTTATCGATAGCATCGGCATTGATACCTGGGGCGTGGATTATGTCCTGCTCGACGCTCAGGGCCAGCGCGTCGGCCTGCCGGTTTCCTATCGCGACGACCGCACCCACGGCCTGATGCAGCATGCCGAAGAGCAGATGGGCCGCGCGGATATCTACCGCCGCAGCGGCATCCAGTTTCTGCCGTTCAACACCCTGTACCAGCTGCGCGCCCTGGTTGAGCAGCAGCCGGAGCTGGTGAGCCAGGCCGCGCACGCGCTGCTGATCCCGGACTATTTCAGCTTTCGTCTGACCGGCCAGATGAACTGGGAATATACCAACGCCACCACCACCCAGCTGGTCAATATCAACAGCGATAGCTGGGATGAGGATCTGCTGAACTGGAGCGGCGCGCCGCGCGAGTGGTTCGGTACCCCGACCCATCCCGGCAACGTGATTGGTCACTGGATCTGCCCGCAGGGCAACGCGATCCCGGTGGTCGCCGTCGCCAGTCACGATACCGCCAGCGCGGTGATCGCCTCTCCGCTGGCCGGTAAAAATGCGGCCTATCTCTCCTCCGGCACCTGGTCGCTGATGGGCTTTGAAAGCAAAACCCCCTGCACCGGCGATGAGGCGCTGAAGGCCAATATCACCAACGAAGGCGGCGCGGAAGGCCGCTATCGGGTGCTGAAAAATATTATGGGACTGTGGCTGCTGCAGCGGGTGCTGAAAGAGCAGAACGTCAGCGACCTGCCGGCGCTGATTGCCCATACCGCCGAACTCCCGGCCTGCCGCTCGGTGATTGACTGCAACGATGAGCGCTTTATCAACCCGGACAATATGAGCGCCGAGATTCAGGCCGCCTGCCGTGAATCCGGGCAGCCGGTGCCCAGCGGCGACGCCGAGCTGGCGCGCTGCATTTTTGACAGCCTGGCCCTGCTGTATGCCCGCGTGCTCGGCGAACTTGCCCGGCTGCGAGGCCAACCCTTCAGCCAGCTGCATATCGTCGGCGGCGGCTGTCAGAACGCGCTGCTCAATCAGCTGTGCGCGGACGCCTGCGGCATTACGGTCATCGCGGGTCCCGTCGAGGCCTCTACGCTCGGCAATATCGGCATCCAGTTGATGACGCTGGATGAACTGAACAACGTCGATGATTTCCGTCAGGTGGTGCGCCACAACTACGCGCTCACCACGTTTATCCCTAATCCTGAAAATGAAATTGCCCGCTTCGTTGCGCAGTTTCAGCAACAACAGACCAAGGAGCTTTGCGCATGACCACTCAACTTGAACAAGCCTGGGAAATTGCCAAACAGCGCTACGCCGCCGTCGGTGTGGATGTCGAGGAGGCTCTGCGCCAGCTGGACCGGCTTCCCGTATCCATGCACTGCTGGCAGGGCGATGACGTCGCCGGTTTTGAAAACCCGGAAGGGAATTTAACCGGCGGGATTCAGGCCACCGGCAACTATCCGGGCAAAGCCCGCAACGCGGGCGAGCTGCGCGCCGACCTCGAGCAGGCGCTGAGCCTGATCCCCGGCCCGAAACGGCTGAATCTGCACGCTATCTATCTGGAGTCTGATACCCCGGTTGCGCGTAACGAAATCAAACCTGAGCACTTTAAAAACTGGGTTGAATGGGCCAAAAACAACGGCCTGGGGCTCGATTTTAACCCCTCCTGCTTCTCGCATCCGCTGAGCGCCGACGGTTTTACCCTGTCGCACGCCAACGATGAAATCCGCCAGTTCTGGATCGATCACTGCAAGGCCAGCCGCCGGGTTTCCGCCTATTTCGGCGAGCAGCTGGGCACCCCGTCGGTCATGAATATCTGGGTCCCCGACGGCATGAAGGACATTACCGTTGATCGTCTGGCGCCGCGCCAGCGTCTGCTGAACGCGCTGGACGAGGTTATCAGCGAGAAGTTCGACCCGGCGCATCATATCGATGCCGTGGAGAGCAAGCTGTTCGGTATCGGCGCCGAAAGCTACACCGTCGGCTCCAATGAATTCTATATGGGCTATGCCGCCAGCCGTCAGACCGCGCTGTGTCTGGACGCCGGGCACTTCCATCCAACGGAAGTTATCTCCGACAAAATCTCTGCCGCCATGCTCTACATTCCGCGCCTGCTGCTGCACGTCAGCCGCCCGGTACGCTGGGATAGCGATCACGTGGTGCTGCTGGATGACGAAACCCAGGCCATCGCCAGCGAAATCATCCGCCACAACCTGTTTGACCGGGTGCACATCGGCCTCGATTTCTTCGACGCCTCCATCAACCGCATCGCGGCGTGGGTGATTGGTACCCGCAACATGAAAAAAGCGCTGCTGCGCGCGCTGCTGGAACCGACGGAACAGCTGCGCCAGCTGGAAGCCGACGGCGATTACACCGCCCGGCTGGCGCTGCTGGAAGAGCAGAAATGCCTGCCGTGGCAGGCCATCTGGGAGATGTACTGCCAGCGTCACGATACCCCGGCGGGCAGCCAGTGGCTGGATAGCGTTCGCGGCTACGAGAAGAGCGTTCTCAGCCAGCGCGGAAACTAACCTCGCCCGGCGACCGGCAGATATACAACCTATTTAGGGTACGGGATAAACCCCGTACCGAATCAACAGGAAGCACAAGACTATGCACACCATTATCGACTCCTGGTTCGTCCAGGGCATGATTAAAGCCACCACCGATGCCTGGCTGAAGGGCTGGGATGAGCGCAACGGCGGTAACCTGACGCTACGCCTCGACGAGGCTGATATCGAACCCTTTGCCGCCGATTTCCACGCCAAACCGCGCTATATCGCCCTGAGCCAGCCGATGCCGACGCTGGCCAATCAGCCGTTTATCGTTACCGGCTCCGGTAAATTTTTCCGCAACGTGCAGCTCGATCCGGCCGCCAACCTCGGCGTGGTCAAAGTGGACAGCGACGGCGCGGGATATCACATCCTGTGGGGCTTGACCCACGAGGCGGTGCCGACCTCAGAACTGCCGGCCCACTTCTTGTCCCACAGCGAACGCATCAGGCTGACCGGCGGCAAAGATCGCGTGATCATGCACTGCCACGCCACCAACCTGATCGCCCTGACCTACGTCCTCGAAAACAACAGCGATCTGTTCACCCGTAAGCTCTGGGAAGGCAGTACCGAATGTCTGGTGGTGTTCCCGGACGGCGTTGGCATTCTGCCGTGGATGGTGCCGGGTACCGACGAAATCGGCGGGGCCACCGCGCTGGAAATGCGTAAGCATTCGCTGGTGCTCTGGCCGTTCCACGGCGTCTTCGGCAGCGGGCCGACGCTGGATGAAACCTTTGGCCTGATCGATACCGCCGAGAAATCGGCTGAAGTACTGGTGAAGGTTTACTCCATGGGTGGAATGAAGCAGACCATCACCCGCGAAGAGCTGATTGCCCTCGGCAAGCGCTTTGATGTGCAGCCTATGCAGTCCGCGTTAGACCTTTATCAATAATTACATCGCGCCCCGCTCACCGAGACGGGGCGAACTCTGTCACCTGCAAACCCTACCCGAAGCCTTTCGCCATGCGGGAAGCCTACGCATCAGCAAGGAGAAAGACAGCGGAAAACTAACTCAATCATGTGGAGTAAAAGCAATGAAAATAAAGACAAGCTTGATCCTCACCGTTGCCGCCCTGGCGTTGTCCGGTTCTGCTTTAGCTGAAGTTAAAATTGCCCTCGTGGCAAAATCATTGGGAAATGGATTCTTCGAGGCAGCGAACGTCGGCGCGCAGGAAGCGGCTAAAGAGTTAGGCGATGTGAAAGTGATTTATACCGGCCCCACCACCACCACCGCCGAAGCGCAGATCGAAGTGCTGAACGGGCTGATCGCCCAAGGAGTGGACGCGATCGCCATTTCCGCCAACGATCCGGACGCCGTGGTGCCGGTGCTGAAAAAGGCGATGCAGCGCGGAATCAAAGTGGTCTCCTGGGATTCCGGCGTGGCGCCGGCGGGCCGCCAGATCCACTTAAACCCTTCCAATAACGCACTTATTGGTGAGACCAACGTCAGGCTCGCCGCGGATGCCTTAAAAGCGCTGAACGTCGAAAAAGGCGACGTGGCGATCCTCAGCGCGACCCCAACCTCAACCAACCAGAACATCTGGATCGAAGAGATGAAGAAGGTGCTGCCGAAGTACCCTTCTGTCAACCTGGTCACCGTTGCCTACGGGGACGATCTCTCCGACAAGAGCTACCGCGAAGCGGTCGGCCTGCTGAAATCGTATCCGAATCTGAAAGCGATCGTCTCGCCTTCGTCGGTGGGGATCGTTGCCGCCGCCCAGGCGGTGAAGGATCAGGGCAAGATTGGCAAAGTGTACGTTACCGGGCTGGGGCTACCGTCCGAAATGGCCGGGGCGATTAAATCCGGCGCCAGCAAAAGCTTTGCTATCTGGAACCCCATTGACCTCGGCTACGCCGCCACGTACCTGGCCGACGATCTGGTCAAAGGCACGGCAACCAAAACCGAAGCCGATATGGGCAGGCTGGGCAAGGTGAAGCTGGATGCCGACGGTAGCGGCGCAATGGCGCAGCCGTTCGTCTACGATGCCGGCAACATCGATAAGTTTTCCAGGATTTTCTAATCATCATCCCCTGTTTCACTATCGAAACAGGGGAAAAACCGGAGACTTATCATGACGGCGTCCACCCCACTGCTGTCGCTTAAGGGCATCACCAAGGTTTTCCCCGGTGTGCGTGCCCTTGAGAACGTACAGCTCGATCTCTGGCCCGGCAAAGTGACCGCCTTAATTGGCGAAAACGGCGCCGGCAAATCCACGCTGGTCAAAGTGATGACCGGTATTTATCAGCCCGAAGAGGGCGAAATCCTGTATAAAGCGATCCCGATTCAGCTGCCTCATCCGGAGTCGGCGCATAAGGTCGGGATCACCGCCATTCACCAGGAGACGGTGCTGTTTGACGAACTCTCGGTGACCGAGAATATTTTTGTCGGCCAGTATCTGCATAAAGGCCTGCTGAAAAAGCTCGACTGGCCCGCGATGCACCAGAAAGCCGGGGATATTCTCCGCCGCCTGGAAGTGCAGATCGACCCGCGCGCTACGCTAAAAACGCTGAGCATCGCCCAGCGCCACATGGTGGCCATCGCCCGGGCGCTCTCCTTTGAGGCGCAGGTGGTGATCCTTGACGAGCCGACCGCCGCGCTCTCGCAGCACGAAATTCTGGAGTTTTATCAGATAGTCGAACGCCTGAAGCAGGACGGTAAGGCCATCCTGTTTATCTCGCATAAGTTTGACGAAATCTTCGAGCTGGCGGACTACTACACCATTTTGCGCGACGGCGTGTACGTGAGCTCCGGCGCCATCAACGAGATCACCGAAGAGCGGATGGTGGCGATGATGGTCGGACGCGCCATTACCCAAACCTACCCGAAAATGAGCTGCGCCCTGGGAGAGGCGGTGCTGGAGGTCAACAACCTCTGTCATCCCACCGAGTTCGCCAATATCAACTTCACCCTGCGCAGAGGTGAAATCCTCGGCTTCTACGGCCTGGTCGGCGCCGGGCGTACCGAACTTATGCAGGCGCTTTCCGGCGTATCGCATCCCTCCTCCGGCGAAATCGTGCTGAAAGGCAAACCGGTGCGTTTTCGTCAGCCGGCGGACGCCATTCAGGCCGGTATCGTCTGCGTACCGGAAGAGCGGCAGAAGCAGGGAGCGATCATCGCCCTGCCGATCGCGCAGAACATCAGCCTGCCCCAGCTCGGCAAGCTCAACCCCAGCGGCGTGCTGAACGACGCGCGCGAATGGCGGCTGGCCGATGAGTATGCCTCACGCCTGCAGGTCAAAGCCTTCAGCTGGCAACAGGCGGTCGAAACCCTCTCCGGCGGTAACCAGCAGAAGGTGGTGATCGGCAAATGGCTGGCCACCCATCCGCAGGTGATCATTCTCGATGAGCCGACTAAAGGCATCGATATCGGTTCAAAAGCGGCGGTACACCAGTTTATGTCCGAGCTGGTGAGCCAGGGGCTGGCGGTCATTATGGTCTCTTCAGAGCTGCCGGAGGTCATGGGAATGGCCGATCGTATCATCGTGATGCACGAAGGGCTGATGGTGGCCGAATATCGCGCCGGCGAAGCGACGGCGGAAACCATCGTCAGCGCCGCCAGCGGCATTGCCCGGGAGGCTGCGTAATGTGGCGACAACTGCTTAAACACCGCGAAGCGCTGCTGGCGGCGGTCATTATCCTGATGGTGGCGGGCATCGGCAGCCGGGTGCCGTCGTTCATCGCGGCGGAAAACCTGGTCGAGATGTTTAACGACACCTCGATTCTGATCGTCCTCGCCCTCGGCCAGATGATGGTGCTGCTGACCAAGGGGATCGATCTGTCGATGGCCGCCAACCTGGCGCTGACCGGGATGATCGTCGCCCTGCTTAACGCCAACCACCCGGAAATTCCGGTGTGGGCGCTGCTGCTGCTGGCCACCCTGCTTGGCCTGCTGATGGGGGTGATTAACGGCCTGCTGGTCTGGCGTCTCGGCATCCCGGCGATCGTGGTGACCCTCGGCACCATGAGCATCTATCGCGGCATTATTTTCCTGCTCTCCGACGGCGGCTGGGTTAACTCGCATCAGATGAGCGCGGACTTCCTCGGCCTGCCGCGCGCCTCGCTGCTGGGGCTGCCGCTGCTGAGCTGGTGCGCCATCGCCGCCCTGCTGCTGGTGGGTTATTTCCTGCGCTATAGCCGTACCGGGCGGGCGCTGTACACCGCAGGCGGCAACGCCACGGCGGCGTACTACACCGGCATTAACGCCGGGAAAATGCAGTTCATCAGCTTCTGCCTTTCCGGGGCGCTGGCGGGATTTTGCGGCTATCTGTGGATCTCCCGCTTTGCCGTCGCCTATGTTGACGTCGCCAACGGCTTCGAACTACAGGTCGTGGCGGCCTGCGTCATCGGCGGCATCAGCACGATGGGTGGTACCGGACGCGTGGTCGGCTGCCTGTGCGGCGCGCTGTTCCTCGGGATTATCAACAACGCGCTACCGGTTATCGGTATCTCACCTTTCTGGCAAATGGCTATCTCCGGCGCGGTTATTGTCATCGCCGTGGTGCTTAACGAGCGTGGGAACAAACGTCACGGACGGCTCATTCTGCGCAGCGCGGTACTGGCTTCGCAAAAACAGACGGTGAAACCATGAGCAAAATAGTGACCACAGAAGAGATGACAAGCCGCGCGACGACGACGTCACCGCTGCGCCGCCTGCTGTGCTGGGAAGGCTTCCTGCTGGCGGTAACTCTGGCCGTTTTTGCGGCCAATGCGCTGGCGTCGCCCTACTTCCTTAATATCTGGAACCTGTCGGACGCCACCTTCAACTTTACCGAGAAGGCGATTATCGTCCTGCCGATGGCGATGCTGATTATCGCCAGAGAGATCGACCTTTCGGTCGCCTCAACCATGGCGCTGAGCTCCACGGCGATGGGCTTTTGCGCGGCGGCGGGGGTGGATACGCCGCTGCTGGTTGCCGTTGGGCTGGGAGTTGGCCTGCTGTGCGGCCTGTTTAACGGCATCCTGGTGACGCGCCTGAACCTGTCGTCGATCGTTATCACCATCGGCACCATGAGCCTGTATCGCGGCCTGACCTACATCCTGCTGGGCGATAAGGCGCTAAACCACTATCCGGACAGCTTCGCCTGGTTCGGCCAGGGCTACGTTTGGGGAGCGCTCTCGTTTGAGTTTGCGCTGTTCCTGCTGCTGGCAGCCGCCTTCACCTTCCTGCTGCATAAAACCAACTTTGGCCGCCGCACCTACGCGATTGGCAATAATCCGACCGGCGCCTGGTTTTCCGGGATCAACGTCAAGCGCCATAACCTGATTCTGTTTGCCCTGGTCGGGCTGATGGCGGGGCTGGCGGCGGTGCTGCTGACGTCACGGTTGGGCAGCACCCGCCCAACGCTGGCGGTGGGCTGGGAGCTGGCGGTTGTGACGATGGCGGTGCTCGGCGGCATCAACATCCTTGGCGGCTCCGGCAGCATGGTTGGGGTGATTATCGCCGCCTTCCTGATGGGGCTGGTGACCTTTGGCCTGAGCCTGCTCAACGTACCGGGCATCGTGATGTCGATAATCATCGGCGCAATGCTGATCGCGGTGATTTCGCTGCCGATTATCACCCGTCGGGTCCTGCAACGAAGACATTAGCCCTTCGCCTGACGGTGGGGGGAACGGAATTTCATTAACAGGAGAGTTATTATGAGCTTTATGTTGGCATTGCCGAAAATCAGCCTGCACGGCGCAGGCGCCATTGGCGATATGGTTAATCTGGTCGCCGATAAACGTTGGGGCAAAGCGCTGATCGTCACCGACGGTCAGCTGGTGACGCTGGGCCTGCTGGACAGCCTGTTTGCCGCGCTCGACGCGCACCAGATGTCCTGGCACCTGTTTGATGAGGTGTTCCCCAACCCCACCGAAGCGCTGGTGCATAAAGGCATTACCGCCTTCCACGACGCGCAGTGCGATTACATCATCGCGTTTGGCGGCGGTAGCCCCATCGATACCGCTAAAGCGGTTAAAATCCTCACCGCCAACCCGGCCCCTTCCACCGCCTATTCCGGCGTCGGCAAGGTGAAAAACGCCGGCGTACCGCTGGTGGCGATAAATACCACCGCCGGAACGGCGGCGGAGATGACCAGTAATGCGGTCATCATCGATTCCGCGCGCCAGGTAAAAGAGGTGATTATCGATCCGAATATTATTCCGGACATCGCCGTCGATGACGCCAGCGTGATGCTGGACATTCCTGCCTCCATCACCGCGGCCACCGGAATGGATGCCCTGACGCACGCTATCGAAGCTTTCGTTTCGATCGGCGCCCATCCGCTAACCGATGCCAATGCTCTTGAGGCCATTCGGCTGATTAATCTGTGGCTGCCGAAAGCCGTCGACGACGGGCATAACCTTGAGGCACGTGAGCAGATGGCGTTTGGCCAGTATCTGGCGGGCATGGCCTTCAACAGCGCCGGGCTCGGCCTGGTTCATGCGCTGGCGCATCAGCCGGGCGCGACCCACAACCTGCCCCACGGCGTATGCAACGCCATCCTGCTGCCGATCATCGAAAACTTTAACCGCCCGAACGCCGTCGCCCGTTTTGCCCGCGTGGCGCAGGCGATGGGCGTCGAGACCCGCGACATGAGCGATGAAGCAGCCAGCATGGCGGCGATCGAGGCGATTCGCACCCTGAGCAAACGCGTCGGCATTCCGCAGGGCTTCAGCCAGCTTGGGGTGACCAAAGCCGACATCGAAGGCTGGCTGGACAAGGCCCTCGCCGACCCGTGCGCGCCGTGCAACCCGCGAACCGCCAGCCGCGACGAAGTACGCGAGCTGTATCTGGAGGCGTTATGATCCGCAAGGCGTTTGTGATGCAGGTGAATCCCGACGCGCACGAAGAGTATCAGCGTCGGCATTCGCCAATATGGCCGGAGCTGGAGGCGGTTCTGAAGGCGCACGGCGCGCACCATTACGCCATTTATCTCGATAAAGAGCGCAGCCTGCTGTTCGCCACGGTGGAGATTGAATCTGAAGCCCGCTGGAACGCGGTCGCCGAAACCGAGGTCTGTCAGCGCTGGTGGCGGCATATGCGCGACGTGATGCCCGCAAACGCCGATAACAGCCCGCTCAGCGCCGATCTGAAGGCGGTATTCTATCTGGATTAACCTCCTCGGCTGCCCCGCCGGGCTACGTTTCGCGGGGCAGCTTTTTACGGTTCTCAGAAGAAGTATTTAAAGCGCACGCGCGCGCCGTAGCGATCGTCGTCATCGCTCTTATTGGCCTGCACATCGCTATCAAGAATGGAGTAGTAGGCCCCGAGATAGATATTAAAGTTCTGCATGTTCATCACGTTCGGGATTTGATACGACGCGTGGATGGTATGAATATTGTAGGTCCCCTCATCCTTAATCCAGCAGTCGTTATCGCAAATCACCCCGGCATAGTCGTTGATTTTGTTATGGGCGTAGATATAGCCCAGCTCAAAGCGCTGCCACAGCGCGTTAACCCCGGCGGTGAAGTCTTTTTCATTGTTGGCATCCATATACGCGGTGTTCACATTCACCACCACGCCATCGGCGGGGTTGGTTTTCAGGCCATTCCACGTCATGGTCAGCCCATAGCCGGTACGATCGGACTGATCGACGAAGTCTCCCCGCGCGTTGCTATAGCCGTAGGCATTTTTCACCACGTTTGACTCCATCGCCGCGGCGACGGAGAACTCATCCTTGACCCACGAGACAACCGGACGCAGGTAGGCGACGTTCTTTTTCTGCTCCATGTCGCGGCCGTGGTAGTCTCCGCCGTCATACAGCGAGGTGCCGTCCTCCAGCAGCGTATTCAGCTCGAAATACCAGTTATCCAGCTGCTTGCTCAGCAGGAAATTACCGCCCGCGTCGGATCGCCCGCGCCCCTCTTTCATCATGTAGATATAGCCGTGACCGTCGCTATAAAGATCGTTGGCGGTATTACCCGAATGCTCAACAAAGGTGTCCTGGTTCAGCGGGAACATGTCATAGGCTTCGAAACGGCCGACCTTTATCTTCCAGTCCTTCTCCTGACCAAAGAAGAAAGCGGCATCATCAAGGTTCATGGAGCCGGTCATATCGGCCAGCGGTTGGATCGAGAATCCGGCAAAATAGCCGTTGTTCATGGTGCGGATGCCGTCAAAGCCCAGCAGAATGCGGCCGTTTAAATCCCAGTTATCATAGGTCGGGTCGCTGCCAACATCGGCGTTAGTCATCGCCAGCAGGCCGTGCTTGCTCTCCGCGTCCATGTTGAATTCAACGTCACCGTAGATCTTCAGATCGCCATAACCGGAGAGTTTAAGCTCCGGCGCGGTAATATTCCTGGCGCGCTCTTCGACAGGCGCGACGCTTTTTACCGCAACGGTCGTTTGTGCCAGCGAAATAGCGGCATTCTGCTTCGCCTGTAATTCCCGCACCTGGCCTTCCGCCACCGTTGCCCGACTTTCAGCCGCGGCAAGCCGCGCTTCCAGCTGTTCCATACGCTGTTCAAGCGTCAGAGAGTTATTTTTAGCTACTGCTGAACTCGCCATCAAACATAAACTAATCGCTAACGCTATCGTCTTTTTATTCATTTTTATTTTCCGGAGGTAACAGGAAGGTCAGGTGAGTTAATAACTCACCTTTTTATCTTCATTATTTTTATATGGTCAAAGCGGATAATTAATATGCAATATTTATTTATCAACCGGTATATAGCTGATATTTATTTTTATCCTCATCGGTAATATCTCTTAATACCCGGCAAGGCACCCCGGCGGCAACAACGTTCGCCGGGATCGAGCGATTAACCACGCTGCCAGCGCCAATCACCGAGTTTTTGCCGATGGTAACGCCTGGATTAATAATCACTCCGGTGCCGAGCCAGACGCCATCCTCAATGATGACCGGCAGAGAGAACTGCTGCAGCGAACGGCGCAGATCCGGATGCAACGGATGACCGGCGGTAGAGATTGTTACATTCGGCGCGAACATCACGTCATTGCCGATAATAATCTCCGCATCATCGACCAGCGTCAGATTGAAATTCGCGTAGAAGTTATCGCCAATAGTGGTATGAATTCCGTAAGCAATATTGATCGGTGGCTCGATCCAGCACTGCCTGCCCACGCTCGCAAACATTCGCTGGATAATATCGTCTCTTAGTTCCTGAGCGAAAGGATGCGAGTGATTATATTCATAGGCCCGCGCCTTTGCCATCAGCCGCTCCTCTGGCAGCCCGTGTCCGGAATCAGAGTAGAGTTCACCGCTGTTCATTCTTTTTTTAATATCCATCGCCAACCTGTTCTCCATTTATTCAGCACATCCCTGTGAGAATTTATTCTGTTAATTTATTAAATGGTCATTGCTTTATTACCGACGCTGGCAGAGGCGGATTTCCCTGAAAGCGTAAAGGCCGATATTAACGTCACGGATAGTGCAATACCGCCAAGGATCATATACGTCTCCTGGAAACCAATCCGGTCATACATATTGCCGGCAAAGGCGGAGAGGAAAATCGCCGCCACCTGTTTGGAGAACTGGAAGCCAACCAGATAAATCGTCGCCGACAGCCGGACGTCAAATACGCCGGTAATATATTTAAACGCCCCCACCAGCAGGAACGGCACTTCCAGGGCATGGAGCATTTTCAGCGCCACGACCTCAACCGCCGTGGTGGCGAACGATGAGCCGATCATCCGCGCCGCCATCACCATCCCGGCAATCAGCAGGGTGTTCTTCGCACCGATGCGGTTAATAATCCACGGCGAGCTGAACATGATGATCGCGTTGCAAATCTCCCCGGCGGTGGTCGCAAAACCAAAGGCGCGGGTGCCCGATTCCGGCGTAGCGAAGAAGGATTTAAAGAAGGTGGCAAACTGTTGATCGAAGACGTCGTATACGCACGCTACGCCGACCACATACAAAATGAACATCCACATTTTGCGCTGACGGAACATCCGCAAGGCGGTTTTTAAATCCACCGATGGGCGATTCGCTCCCAAAGAATCCATTACCTGGGCGGTCTGGCTGGCCTGGGGTTTAGCGATAGCCACCAGCACCACCAGCAGCAGCGCGGCGGCCGAGCCCATCCAGAATACCCACTCGGGGTTGACGCTAAACAGCATCCCCGCGGTCGTCGCGCACAGCGCCCAGCCAAGGCAGCCGAAGGTACGCGCTTTGCCGTACTCAAACCCGCTGTTGCGGCTGATGCGTTCGATATAGGCTTCCATCGCTCCGGCACCGGCGGAGAACACAAAACCGATATAGGCGCCTCCGCTTAATGCCCCCAACCAGATGTTGGTTTTCAGCAGCGGCGCAAAAACATAGAGGAAGAACGGCGCGATCAGCACCAGCAAAATCGTCACGATCCACATCAGGTGTTTTTTCAGCCCCAGCTTATCGGAAATCACCCCCAGAACGGGCTGAAAGCAGATCGCAAACAATGAAAGGCTGGAGAAAACGATGCCGGTCTCGGTTTTATTCAGGCCGATGACGTCCGACAGCCAGATCGGCAGGAACGGGAAGCAGGTGGCCATAATAAAAAAGTAGAGAAAAAAGAACAGGCCGAAAATCCAGAAATTAGGGTTGTTTTTATGGGTACAGGCAGTCGGATTCATTTTATATTCCTCAGTCAGGGCCGCCTGGCGGCCCGTCACCATTACACGCGTTGCAGGCCAATCAAAATGGCGCTTTCCGGATCGAGGATTGGCAGCGCCAGCCCCGCCTGCTGTAGCCACTCGCCGCTCACCGTTTGCGGGGTAATCATCCATTCCGGCAGCTTGCGCATCGTATGACCGCCCTCTCCCGTAATCTGAATATCCGGGTGATCGAGCAGCGTTACCCGATAGCGGGCGCCCGCGTCCAGCCCCGCTACCCGCAGCGGCGCCATCAGGGTGTAATCCGGCATCGCCAGCTGGCTGACGAGGAAAATCGCCTGGCTCTTATCTTCACTGACCACGCCGTGCGCCAGCGTGGTGGCGTCCGGCATATCCATACGCCACTGCACGCCGTGATGAATGACATCGCGCCACTGCTTATGCAACGCGGCATACTTGCGGTAGCCCGCGCGCTCCTGTTCGTCGGCGCTCACCGGATCCAGCTCCAGACCCATATGGCCAAACAGCGCGGTCAGGCCGCGGAAGGCGATGCTGTGCTGGCGGAAGGTGGCGTGGCAGTGGCGGTTGCCGATATGCGCGCCCATCACTTCCGGCGGGAAGAAGTAGCTCATGCCGCGCTGGATAGTGTTGCGCTCCAGGGCATCGTTGTTATCGGAAGCCCAGAAGCGATGGCTGCGTTTCAGCACCTCATAATCGATGCGTCCGCCGCCGGAGGAGCAGGATTCAAATTCGATATGCGGGAAGCGGGCAACCAGCGCATCCAGCAGGCGATAAAACTGGCGGGTTTGCGCATCGGCGGCGGCTTTACCGTTATGTCCCGGCTGCACCAGCTCGCGGTTCATATCCCACTTAACATAATCCACGTCGTGTTCGCCCAGCAGCCAGCTCATCCGCTCCAGCAGATAATCAAAAGCCTGTGGAATATTGAGGTTCAGGACGAACTGATGGCGTCCGGTCAGCGGCGTATAGCCCGGCAGGGCCAGCACCCAGTCGGGGTGCGCGCGGAAGAGGTCCGAATCCGGATTGATCATTTCCGGCTCAACCCAGATGCCGAACTCCATGCCCAGCGACTTCACGTGGTCGATAACCGGCGTCAGTCCGTTAGGGTACTTTTTCTCATCCAGATACCAGTCGCCGAGCGCCGCCCAGTCGTCGTTGCGCCCTTTAAACCAGCCGTCGTCAATGATGAAGCGCTCGACGCCAAGTTCCGCCGCCTCGTCCGCCATGCGCATGATGTACTGCGGATCATGATTGAAATAGATCCCTTCCCAGGTATTGAGATGCACCGGACGCGGCTTGTTGTCCGGGAAGCGCACGATCTGCTCGCGCAGGTAGCGATGAAACTGCTGGCTCATGCCGTTCAGCCCTTGCGCCGAATAGCTGGCGTACAGCGACGGCGTCCACAGCGTTTCGCCTTCGGCCAGCGCCATCTCACCCGGTAAATAGAGCGCTTCCGCCTGCAGATAGCGGCGACCATCGGTTTTTACCTCAGCGCGCAGGCGGTGGTTACCGCTCCAGCCGAGGTGCACTCCCCACACTTCGCCCTGCATCTCGCTGAAGGCGGTGCTGCCGGCGATCAGCGCCGGGAAATGCTCGTGGGAGGTACGCCCGCGGCGGTTTTCCAGCACGAAGCTGTCGTGCTCAAGAACCAGCCGATGCGGCTGAAACTCGCGGATCCAGCGGCCATGAAAGGCCATCACTTCGCGGGCACGTTCGGCAACCGGCAGCGTGACCGCAAGCCGGTCCACCTGCCAGGACTGCGCGCGTAGGTTGGTCAGTCCGTGACGAACGCTCAGCACGCCGCTGCTATCGAGCACGATTTCGCTACGCAGGCGCAGGCCGGCATGCGGGTCCTCGCTGATAATGGTTAGATTTTGCCCATCCTGCACAACCTCAGCGGTGGCGAACACCGGCGAGCCGTCCAGCCCCTGGCGGTGCCCTTCGATCCCCGGCGCGCCAAACAGACCATGACCCAGCTCGGCCATTAGCGTCACGGGGGAATCAACGTCCAGGCGACCGTTCGCCACCGGACGCGCCAGGCTGGCCGCATCCTGCGGCGAAAAATGGCTTAAATGCGGACCCCAGTAGATAATTTCGGCAAACGGATGGGTTTTGATTACCACATCGGCCCCTGCGCTTTGCAGGCGTAAAATCGAATCAGACATCAGACATCTCCACAACAAGGAATGCCTTACTGTTGATCCGAAACGTTTCGGGTGCCAACCAAAACGTTTCGGATTCGTGATCGAGTTCAGAAATTAGCGTAGCGGGAGAGAAATCAGGCGGTGTCGCCGGGGATAAATTCGGGCTGCCAGAGCACCTGCAGAGAGGTGAGATCGTCGCCGGCAATCAGCCGACGGACCATGCCGGCAATCTGGCGACCAACGCCCTGGCGAGTGGATTGAATCACCGCCGCGACCGGGGTTTCAATAATGCTGTCCTGCGGCAGTCCGTCGTAAACCACCAGCGACACGCGATTATCGCCGGTCAAGCGCCCCAGCTGGGACAGCGCCATCGCCGCGCCGTCGCCGTGGGTATTACAGTCGGTCACGATCGCCGTTGGCGGTTCCGGCAAACGCAGCAGCTCCATCGTCGCCTGATAGCCGCCGCGGCGGGTTGGCGGCACGCTGCGCAGCCATGTGTCCGCTAATCCGGCTTCACGCAGCGCCTGCAGATAGCCGTTACGGCGCTGAGTGATAAACGCCTGATTGTTATTTTCGCTCAACAACGCGATGCGCCGATGCCCCTGGCTAATCAAATGGCGGGTCGCGCGCCAGGTTCCGGCCTGATTATCAAAATCAAACCAGGCATAGGGCTGCGGCAGCCGGCTACGGCCAAGGGCGAGGAAAGGAAAACCGGAGGAGAGCAGCTGCGTCAGGCGGGGATCGTCATCCAGGGTATGGGCGACAATCAGCGCATCGACCCGCCGGCTTTGAACCATTCGCATATAGCCGTGCTTATCCGCCTGCTCATCGTCGGCAATCAGCAGTAAATCAATCTCATAGCGCGCCAGCTCGTGGCTAATTTCGCCGACCATGTCGAGAAACACGTTGTTATTCAGCGGGGCCGGACTGATGGGGAAAACCAAACCCACTGCGTCAATTTTGCCCATTTTAAGGCGCCGCGCGAAGGTATTGGGCCGGTAGCCACGGCGCTGCGCTTCCGCCTCCACGCGGGCGCGCGTCTCCTGCGACACATCGTCATAACCGTTCAGCGCGCGGCTGACGGTCGTTACCGAGATCCCAAGTTCTTTAGCAATAGCTTTCAGCGACATACGTATCCCAGTCGACGGTGGAGGAAACGGCTAGTGTCCCGCAATACGGGCGGGACGTCCAGAGAGCGGCGCGGTCATCGTCGCGATATGACGCTAACTTTGCTCGGCGACCAGAATAGCCTGGGTATCCGGCTCCAGCGCCTGGAAGAGATGTTCCCGATCCGCGGGGTAGCAGATGTAATCCCCGGCGCCCAGCTCTTCCGGAGCTTCGGTCAGGCCCACGCGCGCGCGGCCCTGGGTGACGATAATATGCTCTATCGATCCCGGCGGGTGAGGGTGAGAAATACGGTCAGCGCCCGGCTGGGTCAGCAGTAAATAGATATCGCGGCGGGCGCCGGGAGGGCAGGCCGCCAGCAGAATAGCCTGATAGTGGGCCTGCTCAGCCACCACCTTCGTCCCTTCCCCGCGACGCAGCACCTGCGTTTTTTGCGCCTGCGGCTCCAGCAGCCGGGCAAACGGAATATCGAGGGCGACGCAGAGCGCCCAGAGCGTTTCGAGGCTGGGGTTGCCGTTGCCTGACTCCAGCTGCGATAGCGTCGATTTGGCAATACCGGCCCGGCGCGCCACTTCCGCCAGCGACAGCCCGGTGCGCGAGCGCTCGCGTACCAGGCTTCTGGCAATCAGACTAATTGGCTGTGTCATACACGGCTCCGCGTTTTTTATATAGAACGATTCGTTCGACTTGAAAGTCGATGGGGTTGCGTTCATTATAATGGAAATTCGTTCGATATGGCTAAATAGTATGAAGCAGCACTTCTCCTGTCTCAAAGGAGACACGATCAAAGCGATATTCTTAGTCTGCCTGGCCGTTGGCGTCGTCGGCCTCTCCTACGGCTCGCTGGCGATAGCCTATGGCTTCCCGGTGTGGGTGCCGTTTGTGCTGTCGGTTTGCGTGCTGGCGGGGGCCTCGGAATTTATGTTTATCGGTATCGTCGCCAGCGGCGGTAATCCACTGGCCGCCGCCGCCGCGGGCTTACTGGTCAACGCCCGCCACGTGCCGTTCGGCGTAACGGTTCGCGATCTGGTCGGCCGGCGCGGCGCCAGCCTGCTGGGCTGCCATATTATGAATGACGAGAGCGTGGTCTTCGGGCTGTCGCAAAAAACGCCGGAACAGCGTAAAGCCGCCTACTGGCTGTGCGGACTCGGCGTAGCCATTATCTGGCCGCTGGGCGCGCTGCTTGGGGCATTGGTCGGCAAGATCCTGCCGGCCCCGGAAACCATTGGCCTCGATGCCGTCTTCCCCGCCATTCTGCTGGCCCTGGTCATTCCCGCGTTTAAAAACCGCACCACCTTAATCCGCGCCTGCAGCGGCGCGGCGTTATCCCTTGCGGCGGTCTCCTTTGCCCCTGCGGGCCTGCCGGTGCTGTTCTCCCTGTTCGGCCTGCTGGCGAGGAAAAAATAATGGGTAACATCACGCTGTTTATCGCCGGGATCGCTATCCTGTCGGCAGGAACCTACCTGATGCGCCTCGGTGGCGCGAAGCTCGGTAATCGGCTGGCGCTTTCCGAGCGTTCCCAGGCGCTGCTCTCCGACGCCGCGACGGTATTGCTGTTTTCCGTCGCCCTGGCGACCACATTTTATGAAAGCGAACATTTTGCCGGTATGGCGCGGGTGTTAGGGGTGGGCTTCGCGGTGTTTCTCGCCTGGCGCAAAATGCCGCTGATCGTGGTGATTATCGCCGCGGCGGTGGTTACCGCGCTGCTGAGGCTGGCGGGCATAAACTAAAAAAGCGCCCCAGGGGCGCTCTTTCGACAGTAGCTCTGAATTTATTTGTTCAGTTCTGCCGTCATATGCACGCGGTTACCGGTAAAGGCTTCGGTAATTTTATAAGACGATGCGCCAGCAGCCTGTGCCTGAGCGGCAATTTTAGCTTCAGCCCCGTCCATCGTTGAGGCGGTGGCGGTCACGCTTTCAGCGGCGAAAGAACCAAAAGAAGCGGCAAGAGCAATAACTGCGACAAAAGTTTTGACGTTTTTCATGATGTAAATCCTTCAATTAAGTTGTTTGGATAAGGCGTTGTGCCTTGATGTGATAAATAATAGACCTCACATCCCATAACGAAAAGCGGAAGGATTTGTTCTCATCATTCAAAAAATTTGACTATATTTTAGCCCGAAATAAGCCGCTGCGGGTGGGTATAAATCGTCGCTCTGCCAGGCTTGCAAAAACCGACCAACGTCAGGTTGCAGCGTTCCGCCACTTCAACCGCCAGCGCGGTCGCGGCGGAAACCGCAAACAGAATTTCCACGCCGCACATCGCCGCTTTTTGCACCATCTCGTAGCTGGCCCGGCTGGAAACCAGCGCCGCTCCGTGCCGCCAGTCGATTCCCTCCTCTACGCGCCGTCCAAGCAGCTTGTCGAGAGCGACGTGACGACCAACATCTTCATGCCCGCCCGCCAGCTGGCCCGATGGGCGAACCCAGGCGGCCGCATGGGTGCAACCGGTGATGCGGCCAACAGGCTGCACATCATTAAGGTGCTCCAGCGCACGATCGAGATTCGCAAGGTTGAAAGTTTGCGTAAACGCCAGCGGCTGCACCGGCCTGCCGATATCGTTTAGCTGTTCAACGCCGCATACCCCGCAGCCGGTGCGGCCCGCCAGCGCGCGGCGACGCTCTTTCAGCCCCATAAACCGACGGCTGGAGAGCTCAATTCTGACGGCAAGGCCGTTGCATTCCTGCACCACATCCATGCCGTAGATCTCGGAGCGATTTTTGATAATCCCTTCGGATAAGGAAAAACCGACGGCAAAGCGCTCCAGATCACCGGGAGAGGCCATCATCACGACGTGCGAGATGCCGTTATAGACCAGGGCGACCGGCACTTCCTCAGCTAACTCGTCCGGCTGAGAATGTTGCAAATTCTCGCGCTTCCACAGCGCGACCTGGCGATAACCTGTGACATTCATCACATTTTCGATTTGTTCGGGAGGGTTCTTATTCACTTTGTTTTAACCGTATTGGAACAGGCATACACACAATGTGGTATTCTTTGCATACCCCCTCAAGAAAGAGGGTGATTGCCCCTAATTCTGAACCTTTGCGACCCTTACCGCAAAGTAAATAACTACATGTGACAATGTCGATACAAGGAGTGAACCATGCAGGTCAGCAGAAGGCAGTTCTTTAAGATCTGCGCTGGCGGTATGGCAGGTACAACGGCAGCAACGCTGGGCTTTGCCCCGGCCATTGCGCTCGCGGAGACCCGGCAATATAAGCTGCTGCGTACCCGTGAAACCCGCAACACCTGTACGTACTGTTCCGTTGGCTGTGGGCTGTTAATGTATAGCCTCGGTGACGGTGCGAAAAACGCCAAAGCATCCATCTTTCATATCGAAGGCGACCCCGATCATCCGGTCAACCGTGGCGCACTCTGCCCAAAAGGCGCCGGCCTGGTGGACTTTATCCACTCCGAAAGCCGCCTGAAGTTCCCGGAATATCGTGCCCCAGGTTCCGATAAATGGCAGCAAATCAGCTGGGACCAAGCGTTCGATCGTATCGCTAAGCTGATGAAAGAAGACCGCGATGCCCACTTTATCGCCAAAAACGACGCCGGCACCACCGTTAACCGCTGGCTGACGACCGGCATGCTGTGCGCATCCGCCTCCAGCAACGAAACCGGCTACCTAACGCAGAAATTCACCCGCGCGCTCGGTATGCTCGCGGTCGACAACCAGGCGCGCGTCTGACACGGACCAACGGTAGCAAGTCTTGCTCCAACATTTGGTCGCGGTGCGATGACGAACCACTGGGTTGACATTAAAAATGCCAATCTCATTGTGGTCATGGGCGGCAACGCCGCTGAAGCGCACCCGGTAGGATTCCGCTGGGCGATGGAAGCCAAAATTCACAATGGCGCGAAGCTCATTGTTATCGACCCGCGCTTTACGCGCACCGCGTCGGTAGCCGACTTCTATACCCCAATTCGCTCCGGGACTGACATTACCTTCCTGTCAGGCGTCATTCTGTACCTGTTGAATAACGAAAAATTCAACCGCGAGTACACCGAAGCCTATACCAACGCCAGCCTGATCGTGCGTGAAGATTACAGCTTCGATGACGGCCTGTTTAGCGGCTATGACGCCGAAAACCGCAGGTACGATAAGACCAGTTGGAACTACGAGCTGGACGAAAACGGCTTTGCCAAACGCGATACCTCTTTGCAGCATCCGCGCTGCGTCTGGAATCTGCTGAAACAGCACGTTTCCCGCTATACGCCGGACGTCGTAGAAAATATCTGCGGTACGCCAAAAGCCGACTTCCTGAAGGTCTGCGAATATATCGCCGAAACCAGCGCGCATGATAAAACCGCTTCATTCCTCTATGCCCTTGGCTGGACGCAGCACTCTATCGGCGCGCAGAACATCCGTACTATGGCGATGATCCAGCTGCTGCTCGGCAATATGGGGATGGCGGGCGGCGGCGTGAACGCGCTGCGCGGGCACTCCAATATTCAGGGACTGACCGACCTCGGCCTGCTGTCGCAGAGCCTGCCGGGCTATATGACCCTGCCGAGCGAGAAGCAAACCGATCTGCAGACCTATCTGACCGCCAACACGCCAAAACCGCTGCTGAAAGATCAGGTGAACTACTGGGGCAACTACCCGAAATTCTTCGTCTCGATGATGAAGGCCTTCTATGGCGATAAAGCCACCGCGGAAAACAGCTGGGGCTTTGACTGGCTGCCGAAGTGGGATAAAGGGTACGACGTTCTGCAGTACTTCGAGATGATGAACCAGGGCAAGGTGAACGGCTATATTTGCCAGGGCTTTAACCCGGTCGCCTCGTTCCCGAATAAAAACAAGGTCGTCGCATCGCTGTCGCAGCTGAAGTTCCTGGTCACTATCGACCCGCTCAACACCGAAACGTCCACCTTCTGGCAAAACCACGGTGAGTCGAACGACGTCGATCCGGCGAAAATTCAGACCGAAGTCTTCCGCCTGCCGTCAACCTGCTTCGCCGAAGAGAACGGCTCTATCGTCAACTCCGGACGCTGGCTGCAGTGGCACTGGAAAGGCGCGGACGCCCCGGGGATTGCCGTCACCGATGGCGAAATCCTCGCCGGTATCTTTATGCGCCTGCGGAAAATGTACGCCGAAGAAGGCGGCCCGGCGCCGGAGCCGGTGCTGAATATGACCTGGGACTACTCCACTCCGCATGAACCGGCCTCCGAAGAGGTCGCGATGGAGAGCAACGGTAAGGCGCTGGCGGATATAACCGACCCGACCACCGGCGCGGTTATCGTCAAGAAAGGGCAGCAGCTGAGTACGTTCGCACAGCTGCGCGATGACGGCACCACCGCCAGCGGCTGCTGGATCTTCGCCGGCAGCTGGACGCCGGATGGCAACCAGATGGCACGCCGCGATAACGCCGACCCGTCGGGCCTCGGCAATACGCTGGGCTGGGCATGGGCGTGGCCGCTTAACCGCCGCATCCTGTATAACCGCGCTTCCGCAGACCCGCAGGGCAAACCGTGGGATCCGAAACGCCAGATCCTCAAATGGGATGGCGCAAAATGGGGCGGTATGGATATTCCGGACTACAGCGCCGCCGCGCCGGGCAGCGACGTCGGGCCGTTTATCATGCAGCCTGAAGGGATGGGCCGCCTGTTTGCTATCGATAAAATGGCGGAAGGACCGTTCCCTGAGCACTACGAACCGTTCGAAACGCCGCTGGGCACTAACCCGCTGCACCCCAACGTCGTCTCCAACCCGGCCGCCCGCGTCTTTAAGGGTGACCTGGAGCAGATGGGTAAAGCGGATAAGTTCCCGTACGTTGGTACCACCTATCGTCTCACCGAGCACTTCCACTACTGGACCAAGCACGCCTTGCTCAACGCCATCGCGCAGCCGGAGCAGTTCGTGGAAATCGGCGAGAAGCTGGCGAATAAGCTCGGTATTGCCCACGGCGATACCGTCAGAGTCTCCTCCAACCGCGGCTATATCAAGGCCAAGGCGGTGGTGACCAAGCGTATTCGCACGCTGAAGGTGGACGGTAAGGATATCGATACTATCGGTATTCCAATCCACTGGGGCTATGAAGGCGTGGCGAAGAAGGGCTTTATCGCCAACACGCTAACGCCGTTCGTCGGTGATGCGAATACGCAGACGCCGGAGTTCAAAGCCTTCCTCGTGAACGTGGAAAAGGTGTAAGGGAGACGACTTATGGCTTATCAATCGCAAGACATTATTCGTCGTTCCGCGACTAACGGTTTCACCCCCGCGCCTCAGGCGCGGGACCACCAGCAGGAGGTGGCGAAGCTTATCGACGTCACCACCTGTATCGGCTGTAAAGCCTGTCAGGTGGCCTGTTCCGAGTGGAACGATATCCGTGATGAGGTCGGTCACAACGTCGGGGTGTACGACAACCCGGCCGATCTGACCG
>OLIJ01000091.1_pt1 | contig 65784 bp, 56 predicted proteins | sample 1609731 | NCBI WGS metagenome assembly OLIJ01 (sample SAMEA4350159, study PRJEB24818) | metagenome | biome: human; feature: gut; material: faeces | place: Denmark | collected 2013-09
CTGCTAAGCCATACGGCAGGGCTGGGCTACCGATTCTTCGAGGCTGATGCCAACGGCCCCTATGCGCAAGCCGGCGTGTCGGACGGCATGGATGCGTCCGGGATTAGCCTGGCGGAGAACCTGCGCCGTATCGCCAGCGTGCCGCTGCTGTACGAACCAGGCACGAGCTGGGGTTATTCGCTGGCCACCGATGTGCTGGGCGCCTTGATCGAGCGAGTGCATGGCGAACCGCTTGACGCAGCCGTGCGCCAGCTCGTGACCGGCCCGTTGGGCATGGCGGATACCGGTTTTGTCGCGCCGGATGCGCAGCGCGTAGCGACCGCCTACGTGAGTGATGCGCCTCAGCCGCACCCGCTGGCGGAAGGTGAAACCGTTTCGCCCTTCGAGGGGGCGGTCGGCATTCGCTACAGCCCTGCACGCATCTTCGATCCGCAGGCATTCCCTTCGGCTGGCGCGGGCATGGCGGGCACGGCCGAAGACTTTCTGCGCCTGCTGGAAGCCCTGCGTCAGGGCGGCGGTGCGATTCTGCCCAACGCATTGATTGCGGAAATGGCGCGCGATCGGACGGGGGATCTGGAGCTGCCCAATGCGCCGGGATTCGGCTTTGGGCTGGGGTTTTCGGTCTTGCGCGATCGGACGCTGGCCGCTTCGCCCGAGTCGGAGGGCACCTGGCGTTGGGGAGGCGCCTACGGCCACTCCTGGTTCGTGGATCGGGCGCAGGGGCTTAGCGTCGTCGCTTTCACCAACACCCTATACGAAGGGATGTCGGGCCGTTTCGTCAGCGATCTGCGCGATGCGGTCTACGGTGCCCTGGAGGCTGAGCGATGAGTTCGACTCCTCAGGATCGCATGCCTGTCGCATCGCTACTGGCGCTTGCGATGGCGGCTTTCATCACCATTCTGACCGAAGCGCTGCCGGCCGGCCTGCTGCCCCAAATGGCGCAGGGCCTGGCCGTCTCCGAGGCGTGGGTCGGCCAGACGGTCACTATCTATGCCATCGGTTCGCTGGTGGCGGCCATTCCGCTGACCGCCGCGACGCAAGGGGTCCGTCGCCGGCCGCTGCTGCTGGCCGCCATCGCCGGCTTCGCTATCGCCAACACGGTGACGACGCTCTCCGCCAGCTATGCGCTGACGATAGTGGCGCGCTTCCTGGCGGGCGTTTCTGCTGGGCTACTGTGGGCTCTGCTGGCCGGCTATGCGGCGCGGATGGTGCCAGAACATCAGAAGGGCCGCGCCATTGCTATCGCGATGGTGGGCACGCCGCTGGCGCTTTCTCTGGGGGTACCTGCCGGTACTTTGCTTGGCAATCTGCTGGGTTGGCGCATCTGTTTTGGCATCATGAGCCTGATGGCGCTATTGCTGATGGGCTGGGTGAGGCTGAAAGTGCCGGACTTCGCGGGGCAGTCGGTGGGCAAACGCCTGTCGCTGCGGCACGTGTTCACCCTGCCGGGTATTCGCCCGGTGCTGTTCGTCGTGCTGGCCTTCGTTCTCGCGCATAACATCCTCTACACCTACATTGCTCCGTTTCTGCTGGCGGCGGGAATGGTGGAGCGCACGGATTTGGTACTGCTGGTTTTTGGTATTACGTCGGTATCCGGTATCTGGATCATCGGCGTGCTGATCGACCGGTATCTGCGGGTGCTGACTCTGGCAAGTACGGTCTTATTCGGCGTTGCGGCGCTGATGCTGGGCATAGCCGGCACCGAGCCCATCGCGGTCTATGCGGCGGTGGGTACCTGGGGGCTGGCTTTCGGTGGCGCGGCGACCTTGTTCCAGACCGCGCTGGCCAGAACCGCCGGCGATGCTGCCGATATCGCGCAGTCCATGCTGGTTACAGCCTGGAACGCGGCGATTGCCAGCGGAGGTATTGTTGGCGGCGTGCTGTTAGATCGTCTTGGCGTAGGGGCATTCTCTCCTGCGCTCCTGGTGCTACTGCTGGCTACGCTCCTGGTGACCTGGTCGGCCAGATATCACGGCTTTCCCGCGTCAGTGGGATGAGATCAGATGGAGCCGCGCCATCTTTCTTATTTCTTTGCCGTAACGCTCACGCGGCCATCAGCGTGAGCGTTACATGGTTCGGCGCAATCGGCTGAGCGCTATTAGGCAAATCCAGCCTGTTACAGCATTCTTGCCCACGCGTGGCCAGGGTGCAGGCGATCGAGACAATCCCGCAGCCATAAGCGCTCAGACGGAAGTAATCCCGGCGCGGCCTTCGCGAAATCTTCCTCGTCCTTCGTCCGGCGGTATCTGGCCTTGAACAGCAGCACGGCAGAAGGGTTGAGGTAAGGGACTCCGTCCGCGGTCAGCGCGACCATTTCGCTGCGGGGGCGCGTGATTTGCCGATCCCGCTTATAGACCCAATGCTCATCCGTTCCCGGCTCAATCATCATATCCGCCCGCCAGCGGTCAGCGGGGCGATCGAAACACCAGATCTGGGCAATCTCCGCCTTCGGTTCCCGGTCGGCCGCCAGCCGTTCGAGCACACCGTCATTAACGGTGTAAAATTCCATATCGCGCAACTCATCGCGGAAAATGCGCAGATCTTCGCGCAGGATCGTGAACTCGAGATCCTCATGCTCGCGCGTCTTCTCCCCGTGCCACAGGTCGAGAGCCCAGCCGCCAACGACGCACCAGGGCCTCGATACGCGGCTCAGCCGACCAGATAGCTCGGCGGGGCTCCAGGGCTCCCACTTTTCCTGGTCCGGTACAACTTGTCGATCGTTCATGCTATCGGTTCTCATTATCTGGTTGTCATCGGCCAGCTTTGGCTTTGCTGACGCCGGATCGCCGCCTCGGCTACGCCGTCAGAAACACTACCGCAGCGGTGAAGACAATCACAGGAAAAGTAATCCCTGTTTTGTCATCCCTCATTGTGGTGCTGGCCTGATAAATTCCCGTTTTTTGCCCGGATGGCGTTGTAACAGAAGTCTTTTTTATTTTTTAAGTTCAGCTGGCTGGATGATTTTAGCGCGTTGAAATTCTCCTTTACTCTACCGACATCAACCGGCATCAAGTAGTATCTGTTGGTATATGTGATGGTACGCCTGTTCCATGAAACCCTGTACCAGCAGCCAGCAACTAAACGGCAGGTCGCTAATGGCATTGGCCTTAGCGAACAGAAACAGGCTTGCTTGATTATTTATGCAGGAGATGAGATATGACAGATGCGCCACGCGGGCGGGGAAGGCCCCGGAAAACGGAGAGTACATATTCAGATACGCGTAATGATTTGATCCGCAGCGGACTTGAACTTCTGACGCAAAATGGTTTTCTTTCTACCGGCGTCGATGCCATCGTCAAGAACGCAAATGTCCCTAAAGGCTCATTTTATTACTACTTTCAAAGCAAAGAAGAATATGTGCAAACCGTGCTGGGCGCATATGACAGTTTTTTTGAACACAAACTAAAAAAACATCTTCATAATAAATCCGGTACCCCGATGGAGCGCATGGAAAACTTCATCAACGACGCCTGCGAGGGGATGAAAAAATACGAATTCACCAGAGGGTGCCTTGTTGGCAATATGATGCAGGAGAGCCCGGGGCTTCCGCCATCATTTATAAAGCAGCTTCAGGATATTTTAGATAGCTGGCAAAACATCGTTTCCTCCTGTCTCTACGATGCGCTATTAGCTGGTGATATCACCTCCGATGTTAATGAAAAACAGCTGGCGGCTATTTTCTGGAGCGGTTGGGAAGGGGCCGTGATGCGGGCGAAGCTTTATTGTTCAACGCAACCCATTCACGACTTCTGGGACTATTTTAAAATCTCCGTCAGATATCGCCATGAGCAGAATGAATTCAGTGAGAAGCTGGTTTAAGGGCCCGGAAGCGAACCCTTGGCAAAGTTTGATACTTAGCTATCCGTCTGTTTTTCTCTCAGGATATATTGGCAGCGGCCTTAGTTGCACTGAATAACCGCGCGCCCGCGGATTTCGCCATTAAGCAACTTTTCAGCGACATTGATTGCTTCACTGAGAGGGTAAACGGTGGTCATGCTCTCCAGCTTAGCGAGCGGTAAATGTTGTAAAGCTTTCAGCCAGATGCCCGCTCTTTTCTCTTTAGCGAACATGACGCTGTCAACGCCCTTTAAGGTGATCCCGCGGAGGATAAACGGCGCCACGTTGCCCATCAGCTCCATACCCTGAGCCATACCGCAGGCAGCAACAATTCCGCCATATCGTACCCCGGCACAGGCGTTGCAGAGGGTGTGGCTACCAACGGTATCAATGGCCGCCGCCCAGCGTTCTTTTTGCAGCGGCTTGCCTGGGTTTGAGAGTTCTGCACGATGAATAATGTCGTTTACGCCTACCGTTTTATAGAGCCAGGGCGCCTCTTCAGGACGGCCGGTAGAGGCCGTAACGTGGTACCCCATAGACGATAGGATCATCGCCGCGATGCTTCCTACCCCTCCGCTGGCGCCGGTAACCAGTATCGGGCCATCTTCAGGCTTAACGCCATGATTGAGAAGCGCGTCCACGCACAGCATCGCGGTGAAGCCTGCGGTCCCAATGGTCATGACGTGTTTGCTGCTTACCCCGGCCGGAACAGGGGTCAGCCAGTCGCCATTAACCTGGGCCTTCTCTGCAAGTCCGCCCCAGTGTTTTTCGCCAACGCCCCAGCCGGTCAGGAGGACCTTATCGCCAGCCTGATAGTCGGGATGAGAGCTGGCGGAAACCGTACCGGCGAAGTCGATGCCCGGCACCATCGGGAAATGGCGGACGATAGGGCCGCGTCCGGTGATGGCCAGGGCATCTTTATAGTTGATGGATGAGTAGTCGACATTGACGGTCACATCCCCCTCGGGTAGCTCACTTTCCGCTATTTCAGCAAATAGTGCGGCGTAGCGATTCTCTACTTTATTGATTAATAATGATTTAAACATTTTCACCTCGTGTGTCTGGTTGTATGACAGTCAGGTATTCAGGAGTATATAAAAAATATTGACCGATCGTCTAATAATCATCATTACTATCCCTGTGCTGTCCGATATTCAAGAATTGTTCGACTTGTCATCGCCTTATCGAAGGCGTTCTTGATAAATATCAACGTGAGGTCAGATTTGTCGTGTCTGAAAAAGGGAGGCATTCAGGGCTAAGCGAGCACCCGATACCGCCGAACGGTGATGGACGACCTCCACTCCGGTCGTCGTCACGTCCGTTGCGGCGGTAGTACCTTTATGCTAATGCTCTTAGGAAAATCAGCGTAAACTCGGGGCCTGTTAACGATGGCAGAAGAAGACGGTATTTTTGATACGATTATTAACCGGGCCGATTCTCCATCAATCAAATGGAGAGGTTCCCGGCAGGCTGAAGTCATTTCGTTTGGCATAGCTGATATGGATTTTCAGTCCCCATCCTGCATTCGCAATGCATTAATAAACAAAGCTAAAAGCGGTCTCTATGCGTACGAGTATAAAACGGATGGTTACTACCAGGCGATTAGCGGTTGGTTCAACGATCGTCACCACTGGACAATTGAAAAAGAGTGGCTGACCGACGGCCCCGGAAGCTGGGCCATGCTCGCTCTGTGCCTTCAGGCATATACGATGCCAGGAGATAACATCCTCATCCACGCTCCCCATTTTCATCCTGCGGTTAGCGTCATAGAAAGCGCAGGGCGAAAGATTGTCGCGCAAGCGCTCGCTTTCGATGGCGTCAGATACATTTTTGACCCGCGTATCTTTGAGGAAACCCTCGCCAGACAAAACGTCAGACTGTTTTTCCTTATGAATCCTCATAACCCAACCGGCCTGATGTTCAGCAGAGCAGAGTTATCCGTTATCGCAGAGATCTGTGAAAAGTACGGCGTGCTGGTGGTTTCAGATGAAATCAACGGCTATCTGACCTACGACGATGCCGTATTTGTTCCTTACGCCAGTCTATCTTCGGTTAGTCGCCTTAATTCAATCACGCTTACCTCCCCGTCCAAGGCCTTCAATCTGCAGGGGCTGACCTATGCGATCGGCATCATCCCCGACAAAGTAAAGCGGCAGAAACTGCAACAAGTCCGGGTCGGTATGGGCGTTGATTTTGCGACTAATGTATTTAGCATTGCGGCAGCCGAAGCCGCTTATCGCTATGGAGGAGAATGGCTCATTTGCCTTAACCGCTATCTCCAGGGCAATCTGGATTTTATGGATAGCTATCTGAAGACCAACCTGCCGCAGGTAAAACTGATCAGACCGCACGGCGGTTATATCGCCTGGCTGGATTTCACCGCGCTTCGCCTCACCCCGGAGGCACTCAGAAACATCATCCTCGAAAAAGCCAAGGTAAACCTGACATGGGGAGAATCGTTCGGTCACGAAGGCGAGGGATTCGAGCGTATCAATTTTGCCTGCCCCAGAGGAACCCTGGAGAAAGGGCTTGAGCGAATCAAAAACGCATTTTCCTGACTCAGGTACCGCAGACCGGCCATGGATTAAAACGGTGCCGGGTTTTGCCTCAGGATCGTTCCTTTGCCAGCCTGCGGGCCTGCCCGTTCACGTCAGCCACGCCCGGCGCGCGATTACGCAGTAAACAGCAAGAAAATAGCGAACTGCGGGTCCGGGCTGATCCACCGTCGGGCCACCGTCCAGCCCTCGCGTTCCACCAGGGTTGTAAAGGCCGCGGGGGTGAATTTATACGAGTTTTCCGTGTGCAGGGCTTCCCCCGCCGCGAAGTGGAAGACCCGGTCGAGAACGCGTACCTCCTGTTCGCGCCGGCTGACCAGCCACATTTCCATCCGGCTCGCCGCGGCGTTCCACACCGCACGATGCTCGAAGGCGTCAGGGTCGAAGTCGCCGCCCAGTTCGCGATTGATCCGCGCCAGCAGATTCCGGTTGAACGCCGCGGTGACGCCGCCGGCGTCGTCGTAGGCGGAAAGCAAAGTCGCTTCATCTTTCACCAGGTCGACGCCGACCAGGAACTGCGATCCGGCGCCGAGCAGCAGCCGCACGCGGCTCAGAAACGCAGCCGTGTCGCCGGGCGAGAAGTTGCCGATGGTCGAGCCGGGGAAGAAACCGATGCGGGGACGACCGTGAGCGTCCGGAGGCAAGGACAGCGCGGAGGTGAAGTCCTCCGCCAGCGGGCAAACCGCCAGGCCGGGATAGTCGTCGCGGATCGCCGCCGCGGCCCGCTCCAGCGCATCTACGCTGATGTCCACCGGCACGTAGGCAGCGAGCCGAGGCGCGGCGTCAAGCAGCACGCGGGTCTTCAGGCTCGCGCCGCTGCCGAACTCGACCAGCACCGCGTCATCGGCAATGCGGTCGGCTATTTCGGCAGCGGCCGCGCGCAGCAGCGCAAGCTCGGTTCGCGTTGGGTAGTACTCGGAAGTCTGGCAGATGGCTTCGAACAGACGCGAACCCTCATCGTCATAGAAATATTTCGGCAGGAGGTACTTGTCCGGTCGCGCAAGCCCTGCGAGCACGTCCTCGGCAAAAGCCGACGGCAGTCGCGCGTTCTCCCCGGCGGCGTCCCCGGCAAGCCGCACGCCGCTGAACATCCACCGCGCCTCTGGCGGGAAAAAATTGCGATAGGTCGCGCGCGTATGGCCGGGGGGCGTGATCGACGAGCCGCCGCGCAGGCTCATCTGCCCGACCATGAACTTGCCGTTGTACTCACCGACGGCTCCGGGCTGCGGATGAAAGCCCGGGTAGGCGTCGTAAGCGCTGCGGGTCCATTGCCAGGCTTCGGTATACAGATCGCGCAGGCCCGCGGCGGTCACCGCCGCATGCTCCCATTCCGCCTCGGTCGGCAGGCGTGCGCCCGCCCATTCGGCGTAGGCGACCGCTTCGTAGTAGCTGACGTGCAGGACCGGCGCGCCGGGATCGACAGGAGCTCGTCCTTGCAGGCCAAACTCAGACCAGCCATCGGATTCGCGACGCCAGTATAGCGGCGCCTGCCAGCCCTCGGCCTGTACCGTAGCCCAGCCACTGGCCAGCCAGAGCTCCGGCCGGCGGTATCCGCCATCGGCGATGAAAGCCATCCACTCTCCGTTCGTCACCAGGCGTTCGGCCAGCGCGTAGGGCTGCAGATAGACCTTATGACGCGGGGTCTCATTGTCGAAGGCAAAGCGGTTCCCGACGGCGCCAATCTCGACGATCCCTCCCTCGACCCGACACCATTTCAGCGGAGCGGCGGGTGGATACGTTCGCGCTGGCCCCGGCCGATAGGCCGGAGTGAGCGGCGAACGTGAGAACAGGTGGAGTACATCCATCAGGATGAGCTCCTGGTGCTGCTCCTCGTGAGCCAGACCCAGCTCGATCAGCGGTACCAGGGCCGGGGAAATCGAGCGCAGCAGGCGCGCCATACCCGCATCGACGTAGGCCCGGTAGCCCAGCACATCGCGGGCAGAAGGGCGGGTAATAAGGCCTCGTTCGGGGCGGGGCTGGCGCGGCCCCACGGCCTCGTAGTAGGAGTTGAACAGATAGCCGAAGGACGGGTCGAATGCGACGTAGTCCGCCAGGTGCGGCAACAGCAGAAAGGTCTCGAAGAACCAGCTGGTGTGGCCCAGGTGCCATTTGGTCGGGCTGGCATCGGGCATCGATTGTACCACCTGATCCTCGGGGCTCAACGGCGCGGCCAAAGCCTCGCTCCTGGCACGCACCCGGCAATATAGCTGATAAAAATGGTCCCCGTTGTCGACGGGGACGGGCGCATTGCAAAGTTGTCTCATTTGGGTCATTCCTGAACGTCCAAAGACAGGGAGTCATATCGCCCTGGCTCAGGCGATGCTGCTGTCCAACAGGTAGAACCGATCAGTCGGCGAGCACGGCGCGCTGGCGGACATTCTTGACGGTCAGCCAGATCGCAGAGACGAGAAAGTAGAACGCGCCGAAGGCCGCATAGGGAGCAACCGTGGTCACGTCCAGCGCCATGCCGCTATGAGCCTGCTTGAACATGAAAGCGCCGGCGAGCGCGGACTGGGCGCCGCTGAGGATCATCGGCCATTGGCCGCTCGTCGTTTTCCAGCGCCGCACGCCCGTAGCCAGCTGCAGCAGGCCGGAGAAGATCGCCCAGGCGCCGAACACCGTAATCACCATAGGCATGCCGACGGTAAGCGCTCCGCAGACGGCGAGGGCGATGATGATGCTGACGATGAAGTTGAACTTTTGCGATGGATTCGCGCTCAGGCCGCCGCTTCTGCGCGCGTCCAGATAGTTAGCAAAGGCGTCCCAGGCCGGATACAGGATCAGCAGGGCCGCACCGACGGCGGGATTGTGCTTGCCGACGAAAACGGCAAGAGCGATCCAGACAATCGACACCCCGGTACGCAGGAAGTAGTAGGTCTGGAGCCATTGGTTCAGCGACCGATTAGCGGTGGCAGCGGTATTTGGCATGTCAGTTCTCCCGGTCGTCAGGCCATCAAAACCGTTAACGACCTATTAGTAGGTAGAATGTGAGAGTGGTTGTGTCCCTGCCATACGCGCGGGGACTGACTTGAGTACAGGGCAGCAAAGTGACGGCTGGATGAGACGGTTCGTCTAATGATGTTTCTGCTCAAGTGAACAGACATTAACCTACTAGTAGGTAGGTAGTCAATGTGTTATCTTGCATAACCGTGGGGGCTGGCGCGAGGGAGTGATAGCTATGGCAGGGTTTATGCGAACTTTAACAAATATTCAGGTGATAAACACTTTGCTTTTGGGCGCAATCGTGGGCTTTAAGCCGGCCTGTTAAGCTTTTCCGGTCATAGAAAAACCGATCCGCAGCCTGACCGCGGACCGTGTGAGAATATCCCTCCAGCCAGGAACGTTTCCTTGCTGATGACGCTGCGATTCTGAGACAACACATGCCATATAAACCACAGGATATAGGCCATCTGGCTGCCGGTTTGCCATCCATTGAGCGGCTTTTTATGGCGTCGGTGACTTTAGATATCAGCGTAGGTGGGACATCGGCGACGTTGCTTTAAACGCGCTGACGATTGCGTGCGCGGCCATGCCGCTGGCGTACAGGCATTAATTTGGCCGGCCATTTGGCGTGATGTGGGGCAGGATCTTCTTAATCAGCCGGCGATTCAGATCTCTTTTTTCAGCAGCTGGAAAAACTCTGCGATTTTCTCATTATCACGCTTGTAGTATGTCCAGGGGCCGATGCGCCGGGATGTGACAAGCTGCGCTCGCTGCAGGGCGGCAAGATAAAGCGATACGGTAGACTGCGACAATCCCACCTTTTCCTGGATAATGCTTACGCACACGCCAACCTCATCTGCATCAGCATCTGGCTGATGAAAATGTTTTTTAGGTTCTTTAAGCCACTGGAGAATTTCTTTTCGCACTGGATTGCTTAGCGCTTTCAGAACCTCATTTAGTTTGATTTCAGACATTCTCGCTAAGCTCCTGTAGATAAGTTGTCATATCCCAATATTACAATACTTAGATATGATATGCATCATCTCTGCCTGGGCGGCAGAGATGATGTTTTACCAACTGATCATTTATAAAGAGGATAGTCGGTATAACCTTTTGCTGCGCCGCCATACATAGTGGAAGGATCGACTTCATTGAGCACCCAGCTATTTGCCAGCCGGGCTGGTAAATCAGGATTCGCGATGAAGGGGCGGCCAAACCCAAAAATGTCTCCCCAGCCGGCATTCAGGATCCGCTCAGCACGCTCTTTTGTATAACGACCGGCATACATTATGGTGCCGCTGAAAATGCTGCGCACCTGCTGGTAGAACGATTCCGGCAATTCAGGCGCGTTATCCCAGTCGGCCTCAGCGAGGGAAAGGTAGGCGATGCCGATTTCCTGAAGAATTTTAATCGCTTCAGTGTAGGTTTCGTGCGGATTGTCCTCCACAAGCCCGAGATATACGCGCTCTTCATTGGTGCTGGCAAACAGAGGAGCAAAACGCACTCCTACGCGATCTTTACCGACCACGTTTGCCACCGCTTCAGTCACTTCGCGCAGAAATCGCAGGCGATTCTGCAGCGAACCGCCGTACTCATCATCGCGTTTGTTGCTATGAATGGACATGAACTGGTTAACCAGATAGCCATTTGCGCAGTGGATTTCTACCCCATCAAAACCGGCGTTCAGCGCATTTTGCGCGGCGCGGGCATACATGCGGACAATCTCCTTTACCTCGCCGGTTTCGAGGGCGCGCGGCATCGACGCGACGGCCAGGGTGCCGGTTCCAGGCCCGGTTTCGATGAAAACTTTAACGTTATTACCGGCGGGAATCGCGGAAGGTGCGACGGGGGCTGCACCTCCTGGCTGCAGGGACGTATGGGATATCCGCCCGACGTGCCACAGCTGGGCAAAAATAATCCCTCCTCTGGCGTGCACGGCATCGGTAACTTTCCGCCAGCCCTCTACCTGCGCGGCGTTGTAGATCCCCGGAGTCCACGCATAGCCCTGTCCGCGAGGCTCAATCTGCGTCCCTTCAGTCACCATAAAGCCCGCTCCGCTTCGCTGGGCATAGTATTCAGCCATCATCTCATTGGGGATATCGCCCGGCTGCGAGCTGCGTGAGCGGGTCAACGGCGGCAGGACGACGCGGTTTTTCAGCGTAAAATGGCCAATCCTGGCGCTGGTGAAAAGGCTATTCGATTTCATTAAATACCTCGATATATAGAAATTTAGATGTTGGTGGTTAAAGTAAACTCAGAACAGATTGAAAGGCTGTTCAGCCAGACTGATGTAAATGTTTTTCTTCTGCGTATACGCATCAAGGATAGATTTATGGGTTTCACGACCTAAACCGGATCTCTTATAGCCGCCAAACGGGGCATGAGCCGGGATCTCATGGTATGTATTTACCCAGATACGACCGGTTTCTATCGCCCGGGATACGCGTAGTGCCCGGTTAATATCCTGCGTCCATACCCCACCGGCCAGTCCGTATTCGGAATCATTTGCCAGCCTGATAACTTCTGCTTCGTCGTCAAACGGGATGACGCACAATACCGGACCAAAGATTTCTTCGTATGCAACCCGCATGTCGTTGCGCACGTCCACCAGGATGGTGGGTTCTATGAAATATCCGTTGTCGTATTTTTCACCCTGGAGACGTTTACCGCCGGTCAGGATGGTGGCTCCTTCCTCTTTCGCGATCGCAATGTAGCCGAGGATGCGATTCATCTGGGTTTCGCTGATCTGGGCGCCCATCTGGGTCTGCTCGTCAAGCGGATTACCGACGCGGACGTGGGTGAAATGCTTCATGAGTCGTGACAGGAAATCCTGGTACACCGAACGGTGCACAAACAGGCGGGCGCCTGATTCACATACCTGACCCTGATTCCAGAGAATGGCCAGCGCGGCCCCTTCAACGGCACGATCCATGTTGGCATCAGGGAAGATAATGTTGGCAGACTTGCCGCCCAGTTCCAGCGTGGCCGGAATGATTTTCTTCGCTGCTGCCGCGGCGACAATTTCGCCGACGCGGGTAGAACCGGTAAAGGCCAGCTTACGGACGTCCGGATGATCGAGCAGAGCCTGGCCGGCAGTCGCTCCCAGCCCGGTCACGATGTTGACCACCCCGGCCGGAAGAACCCGGGCAAAGATTTTTGCCAGTTCCATAATGGTGACGGGGGTCATTTCTGACGGTTTGATTACCACGGTATTGCCGGCGGCAATCGCCGGGGCAATTTTCCACGCGGCCATCAGCAAGGGGAAATTCCACGGAATAACCTGACCGACTACGCCCAGCGGTTCGCTGAGAACGATGCTAAGGGTATTTTCATCAAGCATCGTCGCTTCATCGGACTGGCTGCGGATAACGCCGGCAAAATAGCGGAAGTGGTCAATGGCGCCAGGGATATCAATCATCCTCGATTCCCGAATCGGTTTGCCAACGTCAAGGGCCTCCAGAATGGCAAAGCGTTCAGCCTGTTCTTCAAGCTGGTCTGCAATTTTTAGAAGGGCGAGGGATCTCTGTGCGACCGTTGTTTTTTTCCAGGATTCAAATGCCTGTGTCGCAGCCTGAACTGCACGGTCGATATCGCCGGCAGTCGCATCCGGGATGCGGGTAATGAACTCGCCGTTAGCAGGATTACGGCTTTCAATAGTTCGCCCGCTTTCTGAATTAACCCACTGATTATTGATGAATAAACCGTACTCCTGGTCTGGTTTGAACGGCGTTTCGGTGGTGTTCATCTATAGCTCCATATGACGTTGTTTTGCGATGTTGCAAACACACTATTCTACATATTTATATTTATCAATATATATGTAAAAAATTTAAGCGCAACGATCGGGAATTTTTAAAAATCCATTAAAAACAAATGATTAATTTTTTTGCGTGAAGTGGTCTGAGCGCTGTGTATAAAAAAGGGCCTTAGCTGATTGGATCGGATCTTCGGAGAAGGGCGTTATACAGAAAAGCCCGGTTTTCGGTCAGGAAAAGCGGCATCATCGGGGGGCCTCCTAAGGAAGGGGAGGAGGAAAACGGAAGCCCCTCGAAATCGGAGGGGCGATTAGCCAATGATTTATTTCGTGGTGTAGCCACCGTTGACCAGAATCGTCTGTCCGGTCATCCACCAGCCGTCGCTAACTAAAAAACGGATCCAGGGAACGATGTCACTGATATCCGTCAGGCCAGTTTTACTGAAGGGGGACAGGGCTGCTGCTGTTTTATGATAGGCGACGGCATCGGCACCTTCGGCGGGGTAGAAGAAGGGCGTGTCCATGGGGCCAGGGCCGATGGCCGTGACGGAAATACCGCGTTCACCCAGCTCTTTAGACGCCGCTCGCGTGAAGTGTTCAACCGGCGCTTTCATACCGGCATATGCCGAATAGAATGGCGTGTAAGCCCCAAGAAGCGAGGTCACTAACGTACAGATTTTTCCGTTATCTTTAACGTGTTTACCCGCTTCTTTCAGGAAAAAGAAGGCAGTTTTAGCGTTAACGGCGCTCATTTCATCGAACTCCGCCTCGCTGATTTCAGCCATCGGTTTCTTGAGAACTTTACCTACGGTATTGATGGCAATATCGGGTTGCCCCACCGCTGCCGTGGCATCAGCAAAGAGTTTTTCCATCGCGGCGGCCGAAGTCAGATCGGCCTGCAGCGCAACGGCTTCGGCACCGACGGATTTGATCCAGGCAACGGTAGCTTCGGCCTCTTCACGCGTCGCATTACTGTTGTAGTGGATAGCGATGGCGCGGGCGCCCTGCTGGGCGAAGTCTCGGGCAATGAGTCCTCCGAGATTCTTTGCCCCGCCGGCGATGAGAACGGTTTTACCTTTGATAGCGTGATCTACCATGGTTTAGCTCCTGTTTCGGTTATTGTCCGGGCGAATCCCGTCAATAGCAGCTTAATACCTGCTGGTTATGTATAAAGGGGCTAATCCTGCATACACTATCCAGAATTAACGAATAGTGAGGCGAAAATGGATACGATCGATCTTTTCCGGATATTTATCCGAGTGGCGGAAAACGGCAGCTTTATTCGCACCGCTGAGACCTTGAACCGACCGGCTTCTACTATCTCTGCCGCTATTCGGGAGCTGGAGTCCCGCCTGGGAACTCGTCTTTTACACCGCACCACGCGCAGCGTCTCCCTGACCTCTGACGGGAGCGCGCTGTATGCGCGCTGCCTGGTTGTGGTACAGGACGTAGAGGAGACGGAAAACCTTTTCCGGCAGTCCAGCGGGCAGGTGAGGGGGAAAATTAAGGTTGATGTTCCGGGCCGGGTTGGAAGCCGCATCGTTATTCCTGCGCTACCGGAATTTTTTGCCCGCCACCCGTCGATTCAGGTGGATCTCGGCATAACCGATCGCAGCGTGAATCTCCCGGAGGAGGGAGTGGATTGCGCCGTTCGCGTCGGCGTGCTGAACGATTCAGGAATGGTGGCGCGTCGGGTGGGCGAGCTGAAGTTTATTAACGTGGCTTCTCAAGGCTACATCTCTTCCTTTGGCTCGCCGGCATCGCCGGAACAGCTCGATAGTCACGTGGCCGTAGGATACGTCTCGCCGACCACCGGGCGCAGGGAGCGCTGGGAGTGGGCGCGGGACGGGGAGATATTCGGCGCCGACGTCAACAGCCACCTGACCGTAAACAGCGCTGAGGCCTATATTGCGGCCTGCGTAGCAGGAATGGGCATGATTCAGATCCCTGAATATGATGTGAGCGAATGGCTGTCCGCGGGGATACTATGCGAAGTGATGCCGTCCTGCTTACCGCAACCGCTGCCGGTAAGTATTTTGTATCCCAGCCGACGGCATCTGTCGCGGCCACTTCAGCTATTTATTGCCTGGCTTGAGCCGCTTTTACGGGAAAAAATGCGCCTCAGCGCCGGAGCGTAATCGATGCGCCGGGCGCCTGCTCGCGCGGTGGCGGCAGGATATCGGCGGCGAACAGCGGCACCGCGGAAGGTACCGTCATCGGCCCCTTTCCGGCTGCCGATGCTGCCTGCTGATGGCATATAAAATATGCCAAAATGGTATTTGAATGGCGTTTCTTATTCCAATAAGTTTAGCTGATTGTTTAGCCTCACGCTGCCGTGTCTACGGCAGTTAACAATCGGAATTCGCTTCTATGAACCGCGTGAAAAAGCCGTTGGTGCTTTCGCTGTTGCAGTACCCAAGCGGCCATCATGTCGCCGCGTGGCGCCATCCGGAGACGGACCCAAAGGCCAATATCTCCGTCGATCGCTATATTGCCAGCGCGCGCGCCGCCGAGGAGGCAGGGTTTGATATCACCTTTATTGCGGACCGCCTCGGCATTCCCGAAGGCCCTCTCGAGGCTACGCGGCGCGTGGATGAATGGTCGCATGGCTTTGAGGCGCTGACCCTGGCCGCGGCGATTGCGGCCACCACTCAGCGCATCGGCATTGTGGTCACCGCCAGCACCACCTTCAATGAACCTTACACCCTGGCGCGCCAGCTGGCTTCGCTCGATCTTATCAGCGGCGGACGTCTGGGCTGGAATATCGTGACGTCGGGCCTGTCGAGTGAAGCCACAAATTTTAACCCGACGGAGTTTCGTCACGATAAACGCTACGAGCGCGCAGAGGAGTTTATTGCGGCGGTGCGGGCGCTGTGGGGCTCCTGGGATGTCACAAAATTTCCGCGCGATAAGCAAAGCGGCGTTTTTTTTGAAGCCGATGCGCTGCGTGAGCCTGGCTTTCAGGGCCGCTGGTTCCGCGCGCTGGGCGGGCTGAATGTCTTTCCCTCGGCGCAGGGGCAGCCTGTGCTGCTGCAGGCAGGGGCTTCGCCCGCGGGACGGGATCTCGCCGCCCGCCATGCCGAAGCGATCTTCGTCGCGGCGCCCACGCTGGAAGAGGCGGTTGCCTATCGTCAGGATCTGCACGCCCGTCGTAAAGCGGCAGGCCGCAGCAGCGACGACCTTTATATTCTGCCCGGCATTTTTCCGGTGATTGGCAAAACCGCAGCCGAGGCCCAGGCGAAGTTTGACCAGCTACAGGGGCTGATCGCCGAAGACGTCGCGCTGGCGCTGCTGGGGAGCTATCTCGGAGATATTGATTTAACGGATGTCGATCCCAATGGCCCTCTGCCACCGCTTCCCGCGTCCAATTCCATTGCCAGCCGCCAGCAGCTGCTGCGGGATCTGGCAGAGCGCGAAAACCTCACCGTGCTGCAGCTGGCGCGGCGCATTGCCGGCGCGCGCGGCCACCTGCAGATCGTCGGCACCCCGGAGCAGGTGGCGGCGGAGATGATCCGCTGGTACGAAGCGGGCGGGGCGGACGGCTTTATGCTGCTGCCTCCAACCTTCCCGGAAGGGCTGGATCTCTTTATTTCCGATGTTGTTCCCCTGCTTCGCGAGCGCGGTCTGCTGACGCCGCTGGAATTTAGCGGCACGCTGCGCGAGAGGCTCCGTCTGCCCGTCCCGCAACCTCATCTCACACACAATATTGACCCGGAAGGATGATAACCAGATGAAATTTTTAGCTAAAAAAATGATTGTCGCCCTTCTGCTGGCGACACCCGCAGCCCACGCCGTAAGTATCGTGGATGCCGGCTATGCCACCGCTCAGGGCACGGCGTATGTCGTCAAACTGCTGCTCGCAGATCAAACGGGGGCGGAGACCAAAATTGTGCCCGTCTCTTCCGTGCCGGTTATCTGGGAAGGGCTGAACCGCAACAACGGCGAGATCGATATCTGGACAGACGTCTGGCTACCCAATCAGGATGCGCTGGTGGCGAAATACGCCGGGGCCGGCAAGAACGTCACCCTGGCGAAAAACGCCTATGCCGGAACGCAGGGTTACTGCACCCTGACGGCGACCGCCGAGGCGCACAACATTCATTCCGTCTATGACCTGACCGACCCTGACAAAGCAAAAGTTTTTGCACCGAAAGGTTCGGAACGCGGTCAGATCTGGCTGGGCGCGGCGGGCTGGCTGTCCACTAATTATGAAGAGATCCGCGCGCGGACCTATGGCTTCGCGCCGTTCTTCGACCTGACCCGTTCCGATGAGGCGGTGGCGACGGCGGCGCTGGATAACGCCGCGAAAACGGGCGGCGCCTGGATTGGCTACTGCTACGCGCCGCATCAGAACTACGTCCGCTACAAGCTCACGAATCTGCAGGAGCCTGAACATAATCCGGCGACCTGGCAGGTTGCGGATCAGTCGGACCCGGACTGGTTAAAGAAATCGCGCATCAGCACCGGTTATGGCGATGCGGCGATCCACATCGCCTACAGCAATCACTTTGCCCAAACGAACCCTGACGGAGTGAAAATCGTTGAAGCTATCCACTTCAACACTCAGGATGTCAGCGCCCTGGCGTATGCGATTGCCGTTGAAGGGAAGACGCCGGAACAGGCGGCACGCGGCTGGCTGGATGCGAATAAGGCGCGCGTTGCTGACTGGCTGAGTGCGAAATGATCCAGCTGGAAAATGTCTGGAAGGTATTCGGTTGCGATCCGCAGCATGCCATCGCTACGCTGCGGCGCGACCCCGACGCCCGCCTGCCCGCAGGCGGCCTTGCCGCAGTTCGCGGTATCGATATGAGCGTCGAGCGCGGCGAGTTGTTATGTATTTTAGGTCTCTCCGGGTGCGGAAAATCCACGCTGCTGCGCATGGTTAACCACCTGATCGCACCCAGCATCGGCTGCGTGCGAATCGCCGGGGAGCCGATTGCCGATCTCTCGCCTGCCAGGCTGCGTGAGCTACGCGCTCGCCGCATCGGCATGGTGTTCCAAAGTCATGCTCTCATTGAACATATGAGCATTCAGGAAAACGTGGCATTACCTTTGGAAATCCTCGGGGTCGCCCGCGCCCGGCGCGAAGCGCGAGCGGAAGAGCTTCTGGAACGATTAGGACTCGCCGGGATGGGGCGGCGCGGGATCGACACGCTATCCGGCGGGATGAAGCAGCGGGTTGGGCTGGCGCGCGCGCTGGCCTCAGATCCGGACGTTTTGTTGATGGATGAGCCCTTCAGCGCTCTGGACCCGTTAATCCGCGATGACCTGCAGGCCGAGTTTCGCAGCCTGTCGCGCGATCTTAATAAAACCACGCTGTTTATTACCCATGATGTCGCTGAGGCGCTGCGCATCGCGGATCGTATAGCCGTTATGCGGCAGGGCAGATTTGAGCAGCTGGCCACGCCGGCGGAGCTATTGGCCAGTCCGGCCAATGAGTATGTCGCCAGATTTATCCGCATTGGCATGGCGAAAGCAGAGGAAATCACATGATGCACCAGCCGGATGTCGTGACGCCGTTTTACCAGCGCGCGTTTAGCCAACTGCAGGATGGATCGCGCAGGCTGCCGCCTTTTCATGCCAAAGCGGCGTTGTTCGGCAGCTTCTGGCTTGGCGCACATCGGTTTCGGGGGCTGTTCTGGCTATTTTTAAGCGCGGAACTTATTGGGGCGGCGCTGATCGTGCTTGCCCTGAGCCACGGCCTGTCGCGCGACCAGCAAGAGCGCGTGACCACTCTGGTCGAACTCGCGAGCCAGCGTGCGCAGGAGGCCGCCGTGGCCCACAAACAGGACCCGCAGAGTGCGATGACGCAATCCCTGGAACGATCCGCCGCGTCGCTGAGCAAAGCCGCCAGCGATGCGCGGACGGCGCTTGAGGCCGAGCGGGGAGGGCGCGGTCTTATCCTCGGCGGGCTGGCCGCGCTGCTGGGGACGCGCGTCATTTTGGGATTCACGGCCGTGCCGTTGATGGCCGGGCGTTTGCGCAGAGCGCGCCTGACGGAGGATTTTAGCGGTATGGCCTGTTCGACCGGCTCCGCCATCTTCGCGGCGCTGATTTGGTTGGCTATTGTGCCGATGGCGCTCTTAAACTATGCCGGAATGATCCCCGCTCAGATTTTCAACCCCGCCGGGTTACCCGATCTGGCGTCGAACGCATCGCGGTGGATTGATGAGGCGATGGGCGCGTTGGCCGCGGCCCTTGCTCCCGCTGCGCAGCATATATCCCGGGTGATTGATGCGCTGCTGAGTGGCCTGGAATATGCTCTGATTGCCACGCCGTGGCCCGTGGTGTTTATCGTACTCCTCGCCTTTGCTGCGCAACGCGGCGGCTGGCGTTTGGCATTTGGCGTCGGGGTGGGGCTGGCCTATATCCTCGCCTTTGGTTACTGGATCAAAGCGATGCAGACGGTAGCGTTGCTGGGCACGGCGTCGTTTATCGCCATCGCGTTCGGCATCCCGCTCGGCATCTGGAGCGGTTATAACCGGCGCGTGGCGTCCGTTATCAGGCCGGTCCTTGATTTTATGCAAACCACGCCCGCTTTCGTATACCTGATCCCGATCATTGCTCTGTTTGGTATCGGTAAGACGGCTGGGATTATTGCCACCATCATCTTCGGCATCGCCCCGGTGATTCGCCAGACGGCCTTTGGTATTGCCAACGTTCCGGCCGCCGTGCGGGAGGCGGCTCTGGCTTTTGGCGCCGGGAGGGGGTTTATGCTATTTAAAGTCGATTTGCCGATTGCCCGCCCGGCGATTCTGGCGGGCGTCAGCCAGACGGTGCTGATGAGCCTGTCGATGGTGGTGATTGCCGCGCTAATCGGCGCAAAAGGTTTAGGCGAGGATGTCCTTTCCGCGCTGCAGTACGCCGCCCAGGGGAAAGGCATTCTGGCAGGGCTGGCGATCCTGATCTGCGCGATCGTTATTGACCGGATGGTGCAGTTCCGGCGGCGATCCTGAGCCAGCGCCGCGGGCGCGTTTACGCATAGCGGACCCGTTAATCATCGGTTAAATAGTTCTGCCGCATCTTATCAAAGGCCTGTTGTGAAAAACCCAGCTCGCTGTGGATATAGTTAGCGACGCTACCGGAAAGGGCTTTGATGGTGTTAAGCACTTCAATAATAAATGATTCACGGGTATCGATTAACGTATGAAGATAGGCAAGGACATCCTCATCGTCGGTTATTTTGCGGTAGGCGTCCATTTTTATAGCGTTACGCTCCATGCGATTAGCCTGCGTGACCATATAATCGGCGATGATATCCTCTTCGGATACGCCGAGCATCGATAGCGCCAGAAGAACGCCATAACCTGTGCGGTCTTTTCCCCCACGACAGTGCTGGATATTAGGCGCGTTATGGGGATCGAGCAGCACATCGATCATGCGCTTAAATGCGCGCTTAGATTTTTCGCTGGTCACAAAGTGGCGATATTGCTCTAAAACCTGCGCGCCTCGGCCATTAATTAATTCCGCGGGGATGTCGCGCATCACGCTTTCGATTAACGCGCGATCTTCATTGCTGGGTTCTGCAGAAAACTGTGCCGCCAGCTCCGCCGTTTGTGCCGTTGCGTTTAAATGGTAGGTTCTCTCTTCGCCGACGCGGTCGTTCGGGCTTTTGGCGATTTCATTGTCGCTTCGGTAATCGATGATGGATCGAATATTAAGGCGTTGGATGTAGGATAACGCCTGCCGATCGAGTTTGTACAAATGGTTGGAGCGAAATAGCACGCCCCATTTTACGGTTTTCCCCCCGGCTGCGGGATACCCCCCAAAATCGCGGAAGTTATTTAATCCAGAAACCGGCAGCGTTCGCTCGGCGAAAAGGATCGACCGGCCGCTGTGCTCCAGAATAAAATAGATACGCTGTTCGGCCCGTAAAGGGTCCTCCAGTTCATACGGGCTGACGGCATGTTGGGTAATAAGGTAGCGCTCTTTTGTTTTGACATCATTATCTTTGGTCCAGTACAGCGCTGCGTTTTCCGCGGGAGCGGTAAAAGAAAGCGTGAGATAATTTTTATTATTTCTAGATACTGACGGGATCTGACATAAACGCATTTTTTATCCTTAAGCTAAAATACCGAAGGTCGAACAAACAACGCCGAGCACTATCATAGAAATAATGAGCGTTACGGTATATTTCCCGCGCAGCCTTTTGACGAGGAAAAACACGCCTAAAGAAAAAAGCAGGGTTAATAAATTAGGCGTAACTTTATCAAACATCTCCTGCACTTTGATGGACTGTTGACCCACCGCAATGACCAACGGCGTTGATATTTTGACCGTCGTGGCGATTAAAGAACCGAGCACCATAACCCCAACAACGTTGGCGATGTTGGTGATGCGTTGAATAATGTTGGAATTTTTCGACTGCTCGATTAAATCTACGCCCTTGTTATAGCCATAGTGGATAAAGAAGTATTTGGTACCAATGTTGACGATATTAAATAACAGAAACATCAGCACCGGGCCAATGAGATTACCCTGTAGCGCAAAGGCCGCGCCAATACTTCCGCAGATGGGTAGCCAGGTAAACTTTAACAGGCTGTCGCCCAGGCCGGCCAGCGGCCCCATTAATCCGGCTTTTACGGAAACAACGGCGTCCTTTTCTTCTTCGCTCGTTTTTTCTTCCAGCGCGGCGGTGATACCTAAAATAAGAGCGCCGGTGTTTATTTGCGAGTTAAAAAACTCGAAATGGCGCTGCATTGCCTTAATTCGTGTCTCTTTATCGGCTTGCGCGTAGAGTTTATCAAGAACGGGGATCATGCAGTGCGCAAAGCCGATAGTCTGCAGCTTTTCATAGTTATATGAAAAGGACATTGTTTGCAGATTCCAAAAAATACGATTCAGATCTTTTTTATTCAGCTTGCGCGGATGGGAAGCGTGTTCTTCACTGACGTCTGTACGGATATTTTCGGTATTCATAAGTCGTACTCTTCTTCAGATGTCGCGGCGGAGTTTTTTTCGTCCGGCGTCGCATTGTTAGCGTTGTGAATTCCGTTGGTGTAGGCCATGTCATACAAAACGGCAAACGCCAGGGCAATAAAGGTGATAGGAATAATTGGCAGCTTCAAATACGTTGTCAGGATGAAACCGAGCAAGAAGAAAAACCACATTCTGCCTTTTAATAACATCAATAGCAGGATACATACGCCGACGGCCGGGATCATTTTTGATGCGACGCCCATACCGGTTAAGACGTTTTCAGGGATCGCCGCTAAAATTTTACTTACCAGATCGCCGCCGAAGTAGATCGCCAGAAAGCAGGGGATGGCGCGAATTAAAAACCACAGCGGAGTGGAGAAGTAATGAACTTTAACCAGCCCTCGGTAGTTGCCATCATGGATAGATTTTTCTGCCCAGAGGTTAAGAAAGCTGGCGAAAGAGCGCCATACGATAAGCAGCTGCTGGCATAAAATAGAGACCGGAACCGCAAGCGCAATCCCTGCGGCAATCCCCCCTTTGGAGGCAATCCCCAAAGCGACGCCGATGATAGAGCCGGCAATAATGTCGGGGGCGGAGTAGGCGCCAACGTTGCCGATGCCCATCCACATCAGCTCCAGCGTGGCGCCGATCGCCAGTCCCTGAACCGTATCGCCCATGATAATACCGGCAACGGTGCCGGTTAGCAGAGGCCGGCGGAGCATCTGCGGGCCCACGTCATCCATTGAGCAAATGCCTGCCCAGATAGCGACTAAAAGCGCTTCAATTAACATTTGATATTCCTCATTTATTATAAAATAAATGTTCCAGGTACTTATTTAAGTAACGTGTGAAGCTCAATGACGGGGTCTTTAGGTACCATTTGTACTTCTACGGCAATATCTTTGGCGATAAGGGATTTAAACGCCGCTTCTTCTTCCGGCGTAACGGCAACCGCGCGGGTCAGGCTTTTGCGCCCCTCCTGCATGCGCATGCCGCCGACGTTGAGAGTGGTAATGTTTAAACCGTTTGCCACCAGAATATTGACGTCGACACTATTGGTGAATAACAGCATCGTGCGTTTCTTTATTTCCGTTTTTTTCAGAACATCTATGAATTTTTGTACCCCAAAAACGAGGACCTTCAGCTCAGGCGGCGCGGACATGGTCAGCACGGACTGCTGAACTTTATCGCCTGCGACCTTATCGTTAATAATCAGCACCTGCTCGATATCATGATTTTTTACCCAGGTCGTAATTACCTGGCCGTGGATAAGGCGGTCGTCTATTCTTGCAACATTAACTGGCATGATATTCCCCTTAGAGATCGGCGGCTTGCTGCTGTTCTTCATTTAAAATATCCCCGACGTTGAAACAGCTTTGCGGAAATACTTCAGCAATAAGTTTGCTAACCGCAGGCAGCGGCAGGTCGCGGTTGTTAAAGACTTCAAGCAGCGTTGGAATGTTAAATCCGCAGAATAAAACAACGTCATCATAGGTTAATACCAGCTCGCTGGCTAAATTACAGGGCGAACCGCCCAGCATATCAACCAGAATGAGAACGCCATTTTCTTTATTCAGCGCACGATAGGCCTCGGCCAGCCGCGCGCGCACCTCGTTGATATTGCTCTCTTCCTCAATGGAAATAACCAAAACATGACTTTGCTTACCAATGAGCATCTCCGCGCAGGTGAGGGCTCCCTGGGCAAAGGGGCCGTGGCTGATCAAGATGACGGGAAGTTCGGCTGACATAGCTTTCCTTTTTTGTAATATTGTTACTATGATTAATTTTAATTATAGTAATACTATTACTTTTTGCTTAAGGAAATACCGTGAAACACTATTTTGACCGATATGTGATAACGATCGCTCTTTGGCAATGAGCCAGCTTGAGCTTTCAGAGGCCGTTTTCCGGCCGGGGAGTGAGGAGTAGGGGCGAGCTTAAGACGCGGAGATGAGCGGAACACCGCCGGCGCTGGGAGAGATGCTCAGCCGCGCAAGGCGATCGGCTGAGCGGCGGCAGCTTCAGGGCTTATGATTTTGACGATAAAAACGCTCGGCGCGCATCTGGATTTGTTTGAGCAAGCGCTCGTCATATTGCTGGACGAAAAGGTTGGTCACCAGCATGTTAATCACCGCCAGCTGCGACATTTTGGAGCGGATGGGGATCAGGCGTGAGACGCTCTCCGTAGAAACCGTGTGCAGGACGATGTCGGCTAAGGCGGAAATGCGGCTTTGCCCCATTTTAGTCACGGCAATGGAGGGGACGCGGAGCTGCTGTGCCAGGGTCAATAGCATCACGCCCTCCTGGTTTTCGCCAGAATGCGAGATAATAATCAGCAGATCGTTTTCATCCAGGGTATTAACAATACTAAACTGAATGCTGTAGTCCAGATGGCAGCTGACATCCTTTTTAATTTTGATTAGCTGATATTCAAGTTCTTTCCCCACAAGGCCGCTGCTGCCTGCGCCATAAATAACGATTTTATGGCTTTTCCTGATCAGCGCATTGGCTTCAAGAAGCGTGCCGGCATTAGCAAGAGCGTGCGTCTCATCGATTGATGATTTCTCTATCTGCAGGATTTTAGCATTAACGGCCTCTATTGAGTCATCAAGGCAAATATCCTCCTGGAGGAATTTATTATTGTTTAGCGTGCTGGATGAGGTCATCAAATCAATTTTCAGATCGCTGAACCCCTGATAACCTAGCTTGTGGCATAAGCGTAAAATAGTGGTGGTGCTCACGCCATTTACCTTAGCCAGCATCTGAATACTCATACTTTTCAAGGACTGTTTGTTTTCAATGATATAATTGGCGACATTCCGTTCTTTGGCCGATAGTTCGTGACTAACTTCACGGATTTTTACGTCGAACATTTAACAGCCTTTATCATATTAAGAATATTATTGCGATAATCATACAATTGAAAAAAGAAAACATCAAGTTATAAACATTTCTGCTTAATTCCTTACGCGGCGGCAATTAAATAATATACCGGGTGCCTTTGTCCGTTAATTAAAATTAAGCCGGGGCAGCGGCAGGCCGCTTTATTCCAGACCAAAACGCTGCCGGTACTGTCCCGGCGTTACGCCGGTGATTTTGCGAAAAATCTTGCGGAAGGCTGAGGGATCGGTATATCCCACTTCCCAGGCAATACGGTCGGCCGAACGCCCGGTTAACTCCAGGGCATCCCGCGCTTTCATGATGCGAACCTGCTGCAGATACTCCGTTGGCCGCACGCCCGTCGCTTTCTGAAAGCGGCGGAGAAAAGTCCGCGGGGTCATCCCCGCCAGCGCCGCCATTTCATCGATGCTTTGCTGTTCAGAATATGTCGCATGGAGGTGATGCTGGACGCGCAGAATGACGGGGTCGCCGTGGTCGAAATGCGGAATAAATGCCGAATAGGTGTTTTGCTTGCGGCGGGGAGGGTCGATAAGTAAAAAACGCGCTGTGGCCAGCATGGTACCGTTTCCCAGCAGCTTCTCTATCAGCGTCAGGCCGAGATCTGTCCAGGCAAGGATGCCGCCAGCGGTGATAATATCGCCGTCGTCGATAACCATATTTTCCGCCGCGACGTCAATCTCCGGGAAACGCTCCGACAGGGTCTGAGCAAACGCCCAGTGCGTCGTTGCGCGACGATGATCGATAAGCCCGGTCTCCGCTAGTACGAACGCTCCGGCGCAGACCGAACAGAGCGTCACGCCGTCATGGTACAGGGCGCTCATCCAGGCGGCAGGGGCCGCCATCGGCTTCATCTGAGCGGGCATGACCAGGCTGGGCGGGGCTATCGCGTGGCTCAGGCGATGCGGCTCATCCGGATGGCTGTCCCAGACGCACGCCACCGTATCGCCGTCGGGCATGACCTGCCAGTGCGACACCCGGATCGCGCGAACGCGCTCCTCGCCGGAAATGCTCACCGCCCAGTCCGCCGCAATCCTGAACATATCCGTCAATCCATACACCGCCGCCAGCTGGCACTCGGGATAAATCAGCAGACCCACTTCCGCCACGATGCTCTTTTCAACAGAAGGCTTCATTTGTCATTTTTGCCTCTTATAGTGTCATTTTTGACAATTCTATCTCCCGACGTATTGCATAACAATAGCTCCATCGGCCAACAACAGCGATGACCTGAACGATAAAGGAGCGGATATGCCAGACGAACGGTTTGCGATTTCACGGCGGCGTCTGCTGATCCTCAGCGGTACGTTGTCTGCCGGTATCGGGCTGTCACTTTCGCCCTTAGCCCGGGGTATGACATCATTCTCATCACAGACAGGAGATATTCCTATGAGCAACGGCATTATTACTACCAAAGACGGTACCCGAATTTTCTATAAAGACTGGGGCCCTAAAAACGCGCAGCCCGTCGTTTTCCACCACGGCTGGCCGTTAAGCGCTGACGACTGGGATAATCAGATGCTGTTCTTTTTATCGCAGGGGTATCGGGTGATTGCTCACGACCGTCGCGGTCATGGGCGTTCCGACCAGACCGATACCGGCAACGAGATGGATACCTATGCCGCCGACGTCGCTGAACTTGCCCGCGCGCTGGATCTGAAAAATGCTATCCATATCGGCCACTCTACCGGCGGTGGAGAAGTGGCACGCTATGTCGCCAGGGCCGAAAAAGGGCGCGTGGCGAAGGCGGTGCTGATGGGCGCGGTCCCGCCGATTATGCTAAAAACGGCCGCTAACCCAGAAGGGCTCCCGCTATCCGTGTTTGATGGCTTCCGCTCCGCGCTTGCCGCCAACCGCGCGCAATTCTTCATTGACGTGCCGTCGGGTCCGTTCTACGGCTTTAACCGCCCGGGGGCCAAAATCAGCCTGGGCCTGATCGATAACTGGTGGCGTCAGGGCATGGCAGGCGGCGCCAAAGCGCAATATGACTGTATCAAAGCGTTCTCTGAAACCGACTTTACGCAGGATTTGCTGGCGATTGATGTACCGGTACTGGTAATGCACGGCGAAGACGATCAGGTGGTGCCTGTCGATGACGCCGCGCGCAAATCAATCAAGCTCCTGAAGCACGGGACGCTGAAAACCTACCCGGGGCTGTCGCACGGGATGTTTGCCACCCATCCTGAGGTAATAAACCCGGACCTGCTGGCGTTCGTTAAATCTTGAGCCTATACGCCGGACCCAGCCTACGCTGCGGGTCCGGCTTTTATCCGTGAGCGGACAGGCATCGCCGTCGGGTCGCATGCGGAGGGCGCTGGGCCGCCCGGGCAAAGTAATTATCGGGCGCCGCGCTGCGGCCTGAAACTAACTGATAGCTGACGCTGTCTTTAATTCATTGGCGCAATGCTTTTGGTGTGGAAGATAAAGATGACGTCCGTTTTGTTGATTGAGGATGATAACCGGCTGGCCGGCATGCTGATGCCGTACCTTGCCCAGTACGAATTTAGCGTGGTACACAGCGCCAGCGCGCAGGACGCGCAAAATAAGATGAAGCAACGCAAGTTCGATGTCGTGCTGCTGGATTTGATGCTGGGCGACGCCGACGGCCTGGCGCTGTGTCGGCAGATTCGCACCCGGTTCCAGTACGACCCGGCGATTATTATGGTGACGGGCCGGGGGGATCCGGCGGATCGTATTATCGGGCTCGAAGTGGGGGCCGACGACTATCTGGCAAAACCCTTTGAGCCGCGCGAGCTGCTGGCGCGCATGCGCGCGGTGTTACGGCGTATGAAGCCCGGAGCGGCGTCGGGCGGCGACAGCGTCATTCGTTCCGGCGCGCTGGAAATTGATACCGCAGCGCGCAGCGTAACGCTTAACCAGCAAGCCTGCAGCCTGACCTCCTTACAGTTTGACCTGTTGGTCTCGCTGGCGCGCAATGCGGGCCGCGTACTCAACCGCGAACAGATCTGGCAGTCAGTGCGCGGCGAAAGCTATGACAGCTTCGATCGCGCCATCGATGTCCATATCGGGCGTATTCGACAGGCTATCGAGGACGATCCGCAGGTGCCGAAACGCATCATTACCGTGCGCGGCGTCGGTTACGTCTTCTCAGCACTACCGAACTCATGAAGCGGATCGCCTGTTTTCCCATGCACCTGCAGATCTTTTTTGCCTTTAGCTGCGCCCTTGCGCTGGTGGTGATCTGCACTATCGCGCTGTGGCTATGGAACAACGATAACAACCGTCATTTGAACGCCTTCGCCACCTTCTCCGAGCTGGTGGAACAAAATCTTCCGCCAGCTTCCGCTCCGCGCGCCGTGCAATTCCAGGCCATCGATAGTTGGATCCAGCGCACCCATACGCGCTTCTCCCTGTACGCCGCCGATGGCTCTCCGCTTAGCCGCCCGCTTAATCCGCCGCTCTCTTTCCCGCTGCGCGTGGCGTCAGGAGGATTATTTGATGACTGGTACGGCACGCGTTTTGTCTGGCAGCTCAAGGATAAGCGCGTGCTGGTCATTCAGCTAAGCAGCGACCGGCAAAAGCGCCCGTGGCTGTTTATTCTGATGCTGCTGGCCATGACGACCAGCGTGGTGCTGGTGTCGTTTCCGGTGATCCGTCGCTTAACGGCCCGCCTGGAGTCGTTACAGCAGAGCGTCGAGTCGCTCGGCAAAGGCAATCTTGGCGCGCGCGTGCAGGTTACCGGGCGCGATGAAGTGGCGCAGCTCGCGGCCAGTTTTAACCGTGCTGCCACACAGATTGAGCAGCTGGTTCAATCACAAAAAACGATGCTGGCTAATGCCTCGCACGAGCTGCGTTCGCCGTTGATGCGTATTCAAATGGCGGCGGCGTTATTAGTGCAGAAGGAGTCGCCCGCCTCCCGCGAGCTGCGGCGCAGCGTCGGTGAGCTGGATGAGCTGGTGGAGGAGATTTTGACGCTGAGCCGCCTGACGCTGGCGACCAGCGTCATTACCGGCGATTTCCAGCCGGCTGATATAACCGCCATTGCGGCCGAGGAGTGCGCCAGCGCGCAGGTGGAGTTACGGGCTGAGCATGTGACAGCCGAGGTGGATGCGCGGTTAATACGGCGCCTGCTGCGCAACCTGATTGAAAATGCGCGGCGCTATGCGGGTCATGATATTTCGGTCGTCCTGAAGCTTACCGACCGGGAGCACTTCACCCTCGAGGTGAAAGATCGCGGCCCCGGCATTCCGGAAGCGGAAATGGAGCGTATCTTCGAGCCATTTTATCGGCTCAGCAGCAGCGGAAACGGCTACGGGCTTGGCCTGGCGCTGGTTCGTTCAATCACCGAATACCACCGGGGCGCCCTTTCGGTACGCAACCGTAGCGGCGGGGGAGCCTGTTTTCAGGTGCGTATGCCTGTCGCAGTTACATAACTTTACCGGAGGTAAAAAGAGGGGTTACAGGAGCCTGTTCTAATAAGCCAACTCATTGTCGGCTTCCTGTAACGGTAAGGATCATCTACATGCTATCCACGTTGGCTAAACCCTTTACGCTCCTGTGCCTGCTCTCTACGGCAACTTTTCCCGCCATCGCCGAGCCGTCTGATAACGGACTTTCCGGTTTTATCGGCGGCGGCGTGGGAGTAAAGCCGAAGTACTCCGGCGCTAAAGAGTCCAAAACGACGTTCGTACCCGCATTAAAGCTGGCTTACGGGCCGTTTTTTGTCGGCGGAGTGGACGATCTTACGGCGCTGGGGTGGGAGTTTGCCCGCACCGAAAGCTGGACTTTTTCGCTTGGCGTGGGCGCGGATATCTCTCCCCGTCAGGAGTCTGATGATGAACACCTCAGAGGGCTGGGCGATATTCGCTTCTCGCCGCGCGCCTTTAGCTCGGCTGTGTATGAAAATACGCTCTTCAACGGCGGCGTGATTTTGACCCAGGATATCGGGGGGAATCAGCAGGGCTTTAAGCTCATCTCCTGGGCGCATCTTCAGTGGCGGCCGCTGGAGAGCCTGCGCTTTTATACCGGCCCAAGCCTGAGCTGGGGGGACAGCGATTACATGCAGACGCAGTACGGCGTCACCGCCGCTCAGTCGGCGCGCAGCGGCCTGTCACGCTACGACAGCGGGGCTGGGCTGGAGAAAGTAGGCTGGCAGCTGGGTATGGACTATTCGGTGACGCCGGCATGGCTGATCGGCGCCCGGATCAGCGCGCAGCATCTGCAAAACGATGCCGCCGACAGCCCCGTTACGCAAAAGTCAGGGCAGGTTAACGGCGTCCTGTTTGCCGCATGGCGCTTCTGATAAGCGCGGACCTTTTCCGCTCAGGCGGGGGATCGCGCATCAAATGCCGGACGGCGCGCTCGTTTTAGCCGCTGGTCGGGGCGTTTTTCCGGCGTCCCGCTAAAGCGACATTCCAATCACCGCGTTGACAACGGCGGAGGACATCATCACGCCGCCAACGATAAAGCACGCCCGGTTCTTCCTGGTCGCGCCCAGGGTTAAGAGAACAACGGCAAGAGTGAAAAAAGGTATGGCAATAATGCTGAACGTGTTCAGGATGACCTCCGCGAAGAGTAAGAAAAGCCGGCCGTAATTAAGGAGCGGCTGATTATTAAGCAACTTAGCGTAATTTGCAGCAGGCCGGTAGCGCCGGCTTATTTTATCCGCCGTCAGCCGATGAGCAGAGCAGCCAGCGCCGCGATGGCCGGGAAAGCCTGAACGTAGAGTATTTTCCTGCTTGCCGTAATCGAACCGTATATCCCGGCAAGCAGAACGCAGCACAGGAAAAAGACTTTAAACTGCAAGCCGCTCTCTCCCGCCCATAACCCCCATAGTAAACCTGCCGCTAAAAAGCCGTTGTACAGTCCCTGGTTAGCGGCCAGCACCCGAGTGTCGCGAGCAAAATCAGCGCTCAGGTTAAAGGCTTTGTGGCCAGTTTTTGTATCCCATAGAAACATCTCGAGGATCAGTATGTAGAGGTGGATGGCGGCCACCAGGGCGATAAGGAGATTGGCTAACACGACAGGCCTCGCTGAAAATGTAGGTGCTGGGTGATTATAGTTAAAACTCGTTTGCGCCGCTGCCCGTTATTTCTCAGGGGGAGCGGCGCCTTTCCGCAGCCCTTCGCGATCGCAGCAAATGCGCCTGGATTAAAACCGGCACAATACTGGTATAGAGAATAGCCTCATGCTGACTTCATCGCGCCATCAGCTTGACATATTAAGCGTGCTTGCTATTGCTTAATCAGGCAATAGGCTGAGCCTTAAAGCAATGTTTCCTTGTAAATCATCGGCCTTATAGTTTACAGGCGAAGCGGCGGGGTGATGAATGTCAGGTAATAAGGTGAAGTTGCCAGGTATAAAAGAGAGTCAGCGCTTGCTGAATTTTGAGGCGGCCTCAAGGACGGTGGGGCTGGTTATTCTGCTGGCTATTATCTGCGCTGCATTAGCCGGTGGATTTTCTGTCGGGTATTTTAGTGAGGCTGAAAAAGTCAATGCGCCGCGAACGGTAAAAGTCGACTATGAATATTTTGGTCGGTTACAAAAAGAGTTTCGCCTCAAAATCACGGCACTTCCGCTCCCGGCCGATAAATATGTATTCAGCCTCGGCGGCGATTTTATTGAAAATTATGAGCCGGGCAGCATCTGGCCACAGCCGGACGGTATGTATAGCCAGGGAAAGACGCTGTATCTGATTTATAACAATGTGAAAAATAAAGGTGATTTCTCCATCTGGCTGTACGTCACGCCGGCGAAGCCGGGGAGATCGGAGAATTCCATCCAGGTGAACGCCGAGCCTGAAATCCGCTTTTGGCAGTTTATTTATCCTTAGGGGGCTGGTATGGAGATGGTTTTCCGGGCGTTAGCCATTTATTTAATCCTGCTGGTGGTATTTAAAATTGCCGGACGCCGTGCATTATTACAAATGACCAGTTTCGATCTGATCCTGCTGCTGATTATCAGCGAGGCGACGCAGCAGGCCCTGCTAGGCAACGATTTTTCGGTTACCGGGGCAATGCTGACGATTATTACGCTGGTGGTGGTCGATATTCTGTTTGGGTTAATGAAAAAGTATATTTCTGGCGCGGAGTCGGCGCTTGACGGCTCCCCTGTTGTGCTGGTGGCCGACGGGGTGCCGTTAACCGATAACCTGAAAAAGGTCGACGTCTCTTGCGACGACATCCTGGTCGCCGCGCGTCAAAATCAAGGCATTACGGAATTTCGCAAAATAAAGTATGCCATTCTGGAGCGTAACGGCCATATATCGGTTATCCCGGCAGAAAAGTAGGGAGCGCATCATGGCGGGCTCAGGCCATCGAGCTATTCAACCGTCCAGGCCTGGCTGAAGTTATCATTGATAAAAATCTCCGCCAGCCCGCTAATCTGCTTCAGGCGTAAAACCTCATCTTTGTCCATTCCCAGCTCCTGGCCGATGCGCATATCGTCCCAGCCCAGGCGGTAAAGATCGCGCACAATATCCGACATCGCGGCAATCTGGTGTTTCCCTCTGGCGCGGTTGTGGCGAATGGTCGCGGCGATACGCTCTTTCTTCCCCTGACGCGATGAGTTAATCAGCGTAACCGGCAGATAGCCATGAAGGCGATGGTGAATCTGCGGGTTGGAAGCGCTTATCAGGTGGCGATGAAAGCCATCGACAACCAGATACTGCTCCTGCTGGCGAGCGACCACCACCGGCTGGGTGAATCCATCCATTTCTACCGAGCGTTCCAGCAGCTTTTTTTCCGTTGCGCTCATGCTATTGGGATTATAGTCATTGGCCGTGACTGATTCGGCGTCGACCCACAATACGCAGTCCACGGGCTCATCGCAGAAGGGACTGTGCCGGTGGATGAGCATTTTAAGCTGGTTAATGGCGTCAATCTTACTTTCTGTATCTGAGAAAGAGTCAAGGTATTCGGCCACGACCTTGTTGATATCCGTTGACATTACAGCGTCCCCCATGTCTTTCGTTTGTTACTGATATTGTTGCAGTATCTCTTATAATGCTGGGATTGGGTCGGGCTGAATGACAGCGTCCGGCACCAGTAATCATTCTTGAGAATCGTTTTGCAGATCCTGCGCCAGGAGGGGATATCGCGGAAGCCAAGGTCCTTCTCCTGGGCATCGGGAATATCCTGCGGAAAGCCGCGCGTCTGGTACCAGCGCAGGTAGATGGCGATCTTGTTGCGGTAATGCTCCGCGGTTTTATCCGGCATGCTTTCAAGCAGGAACAGCGCGTAGCTGCGCCAGGTATGCTGCTCCGGTTTACGCATTTGCGTCCTGAGGGCGAAATAGTCGCCGCTTTCGTTCGCATATTTCGCCGCGCCGTGCGCGCCGCATACCCGGCGACACATCTTCTCCCATGTTTCTGGTTCGAGCGTGTGGTACAGCCACAATCCGCGACGCTGCTCCGGGCCAAAAGGCTCGCAAACGCGCATGTTTTTCAGCGTGACGCCGGCGCGGTACATCAAATCGTACAGCGGGTTATAGGGCAGCTTTGATTTCGCATTGAAGATCCAAATATCCTGAGTTCGCCAGTCGTACAGCGGATAGCAGGTGTAGCTGTCGCCCCCCGGCAGCGCGGTAGTCCAGGGTTTTTCATTATCAAAGCGCGATTTTGTCTGCGATGTCAGCGCCATATAGCGGTGTAGCGATTCGTCGGTACGAATGCCGATCAGCGAGGCCAGGCTGCGTCCGGCGGCCAGCCACTGAATAAATGCCGGCACAAAGGATTCGAAGGTCATCGGATATTGGTAGAAGGGAAGGTCGGCGCTGCGGGTCACAGCCCCAGCCGGCGGCTGGCGCACCCATTCGGCGCCGGGTTCCCAGCAGATCCATTCCGGCTGGTGCTGCGATACTCCGCTTACCGTGGTCAGCGGCAGGGCGATCCAGTAAAACTTGCTGATTACGTCCTGATAGAGCGCCCGCATTTTTTCCACATGCTCAATCGTTAATAAATACTGCGCCTCCCAGTCAATAAACAGAACCACGAACTTTTTCCGCTTCTTGCGCGCCACGGTTGCCGCCAGGTGAAATAAGACGGTTGAGTCCTTGCCCCCGGAGAAAGACAAACAAACCTGGTCAAATGATTCAAATACCCAATCCAGGCGGAGTAGCGCCGCGTCAAAAACGTCCATGTCGAGCTTTATTTTCTTCACCAGGCCTCCTGGTTGTTAAACGTAGGTGTAGGGGGGCAGGCCCAAATTGGTTAAGGGAATAACCAGCCAATATAGTTGAGCAGAGCGATTTTATTATTTACGCCGAGCTTATCTTTAATTCTCAGATAGTAATGGGAGACCTGTTTATTGCTCATGCAGAGTATGCGTTCGACGCCACCGCGGGTCGGCGAGGTATATGCGGCACGAAGAACGTCATACTCTCTTTTTGTTAAATGGCCGCCGCTGCGCATTTGGCTATAATATCTCAGGAGCTTACCAATGCTGGCGACATTGTTGCTCTTGAGCTTTCTACGCCATTCCCGTAAGCCGGCCTGTTTAGAGATGAAAAAATCAGCCATGCCGTCTTTTATTTGGCGATCGCTGATAATTAAAACCGAAGCGTTGCCGCGAATGATCAGCACCTGAATAACCGCGAGAAGAGCGCAGATATTAGGAAAGTAGCTTTCTTCAAGAACAAAGAGATCCCCGGCGCCGCAGGGCCTTATCGACGCTTTTAGCGTCTCAAGGCCGTCGCTTACGTACTGGTTCGCCATATATGAATAAGAAGAGATCTCCGTTGACGGCGGGATATCCGTAAGGCGACCGCCGCTATAGTTTTTTAATAATAATTCAAGATCCAGGTAAGCGTAGTGTTCGGTATCGGGTTTAATTATCTTACTCTGCCGATCGGGTGAGCTTATTTGTTCATGCATAGAAAATGCCCGCAATTTTAATTGTTCACAGGGAGCGTCTGAACTCATGGTGAAAATGATAAGGCGGGTTGTGTTGTTTTTGGTAGTTAATTTATCTTAAGTAATCTTTAGTACGGAAGGTTGCCATTTTAATCATTGAACCTCAGATCTTTTTATTTCTTATTTTTCTTTAGGTTCTGACTTATATCATTGACATTTTTAATTTATTTCATTGCTGGTTTCGACAGGGCGCGATCTAAAGACGGGAGGGCTCTGTTTTTGCCCGTGCTGAAGCGGAATAAATGCTTAACTTTCGCCGCCGCCGCAAAAGATCGTTATAAGTAAGGGATCCTCTATCAGGCCGGAGATGAAGTCAACACTATTCGCCCCTTCCTGAACGGCTATTTAAAACAATGTGTAGCGATAAAGTAAAAATAAAGCGATGTCATTAATGCTGGCGATAAATAATAAAGGAGAGCGAAGTGTCATTCATCCGCCGTTTTGTCCCCTCATGAGGGCTCATAAGGGGATTTTCCGGTGCGTAAAGCCAACGGCCAGCCGCCGCCGCGGCTCAGGCATGCGATAGCGTCGGGAACATCAGCTTGTTGCCCTTAAAAATGTTCTCTTTTGCGGTATAGATAAATAAAAAGTCGTCACCCTCGATTTTTTCATACTCGCCGATTCGACCTTCGATCGGGGTGAAGCCTAAAATCGCCAGCTGAGTTTGTTGGTCGGCGAGCTCATTGACGATCGCTGACATCGAACCGCTGGCGTCGCAGAAAATATCGAAGCAGATTAGCGCGCGATCGTTTTGCATCGCGATCGCCACGGCACCATTTTTTTCCGAATAGTAGACGAAGTGCTTCATAAACGCGGAGCAATAGAACATCAGCAGGCCGAAGTTATCGTGCGCCGAGAGCTGAGAGAAGGGATTGGATTTTTGATAATAGTGCTTCAGGATCGCCACATCGCTCTCTTTATCCATATCAAGCCGGCGGAAGTCTCCCGGGGTTGGAGTCACCGGCAGGGTATATTGATACTCATCGTACTGCTCGAAACCAAATCGTGGATAGAAATCCACGGTAGTAGAGTTAGCAAACAGAAAGATCGCATCAGCTTTATCTTTCCAGTCATCCAGAATGTGGTTAATCAACCGCGTCGCGAGGCCTTTATCGCGATGGTCGGTATCGGTCATCACGGTGCCGATCTGAATATAATGGACGATCTTTCCTTGCCACTTCAGATCGATGACGTTGGCGGAGGCATTAGCGATAACTCTATTATTATCAACGAAAGCGTAGGGAATATATGACCCGGTCCAGTAGCCTTTTTTGTACCAGTCCTTAAATGAGAGATCAAAGGTCTTAATAGCCAGGTCAATGAAGCTGTTCCTTAACGCATCATTATCCATAACCTGTTTGACTAATTTGTATTTCATTGGCCGGTCTTCCTTTTTATTTATTGTGCTACACGACAGTGCTAATACTAAATTAATATTAAAAATCAATGACTCATCTATACAGTTAAGTATGAACGGTTCACGATATTTGTACACCCCGCAGCCCGCAGTCATTTCTCAGGACGTTGGCTCGGTCACAGTAAATAAGGGGAAGCGGGCTCTTTGCCGACTTTGCGGAGGTTGTTGCGTGAGGGGACGGCGATTGCCGCCGGAGCAGTGGTGACCAAAGACGTGCCGCCGTATGCTGTGGTGGGTGGTAATCCGCCAAATTTATCAAATACCGCTTTGCGGAGTCAGATATTCAGCGTCTGCTTGCGCTGAACCTCTACGTTTTGCCGGAAGACGACCTGCTGGCGCTGCTGTCCGGCGAGGATATTACGGCGCTGGAGCAGGCGGTGCGGCGCTATCGCTAGCTCGTCAGGCGCGAAAAGGCCCGGAGCAAAAGGACTCCGGGCGAGTCCCGGTTTACTTCGCCGCGACGGGGGGAGTCGAGATAGCCCTCCTGACCCCCGCCTTTCAGCGCAGCGCGGATAAAGGGTAGCGATTAAATAGCATGATGCGTCTCCCAGGAGTCCGTTCGCCGCCGGCGCGTAAACCCTCGCGCCTCCCGGAACGGACCCTGAATAAATGATGGACGCAGAATAGTCCCCGGCTATTTTTAATGAAATGACAAAAGTGTTAATAGACTATTGCTGATTTTGTCTAAAAACAAAAAATGGCTAAACTTAATAAATGCAGAGTGATATAACGCGCTCAAGGTCATGACCCCTATCATAAATAGGTAGGGGAAATGTGGTATCATCCCGCCTTTCCCTTTTCGTTTGGGCTCTTTTTATGCAACAACCTGTTGTTCGCGTTGGAGAATGGCTGGTTACCCCCTCTGTTAACCAAATTAGCCGGAAGGGACGCCAGCTTACCCTTGAACCGCGCTTGATCGATCTTCTGGTTTTCTTTGCCCGCCACCCTGGCGAGGTGCTCAGCAGGGATGAACTTATTGATAATGTCTGGACGCGCAACGTTGTGACCAGCCATGTTGTCACCCAGAGCATTTCTGAACTGCGCAAGTCGTTGAAGGATGGCGACGACGGTAGCCTCGAATATATCGCAACGGTACCGAAGCGCGGCTATAAGCTGACGGTGCCGGCTATCTGGTGTACGGAGGAGGGGGAAGAGCTGACGCCGCTCGCGCCGCAGGCGATGCCGGAAGCCACTGCGCCATCTTCGCCCGCCGCGCCCGACGTTCAACCCCCAACCAGAACCGAGAAACGTAAGCGGATCAGCACCTTTATTGTCTGGGGTCTGTTCCTGCTGGCGCTGGGAACCTGCGTGGCGTTGGTGGCGCTGTCGAGCATCGAATCGCGCCCGCCGGTCAATAAAGCCCGCCTGCTGTTAAACCCGCGCGATATCGATATCCACCTGCTTAACGGCAACTCCTGCACCAACTGGGCGTCCCAGCACTCCTACGCGGTGGGGCTTGGCAGCCTGGTCACTACGTCGCTGAATACCTTCTCCACCTTTATGGTGCATGATAAAACCAACTACAACATCAACGAACCGAGCAGTTCCGGTAAAACCCTGACCATCGAGTTCGTCAACCAGCGGCACTATCGTGCCCAGCAGTGCTTTATGTCGGTGCAGATGGTGGATAACGCCGACGGCTCCACCATGATGGACAAGCGCTATTTCATCACCAGCGACAACCAGCTGTCGATTCAAAACGACCTGCTGAACAGCCTGTCGGAAGCGCTGAAGCAGCCGTGGCCGGAGCGTATGCAGACCATGCTTAAGCAGTACCAGCCGTCGCAAAGCATAGCGCTGACCCATTTCTATCAGTCGCATCAGCTATTAATGAATGGTGATGTCGATTCATTAGGGAAAGCCAGTGCGCTGCTTGATGACGTGATTAAACAAGCCCCTGATTTTTCCTATGCGTATGCGGAAAAGGCGCTGGTAGATGTGTTACGCCATTCGCAACAGCCGCTGGATGAACAGCAGCTCGCGGCGCTGTACGCAGAAATAAATCGGGTTGGCGATATGCCGGGTATTAAAGATCTGGCGGTATTTTATCAAATTAAAGCCGTCGATATGCTAGGGCAGGGGAAAGTAGACGAAGCGTACCACGCGATTAATACCGGCATCGACCTGGAAATGTCGTGGATGAATTATGTGCTGCTGGGTAAAGTCTACGAAATGAAGGGGGAGAACCGGGAAGCCGCCGATGCTTACCTGACCGCCTTTAATTTACGTCCGGGCGAAAACACTTTTTACTGGATTGAAAACGCGGTATTCCAGACCTCGGTTACGCGCGTTGTGCCATATCTCGATAACTTCCTCTCTTCAGAATAAGTAAACCCTCACCGCGCGAATGGTTTCGGGCCTGGTGAGGTTAAACTTATGTTTCTCATGAGGCCGGTGATTGTTATATTTATGCGGTAATTTAACTGCCGGTTGCAACACATTTTCAACACCGCGAACGTCTTGTAACTGACTGTAATTTAATGGTGTTTATCTTTTTATGATATCAACATGTCATCCTGATATGTTAATCCAAAAAGGTCAAAATATCATTTGTCTGACGTTTGCTGTTATTTCACTTTATCTTTAGGACTTATCTCGTATGAGTCAGTAATCTTATTGGCAGTTGGTCGGGTCAATAAAAGGTTCACTATCATGATCTGTACCTCCAAAATAAACTTAGGAGAAAAGCAAACATGAGTTCTGCCAAGAAGATCGGGCTATTTGCCTGTACCGGCGTGGTCGCCGGTAATATGATGGGGAGCGGTATTGCATTATTACCCGCGAACCTCGCCAGTATCGGTTCAATTGCTATCTGGGGGTGGGTGATCTCTATTATTGGCGCAATGTCTTTGGCTTATGTTTATGCCCGGCTGGCGACCAAGAATCCGCAGCAGGGGGGGCCAATTGCGTACGCTGGTGAAATATCTCCGGCGTTCGGTTTTCAGACCGGGGTGCTTTATTATCATGCCAACTGGATTGGTAACCTGGCGATCGGGATTACCGCCGTATCTTATCTGTCGACATTCTTCCCAATATTAAATAACCCGGTTCCGGCCGGTATCGCCTGTATCGCGATCGTCTGGGTATTTACCTTCGTTAATATGCTCGGTGGGACCTGGGTTAGCCGCCTGACGACAATTGGTCTGGTGCTGGTATTAATTCCGGTGGTCATGACGGCGGTTGTCGGCTGGCACTGGTTTGACGCTGCAACCTATCAGGCCAACTGGAACACCTCCACCACCCCCGACAGCCACGCGGTAATCAAAAGTATCCTGCTGTGCCTGTGGGCTTTCGTCGGGGTTGAATCCGCTGCCGTCAGTACCGGGATGGTGAAAAACCCGAAACGTACCGTGCCGCTGGCCACCATGCTGGGTACCGCGCTGGCAGGTATCGTTTATATCGCCGCAACTCAGGTGATTGCCGGGATGTACCCTGCAGCCCAGATGGCCGCATCGGGCGCACCGTTCGCCATTAGCGCTTCAACTATCCTCGGCGGCTGGGCGGCTCCGATGGTTTCCGCCTTCACCGCCTTTGCCTGCCTGACGTCTCTCGGTTCCTGGATGATGCTGGTTGGACAGGCCGGCGTACGTGCCGCCAACGACGGCAACTTCCCGAAAATCTACGGCGAGCTTGATAGCAACGGTAACCCGAAAAAAGGCCTGCTGCTGGCGGCGGTGAAAATGACCGTGCTGATGGTGCTGATTACCCTGATGAACTCCAGCGGCGGTAAAGCATCTGACCTGTTCGGCGAGCTGACCGGCATCGCGGTACTGCTGACCATGCTGCCTTACTTCTACTCCTGCGTTGACCTGATTCGCTTCGAAGGCATCAACATCCGTAACCTGGTTAGCCTGATTTGTTCGGTGCTGGGCTGCGGCTTCTGCTTCATCGCCCTGATGGGGGCAAGCTCCTTCGAACTGGCCGGTACCTTTATCGTCAGCCTGATTATCCTGATGTTCTACGGCCGCAAAATGCACCAGCGCCAGCATGAAAATGACCCTGCTGACAACTCTACCGCTGGCGCGCATTAATCAGTAACCCCTTTTCCTGGAGCTCCTTCCTGCACCTGTCACCACGCGACGGGAGGGGCTTTCTATATCTGGAGATTTGACTATGAACGTTATCGCAATCATGAATCATATGGGCGTCTACTTTAAAGAAGAGCCTATCCGTGAGCTGCATCGCGCCCTTGAACGCCTGGACTTCCGTATTGTCTATCCGAACGACCGCGAAGATTTACTGAAACTTATCGAAAATAACTCCCGCCTGTGCGGCGTTATCTTCGACTGGGATAAATACAATCTTGAGCTGTGCGAAGAGATCAGCAAGCTGAACGAATATATGCCGCTGTACGCTTTCGCCAACACCTACTCCACGCTGGACGTAAGCCTCAACGATCTGCGCATGCAGGTTCGCTTCTTCGAATATGCGCTGGGCGCGGCCGACGACATCGCCGACAAAATCAAACAGAACACCGATGAATATATCGATGCTATTCTGCCGCCGCTGACCAAAGCGCTGTTCAAATACGTGCGTGAAGGCAAATACACCTTCTGTACCCCAGGCCACATGGGCGGTACCGCCTTCCAGAAAAGCCCGGTCGGCAGCATCTTCTACGATTTCTTTGGCCCGAACACCATGAAATCGGATATCTCCATCTCGGTTTCTGAGCTCGGCTCCCTGCTGGATCACAGCGGCCCGCATAAAGAAGCGGAAGAGTATATCGCCCGCGTATTTAACGCTGAACGCAGCTACATGGTGACCAACGGGACCTCTACCGCCAACAAAATCGTCGGCATGTACTCCGCTCCGGCCGGCAGCACCGTGCTGATTGACCGTAACTGCCACAAATCGCTGACCCATCTGATGATGATGAGCGACATTACGCCAATCTACTTCCGCCCGACCCGTAACGCCTACGGTATCCTCGGCGGTATCCCGCAGAGCGAATTCCAGCACGCGACCATCGCGAAGCGCGTTAAAGAGACCCCGAACGCCACCTGGCCGGTGCACGCGGTGATCACCAACTCCACCTACGACGGTCTGCTGTACAACACCGACTTCATCAAGAAAAACCTCGATGTGAAATCCATCCACTTTGACTCTGCGTGGGTGCCTTACACCAACTTCTCGCCAATCTATGCCGGTAAATGCGGGATGAGCGGCGGTCGTGTGGAAGGGAAAATCATCTACGAAACCCAGTCCACCCACAAGCTGCTGGCGGCGTTCTCCCAGGCTTCAATGATCCACGTGAAAGGTGATATCAACGAAGAAACCTTTAACGAAGCCTACATGATGCACACCACCACCTCCCCGCACTACGGGATCGTGGCGTCCACCGAAACCGCCGCGGCGATGATGAAAGGTAACGCCGGTAAGCGTCTGATCGACGGCTCTATTGAACGTTCTATTAAGTTCCGTAAAGAGATCAAACGTCTGAAAGGCGAGTCCGAGGGCTGGTTCTTCGACGTATGGCAGCCGGAGCATATCGACGGGGCTGAATGCTGGCCGCTGCGCTCTGACAGCGCATGGCACGGCTTCAAAAACATCGATAACGAACACATGTACCTCGATCCGATTAAAGTCACTCTGCTGACTCCGGGGATGAAAAAAGACGGCACCATGGACGAGTTCGGTATTCCGGCCAGCATCGTGGCGAAATACCTCGACGAACACGGCATCGTGGTGGAGAAAACCGGTCCGTACAACCTGCTGTTCCTGTTCAGCATTGGTATCGACAAAACCAAGGCCCTGAGCCTGCTGCGCGCGCTGACCGACTTCAAACGCGCGTTCGATCTGAACCTGCGTGTGAAAAACATGCTGCCGTCTCTGTACCGTGAAGATCCTGAATTCTATGAAAACATGCGCGTTCAGGAGCTGGCGCAGAACATTCACAAACTGGTTGAGCATCACAACCTGCCGGACCTGATGTTCCGCGCGTTCGAAGTGCTGCCAAAAATGATAGTAACGCCGTACGCCGCGTTCCAGAAAGAGCTGCACGGTCAGACGGAAGAAGTCTATCTCGAAGAGATGGTCGGTCGCGTCAATGCCAACATGATCCTGCCGTATCCTCCGGGAGTTCCGCTGGTTATGCCGGGTGAAATGATCGCCGAAGAGAGCCGTCCGGTGCTGGAGTTCCTGCAGATGCTGTGCGAAATCGGCGCCCACTACCCGGGCTTCGAAACCGATATCCACGGCGCATACCGTCAGGCGGATGGTCGCTACACCGTTAAGGTGCTGAAAGACGAAAACAACAAGTAACTGAAGCACCGAAGGGAAGTGGCCTGCCGCTTCCCTTTTTCACGCTGCAAGGAGACCTCATGAAAACACCCTCACAGCCGCGCGCGATCTATTACATCGTGGCGATTCAAATCTGGGAATACTTCAGCTTTTACGGCATGCGTGCCTTACTTATCCTCTATCTCACCCATCAGCTTGGCTTTGATGACAGCCACGCCATCAGTCTGTTTAGCGCCTACGCCTCTCTGGTTTACGTTACCCCCATTCTTGGCGGCTGGCTTGCCGACCGCCTGCTCGGCAATCGCACGGCGGTTATTGCCGGCGCGCTGCTGATGACGCTCGGCCACGTGGTGCTCGGCGTCGAATCTGACTCAACCTGGAGCCTGTACCTCGCGCTGGCGATCATTATCTGCGGCTATGGCCTGTTCAAATCCAACATCAGCTGCCTGCTCGGCGAGCTGTATGCCGTTGACGATCATCGTCGCGACGGCGGTTTTTCGCTGCTCTACGCGGCGGGGAACGTGGGCTCAATCGCCGCGCCGATTGCCTGCGGGCTGACCGCCCAGTGGTACGGCTGGCACATTGGCTTTGCGCTGGCGGGGATCGGCATGTTTATCGGTCTGCTGATTTTCTTAAGCGGCAGCCGCTACTTCAGCCACACCCGGGGCGTCGACAAGCAGGCGCTGCGGGCGGTGACGTTTGTGCTGCCAGCCTGGGGCTGGCTGGCGGTGATGCTATGCGTGGCGCCGGTGTTCTTTACGCTGCTGCTGGAAAATAACTGGTCCGGCTATCTGCTGGCGATCGTCTGCGTGTTTGCCGCCCAGATGGTGGCGCGGATTATGATCCGCTCTCCGCAGCACCGCCGGGCGCTGTGGCAAATCGTTCTGCTGATGCTGACCGGCACGCTGTTCTGGGTTCTGGCGCAGCAGGGCGGCAGCTCGATCAGCCTGTTTATCGACCACTTCGTTAACCGGCGCCTGCTGAATATTGAAGTGCCGACGGCGCTGTTCCAGTCGGTCAACGCGGTGGCGGTGATGGCGGCGGGCGTAGTGCTGGCGTGGCTGATGCGCCCGGAAGGCGCAGCCCGCTCCGCGCTGCGGGTATGGCTGAAATTTGCCTTTGGCCTGGTGCTGATGGGCTGTGGATTTATGCTGCTGGCGCTTAACGCCCGCCACGCAGCCGTCGACGGCCAGGCCTCAATGGGGCTGATGGTCGGCGGGCTGGCGCTGATGGGATTTGCCGAGCTGTTTATCGACCCGGTGGCGATGGCGCAGATTACCCGCCTCAACATGCCCGGCGTGACCGGGGTGCTGACCGGTATTTACATGCTCGCCACCGGCGCGGTCGCCAACTGGCTGGCGGGGATGGTGGCGCAGCGGACCACCGAATCGCAAATCAGCGAAACGGCCATTGCCGCTTATCAGCACTTTTTCTCCCGGATGGGCGCATGGACGCTCGGCTGCGTGGCGGCGATCGTGCTGCTGGCGTTTGCCGCAACCTGCAGCCTCGGCAAACGTCGCGCCGCCGGCGAAATTCCCGGCGGCGGCGCGTAAGCCATGAGGCTATCGCAAATGCGGGAGCGGCATACGCTCCTTGCACCGTTCAATAATCAGGAGGAGGATATTCTGGCTGGAGATGAAGCAGAAGACTAAAAATCGTTACTGAAGCGATGGCTGAGTGAGATCGGCCGGAAGTGAAGCCAGGTTCGTTAAGATTGTTCTCCGATGATGACGCCCGAGACGGGCCGCGCCGGATGGTGACCTGGTTCAATTATCGAAGCAAGTTTGAAAGCAGGGTTATGAGGAACCAACATGTCTGAACAACAAGCACAAAGTGCCGATGAGGCAATTGACCTTAATAATGAACTGAAAAGCCGTCGCGAAAAGCTGGCTGCGCTGCGCGAGCAGGGTATCCCGTTCCCGAACGATTTTCGCCGTGACCATACCTCTGACCAGCTGCACGCTGAATTTGACGGCAAGGACAACGAAGAACTTACCTCCTTGAACGTTGAAGTCTCCGTGGCTGGCCGCATGATGACCCGTCGTATCATGGGTAAAGCCTCCTTCGTCACCTTGCAGGACGTCGGCGGCCGTATCCAGCTGTACGTGGCGCGTGACGATCTGCCGGAAGGCGTCTACAACGAGCAGTTTAAAAAGTGGGACCTCGGCGACATCATCGCCGCCCGCGGCAAGCTGTTCAAAACCCAAACCGGCGAACTGTCGATCCACTGCACCGAGCTGCGTCTGCTGACCAAAGCCCTGCGCCCGCTGCCAGACAAATTCCACGGCCTGCAGGATCAGGAAGCGCGCTATCGCCAGCGCTATCTGGATCTGATTTCCAACGACGCCTCGCGTCACACCTTTAAAGTGCGCTCGCAGATCCTCGCGACGATGCGTCAGTTCATGGTGGCTCGCGGCTTTATGGAAGTCGAAACCCCGATGATGCAGGTGATCCCCGGCGGCGCCTCCGCCCGTCCGTTTATCACCCACCACAACGCGCTGGACATGGACATGTACCTGCGTATCGCGCCGGAACTGTATCTTAAACGGCTGGTTGTTGGCGGCTTTGAACGCGTGTTCGAGATTAACCGTAACTTCCGTAACGAAGGCATCTCCGTGCGCCATAACCCCGAGTTCACCATGATGGAACTCTATATGGCGTACGCGGATTACAAAGACCTGATCGAACTCACCGAGTCGCTGTTCCGCACCCTGGCGCAGACCGTGCTGGGTAAAACCGAAGTGCCTTACGGCGACCAGGTTTTCGACTTCGGCAAGCCGTTTGAAAAGCTGACCATGCGCGAGGCTATCAAGAAATATCGTCCGCAAACCGAGATGGCGGATCTGGATAACTTCGATGCGGCGAAAGCGATTGCCGAATCTATCGGCATCAAGGTTGAGAAGAGCTGGGGCCTGGGCCGCATCGTCACCGAAATCTTTGACGAAGTGGCGGAAGCGCACCTGATTCAGCCGACCTTCATCACCGAGTATCCGGCAGAAGTGTCGCCTCTGGCGCGGCGTAACGACGTCAATCCGCAGATCACTGACCGCTTTGAATTCTTTATCGGCGGACGTGAAATCGGCAACGGCTTCAGCGAGCTGAATGATGCCGAAGACCAGGCGCAGCGTTTCCTCGATCAGGTGAACGCTAAAGCCGCCGGCGACGACGAAGCGATGTTCTATGACGAAGACTACGTGACCGCGCTGGAGTATGGCCTGCCGCCGACCGCCGGTCTGGGCATCGGCATCGACCGGATGGTGATGCTGTTTACCAACAGCCACACCATCCGCGACGTGATCCTGTTCCCGGCGATGCGTCCGCAGAAATAAGCCAGCGTAAAAAGCAAAGCCCCGAGGCGCGTCGGCGTCCCGGGGCTTTTTTATGTCCGCCTGCCGTCAGGCGCGGCCCACGCGGCCCCAGACAATTCGGCCCCGGTGGAAGGTTGCGGTGCGCGGCGAAATTCGCGCCACCGCTTCGGCGGAGCAGGAGGCGTCAACCAGCACGAAGCTGGCGTCGCCCTGGACTTTTGGCCACACGCGCTCGCCCTTATCGTTCAGCGGCAGCACGTCGCCGGTGGCAATCGCCAGCGAGCGGGAGAGCGTCTGCTCATTCGGGCGAATGTAGAGCTGGGCGTAGAGGTTGGCCTTTTCCAGCATGTCTCCGAGGCCGTACGGCGACCAGTGGTCGATGACGCTGTCGGTACCGGTCATCACAAACACGCCTTTCTCGCGCAGCTGGCTGAGCGGCATATGCAGGGTGCCGATCGGCACGGTGGAGGCGATGGTTATCCGCGCCGCCGCCATGCGCCCGGCAATCGCATCGACCTGCCGTTCGCTGAGGGTCGCCAGGGCAAAGGCGTGGCTGATGGTCAGCTTGCCTTTCAGCTGCGGGGTCTTCTCCACGGTTTCTACCATGTAGTTTATCGCCGCCACGCCCGCCGGGCTGGTTTCGTGCAGATGAATATCCACCCCTTTGTCATAGTCCAGCGCGATCTGGAACATGGTATCGAGCGACTTCTCCATCGCGCCGTCAACGTTGGTCGGATCGAGGCCGCCGACATAGTGCGCCCCGGCCTGCATCGCTTCGCGTACCAGCGACTCGGAGTGCGACAGCAGCAGGCCGTGCTGCGGGAAGGCGACGATTTCACATTCGAATCCCGGACTGCGCCGCGCCAGCACCGCCTGCAGGTTTTCGAGGTTTTTTAGTCCCGAGGTTGGTTCGATATTGCAGTGGCTGCGGGCCACGGTGGAGCCTTTGGACTGGATCAGATCGATAAGCTTCTCTGCGTGCTGCTGGGTATAGGGCTGCAGCTCCGGCAGCAGCTTCTGCTCAAGCTTAATCATATCCTGGATCGTGGTGCCCGCCGGGCGGTTCAGGGAGCGCCACGGGCCGCCGTAAAAGGTTTTATCGAGGTGAATATGCATGTCGCGCATCGCCGGGAGCATCAGCATGCCCGCCGCGTCGTAGCGGGGGAGGGTGGCATCGGGATGGCTTTTATTGCTCCGCAGGGCCGCTATCTTCCCGTCGCGAATCTCCAGGGTCTGCAGCTCGGTGCGGGTATGGACCACCGCTCCGTTTTCATAGCCGAAGCCGCTCTCCAGCAGCACGTTATCGAGGTAATAGTGTTTATCGCTGAGGCTCATGGTCCCCTGAGGATCGCTGCAGGCGGCCGCTGCGCTGCTGTCCGCGTAGGCGGAGGGCGACGCTGCGCCGAGCAGGGCCGCGGCGGCGGCTATTTTTCCACTGCGGGTGATAAATTCCCGGCGGCTATTGTCTTTGTTCATCTTTCTTCCTTTAGTCATGCACCGTTAGTCATGCACAATGTGGGTGCCCGTTTCCCCGCGCAGCGCGGCGGGCAGGCGCTCCGGGGTGGTGATAATGACCCGGCTGCCGCCGTGCTTTAAGAATGCCAGGCTGGCGACGATTTTCGGCAGCATGCTGCCCGCCGGAAAGTGGCCTTCCTGCATATAGCGGGTCATGTCGCTGAGAGTCACCGTCCCCAGCGCCTGCTGATTGGCTTTGCCAAAATGAGTGCATACCTTTTCGACGCCGGTGGTGATAACCAGCACGTCGGCGTGGATCTCACGCGCCAGCAGCGCGGTGGAAAGGTCTTTATCGATGACCGCATCCACGCTCTGATAATCGCCCTGTTCGCCGCGCACTACGGGAATGCCGCCGCCGCCGGCGCCAATCACCAGGAAGCCCTGGCGGGTGAGGGTTTTAATGGCCTCGGCCTCGACGATGCGTTTTGGCTCCGGCGAGGCTACCACCCGGCGATAGCCGCGTCCGGCATCTTCGACGAAGCGCCAGTCGGGATGAGCCCGCTGCAGCTCGTCGCGCTGGGCGGCGCTAAAAAATGCGCCAATCGGCTTGGTGGGATGAGCAAACCCCGGATCGTTTTTATCCACCTCAACCTGGGTGACGATCGTGACCGCCTTTTGCTCGCCGCGATGGGCCAGGCGATTATTGAGCGCCTGCTGGATCAGATAGCCGATGCCGCCCTGGGTATCGGCGACGCAGTTGGCCAGCGGCGTTAGCGGCAGGCCTTCGCGCTCGTGGGCGATTTCGGCGCGACGTAAATCCAGCCCGACCTGCGGCCCGTTGCCGTGGGTCAGCACGATGTTATAGTCCGATGCCAGCATCTCCAGCACCGTATCCGCCACGGCTTTCACGGCTTCGGCCTGATGCTCAATCGACTGACTGGCGTTATCTTTGATGATGCTGTTGCCGCCAATGGCAACGACCACGAGTTCTTTCATTGTCCGGGTTCCGCTACAGAGGGTAAGAGAGTTATGGTTGTTCGCCGTTGCCCGGGAGCGCCGCCCCCGGGGAACCCCTGGCTACGCGAGGTAGCGCTCGCTCCAGCGCAAAATCGCCTTTTCAAAGCAGGCGAACGGCGGGTGGACAATGCCGGCGCCGATCATGCCGATCCCGGCATCTTTATGCGCGATGGCGGTATTGATCACCGGTAGAATGCCGCTGCTGCCGACGCGGGTGATATCGATAGCGGTCGGGATGCCCATAAAGCCGAGCAGCGGAATGGTGACGTTGGGGTTTTCACCGAGGGTGATTTCGCGCATCTGGCGTGAAAAATCGATAGCCTCCTCAACCGTGCCGCCAACCAGCGCGACGATAGCGGGGGCCGTCGCCATCGCAAAACCGCCGATGCCGTAGGTTTCGGTAATCGCGCTATCGCCGATATCCAGCCCGGAGTCTTCCGGTTTATAGCCGGCAAACATCGGGCCGATAACCTGCTGGGCCGGGCCGGTAAACCACTCTCCCGGCAGGCCGCTGACGCGCAGGCCGAACTCGACGCCGTTGCGCGCCATGGAGGTGACCACGGTGCTGTATTCAATGCCGTGGGCCGCATCCATCGCCGCTTTACACATCGCCATCCACGTCGGGCCGGAGAAGTAGTCGCTGCTGGCGACAAACTCGAAGACTTCGCGCTGCTGCTCGACGGAGTAGCCGGCCTGGATAATGCCCGGCGTCAGCGCCTGGATCAGCAGGGTGGTGCCCGCATTGTTGCGGTTGTGGCACTCGTCGCCCATATGCAGAGCCTGAGCCAGCATCAGGCGCAGATCGATTTCGCCAACGATCTTCATTGCGTCCCGCAGCATCGGCCCCTGAACGTCGCGCATCCAGTTGAGGCGATCGATCACGCTCTGGTCGTTGGCCCCCATGCGCAGGATCTTCGCCATCTGCTCGCTCATGTTGGTAAACGCCACGTTGCCGTAGGTTTTATTCTCGACAATATGCATAAACATTGAGGCCGAGGTGACGCCCGCCATTGAGCCGACGCAGTCGTGCTCGTGGCACGGCGAGAAGATGATCTCCCCGGAAGCCGCCAGCTCTGCGGCCTCATCCAGATCCTGTGCCAGGCCTTCAAACACCAGCGCCCCGGTCACCGCGCCCTTCATTGCGCCGCACATCTGCTCCCACTGCACCGGCGGCCCGGCGTGGAGGATGGTTTTGGCGGTCATGCCGGGAACCACGTTAATGGCCTGGTCGAAGCCGGTCAGCACCGGGTGCGACTGAATAATGCGCTCCAGCGCCTGCTGGTTGGCGGCGGCGATTTTGTCGGCCAGCGCGGAGTCGGCGATGGCGTCCAGCGCCTGTACTATCCGCATATTTCCCTGGCCCGGCGGCGTCCAGTCGAGCTGGGTAACGGCAGCGTGCTGCTTTTTCAGATCGTCGCTGAACAGGGCGATCCCAACGTTAATCACGTTCAGCGGCTGGTTGAATAGTGGCTGGCTCATCAGGCTTTCTCTCCTTTGCAGATAAACTCGCGCGCCAGCAGGCCGGTATGGCTGCTGCTGCTGGTCAGAATGACGCCCGCATCGCTAAGCATGCGGCGCTGTTGCTCCAGGGAAGGGGCGTCGAGGTCGGTGCCCAGCACGTAGCCGAGGATCGCCAGCGGGCGCCCGTCGGCGGCGGCAATAGCTTGCGCCTGCTTAATCGCCTCCAGCATCGCGCCGGCCGGGTCTTCATGGGAGCCGAAGCCGAGCACGAAATCCATGACGATGACGCCGACCTGCGGATCGCGGGCCTCCTGCAATAGCCGCTGGATGCGGTTGGTCGGGTCGATCATCGGGTGCGGCTTGCCGTTGGTGAAGTCGTCGTCGCCAAAATCGAGGAAGGTATGCTTAATGCTGCGGCTGATATCCGTCAGGCGCAGGGCCGGATCGGGCTGGATATTGCTGTAGACCTCGGCCTCTTTTTCCAGCAGCGCGAACATCGTTTCATCGCACAGGGTACCGCCGCAGAACAGGCCGCGAATATACTTCTGCTGCGGAGTCAGGCGCCCGCGAACCTCGGCAATCAGCGCCCGATCGGCAGCCTGGCGATCGTCGTCTGCGGGCGTAATGCCGCAGAGCGCGACCGCTTTCAGCGCCGCTTCGTAGGTTCCGCGGGCAAACTGCAGGCCGCTCTCATCCGCAGGCGCTTCGGCGCGACCGAGGAAGCAGGCCACCACCGGCTTGCGGCAGGCGCGGGCGCGCTCAACGACCTTCCGCGCCACCGCCGGAGCCGGGGGTTTGGAGATCAGGACGATGATTTCGGTCTGCGGATCGTTTTCCAGCATCCCGATGGCGTCCAGCATCATCAGGCCGCCGATTTTTTCGCTCAGATCGCGGCCGCCGGTGCCGATAAGCTGCGACACGCCGCCGCCGAAATCGTGGATCCTGACGCTCAGCTCCTGGCTGCCGGTGCCGGAAGCGCCGATAATCCCGATATTGCCGCGGCGCACCGCGTTGCCAAAGCACAGGGCGGTGCCGTTAATAATGGCGGTGCCGCAGTCCGGCCCCATCATCAGCAGACCTTTTTCATGGGCCAGCTGCTTAAGCGCCAGCTCCTCTTCTGGCGTGACGTTATCGGAGAACAGCATAACGTTAAGGTCGTTTTGCAGCGCCTGGCGGGCTTCCCGGGCGGCGAACAGGCCGTTGACCGAAATCACCGCGAGATTGCTCTCGGGAAGATGCTTTTTGGCGCTGGCAAGCGTGGCATAACGGGCTTCATGCTGGCCGCTCTGCGCCTTGTTGTGGAACAGCTCTTCGATGGCCGCCAGGGTTTGTTCGTTGTCCGCGCCGTCGCGACCCTTAATGACGATCATCAGGTCGCCGTTTTTCGCTGCCGCCAGCTCCGGCGTCAGCAGCCCGAGATTTTTCAGCACCCCTTTGTTCATTTCCGTGGCCATCGCCACAAACGCCTGCTCGACGCCGTCGAGCTTATTAGCCCGCGTCGAAATCGACATCAGCGAAACGGAATCAAAATAGGTATTTGGCTTAACGATTATTTTAACTGACATCATTTCCTCCATACGCCTGGCTCAGGGCGCAGGCGTCCGCCATGCCGTACAGCATGTCGCAGCCGGAACTTGAGCCAATATTTTTAATATCGCCAATAGCGTCGACAGAAAAAGATTCTGGTTCATTCAGTAAATAATGAATAAAGCGCGCAATACTTTCTCTGTAACGCTGGTTTAATGCAGCCTCTAAGGTTATGGCGCTGAGCGTCGTGGTATTATTCCCGGTGCGCTGGAGGGCCAATAAAAAATCTTCCCGGTATTTTTCTGCCGGGTGTCCTGGGAGCAATAAAATAGTGCTCATGCCAACCAGGTAATCATCCGCCGACGGCGTCAGGCCAATACCCAACCCCAGCATCGAGGATACCGCAGGCGTAATTTCTTCTCCCTGCTGCAGGGCCGCTAGTAAAATGCGGCGGCGTTGCCGTAATTGCCGGCTAATTTCCTGATGGAAAGGATTATTGCCGCGATAGAGAAATAAAGTTTCATCTTCGCGCAGCTGCTGGCGGAGCGTTTGGCTCCAGCGCCGCCACGGAATATGCCGCAGGCGGTCGACGCTCAGCGTCGGTTTGGCCATTTGCCAGCGCCGGCATAGCGATGTCTCTATCCATCCGCTATCGCCGAACGCGATGCCTGAATCAAGAAAGCGAACCGGCTGGCCGGGCCGCAACAGATTGTCAAAGTGTGTGAGTGCCAACCTACAGCTGTTGGGCGCGTTATCGTAATCCGCGCAAAGCAGCGTCAGCATCCGCTGCGGACCCGGAACAAACAGATTTACCGCCCGGGAAAAGAGCTGTTCAACCCGCCCGCTGCCGCGCTGTGCGAGAAACCGTTCGTCCGCAGTTAGCGCTTGCACACACCGCCGTCCGGAGGTGTCGATAGCGGTTCTCCTTCGGCTAGGCGCCCGCGGCAATCAGCAGCCGGGCTATTTCGCTAAAGCCTTTATCCCGCGCCAGCTCCAGCGGAGTTCGGCCATATTTATCGGTCATATGCGGGCTGGCGCCGTGCTCCAGCAGCAGCGCAACGATCGCCTGCTGCGTGTCGCCGCCGTCGTTGAGCACGATGGCTTCCAGCAGCGGCGTCCAGCCGACAAAGTTGGTGTGATTAACGTTAATCGCGGTGTGCGTCAGCAGCTCTTTGACGATCGCCAGATGGCCTTTTTCACAGGCTGGGGTCAGGCCGACTCCGCCGAAACGAGTTAAACAATTCAGGTCCGGAGCGGCGGGAAGAATTAAACGCAGCAGCGTTAAATCATTATTCAGGCAGCTTAGCAGGAAGGGGTTAAAACAGGTCTGGCCCTGTTTATTAATATCGATTCCCGCATCGATAAGCTGCGCCACGCAGTCATAGTGTTGATGGAGGCTGGCAAGGACAATTGCCGTCTGGCCGAGGCGGTTAGTGCTGTTAATATTAACGCCCTGGAGCAGGCACTGTTTTAATTGTGCGAGGTTTCCTTGCTCCGCCGCTAACAGGTATTCAGTGATGAGATTTTCCCTGGACATAAACCGGCTCCGGATAAATTTGCGCTGATGCTTTTGGTCGATGGGCTGAGAATAGCAATGAAAAAATGATAAAAGAACCCGCTTAAAATTTATTCGCCGGAAAGCGGCCGATTGTTGAATTTTATTTAATAATGGATGCAGACTGTGCGGTGATGCACCCTTTGCTGGTTTCTCCGTATTCCCCTTAATGCAATCGGGTTTTATTTATATATAGTTGCCGAACGTAATAACGACTCCTGGAAACGATTATCCGGAGGAGGACAAGATGAACGGACTCACGGCTACGGGGATTACTGTCGGAATTAGCGCCGGCGTCTGGCAGCTGATCTCCTCGCAGGTTGGGCTTGAGCACGGCTGGGAATTATTAGGTACGATTGGCTTCGTCGCCTTCTGCAGTTTTTACGCCGCGGGCGGGGGAAAAGAGGGGTTTATCAAAAGCCTGTTTGTTAACTATTCCGGGGCGGTGTGGGCGTTTCTTGCGGCGCTGGCCTCGGGATGGGTCGCCGCGCTGAGCGGTATATCGGGCTTCTGGGCCAGCGTCATCGTCACGGTGCCGTTCTCGGCCGTGATTGTCTGGCAGGGACGGTTTGCTCTGACTTCATTTATTCCCGGCGGCTTTCTCGGCATGACGCTATTCTTCGCCTCCGGGCTGAACTGGCCGGTGACGCTGCTGGGCTTCTTTGCCGGCAACTGCGTCGGCCTTATTTCCGAGTATACCGGCCGTCGGCTGAGCGAAGCGACGTCGAAACCCGAGGCCTGAAACGACGCCGCTGGCCGAAGGAACCGGGAGCTCCTTCGGCCAGGCTGTCAGCATGGCGTTAAAAGTTATTCAAAAATGGTTGCCCAATCATCAGCGCAGCAAATACATTCAGCATGAGGATCTAACGGATGGCCGGTTGACGAGAGCAGGAGCGGGCGCATGAACTCAATTTTTACCGAAGAGAATCTTCTGGCGTTTACCACGGCGGCGCGCTTTGGCAGCTTTAGCAAGGCGGCGGATGAGCTGGGGCTCACGACCTCCGCCATCAGCTATACCATTAAGCGGATGGAGACCGGGCTGGACGTGGTGCTGTTTACCCGCAATACCCGCAGCATTGAGCTCACCGAATCCGGCTACTACCTTTTTCGCAAAGCCACCGACCTGCTGAATGATTTCCACGCCATCAAGCGCAGCATCGATACTATCGCCCAGGGCATCGAGGCGCGGGTGCGGATCTGTATTAATCAGCTGCTGTATACGCCGCGCCACACCGCGCGCCTGCTGCAGGTGCTTAAAAAACAGTTCCCCACCTGCCAGATAACCGTCACCACCCAGGTTTATAACGGCGTCTGGGACGCCATTATTAATAATCAGGCCAACATTGCCATCGGCGCCCCGGATACGCTGCTTGACGGCGGCGGCATTGATTACACCGAAATCGGCGCGATTCGCTGGGTATTCGCCATTGCCCCGGATCACCCGCTGGCGTTTATGCCGGAGCCTATCTCCGAAAGCCAGCTGCGCCTGTATCCGAATATCATGGTGGAAGACACCGCGAATACGATTAATAAAAAGGTCGGCTGGCTGCTGCATGGTCAGGAGGCGATCCTGGTGCCGGATTTTAATACCAAGTGCCAGTGCCAGATCCTCGGCGAGGGAATTGGCTTTCTGCCGGATTATATGGTCCATGAAGCGATGGACGAGCGGCTGCTGGTGACGCGCCAGATCCACAACCCGCGCCAGGATTCGGGAATGCTCCTCGCCACCCAGCACGCGGCGACCGGGCAGGTGACCCAGTGGATTAAAAAGGAGTTTCGTCCGGGCGGCCAGTTGACCGCTATTTATCAGGATTTACTCCATCGGGGGAAATAACGGGAACGGACCCGGCCACTTTATGTGATATAACAGCGGGTATAAAAACATAAGGTGTTAATTAAATGAGAAAATTAAAGCTAATTGTTGGCGGCTTGATCTGTGCTGGTTGTTTATTAACGCCGGTATTATCGCTGGCAAATTATAAAATAAATACCCAGCCGATTCATTTCGCTAAAGGCACCAGCGGCGCCACGCTCCATAATGCGGTGAGCGGGGCCGATGTGAAAGACTATACGCTGGTGGCTAAAGCGGGCCAGACGATGCGCGTCAGTATGAAAAGCAGCGCCCACCATCCCTATTTCAACGTCATTAACCCGGCTAATGAAACGGTTTTTAATGGCTCCATGCGTGAAGGCGATTTCGAGCAGCGCCTGGCGACCGGCGGGAAATATACCGTTCGCGTGTACCAAATGGGCGGCGCGCGCGATGAGGGTAAAACCAGCCCCTATAAGCTGACGCTTAAAATTATCCACTAGCCTGCCGGCAAACCGCCTGCGGGCGGCTATTTAGTGCGCTTATAGCCCGCCGGCGGGAGTACCCTGCGCCCACCGCGATCGCCAGTGCGCGATATACTTCCTCGCAATCTCCGGCCGGTTACGAATAACCACCACGTTTTCGCTATTCATCGTTTCCGCCGAAGGGGCGTAGTTAAATGACCCGGTTTCCACCGTTGCGCCATCGGCGATAATCGTCTTGTCGTGCTGAATGTGATAGTGGCCATCGACGCGGAGCGGCACGCCATGTTGCACCATATATTGCATCATGAGCCGGCTGGCTTTCGCGCGGTTGCGCTTTTTATCCACCACGATCCGCACGTCAACGCCGCGATCCCTGGCGGCCACCAGCGCACGGGCAATATCTGGAGCCTGAAAGGCGTAGGCGATCATGCGGATCGAGATGTGGGCCTGATTAATCGTTTGTAGAACCAGCTGCCGGGCCGATCCCTCCGGTGAAAAGCCCACCTCGACATCAGGCGCGGCCTGGGCGAAAGCGGACAGCGATAGCGCCGTTGCGAATATCAGCGGCTGATAGATTGAGGAGCGCAGCATAACTGTCCTGTCGAGATCGGGAGAACCGGAAGGGCGCAGTCTACGCTCCCGGCGGCGCATCGTTCCAGTGTCTATCCATGATAAAGCATGTCCATCCATGAATGATTCCCTAATGAAACCATCTCCTGCTGAATGCCAGTCCCGCCCCATCGGCTCGTGAGCAAACTGCTGGCCGCCTCTCATTTTTCGCTCGTTTATGCAGCAATGTTAGATATCTGTCAAAGTTCTGTTACTACGTGGTTTTAAAATTTTCATTTCAGTTATTTAATTATAAAAGTTTCAAATTAGTTGTTAATGAAACAAATTGACTGAAATGTGATGACCGCAAGCGTAGATGATTAATGAACTGCTGTTTTAATAATTCATTATAAATCAACTGATTTTAGCGGTTTTTAGCGAAAGGTGAGCCGACGGCGCTGGCAGAGACGCGTGCTCTGGCCGAAGGACAGGCAGGTGTTTGCCCCGTTATTTATGAAATTAATTTTTCATTTATCTCAATAAACTGGCGTATCAACGACGCTCAAGGATCAACTGTGAATATCAAGAAAACGATTGTTGCCTCTTTGTTAGCCTGTATGTTGCCTGCGGTTGTTATGGCAAAAGATATTTCCGTCGGCGTTTCGATGGCGCTTTTTGATGATAACTTTCTGACGATCCTGCGTACCGCAATGCAAAAAGAGATGCAAAAAGATGGCGTCAAGTCGCAGGTTGAAGACGCCAAGGGCGACGTGGCGCAGCAGCTCCAGCAGGTTCAGAACTTCATCGGCCAGGGCGTTGATGCCATCATCGTTGCCCCGGTCGACACCAACGCGGTGAAACCGATTATAGATCAGGCGACCAAAGCCGGTATTCCGCTGGTGTTCGTTAACCGTCGCCCGCAGCTGCCGCTGACGGACAAAATGGCCTACGTCGGCTCGGATTCAGTCCTCGCCGGTCGTCTGCAGATGGAAGCGCTGGCGAAGGCGATGAACGGTAAAGGAAACGTCGCGATTCTGCTGGGCGATCTGGCGAATGAATCGACCCGCGACCGCACCAGGGGCGTGGAAGAGGTAGTGGCAAAATACCCGAATATTAAAATTGTGCAAAAGCAGACCGCCAAATTCATGCGTAATGACGCGGTGGACGTGGTGAGCAACTGGATGACCAGCGGGGAAGATATCCAGGCCATTGCGTCAAACAATGATGAAATGGCCATTGGCGCGCTGCAGGCGCTGGGCAGCAACCCAAATCATATTCTGATCGCCGGCGTTGACGGCACCCCCGACGCGCTGCAGATGCTCAAAAACGGCAAGATGATTGCCACGATTTTCCAGGACGCGAAAGGTCAGGGTGAAGGCGCGGTCAATGCCGCCATCAAGCTGGCTAACGGTGAGAAAGTAGAAAAATTCATCGACGTCCCCTACCAGCTGATTACCAAAGAAAACATGTCTGATTTCGTCAGCCGCAACCAAAAATAACCATTCCAGGCCCAGCGGTACGGAGGTTGATGTATGAACGCTTTTGCCCTAGAAGCCGAAGGTATCAGCAAGTTCTTTCCCGGCGTGAAGGCGCTCGATAATGTCTCATTACGCGTGCGCCCGGGAACGGTGCACGCGCTGATGGGCGAAAATGGGGCCGGTAAATCCACGCTAATGAAATGCCTTATCGGGATTTACCGGCCCGATAAGGGCGCAATAAGAGTCAAAGGCCAGCCGGTTCAGTTTCAGGACACGATGGATGCGCTGCGATCGGGGATCTCGATGATCCACCAGGAGCTTAATCTGGTGCCGCATATGACGGTGGCGGAAAATATCTGGCTGGGCCGCGAGCCGATGAAGTATGGCTTTGTCGATCATCGCCAGCTGATTAGCCAGACCCAGGCGCTGCTGAATAAACTCAATATTCGCCTCGCTGCCGATCGGCTGGTGGGCGATCTTAGCATCGCCGCCCAGCAGATGGTCGAAATTGCCAAAGCGGTCTCGTGGAACGCCGATATCGTCATTATGGATGAGCCGACCTCGGCATTAACCGAAGGGGAGGTCGCGCACCTGTTTACGATTATTCGCGACCTCCGCGCGCAGGGTAAAGCCATCATCTATATCAGCCATAAGATGGATGAGATTTTTGCTATCACCGATGAAGTCAGCGTCTTTCGCGACGGCAGCTGGGTGGACAGTAAACAGACGGCGGAGTACACCCGCCAGTCGTTAATTACCCAGATGGTCGGGCGTGAATTAACCCAGCTGTTCCCAAAATTCAATAATACGATTGGCGAGGATGTCCTGAGCGTGCGGAATCTGTCGCGAAAGGGCTATTTCGATGACATCAGCTTCAGCGTGCGTCGCGGCGAAATCCTCGGCGTTGCCGGGCTGGTCGGGGCCGGACGCAGCGAGGTGATGGAGTGTCTGTTCGGCATGGAGAGCTTTGACGACGGAGAGGTCCTGATTGATGGCGTCCCGGTGAAGATCGATTCTCCTTCCGTGGCCATCGAAAAAGGGATGGCGCTGCTGACCGAGGATCGCAAAAAGTCAGGCCTGTTCCTCGTCCTGTCGGTGCTGGAGAATATGAGCATCGTCAATATGCCGGAATATGTCGGCAAAAGCGGGTTTGTGAAACATATGAAAATGGCGGAAGACTGTATGGCGCAGATCCGCCGCCTGAATATAAAAACTCCGACGATGGATCAAATTATTAATAACCTCAGCGGCGGTAATCAGCAAAAAGTACTGATTGCCCGCTGGCTCTTAGCCCAGCCCAAAATATTAATTCTCGATGAGCCGACCCGCGGTATTGACGTGGGAGCGAAGGCTGAAATTTACCATCTGATTAGCGAACTGGCGAACCGTGGCGTCGCGGTGATTATGGTTTCTTCTGAACTACCGGAAATTCTCGGGATGAGTGACCGCGTGATGGTCATGCACGAAGGGCGTATTACCGGCATCCTTGAAAAAGATGAGGCCGATCAGGAAACCATTTTGTCGCTGGCATCCAATTGAGGCGTAGAGAATGAGCAATATGAAATTGACCGCAGCTCCCGTAAATGAGAAATCCTCTTTCTTTCGTCATCTGCGGCATAAAATGCCGAAAGATACCGGGATATTTATCGTCATGGTGGTGATTGCCCTGACTTTTGAAATTGCCGGCTGGTTCGTTCGCGACCAATCATTTTTAATGAATAGCAACCGCCTGGTGCTGATTGTTTTACAGGTGGCAATTATCGGTATTATCGCCGTTGGGGTGACTCAGGTGATTATTACCACCGGGATTGACCTCTCCTCCGGTTCGGTTATCGCCCTTGCGGCGGTGGTGGCGGCGAGCCTGGCGCAGACCTCGGACAGCCTGACGCCGATGTTTCCGTCGCTGGTCAACCTGCCGGCGGCGATCCCCGTTTTGGCCGGGATCGGCGTCGGCCTGCTCTGCGGATTGACCAACGGTTTTCTGGTGACCCGCACCGGGATCCCGCCGTTTATCGCCACCCTCGGGATGATGGTCTCCGCCCGCGGTCTCGCGCAGTATTACACCCAGGGCAACCCGATTAGCTTCCTGTCCGACAGCTTTACCGCCGTGGGGCAGGGGGCGATGCCGGTCATTATTTTCTTTGTGATCGCCGCGCTGTTCCATGTCGCGCTAAAGCATACCCGCTACGGTAAATACGTCTACGCCATCGGCGGCAACATGACCTCGGCGAAAGTTTCCGGCATCAACGTCAACAAGTATCTGGTTATCGTTTATACCATTGCCGGCGCGCTCTCCGGCCTCGCCGGCGTGGTGCTGGCGGCGCGCGTCAGCAGCGGCCAGTCGAGCATGGGGATGTCCTATGAGCTGGACGCCATTGCCGCCGCGGTGATCGGCGGCAGCAGCCTGATGGGCGGCGTCGGGCGGATTACCGGAACGCTGATAGGGGCGGTGATCCTGGGGCTGATTAAAAGCGGCTTCACCTTCGTCGGGGTGGATGCCTACGTGCAGGATATTATTAAAGGCATCATTATCGTGGCCGCGGTGACCATCGATATGCGCCGCAACCGTAAAAAACACTAGGTTTTAAAAATGGCCCGCTGCGGGCCATTGGTTTTCATACGCGGGGGGGTTACGCCTCGTTTGCCGCCAGCAGCAGGCTGTGCAGCAGGACGTTGGCCCCTTTTTCGGCCCAGGCGGGCAGAATATTTTCGGCCTCATTATGGCTAATCCCCTTCTCGCAGGGGATAAATATCATGCTGGCGGGGGCTACCTTGCTGATATAGCAGGTATCGTGCCCGGCGCCGGAAACCATCCGTCTGGCGCTGTAGCCGAGCGCCTGGGCGGCCCGTTCGCTGCGCGCCAGGCAGTCGGGATCGAAGGCGATGGGCGCGTAGTCAAAAATGCGCTCGACCTCTGCCGTCACGCCGCGTTCGCCCAGCGCCGCGGCGGCGCGGCGCAGCGCGAGCTCCATCGCTTCGAGGGCGTCGCTTTGCGGATGGCGAAACTCGACGCTGCACTCCACGCGGCCGGGCACCACGTTGCGCGAACCCGGCGTCACCTGCACGGTGCCGACCGTCGCGCGGCCGTCTGGCTGGTGGGCAAGACCGATCTCTTCCACCGCCAGCGCCAGCTCGGCAAAAGCGGTTAGCGCATCGCGACGGCTGCCCATCGGCGTGGTGCCGGCGTGGGCGGCGAAGCCGGTCAGGCTGACGTTGAACCAGCGCTGGCCCATTGCCGCGTGCACGAGGCCGATATCAATTCCTTCGTCTTCCAGAATCGGCCCCTGTTCGATATGCACCTCGTAGCAGGCGTGCAGGGGAAATGCGGCCGTCGGGTGCTGGCCGCGATAGCCGATAGCCTCCAGCGCCGCGCCGACGCTGACGCCGGTGCGATCTTCGCGGGCAAGGGCCCACTCTTCGCTGAACTGCCCGGCCCACACGCCGGAGGCGAGCATCGCCGGGGCAAAGCGCGCGCCCTCTTCGTTGGTCCAGTTCACCAGCACGATATCGCGCTCGGTTTCGCTGCCGCGTTCGTTAAGCGCCCGCAGCGCCTCCAGCCCCGCCAGTACGCCGTAGATACCGTCATAGCGGCCGCCCAGCGGCTGGGAGTCGACGTGCGAACCGGTCAGCACCGGCGCCAGCGCCGGGTTTTTACCCGCCCGGCGGATAAACATATTGCCCATGCTATCGACCCGGTAGCCAAATCCCGCCTCCAGCGCCCAGTCGCGCAGCAGATCCCGGGCCTGGCGGTCCTCTTCGCTCAGCGTCAGCCGGGTGACGCCGCCGGCGGGCGTCGCGCCGATGGTCGCCATTGCGTTAAGCGTTGCCCACAGGCGCTCGCCGTTGACGGTTATCATGATGGGTCCTTCTTTACGCGATAGCGGAAATCACAGCACGGCGCGCCCTGCATAATGGTCGTCGTGCGGGTCAGCTCAACCTCCGGCGCATAGCCGACGATAAACTTGTCATCGCGGGCGCAGGAGAGCAGGTGGCCAATCTCGCCGAGGCCCATCTGGTGATACATTTCGGCATAGCGGCAGCGGTTAACGTTGTAGTTGTACTGCCGATCGTCGGCATCCAGCACGGTGACCTCCAGCGCGTTGTCCTTTTCCCACAGATACTGCAGGGCGACAAAGCTCTGGATATCCGCGCCGTTGGGCTCTTTGGCGGCGAAGGTTTTCCCCGCCTCAATGGCGGCGTTTTCAATCGCCTCGCCGATGACCGCCTGGGCGCGAGCTTTGCCAATCTCGCGGACCAGGATGTCGTAAATCGGCTTAATAATCTCTGCTTCAATTTTGCGGCGGGCGAGAATGCCCAGCTCATTATTATCACTCATCACGTTGCCTCACTGCGTTACTTCGTGGCGCCGCCGCCGAGTACGGTTTGCGGCTGCCATTTACCGTCGACGACTTTGTAGACGGTAAAGGTTGGCGACTTCAGGTTGCCCTCTTTATCAAAGGCGATCTGTCCGGTGACGCCTGAGTAGCTGATGGCGCGGAGGGCGGGCAGGTAGACGGCCGGATCGACGGAGTCGGCTTTTTCCATCGCCGCGACCAGCACGCGCGTAGCGTCGTAGGCGAACGGCGCGTGCAGCTCGATATGGGTGTGATAGCGCGACTGATAGGCCTGCTCGAAGGCCTTGCCGCCCGGCATCTGCTCCACCGGCAGCCCCGGCTCCAGCGCCACCACGCCGTTGCCCTCTTTTTGCGCCAGCTGCAGGAAGGTCTGGCTGACGAAGCCGCCTGCGCCCATCAGGGTGGCGCTGAGCCCCAGCTGCTTGATGCGGCGCGCCAGCGGTGCGGCCTGGCTATCGACGCCGCCGAAGAAGATCAGATCGGCGTTTTTGCTGCGAATCGCCGTCAGCACGGCGCTGAAGTCCACCGTTTTGTCATCGACGTACTGGCGATCGACGATATCGATCCCCTGGGCCTTCAGCGACTTAATAAACTCATCCGCCAGGCCCTGGCCGAAGGCGGTGCGATCGTCGATCACCGCAATGCGTTTGGCCTTCAGGGTCTGCACCGCGTACTGGCCGGCAAACTGGCCGCCGTCATCGTCATGGCCCATCACCCGGAAGCTGGTATCGAAGCCTTGTTTGGTATACGCATGACCGGTCGCCACCGGCGCAACCTGGGCGATCCCGGCGTCGTGATAGACCCGCGCCGCCGGAATGCTGGTGCCGGTATTCCAGTGGCCGACCACGCCCGCCACGCCGCTATCCACCAGGCGCTGAGCCACGGCTACCGCGGTGCGCGGGTCAGACTGGTCGTCTTCTGATTGCAGCTTAAAGGTTACCGCCTTGCCGCCGATCGTCGGGTGCTGCTTGTTGATATCGTCAATGGCCAGCCGGGCGCCGTTTTCCAGGTCCTTGCCGATACGCGCGGAAGGGCCGGTTAGCGGGCCGGCAAGGCCGATAGTGACGGTTTCGCCGGCGGCGGACCATGCGGCGGTTGAGGCAAAACCGCTGAGCACAATAGCGGCGCTGAGCGCACTGATTTTTGCTGTTTTCATTGTTTTTCCCTGATGTTGGTTGGTGTGTTAAACGGGCATTTCGCCCAAATAAATCTGTGCAATGCGGTCGTCGGCCAGCAGCGCCTGCGATGCGCCGCGCTCAACGATGCTGCCGCTGTCCATCACCCACGCGCTGTCGGTGGCCTCCAGCGCCAGGCGCGCGTTCTGCTCAATGAGCAGCAGCGCCACGCCGCGCTGGCGCAGGGTGGCAATAACGCGAAAAACATTCTCCACCATCAGCGGCGCCAGCCCCATCGACGGCTCGTCGAGGATCAGCAATCGCGGGCGGCTGAGCAGGGCGCGGTTCAGCGCCAGCAGCTGCTGTTCGCCGCCGGAGAGCAGCCCGGCCAGCTGATGCTGGCGCTCGCCGAGGCGGGGAAACTGGCTGAAGATGTCGTCCATCTCCCGCTTAACCGCCGCGCCGTCGCGGCGCAGCCAGGCGCCCATCTGCAGATTTTCCAGCACCGTCATGCGGGCGAAAATGCCGCGGCCTTCCGGCACCATCACCAGCCCTTCACGCAGCAGCGTTTCGGCCCGGCGTTTGCGTACCGGCCTGCCGTTGAAGAAGATGTCGCCGCTAAACGGCTCCAGGCCGGTAACGGCGCGGACGGTGGAGCTTTTGCCCGCGCCGTTGGCGCCGATAAGCGTCGTCTGCTCGCCCTCCTGGACGCTAAACGACACCTCGCGTACCGCCTGGATGCCGCCGTAGTGCACCCCAAGACCGCTGACGGTTAACAGATCAGACATGCGCATTTCCTCCCAGCCAGGCGGCGATAACCGCCGGGTCGCGACGTACGGTTTCAGGCGTGCCGCTGGCCAGCGTTTTGCCATAGTCCAGCACCATCAGGCGATCGCAGATCCCCATCACCAGCTTGACGTCGTGCTCAATCATCAGCAGCGTTTTACCGTCGTTACGGATGCGCAGCAGCAGCTCGCCAAGCGCCACTTTTTCCGCGGCATTCATCCCGGCGGCCGGCTCATCCAGCGCCAGCAGACGCGGATCGGTAGCCAGCGCGCGGGCAATCTCCAGACGCCGCTGGTGGCCGTAGGCGAGGTCGCAGGCGCGGTAGTGGGCGAACTGCGCGATGCCGGTATACTCCAGCCAGTGCCACGCCAGCTCGCGGGTTTGCTCCTCTTCGGCGCGGGCGCGGCGATGGCGGCTCAGCGCCGCCCACAGGCCGTTGCGGGTACGTACGTGGCGGCCGACCATCACGTTTTCCAGCACCGACATCTGGTTAAACAGCCGCACGTTCTGGAAGGTGCGGGCGATACCGGCGGCGGTGACTTTCTCAATGTTCTTCGGGAAGTAGGGCTGACCGGCGATGGCGAACTCGCCGCTGTCCGCCGGATAGAGCCCGGTTATCAGGTTAAAGCAGGTGGTCTTACCCGCCCCGTTGGGGCCGATAAGACCGTAGATTTCGCCCTCGTTGATGGCGAGCGAGACGTTATCGACCGCCGTCAGGCCGCCGAAGCGCTTTGACATATGGCTAACGCTTAGCAGGCTCATGCTTTGGCTCCTTTATGTCCGGCGGGCCAGATGCCCTGCGGGCGCAGCAGCATCACCAGCACCAGCGCCAGGCCGTAAAAGAGCTGGCGCAGAATTTCCGGGTCAATCAGCACTTCGCCAAACAGCGCCTGCTGCAGCGGGGCGGCCTGGCTGCGCAGCAGCTCGGGCAGGGCGGTCAGCAGCACGGCGCCGAGGATAACGCCTGGGATATGCCCCATTCCGCCGAGCACCACCATCGCCAGGACCGCAATCGACTCCTGCAGGGTGAAGGATTCGGGGGAGACAAAGCCCTGGAATGCGCCGAACAGCGCCCCGGCGACGCCGCCGAACGACGCGCCGATGGCGAACGCCAGCAGCTTATAGTTACGCAGATTAATGCCCATCGCCCGGGCAACGTCCTCATCCTCACGGATGGCGTGCCAGGCGCGGCCGATCCGCGAGTGCTGCAGGCGCAGGCAGACGAAAATAATCGCCACAATCACCAGCATCAGCAGGTAGTACCACAGCCACAGCGCCGGAACCTTAACGCCGAACCAGTGATAGACGCCGCTGAATTTAAGACCAAACAGGCTGAGCGTATCGATGCCGGAAATGCCCTTTGCGCCGTTGGTAATATTCACCGGGCGATCGAGGTTGCGCATCAGGATGCGGATAATCTCACCAAAACCGAGCGTGACAATGGCCAGGTAGTCGCCGCGCAGCTTGAGGGTCGGCGCCCCCAGCACGATGCCGCAGCCCGCCGCCACCAGCGCGGCGAACGGAATAATCAGCAGCCAGGAGGTGTGCAGGCCGTCCGGGAACCAGGCCAGCAGCTGCGGGAACGCCTCCAGCAGATGCGGGGAGGCCAGCAGCGCCGCCAGGTACGCGCCGACGGCGTAAAAGGCGATAAAGCCCATATCCAGCAGGCCGGTGTAGCCGACCACGATGTTGAGACCCAGCGCCAGCATGATGTACAGCAGGGCGAAGTCGATGACCCGCACCCAGTAGTTGCCGCCGAGCTGGCTGGCGACCATCGGCGCCACCAGCAGCGCGCAGATAAACAGGGTCATGCCGGACCAGAAGCGACGGGATGCGGCGGGGGCCGCGACGAGTTGTGCCGTTGTCATATTTTTTCCTATGCCCGATGCGCGACGCGCTCGCCGAGTAAACCGGCGGGACGGAACACCAGCACCACAATCAGCACCATAAAGGCGAAAATATCCTGATAGTTGCTGCCGAAGACGCCGTGGGTCAGGTCGCCGAGATAGCCGGCGCCCAGCGATTCGATGATCCCCAGCAGCAGGCCGCCGAGCATCGCGCCGCGAATATTGCCGATGCCGCCGAGTACCGCCGCGGTGAAGGCCTTAATGCCGGGGAGAAAACCCATTGAGAAGCTGGCGCTGCCGTAGTTGCTGGCCATCATGACGCCCGCCAGCGCCGCAAAAGCGCCGCCAATCGCGAAGGTGAGGGTGATAATGGCGTTGGGGTTCACCCCCATCAGCGTGGCGATGCGCGGGTTCTCCGCCACCGCGCGCATGCCGCGGCCTAAGCGGGTAAATTCCACCAGCAGCCACAGGCCGAGCATGACCGCAAAAGCCAGCGCAACGGTGACGATGCCGGTCACGGTGACGATCGCCGGCGGATGCGCTTCGCTGCCGTGGGTAATGGCGATCGGCTCCATCGGCAGGATCTGCGGGAACATCTGCGG
>OLIJ01000092.1_pt1 | contig 65715 bp, 65 predicted proteins | sample 1609731 | NCBI WGS metagenome assembly OLIJ01 (sample SAMEA4350159, study PRJEB24818) | metagenome | biome: human; feature: gut; material: faeces | place: Denmark | collected 2013-09
CCAGTTCCACCGGCCGGCTGCTGCCGGTGGGGATGCTGACCGCGCTACCCGGCGGGCCGCTGCTGATCCTGCTGGCGCGCCACGCCCGCCAGCACGGGATTGATACCGCCCCGCCGCCGCTGGTTTCGGCGCGCTCCGCCGGCCGCTGGGTGCCGTGGGCGGCGGCTCTGACGCTGGCGGCGGCAATAGTGATTTCGCTGTTCCTCGGCCACGGGCTAAGCCACTGGCACTGGGCAACCCGCGGCGAACTGGCGCAGCTGCTGCCGCTGCGGATACCTCGGCTGCTGGCGGCCATCAGCGCCGGCGCCCTGCTGGCCGCAGCGGGAGTCCTGATGCAGCGGGTCAGCGGCAACCCGCTGGCCAGCCCGGAAGTGCTGGGCATCGGCGGCGGCGCGGCGATGGGGGTGACGGTCTATATTCTGCTGTTCCCCGCTCAGGGAAGCGGTTTTCTGCTGCTCAGCAGCCTCGCCGGGGCGCTCATCAGCCTGCTGCTGACGATGTGGAACAGCCGCCGCAGCGCCTTTAATCCGCAGCGGGTATTGCTCAACGGTCTGGCGCTGAACGCCCTTTGTCAGGCGGCGGTGAGCATCGTGATGCTCAACAACCTTGCCGCCAGTGCGGTGCTGCTGCCGCTGATGACCGGCAGCACCTACTACATCAGCGCCCCGCTGGCTCAGGTTTTATTTATCGCCACCCTGATCCTGCTGGCTCTGACGCCGCTGTTTCGCCGCTGGCTGGTACTGCTACCGCTGGGCAGCGTCGCCGGCTCGCTGGGCGTTTCCCTGCCCCGTGCCCGCCTGGGCGTGCTGGCGCTGGCGGCAGTCATGACCGGACTGGCTACCCTGCTGGTGGGCCCGGTGTCGTTTATTGGCCTGCTGGGGCCGCATCTGGCGCGCCGGCTCGGAGTCAAGGGGCCGCTGGCGCAGCTGTACGCCGCGGCGCTGCTGTCGGCGGGCATTATGACGGTCGCCGACTGGCTAGGGCGCAATGCGCTCTATCCGCGCCAGCTGCCGGTTGGGCTGGTGGCATCGCTTATCGGCGTTCCGCTGCTGGTCTGGCCGCTGATCCGCTCCAGGGCCCATCGTCAATCCGCATAACGCGTTGTGAGCAATGAATAAGGAATTTCGCATGTCGGTGTTGTTGATTTTATTTCGAATGGTCGGCGGCTGGCTGCTGCTGGCGGTGGTCGCCGGGCTGATTAGCGGTTTTAGCAACGCCTCGCTGCTGGCGATGATTAACCACAGCCTGACGCTGCCGCAGACCGAGCGCTGGCTCGGGCCCGGCGTCCAGTTTGCGCTGCTGGCGCTGCTGATGCTGGCAGCCCGCGTGATCTCGCAGACTACCTTTATGTATCTCGGCCAGAAGGTGAAAGCCCGCCTGCGCGGCGAGCTGACCCGGCAGGTCAGCGAAACCCGCTGGCTGCAGCTGGAGAAGTCCGGGATGAGCAAAACGATATCGGTGCTCACCCAGGACCTCGACACCCTGGTGGTGTTTTTCGTCAGCCTGCCCAACCTGTTCATCTACGGCGCGGTGATCGCCGGCTGCCTGGTTTATCTCGCCACGCTCTCCGCCAGCGTCCTCGGGCTGGCGCTGGCGGCAATCGCCCTCGGCAGCCTCGGCTATCGCGCCGCGCACGGTCGGGCGATGGGGCTGCTGCGCCAGTCGCGGCAGCGGGAAGATACCCTGATTCAGCAGTGCAAAAAGCTGTTCGACGGCGGACGCGAATATCGGCTTAACGCCGACCGTCGCCGTCGGTTTGTCTCCGGCGAGCTGGCCGATAATATCGAGGCCGTGCGCCGGCAGCGTACCCGCGGCTACGTGCTGTACGGACTCGCCACCAGCTGGGGCAGCATTTTGTTCTTTGCCTTTATCGGCCTGGTGCTGTTCGGCCTGCGCGATCTGCTGCTGCTGGAGCCGGCGACCATCACCGGCTACGTCATGATATTTCTGTATATGATTGTGCCGGTGGAGGGTGTGCTGTCGTCGCTGCCGACCCTCGCCAGCGCCAGGGTCGCGCTGCAGCGGGTGCAGCAGCTGCGCGACGATCTGCCGCCGGAGCAGCCGCAGCGCCCCTTGCCTGTTGAACCCTTTCGCTCCCTGGCGCTGGAAGAGATCCGCTATCGGTACCAGGGCGAAGATGGGGAGCGCTTCACCCTCGGCCCGCTCGATATGCGCTTCTCCCCGGGCGAGCTGGTGTTTATCGTCGGCGGCAACGGCAGCGGTAAAACCACCCTCGCTAACCTGCTGGTGGGACTCTATCCGCCGGATAGCGGCGCGATTGTGCTTAACGGCCGCGCCGTCGCCGGCGACCAGCAGGAGGGCTATCGCCAGCTATTCTCGGCGGTATTTAACGACTTTTTCCTTTTCGACGACGTGGCGTTTGTCCACGAGCGCACGGCGGAGCAGGTTAACCATCTGCTGCAGCTCCTGAAGCTGCAGCACAAGGTCCGTTTTACCGAGGGACGGTTCTCAACCACCGCCCTGTCGCAGGGACAGCGCAAGCGGCTGGCGCTGCTGCAGGCGTGGCTTGAGGAGCGCCCGCTGTACCTGTTCGACGAGTGGGCGGCCGATCAGGACCCGGAGTTTAAGGCGGTGTTTTATCTTGAGCTCCTGCCGATGCTGAAGGCCGAGGGCAAAACCATCGTCGCCATCACCCACGACGATCGCTACTTCCACCTCGCGGACCGCATTATCAAGCTGGAGTCGGGGCGGATCGTATAGGTGCCTCAGGGTTGGCGCTTAGCACGCGCGCCGATAAGCAGCGCCGCCAGCGCCGCCATCACCGGAACCAGCGAGCCCCAAAGTACGGCGTTCCAGCCGAAGAGATTCATCAGCGCGCCGGAGGCGAAGGCCCCCACCATCATCACGCCGAAGACGATAAAGTCGTTCAGCGACTGCACCTGCGTTTTCTCTTCCGGACGATGGAAATCCATAATCTGCGTCGAGGCGCCGGTGAAACCGAAGTTCCAGCCGATGCCCAGCAGAATGAGCGATATCCAGTAGTGCATCACCTCGGTCCCGGCCAGCCCAACCAGTACCGACAGCGCGAGAAGAGCCAGCCCCGCCTCATTAATTCGCCCGGCGCCGAAGCGGGCGATCAGCCTGCCGGTAAAAAAGCCGGGGCCGTACATCGCCACCACGTGCCACTGAATGCCGAGGTTCGACGCCTGCTGAGAAATCCCGTGCAGGTGCATGGAGAGCGGCGCGGCGGTCATCAGGAAGTTCATCACCATGTAGGCCACCGCCCCGCTGAATACCGTGCGGGCGAAACCCGGCTGGCGCACGATCTCCCCGAGCGGGCGGCCGCCGCTCCGCGCCTGGGCCACCGGCTCTGCGGACTTGACCCCCAGCAGCACCAGCGCTGAAACCGCCGCCACCGCGCCCTGGGCAATAAAGGTCATGGCGAAGGTATGCGCCGGCCACAGGTTCATCGTGCCGGTCACCAGCATCGGGCCGATCACCCCGGCGGCCACGCCGCCGCCCATTACCAGCGACAGCGCCCGGGCGCGGCGCTCAACGCCGACGCCGTCCGTGGCGGCAAAACGAAACGAGACCGCCACCGCCGCGTAGGCTCCGCCCAAAAATGCCGCCACGCAGAAGAGCCAGAATGCGCCGAGCACCACCGCCAGAGCGGCCAGCAGGCCGGTCAGGACCCCGGCGCCGGTTCCCAGCATAAAGACCGCCTGGCGCCCGCGCTTTCTGGCAAGAAAGCCAAAGGGTAAAATGCAGGCCGCCATCCCGAGGACAAAAATGGCGATCGGCAGCGTGGCAAGGGTGCTATCGGGAGCAATGGCGTTGCCGACAATCGCTCCGGTGGCGTAAAAGACCACCGAGTTGGCCCCCGCCAGCGCCTGAGCCGTAGCCAGACGGATAATATTGTTGTTTTGCTGCCTGACGGGCAGGGTTATCTCAGCGTTCATAAATTTTCGTTATCCGGTTTCGATGCGGCCGCAGCGCGCCTGCGCGGCGGGTAAAACAGTCACTTTACCCGGCAACGAGACAATCGCCAGCGCCTATTCGTGAATTTTCCACTTCTGTTTGAGCACATTTTTATCCTGGCTATCCAGCCAGCGGTTGACCTTCTCCAGCAGCGGCTGATTATCCTTTTTCATCATGTACACCTTAAAACTGGCGGTTCCCGGGAAGGGCCGTTCGTTGGCGACGCAAAAGACGCCGGGCTCTTTATTCTGGTAATAGATGCCCTCAATCAGGTCGGTCACCATCATATCGGCGGTTTTCTGCCGCAGCGCTTCGAGGTTATCAACGTTGTTTTTCACCCGGATAATCTGCGCATGTTTAATATGCGCATCAACATAGCTTTGGTTGGTACCGCCGGGGTTCACAATCACCTTCACGTTCGGCCGATCGATTTTTTCGAGGCTCCCCAGCGCCGGCGCGGCCATGCAGCTGGCGAGGGCAATTTTGCCGTTGGCGACCACCGGATGGCTGAGGGCGAAATCTTTGGCCCGCTCCGGCGTTTCGGTGACGCCACCCATGGCGATATCAAACTTATCGGCCTGCAGATCGCCCGACAGAGTCGGCCAGCTGGTCTGCACGAACGTCACCTTAAGGCCCAGCTTCTCGCCAAGATCTTTGGCCATATCAACGTCATAACCGAGCAGCTCGCCGACGCCATTATGAAACGCCAGCGGGGCGTAATCTCCCGGCACGCCGACCTTCAGCTCGCCGCTTTGCTGAATTGTTTGCATATCACGTGCCAGGCTACTGCAGGCAATGCTCGCCAGCGCCAGGGCAATACAAACCTTAATCTTCATACAATCATCCTTATTAATTAGTCAGTTATGTTAATTCTTCACGCCTGATGTCCGCCGGTTTTCTTTTTTCGTTAACGGGCATTAATGATAATTTTGTTAACCATATGTTTTCTTTTTGTGATGCACAACCAGGAAATGTTGCACCTTCTTTGTGCATATTTTGGCGAAAATCTACGCTCATAGTTCGCCTGCCTCCACTCTTTTCCCCGTAATACCGCAAACGACGGTGTTCCGTAATAGATGGCATGCATCGTGCTTTGTTAGCTGAGTAACAGCGGAATGGTTTATGAGAGCCAAATATCACCGGGGGTAAGGATGAACGATAATAGCGATGGGCTGTTTCGCACCATTGAGGCGACCTTTAGCCAGCTGACGCCTAGCGAAAAGCGCATCGGCAGCTGGCTGCTGAGCCATCGCCAGCATATCCCCTTTGAGACCGCGGACAGCATTGCCCAGGCGACCGGCACCAGCGGGATCACCGTCGGCCGCTATCTGCGCAAGCTGGGCTACCGCAACCTCGACGACGTCAAAAACAGCCTGAAGGATCGCGCGCCGGTGCCCTATAAACATTGGGGCGTCATCGATCGCCTCGACTCCTGGGAGCAGCAGCAGGCGCAGCCCGACCGCGCCAGCCTGTCGCTGCAGATGGAGCTTGACGCTATCCGCTACGTCTACCAGCTGGCGCAGGAAGAGACCTTTGCCCGCATCAGCGAACGGATTGCGCAGGCCGACACGGTGATTGTGATCGGCATTCAGTCAACGCGCGGTCTTGCCAACGCCTTTTTTAGCCATCTTGAATACCTGCGCCCGCGGGTGACCTACGCCGACGGCAGCTCCGGCAGCTGGCTGGAGGCGCTGAACTCCGAATATGAGCATCCTTATGTGGTGATCACCGATACCCGCGCCTACTCCAGCACCGCCCGCCAGTTTTGCCGGGTGGCCGCCGACCGGCGCATTGCCACCGCGCTGGTGACCGACATCTGGTGCCCGTGGGCCCGCGACTATCCGCTCGATCTGCTGCAGGTCAAAACCGATACCGGCCACTTTTGGGATTCGCCCGCGCCAATCAGCTGTCTTTTTAACCTGCTGCTCTCGGCGGTGGTCGAACGGCTCGGCCCGTCGCTGTCGCAGCGCCTGGCTGAGAACCGCGCGCTGCAGCAGGAATTTGGTCAATTTGAACGTGAATAAGCGCCTGCTCGCCAGGCTCCAGGACAGGAAATAACAGATGAATCAGCAAGTCTCTCTGGTCGATATCCGCGCGCGGTTTCCGGCGCTCCCCGTCGACCTCAAGTACGCCAGCGCCGATAACATTACCGGCCAGCCCATTTATGCCGAAGCCCGCTGCCTGCTGCACCCGGATGCGGCGGCGGCGCTGGAGAAGTCTCTGCGCATCGCCCGGCTGGCCGGCCTGACGCTGCTGGTTCTCGATGCCTATCGTCCGCAGCAGGCTCAGCAGCTGCTGTGGAACGCCTGTCCGAATCAGGACTACGTGGTGCCGATTGCGCTGGGTTCGAACCACAGCCGCGGTACCGCCATCGATGTGACGTTACTCGACGAAAACGGCCAGCCGCTGGATATGGGCACCGCCTTCGATGAGATGGACGACCTGTCCCACCCTTACCACCCGGCGCTTCCCGAGGCCGCTCAGCGTAACCGCCTGCTGCTGAACGCCATTATGTTTGGCGGCGGCTTTAAGGGTATTTCCACGGAATGGTGGCACTTCGAACTACCGGACGCGGCCGGTTATCCGCTCCTTGATGATGTTTTTGCCTGCCTGGCTCCCGCTAAGACTGACGGAGTAATTCCATGAAAATGATTCGTACCCCCTTAACCGCTTTTCGTCCGCTGCTGCTGGCCGTCGCGCTGGCCGCCGCCGTTGCGCCGGCCTATGCCGCGGTCCCCAAAGATATGCTGGTGATCGGTAAAGCCGCCGACCCGCAGACTCTCGATCCGGCCGTGACCATCGATAACAACGACTGGACGGTCACCTACCCGGCCTACCAGCGGCTGGTAAAATATAAAACCGAGGACGGTAAAGGTTCGACGGACGTCGAGGGCGAGCTGGCGGAAAGCTGGCTGGTCTCTGATGACGGCAAAACCTGGACCTTTACGCTGCACAAAAGCATGCAGTTTGCCGACGGCTCGCCGGTGACGGCCGAGGCGGTCAAGCTCTCCTTCGAACGCCTGATGCGCATTAAGCAGGGTCCTTCGGAAGCCTTCCCGAGCGGGCTGAAAATTGATGCCGTCGATCCCACCACGGTCCGCTTCACTCTGCCGGAGCCTTTCGCTCCGTTCCTGCATACCCTCGCCAACGACGGCGCGTCGATCGTTAACCCGGCGGTGCTGAAGGCCAACGCCGCCGACGACGCCCGCGGCTGGCTGGCGGAGCACACCGCCGGCTCCGGCGCCTATATGCTGCAGCGCTGGCAGAAAGGCCAGCAGCTGGTGCTGGTGCCCAACCCGCACTACAGCGGCATTAAGCCGGTCTTTAAGCGGGTGACGGTGAAGATTATCGGCGAAAGCTCCGCCCGCCGCCTGCAGCTAACCAAGGGCGATCTGGATATTGCCGATGCCCTGCCGGTAGACCAGTTCGCGGCGCTGAAAAAAGAGGATAAGGTCGCGGTGTATGACTATCCGGCGCTGCGCGTCACCTACCTGTACCTTAACAACGGCAAGGCGCCGATGAATCAGGTCGATCTCCGCCGCGCCGTCTCCTGGGCCACCGACTATAAAGGGATGGTCAGCGGGATCCTCGGCGGCAACGGCAAGCAGATGCGCGGCCCGATCCCGGACGGCATGTGGGGCTATGACGCCAGCGCTATGCAGTACTCCCTCGATATGGATAAGGCCAAAGCCGCGCTGGAGAAAGTGGCGGATAAGCCGAAAACCCTGTCGTTCCTCTACTCCGATAATGACCCGAACTGGGAGCCTATCGCCCTCTCCACCCAGGCGAATCTGCAGGCGCTGGGTATCCAGGTGAAGCTCGAAAAGCTGGCTAACGCCACCATGCGCGAGCGGATTGGCAAAGGGGATTACGACATCGCCATCGGCAACTGGAGCCCGGATTTCGCCGACCCCTATATGTTCATGAACTACTGGTTTGAGTCGGATAAAAAAGGGCTGCCGGGCAACCGTTCATTCTATGAAAATCCTCAGGTTGACGCCCTGCTCAAGAAGGCGGTCTCCACCGCCGATCAGGCGCAGAGAACCGCGGATTATCAGGCGGCGCAGAAAACGGTGATCGATGAGGCCGCCTACGTCTATCTGTTCCAGAAAAACTATCAGGTGGCGATGAACAAAGAGGTCAAAGGCTTCGTCTTTAACCCGATGCTCGAACAGATCTTCAATATTGCCGAGATGCACAAATAGCGGGCCGCACCTTAACCTTGTGATGCCGGGCAGCCATCGGCCCGGCAGAGGACGTCATGATGAGTTTCTGGGGTTTACTACGACAACGCAGCTGGGGACTGATCCTCGTCGTCGCCGGCGTATGCGCAATCACGTTTATTATTTCGCACCTTATTCCCGGCGACCCTGCGCGGCTGCTCGCGGGCGATCGCGCGAGCGATGAGATCGTGCGCCATATTCGCCAGCAGCTGGGGCTGGATTTACCGCTCTGGCAGCAGTTTTTGCACTACGTCAACGCGCTGCTGCACGGCGACCTCGGCACCTCTATCCGTACCGGTCGCCCGGTGCTGGAGGATCTGAAAACCTTCTTCCCCGCGACGCTGGAGCTGGCGATATGCGCGCTGTTTATCGCCCTGGTGGTCGGCATTCCGCTCGGCGTGCTCTCGGCGGTGTACCGCAACCGCTGGACCGATCATCTGGTGCGCCTGATGGCGCTGACCGGGATTTCCACCCCGGCGTTCTGGCTGGGGCTGGGGGTGATTGTCCTGTTTTACGGCAAGCTGAACTGGCTGCCGGGCAGCGGACGTCTTGACGACTGGTTTGACCCGCCGACCCACGTGACCGGTTTCTATCTGATCGACTCGCTGCTGGAAGGCAACCTGGAGGTGTTCTTTAACGCGCTTCAGCACCTGATTCTACCGGCCACCACCCTGGCCTTCGTCCACCTGGGAATTGTTGCCCGCCAGATTCGCTCGGCGATGCTGGAGCAGCTCAGCGAAGATTATATCCGCACCGCGCTGGCCAGCGGCCTGCCGAAGTGGACCATCGTGATGCGCTACGCGCTGCCCAATGCGCTGATCCCCTCGGTCACCGTGCTCGGGCTGGCGCTGGGCGACCTGCTGTACGGCGCGGTGCTAACCGAAACCGTCTTCGCCTGGCCCGGGATGGGCGCCTACGTGGTCTCCTCGATTCAGGCGCTCGATTTCCCGGCGGTGATGGGGTTCGCCGTGGTGGTGTCATTTGCCTACGTGCTGGTCAACCTGCTCGTTGACCTGCTCTATTTGTGGATAGACCCGCGTATGGGTCGGGGAGAAAGCTAAGTGATGATGACCCAGGAACGCCCCGGCGTCGGCGTGAAAATCAGCCGCAGCCACGCGTGGAAACGCCGCCTGTGGCTGATACGTAAAAGCCCGCTGACGCTGATCGGCGGCGGCATTATGCTGATCATGCTGTTCCTGATGATCTTCTCCCCCTGGCTGGTGCCGCACGATCCCAACGCCATCGATCTGACCGCCCGCCTGCAGGCGCCGTCGCTGAGCCACTGGTTTGGCACCGACGAAGTGGGCCGGGATCTGTTTAGCCGGGTGCTGATCGGCAGCCAGCAATCGATCGCCGCCGGGCTGGCGGTGGTGCTGATCGCCGGGATCGGCGGATCGCTGCTGGGCTGCCTCTCCGGCGTGTTGGGCGGGCGCAGCGATGCGCTGATCATGCGGCTGATGGATATCATGCTGTCGATCCCCTCGCTGGTGCTGACGATGGCGCTGGCCGCCGCGTTAGGCCCCAGCCTGTTCAACGCCATGCTGGCGATCGCTATCGTGCGGATCCCCTTTTACGTCCGCCTGGCGCGCGGGCAAACGCTGGTCGTCCGCCAGCACAGCTTCGTGGAAGCCTCCGTGACCTTCGGCGCCTCCCGCTGGCATCTGATCAGCTGGCATATCCTGCGCAATGCGCTGCCGCCGCTGGTGGTGCAGGCTTCGTTGGATATCGGCAGCGCCATTTTGATGGCGGCGACGTTAGGCTTTATCGGCCTCGGCGCCCAGCAGCCGACCGCCGAATGGGGGGCGATGGTGGCCAACGGCCGCAACTATGTTCTCGATCAGTGGTGGTACTGCGCCTTCCCCGGCGCCGCCATCCTGATTACCGCCGTCGGTTTTAATCTGTTTGGTGATGGGATTCAGGATTTACTGGATCCGAAGTCCGGAGGACGCAGCTAATGAATAACCGGGTTCTGACTATCGATAACGTCCGTTTAAGCTTCCCTGTCTACCAGGGCGCGGTGCATGTCCTGAACGCCGTCTCCCTGCATATCGACCGCGGTGAAATTGTTGGCGTGGTGGGCGAGTCGGGTTCGGGGAAATCCGTTACCGCGATGCTGGCGATGCGTCTGCTGCCGCCGGGCAGCTACCAGATTCACAGCGGCCAGGTAACCCTGATGGGCGACGATATCCTCGGCGCAACTGAAAAAGAGATGCGCGATATTCGCGGCCGCAAGGTGGCGATGATTTTCCAGGAGCCGATGACCGCCCTGAACCCGACGCGGCGGATTGGCAAACAGATGGTGGACGTTATCCGCCAGCACCGTCCGCTCTCCGCCCGCGAGGCGCGCGCCAGGGCGGCCGCGCTGCTGGCGGATATGCAGATCGCCGACCCGCAGCGGGTGATGGAGCGCTATCCCTTCGAACTCTCCGGCGGGATGCGCCAGCGGGTGATGATCGCCATCGCCTTCTCCTGCGAGCCGGACCTGCTGATTGCCGACGAACCCACCACCGCGCTGGACGTCACCGTCCAGCGCCAGGTCCTGCGTCTGTTAAAACAGAAAGCGCAGGCCACGGGAACGGCGGTACTGTTTATCAGCCACGACATGGCGGTGGTTTCCCAGGTCTGCGATCGGCTGTACGTTATGTACGCCGGGGCGGTTATCGAAAGCGGTTCGACCCCGCAGGTGCTGCACCATCCGCTGCATCCCTACTCCGTCGGCCTGCTGAACAGCGCTCCGGATAACGGCGAACCGCGATCGCTGCTGCAATCGATTCCCGGCACGGTGCCAAATCTCGCGCGCCTGCCGGGCGGCTGCGCCTTCCGCGAACGCTGCTTCGCCGCCGGCGAGGGCTGCGGGATCGCCCCGATGCTGCGGCTAATCGAACCCACCGAACAGCAGGCGGCCTGCTGGTATCCGCAACGGGAGAACGCCCATGTCTGACCGGCTATTAACGCTGAACGATGTTCATCTTAACTTCCCGGCGCGCAAGAACTGGCGCGGTAAGGTCGTCGAGCGCGTCTATGCGCTAAACGGCCTGGATATGACGGCATATCGCGGCGAAACCCTGGGCATCGTCGGCGAATCGGGCTGCGGGAAAAGCACCCTCGCCAGGCTGCTGATGGGCATGCTCAAACCCTCTTCCGGCCAGTTCGAACGCGGCGGAGACTCCGCTGCCGGGCGCTCCGCCGGCAGCATGCAGATGGTCTTTCAGGACCCGCTCTCCTCTCTGGATCCGCGCCTGCCCGTCTGGCGGACCATTACCGAGCCGGTGTGGATCCAGTCCCGGCCCAGCGAGAAGGCGCGGCGCGAGCTCGCCGAACGGCTGGCGCTACAGGTTGGGCTGCGCCCGGAGTACCTCGACCGCCTGCCGCACGCCTTTTCCGGCGGCCAGCGGCAGCGCATTGCGATCGCCCGCGCGCTGTCGGCGAAGCCGGATATTATCGTGCTGGATGAGCCCACCTCGGCGCTGGATATTTCGGTGCAGGCGCAGATCCTCAATCTGCTGGTTGAGCTGCAAAAACAGCAGAACCTGACCTTCGTGCTGATCTCGCATAACGTCTCGGTGGTGCGCCATATGAGCGACCGCGTGGCGGTGATGTATCTCGGGCAAATCGTGGAAATGGGTGAGGCGCGTCAGGTCCTCGACGCCCCGGCTCATCCCTATACCCGGCTGCTGATGGATTCGGTGCCGCGCATTGGCATGCCGCTGGGCGACGCGCCGCGCAACACCGAGCTGCCCGGCAACCGGCATCTGCCGGAGGGCTGCTATTTTCGCGATCGTTGCCCCTTCGCCAGCGCAGGCTGTGAAAAGCCGCAGCCGCTGCGCCCTCTGGCTAACGGCACCTCGGCCCGCTGCTGGCAGGCGGAGGCCCTTGCCCGCGGCGGCGTAAACTAAAAAAACCCGCCACCTGAGCATAAGGTGGCGGGTTTTATCTGCCGGTCACGGAGTGACGCGGCGGAGTTTCAATCAAAACAGACCGAGCGGCGCGGTGCCGTAGCTCACCAGCAGGTTTTTCGTCTGCTGGTAGGCGTTCAGCGCCATTTTGTGGGTTTCGCGCCCGACGCCGGACTGCTTATAGCCGCCAAACGCCGCGTGGGCCGGATAGACGTGGTAGCAGTTTGTCCACACGCGGCCCGCTTTAATCCCGCGCCCCATGCGATAGGCCAGGTTCGTGTCGCGCGTCCAGACGCCGGCCCCGAGGCCAAACTGGGTCTCATTGGCGATCGCCAGCGCTTCCGCTTCATCCTTAAAGGTGGTCACGCCGATTACCGGGCCAAAAATCTCCTCCTGGAAGCTGCGCATATCGTTGCGCCCCTTGATCAGGGTCGGCTGAATATAGTAACCGTTATCCAGCTCCGCCGTAATGCTGGCGCGCTCGCCGCCGGTGAGGATCTGACCGCCTTCTTCGCGAGCAATTTTAATGTACGACAGGATCTTATCGAACTGCTGACGCGAGGCCTGGGCGCCGATCATCGTATCGGTATCAAACGGGTCGCCGCGGCGAATTTGCGCGACTTTCGCCATCACCCGCTCCATAAACGGCTCGTAGATGGATTCATGGATCAGCGCCCGCGACGGGCAGGTGCAAACCTCGCCCTGGTTGAAGAAGCCCAGCACCAGCCCCTCCACCGCCTTCTCAATAAACTCGTCTTCGCCGTCCATCACGTCGGCAAAGTAGATGTTTGGCGACTTGCCGCCGAGCTCAACGGTGCAGGGAATAATATTCTCCGCGGCGCAGGCCATAATATGTCGGCCTACCGGCGTGGAGCCGGTGAAGGCGATTTTCGCGATCCGCTTGCTGGTCGCCAGCGCTTCGCCGGCCTCCTTGCCGAATCCCTGCACGACGTTCAGCACGCCCGGCGGGAAGATATCGCCGATAATTTCCAGCAGCAGCGTAATGCTGAGCGGCGTCTGCTCTGCCGGCTTGAGCACCACGCAGTTGCCCGCCGCCAGCGCCGGCGCCAGCTTCCACGCCGCCATCAGCAGCGGGAAGTTCCACGGGATGATCTGCCCCACCACGCCCAGCGGCTCGTGGAAGTGATAGGCCACGGTGGTTTCGTCGATCTCGGCGGTGCTCCCCTCCTGCGCGCGCAGGCAGCCGGCAAAATAGCGGAAGTGATCGACCGCCAGCGGCAGATCGGCGTTCAGCGTTTCGCGAATCGGCTTCCCGTTATCCCAGCTTTCCGCCACCGCCAGGTACTCGAGGTTTTTCTGGATGCGATCGGCAACTTCCAGCAGCAGATTGGAGCGCTGCTGGACCGACGTTTTTCCCCATGCGTCCGCGGTGCGGTGCGCGGCATCAAGGGCAAAATCAATATCTTTGGCATCGGAGCGGGGAAATTGCGCAATGTCGCTCCCGTCCACGGGGGAGGTATTCATAAAGAATTCGCCGCCGAGCGGCTCGACAAACTTACCGTCAATATAGTTGCCGTAGGCGGATTTGAGTGAAACTAACGCGCCCGGGGTGCCAGGATGAGCATAACGCATTGCAATCTCCTTCTTGTAGGGTTGAGGCGCAGCGGCGTATTGGTTTTTTGCTCTTGCCTGCTGCATCAACGCTATTGCAGGGGTTGTGCCAGTTTTACCCTCCTTTAAAATAATAAATAAAATCAGATAATTAATAGCGAATTCTCGTCTGCATGGCGCCTGCTGCCGCATTGATTTCTGCTTCTGTGTCGCAAATCGCAACACATAAGAAACCGCAAAGCTACAATGTTGCAACATAACTCAGCCGACCATGAGGTGCTCCGTGCAAGGAAACCCGTTTACCCTCGCCCCGGAGGTAACAGCTAATCCGTTGCTCAGCGATTCGTGGTTTCGCAGCCAGCTGTATGGCCTGCAGCCCACGACGGATGACTTCCCGCGCCTGCGATCCGGCGAGCTGGCGGATCTGCTGGCCAGCCATAGCGGGCTGCAGCAGCTCGCGCAGCCGGTGATTAGCGCCCTGTCGCGTAAAGTCGCCGACCTGCAGTCGGTGGTGATCCTCTCCGATGCCAGCGGCCTGGTGCTGCAAACCTTCGGCAACATGCACGCCATGCGCAAGGCGCAGAGCTTTGCTCTCGCGCCGGGAAATTTATGGAGCGAGAGCGGTCGCGGGACCAACGCTATCGGTACCGCACTGGCGATTGATGACAGCTGTGAAATTGACGGCCGCCAGCATTTTCTCACCAGTAACCAGGATCTCTACTGCGCGGCCATCCCCATTCAGAGTCCTGACGGGCAAATTGCCGGCGTGCTGGATATTTCCGGGCCGGCTCATTTCCCCCATCCGCATACCCTGGGATGGGTGAAAGAGGCGGCCAAACAGATAGAGTATCTGTGGGTAAAACAGAGTTTGCACCCGCAGCAGTGGCTGATGAGCCTGCACTCTCAGCCGCAAAAGCTCGACAGCGTCGAAGAGCTCCTGCTGGTCTTTTCCGATAACGTGCTCACCGCCGGCAACCGGCTGGCGATGCGCGAGCTGGGGCTGAGCAGCGAGCAGCTAGGCCACATCACCTTCCAGCAGCTCTTTCCGCTGCTGACGCAAACCGCGGTCAGCGTTCCGCTGCCGCTTACCGTCCGGCGACAAAGCTACTATTACCGGTTACGCGCTCCCACCCGCAGCGCCGTGGCGGTGCCGGCCCCTCCGGGCGTCGACCTCCCCTTCGCCAGCCCGCGCGAAGGGGAAAAAATGGTGCGTCTGCTCAATGCCGGTATCGCGCTGTGCATTGAAGGAGAAACGGGATGCGGAAAAGAGTATGTCAGCCGTACGCTGCATCAGCATAGCCGCTGGCGCAGCGGTAAGTTTATCGCCATCAACTGCGCCGCTATTCCCGAATCGCTGATTGAGTCAGAGCTCTTTGGCTATCAGCCGGGCGCCTTCACCGGCGCCAGCAAAAACGGTTATATCGGTAAAATTCGCGAGGCCGATGGCGGCGTGCTGTTCCTGGATGAGATTGGCGATATGCCGATGCTGCTGCAGACGCGGCTGCTGCGGGTGCTGCAGGAAAAAGAGGTCACTCCGCTCGGCGCCAGCCAAAGCTCCCCGGTCAACTTCGCGGTGATCTGTGCGACTCACCGTAACCTGGCGCAGCGCGTCGCCGACGGCGAGTTTCGCGAGGATCTGTTCTATCGCCTGCGGGAATTTGCCTTAACCATTCCGCCGCTGCGCGACTGGCCGGCGCTCCCGGCATTTATCCAGCGGCTATGGCAGGCGCTTGGAGCGGGCCAGCGCCGGGTGCTGCTGTCGCCGGGCCTGCTGGAGAATCTCTCCCGTCAGCCCTGGCCGGGCAACGTGCGGCAGCTGCAAAGCCTGATGAAAGTTCTGCTGGCGCTGGCCGACGACGGCGCCCGCCTCGAGGTCGACGATTTACCCGCAGAGTACCGGGCGGCTCCGGTATCCGCCGCGCCGCGCGGGCTGCAGCAGCATGATAGCCAGCTGATTGCCGATACGCTGACCACCTACAACGGTAATATCAGTAAAGCGGCGCAGGCGCTGGGCGTGGCGCGCAGCACGCTCTATCGCCGGGCCGCGCGATCGGGACGCAATTAGCCCTCTGCGGGGCATCGCGCCCCGCGATCGCAGCGACGACGTCAACACACCGCCCTTAGCGCTGGCGTAATCCGCCGCTTTATTTTAGAATAATCTAAATTTAGACAATGCTAAAATAAAGAGATGAATAGACCACAGCAGCTGCAGGTCAGCGCCGGGGAAGCCGCGGCCCTGTTAAAAGCAATGAGTAACCCAAACAGGCTGATGATTCTGTGCATGCTTTGCGACGCGCCGCACGCCAGCGCCGGCGAGCTGGCGCAGATTACCGGTCTGAGCCCTTCCGCAACCTCACAGCATCTGGCGCGTATGCGCGACGAAGGCCTCATCGACAGCAGGCGCGAGGCGCAGCGCATCCATTACTTCATCACCGATCCTGCCGTCCAGCAGATTATCGCCACGCTGAAGGCCATCTATTGCCCTTAAGGAGCCGCCATGACTATCGCCACCCTTTCTCCTGAAGAAGCCCGGACGCAAATCGCCCGGGGCGCCAGATTAATTGATATCCGCGACGCCGATGAGTATGCCCGCGAGCACATTCCCGACGCCGAGCTGGTCCCGCTCAGCGCCCTGAACGGCGGAGCCACGCTGCAAGCCACCGCCGATCAGACGATTATTTTCCACTGCCAGGCGGGATCGCGGACGCAAAATAACGCCATTCGCCTGCTGGCCGCCGCCGCTCCGGCGCAGGTCAGGCTGCTGGCCGGCGGTATTCAGGCCTGGAAAGCGGCGGGCCTGCCGGTCAAAGAGGATAAATCCCAGCCGCTACCGCTGATGCGTCAGGTACAGATCGCCGCCGGCGGGCTGATACTCCTCGGCGTGGTACTGGGATACGGCTTCGGCAGCGGCTTTTTCCTGCTGAGCGCCTTCGTCGGCGTCGGGCTGACCTTCGCCGGTATCACCGGCTTTTGCGGCATGGCGCGGCTGCTGGCCGTGATGCCGTGGAACCGACGCTGAGACCTACTCCTTCAGGTCAGTTGTCTCCTGCCGTTTGGCTGAGCTATGGTTAATATCCGCAATCGCGACGCAGGGTCACGGCAGGTAGCAGGATGAAGCGTCGGATTATTCATGCAGAGGAGAGAGATAATGTATTCACCGGGCGATCTGGTACAGCCGCGAACGGGCGGTCCAAAGCTTAAAGTGGTGGCCGTCGAGGGCGATCAAATTGTCGCCGTGCAGGCCAGCAATGAGCAGGGCGAGAAATTTACCTTCAAATCGGCCGACGTTACGCCCTATACCGAAGACGGCGATTTCGGCGTTTGCTGATATTCACGGTGGGTAACCCCACCGTGATTAATCTCTCCCGCAGCAAGGCTGCAGCTGCGGGGAGAAATATTAAATCAGGAAACTCTCCAGCGTTTTACCCGCGGAGATCGCGCGGGCGATTGGCTTCGGCATACGGCCCTGGCCCGTCCAGGTTTTTTCCAGGCCGTTAAAATCGATAAAACAATATTTTGCCGGGCGCGGCCGGCGCGCTTTCTTCGTTCCCGGCGACGTCTGCTGGCCGAGCAGCTCATCCGGCGTAATGCCATCGGCCATCATCAGCTCCAGCCAGGCACTCATTTTTTCCTGATATTCAGCTTTCTGCTCGCGAGCAGCCTGCTGCCGGGCGCGCTTTTCTTCAGTGACGGTCCTGAGCTTTTCCAGCATATCGTCAAGAACGTCAATGGAGAATTCACGCGTCATGACACGCAGCGAGCGGATATTATTCAGTTTGCGTAATATTAAAGACATAAATTTCCAAAAGACTCCGGCTAAAAAACGAAACAAAATTACGCCGCCATTTTAATGGCCGAGGTTATTTATTACCACCCTTAACATTCCCGCATAAATATATAAAGATAATTCCAGTGTGAATTATTTTATACACAAGCTGGACGGCAGGCCTGCGCGGATAGGGTCTGTTATAGCGCCGGGCGTTGCGAATTATTCAGATTAGCGCAACGGCAATCTGCTCGCTGAAATTACCCTGAGGGCCGCGTCGCGAAATGGAAAATAACCAGAAGGAGCGCGCGTGCTCCGTCATGCGGATATGGCGAGGATGCGGGGAGCCTTTGCATAATATCGCCAATGGCGAAGCGCGCCGCGCCCGCCAGCTTCTGCATAAGCATTCATTAAAATCGAATGGCAAAAAGGAGTCCGTAACAGCATATTATGCTGGATTAATCGACATAATGTGCAGAATAAATCTAAAAGTGATAAATATCACACCACTGCCAGAAAATTGCGCTGGACAAGGACTTACCCATCGGGATTATCTTTTACGCAACATACTCATAACAACAATAACCTGCTGATAATTAATGATAAAAATAAAAATCAGCATAAAACTAGCGAAACGCTCAGCGAACACTCTTCCGCAGAGTATTTTATAGACAAAAAGCCATTAAATAAAAATTTACAGCTAGTTGCCACCTACAAGCCAGAGATATAACCTACTCACATCAAAACATACAGCCCAAAAACGCTATAACAGCGCGCATTTTTTGGCGTAACAGACTTTATTTTCGAGGAGCATACCGATGTTCTCTGCGCAGTCCCGCTTGCGTCATGCGGTAGCAGACACCTTTGCGATGGTCGTGTACTGCTCCGTCGTGAACATGATGATCGAGATTTTCCTCTCCGGAATGACTTTTGAGCAGTCGTTATCTTCACGTCTGGTCGCTATTCCGGTAAACATTATTATTGCCGTACCCTACGGTTTTTACCGCGACCGCGCGATGCGCCTGGCGCGCCATATCAGTCCGACAGGCTGGATGAAGAACATTGCCGACGTCGTCGCCTATGTAACCTTCCAGTCGCCGGTGTACGTCGCGATTCTGTTTGTGGTGGGTGCCGACTGGCATCAGATTGCCGCCGCGGTGAGTTCGAATATCGTCATTTCGATGATGATGGGCGCGGCGTATGGCTACTTTCTTGATTACTGCCGCCGCCTGTTCCGCGTCAGCGCCTACCGCCAGGCGAAAGCCTGAGCCCATAGCCAACCAGCGACTGGCAAGCGCCAGTCGCTTTCTGCATTCACATCCTTGTTATCATCCCTCAGCTGCGATCGGTTCGCACATCGATGCGGAAATCCGCTAGTTAATTATGGGACATCGTCGGCTGCGCTTCGCCGAATAAGCCACTCAGAAAGCGCTCAAGCGCAATACGTGAACTGAATCCGTGTGGAATACCATAATGCTGCTGCGCATCACCGGCTAAATAGAGCGGGAACTGCTCGTAATGATCGCAGGTCTTGATATCCGAAGCGGGGTCCGCCAGCGTATTGCTGCGCTCTTTGAGCGCCGGATGAATAATTAAAGCGGTACGCCCCATGCGCGCTTCGCGGTTCACATAAACATAATTATCGCCACGGCGATAGCCGTACGCTTTTTGCGTCACAACATCCATGGTGAAGCCGGCTTTTTCAAGAACACGCGCCACCTCATCGGGTCTTAAATACATACTCATTCCTCGTTATCTTTTACCGCACATTTACCTTACCTTATTCATGATTGGCAGGGCTTTCGGAAAATTCCAGAAACCACGGTTTAAAAGCATAATTCAAAATCTTGTCCTACACTTAATCGCTCTACCCTAAATAATGCAGATTGCAAAGCGACAGCAACGTGAGTGCAACCTGAAGTATGGCGGGTATCGATGAAATTAAGGGAGAAATCAATGGCCAACCGTGTGAATCGCAACAATGTAGATGAAAGCGCTGAGGATATTCATAACGATGTCAGCCAATTAGCGGATACGCTGGAAGAAGTGCTGAAATCGTGGGGCAGCGATGCAAAAGACGAAGCGGAGGCTGCGCGGAAAAAGGCGCAGGCATTGCTGAAAGAAACCCGCGCGCGCATCAACGGCAACAACCGCGTGCAGCAGGCCGCGCGTGATGCCGTCGGCTGTGCCGACACCTACGTGCGCGACAAACCCTGGCAAAGCGTCGGCGCCGCCGCCGCAGTTGGGCTATTTATTGGCGTATTGCTGAATTTACGCCGATAATATAAACGTAAGACGAAGATAACAAATACGCGTCAACCCCTGTATGCCGTCGGTATGCAGGGGTTTTTTATTTCTCGCCGATAGCCAGCCTGAGCTGACCCACGAGGTCAGCGGCCATCTCTGGTGACGTCAGGTTGGTAAAACTGACCAGCAGCCCTCCCTCCCCGCGGCTTTGCATCCGCCAGTCGCTCAGCGCCTGAACGTCCAGCCCGGCCTCCCTTGCCCGCCGCGCCAGCAGCCGATCGTCGCCGCGCGTCGCAATAACCAGCTGAATGCCGCCCAGCTGCGGAACCACCGCAAAGCCGGCGGCCGAAAGCGCCGACTCCAGCCACTGACGGCGCAGGGCGTAGCTGGCGCGCATTTTTTTCAGATGGCGCCAGAAATGGCCTTCCTGAATAAAATCAGCCAGCGTCTGCTGCCACAGCGTCGGAACGCTGCAGCTCATCAGCTCCGCCTGGCGCCGGAATGCGGGCACCTGCGGCGGCGGAACCACCAGCCACGCGGTGCGCAGCGCGGGGAATAGTGATTTGCTGAACGTCCCGCAGTAGATCACGCGCTGCGGAGCATCGAGGCTTTTCAACGGCGGCAGCGGCTTGCCCCGATAGCGAAACTCGCTATCGTAATCATCTTCGATAATCCAGCCGTCATTTTGCGCCGCCCATGCCAGCAGCTGCCTGCGTCTCGCAAGCGAGAGCGCAACGCCGGTCGGGCTTTGGTGAGCGGGGGTCAGCAGCGCGAAGTGCGCGTCCGGAAAGTGACGCAGCGCGTGCTCCACATCCATTCCTTCATCATCCACGGGGACCGGATTAATGATGATATTTTGCCCCGCGATCGTCGGGCGGATAAGCGGAAAACCGGGGTCTTCCATCCACATTGCCTGTCCGGGCCGCGCCAGGGTACGCAGGATCAGCGTCATTGATGCGGCATAGCTGCCGGTCACCAGCACCTGCTCCGGCTGGCACTCAATGCTGCGCGAAAGGCGTAGATAATCGACAATCGCCCGACGAAGGATCGGTTCGCCGCAGGGCTCACCCGGCGCCAGATCGAAGCGGGTTTGCGTGCGCAGGCGGCGGCCCATCACCCGCGCCCACAGGCCGCGTGGAAAAAGATCCAGCGCCGGCAGGCCCATTTTAAACGGCCGCGGCGCGGCCGGCTCGCTACCCGTCGCCAAACGCGTCGGCGCCGCCTGCTGCGGGCTGAGACGCTCGCTGACGAAGGTTCCCGCCTGGCCGCGCCGTTCGAGCCATCCCTGGGCCACCAGCTCACCCCAGGCATTTTCCACCGTCGCCCGGGATACGCCAAGCTCCTGAGCATATACCCGGCTGGCGGGCAGGCGGCTGCCCGGCGGCAGCTCGCCGCGCTCAATGGCGGATTTGAGCTGGCGGGCGATACGCTGGTAGTGCGGCGCTTTTTTGGCTTCCATCATGGTCTGCTTTTTTCATCAAAATATGGCTATCTTTTGCAGTCCATTATAGTGCTATTTTGACTGCCGTCTTAGAGACTATCTCATCCGACGTCACCGTTGATGTCCGTTTGGGGCCCGCTGCAGGGCCCTGTAGCCAAAGGGATAGCTCTTAATGTGGAGAGAAAAATGAACACACTGCGTCAGCCCTACAATGAACTCAGTCCGGAAGTCTATAACGCGCTGGTACAGGCGAAAGTTGCACTGGAAAAAAGCGCGCTCGACGGCACGCTGCTGGAACTGGTCTACCTGCGCGTGTCGCAGATTAACGGTTGCGCCTTTTGCCTGGAGATGCACAGTAAAGCGCTGCGCAAATCCGGCGTCGCCCAGGGCCGTCTGGACGCGCTGGCCGGCTGGCGGGTAAGCGCCCACTTTGACGCCGCGGAGCGCGCGGCGCTGGCGTGGACGGAGTCGGTGACCCACATCGCCAGCAGCCATGCGGAAGATGACGTTTATCTGCCTCTGCTGGAGCATTTTAGCCCCCGTCAGATCAGCGATTTAACCTTCGCCATCAGCCTGATGAACGCCTTTAACCGTCTTGCCGTCAGCATGCGTCTGTAGTTTTACGCCCGACCGCCCCCGCCCTCACAGGATCGCTCCTTGGGGGTTTTTCTTATTTTAAAACGCTATATATTGCGTGGTTGAACTTTTCTACAACTACATCTAGTATTTCCTGAACAGTTAATCGATACCAACCGCTGCGCCTTTTTGCGCCGTCCTGTTATCTTAAATGGAAATACGAATCATGCGCATTACTATTTACACTAAAAATGACTGCGTTCAGTGCCATGCTACTAAGCGCGCTATGGAGAGCCGCGGCTTTGCCTTCGAGATGGTCAACGTCGAGCATCATCCCGATGCCGCAGAGATGCTGCGCGAGCAGGGCTTTCGCCAGCTGCCGGTGGTGATTGCCGGCGAGACCCGCTGGTCCGGCTTCCGTCCGGATATGATTAATCGCCTGCATCCCGTCACGGCGGCCAGCGCATGAGCCTCATCGTCTACTTCTCCAGCAGCTCCGAAAATACGCATCGGTTCGTCCTGCGTCTGGGGCTGCCCGCGGTGCGCATTCCGCTTAACGAGCGGGAGCGTATCCAGGTAGACGAACCCTATATTCTCATTGTCCCCAGCTACGGCGGCGGCGGTACCGCGGGCGCGGTGCCGCGCCAGGCGATCCGCTTTTTAAACGATCCCCACAATCGTCAGTTAATTCGTGGCGTCATCGCCGCAGGCAACCGCAACTTTGGCGACGCCTACGGCCGGGCCGGCGACGTTATCGCGCAGAAATGCAGCGTGCCGTACCTCTATCGCTTTGAGCTGATGGGTACCCCACAAGATGTCGCTAACGTACGCAAAGGAGTAAGCGAATTTTGGCAACAACAACCGCAGAACGTCTAACCGCAGAGGCGCCGGATTTCCACGCCCTGAACGCCATGCTGAATTTGTACGACAGCAACGGCCGCATTCCGTTTGAAAAGGACCGCCAGGCGGTGGACGCCTTTATGGCGACGCATGTCGACGCCAACACCGTCCCTTTCGCCAGCCAGAACGATAAGCTGGAGTGGCTGATGGCCGAAGGTTACTACGACGCCGGCGTGCTGGCCCGCTACGACCGCCGTTTCGTCCTCGCGCTGTTTGAGCAGGCCCACGGCTACCGTTTCCGCTTCCAGACCTTTCTCGGCGCCTGGAAGTTCTACACCAGCTATACGCTGAAAACCTTCGACGGCAAACGCTACCTTGAACATTTCGCCGATCGCACCTGCATGGTGGCGCTGAGCCTGGCGCAGGGCGACGAAACCCTGGCCCGCCAGCTGACCGATGAGATCCTGAGCGGGCGCTTCCAGCCGGCGACCCCCACCTTCCTTAACGCCGGCAAGCAGCAGCGCGGGGAGCTGGTTTCCTGCTTCCTGCTGCGCATCGAAGACAATATGGAGTCGATTGGCCGGGCGGTAAACTCGGCGCTGCAGCTCTCAAAACGCGGCGGCGGCGTGGCGTTTTTGCTGTCGAACCTGCGCGAGTCCGGGGCGCCGATTAAGCGTATCGAAAACCAGTCGTCGGGGGTGGTGCCGGTGATGAAAATGCTGGAAGACGCCTTCTCCTACGCCAACCAGCTCGGCGCCCGCCAGGGGGCCGGAGCGGTCTACCTGCACGCCCATCATCCGGATATCCTGCGCTTCCTCGACACCAAGCGCGAAAACGCCGATGAGAAAATCCGCATCAAAACCCTGTCGCTCGGCGTCGTTATCCCGGACGTGACCTTCCAGCTGGCGAAAGACGACGCGCAGATGGCGCTGTTCTCACCCTATGACGTCGAGCGGCTGTACGGTAAACCGTTCGGCGATATCGCCGTCAGCGAGATGTACCCGCAGCTGGTCGCCGACGAGCGGGTCAGCAAGCGCTGGATCCGCGCCCGCGATCTGTTCCAGCGGCTGGCGGAGATTCAGTTTGAGTCCGGCTATCCGTACATCATGTTTGAAGATACCGTGAACCGCGCCAACCCGATTGCCGGACGGGTCAACATGAGCAACCTGTGCTCGGAAATTTTGCAGGTCAACACCCCGTCGACCTTTGACGAAAACCTCGATTACGCCAGCGTCGGCGAGGATATCTCCTGCAATCTCGGCTCGTTGAATATCGCCCATACTATGGATTCGCCCGACTTTGCCCGCACGGTTGAAGTCGCCATTCGCGGCCTGACGGCGGTATCCGATATGAGCGATATTCGCTCGGTGCCTTCGGTGGCGGCGGGTAACGCGGCCTCTCACGCCATCGGGCTGGGGCAGATGAACCTGCACGGCTATCTGGCGCGGGAAGGTATCGCCTACGGCAGCCCGGAGGGGCTGGATTTCACCAACCTCTATTTTTACACCGTGACCTGGCATGCGCTGCATACCTCAATGCTGATGGCGCGCGAGCGCGACCAGCGCTTCGCCGGTTTCGCCCGTTCGCGCTACGCCAGCGGCGAGTATTTCCAGCAGTATCTGCAGGGCGACTGGCAGCCGAAAACGGCGAAGGTGCGCGAGCTGTTCGCCCGCGCCGGTATCGCCCTGCCCGACCGTCAAATGTGGCAGCAGCTGCGCGATGACGTGATGCGTTACGGTATCTATAACCGCAACCTGCAGGCGGTGCCGCCCACCGGTTCTATCTCCTATATCAACCATGCGACGTCGAGCATCCATCCGATCGTCTCGAAGATAGAGATCCGCAAAGAGGGCAAGACCGGGCGGGTTTACTATCCGGCCCCGTTTATGACCAACGACAACCTGGCCCTGTACCAGGACGCGTATGAGATTGGCCCGCAAAAAATTATCGACACCTACGCCGAGGCCACGCGACATGTCGATCAGGGGCTCTCTTTAACGCTCTTTTTCCCCGATACCGCCACCACCCGCGATATCAACCGGGCGCAGATCTACGCGTGGAAAAAAGGCATTAAGACGCTCTACTACATCCGCCTGCGCCAGCTGGCGCTGGAAGGTACTGAAATTGAGGGCTGCGTGTCCTGCGCGCTGTAAGGAGAACCCGATGACCCATCTATCGCGCATTAGCGCCATTAACTGGAACAAGATTCAGGACGACAAGGATCTGGAGGTGTGGAACCGCCTGACCAGCAACTTCTGGCTACCGGAGAAGGTGCCGCTGTCCAACGATATCCCCGCGTGGCAGACCCTCAGCCCGACGGAGCAGCAGCTGACCATCCGCGTTTTCACCGGCCTGACGCTGCTCGATACCATTCAGAACACCGCCGGCGCGCCGGCGCTGATGAACGACGCCCTCACCCCGCATGAGGAGGCGGTGATGTCGAATATCAGCTTTATGGAGGCGGTGCACGCCCGCTCCTACAGCTCGATTTTCTCCACCCTGTGCCAGACCAGGGACGTCGACGCCGCCTACGCCTGGAGTGAAGAGAACGCCCCGCTCCAGCGCAAAGCCGAGCTGATGCTGGAGTATTATCACGCGGATGAGCCGCTGAAGAAGAAAATCGCCAGCGTATTCCTCGAATCCTTCCTCTTCTATTCCGGATTCTGGCTGCCGATGTACTTCTCCAGCCGCGGTAAGCTGACCAATACCGCCGACCTGATTCGCCTGATCATCCGCGACGAGGCGGTGCACGGATATTACATCGGCTACAAATATCAAAAAGGGCTGGAAAAAGTCAGCGCCGAAAAGCGGGAGGAGTTGAAGAATTTCGCCCTCGATCTGCTGATGGATCTCTACGATAACGAGCTGGCCTATACCCATGAACTGTACGCCGACAGCGGCTGGGCTGAGGAGGTCACCGCCTTCCTGTGCTACAACGCCAACAAGGCGCTGATGAACCTGGGCTATGAGGCGCTATTCCCGGCGGAAATGGCCGCGGTCAATCCGGCGATCCTCGCCGCGCTCTCGCCAAACGCCGATGAAAACCACGACTTTTTCTCTGGCTCAGGATCGTCCTACGTGATGGGTAAAACGGAAGAAACCGCCGACGCCGATTGGGACTTTTAACCTTACTTTCACCAGGAATATATTCACTTGATTCCTGGTGATCTATTTCACATTATTTCCATTCATCACACCATTATCTGTTCTGACATTTTCAGGAAATCCTCTCGTAATATTTAGTAGAAATCCCGTGATTTTGACAATAATTCTCCGGTAAGCATTAAAAAATATCACTACGGCGTAATCAACGCTCAGCCCTTATATCACGGGGAATGCGCGGCATTGCTGCCGCGCCATATCCTCCCGCCGCGGACATTGAGGGTTGTCACAGAATCTGAGTATGTTAGGGTGTAAACAGGTAAATATCTCCACCAGGTACTATATCGACATAATACAAATAACGGGAAACTCTCTATTGCATGGCAATTAAATTAGAAATAAAGAATCTCTATAAGATATTTGGCGAGCATCCGCAGCGAGCGTTCAAATATATTGAAAAAGGATTTACTAAAGAACAACTGCTGGAAAAAACGGGGCTTTCACTTGGCGTAAAAGACGCCAGTCTGACCATTGAAGAAGGCGAGATATTCGTCATCATGGGGCTTTCCGGATCGGGAAAATCCACCATGGTTCGCCTTCTCAATCGCCTGATTGAACCCACCCGCGGGCAGGTGCTGATTGATGGCGTCGATATCGCCAAAATTTCAGAATCCGAGCTGCGCGAGGTGCGCAGAAAAAAGATCGCAATGGTTTTTCAATCATTTGCGCTGATGCCGCATATGACCGTGCTGGACAATGCCGCCTTTGGCATGGAGCTGGCGGGCCTCTCCACCCAGCAACGCCAGGAGAAAGCGCTGGAGGCGCTGCGCCAGGTCGGTCTGGAAAACTACGCTCATGCCTGGCCGGATGAACTCTCCGGCGGGATGCGCCAACGCGTCGGGCTCGCCCGCGCGCTGGCGATTAACCCCGATATCTTATTAATGGATGAAGCCTTCTCGGCCCTCGATCCCTTAATTCGTACCGAAATGCAGGATGAGCTGACAAAATTACAGGCCAAACACCAGCGCACCGTGGTCTTTATTTCCCACGATCTTGATGAAGCCATGCGCATCGGTGACCGGATTGCCATCATGCAAAATGGCGAAGTTATTCAGGTCGGTACTCCGGATGAAATCCTGAATAATCCGGCCAATGATTACGTGAAAACCTTCTTCCGCGGCGTCGATATTAGCCAGGTATTCAGCGCCAAGGATATTGCCCGCCGTAGCCCGGTAGGCTTAATTCGTAAAACGCCGGGATTTGGCCCCCGTTCGGCGCTGAAATTGTTGCAGGATGAAGACCGCGAATATGGTTATGTGATTGAACGCGGTAATAAGTTTGTCGGCATTGTCTCCATTGATTCACTGAAATCCGCGCTGAGCGAAGGTCAAGGAATTGATGCGGCGTTACTCGACTCCCCGCAGGCGGTGGATGCGCAAACGTCGCTTAGCGACCTGCTCTCCCACGTAGGCCAGGCACCGTGCGCGGTGCCGGTTGTGGATGAAGGGCATCAGTATATCGGCATCATTTCTAAACGAATGTTGCTGCAGGCTTTAGATCGCGAGGGGACAAACAATGGCTGATCAATCTAACCCGTGGGATACCGCACCGGCGGCGGATAGCGCCGCCCAATCTGCCGATGCCTGGGGCACTCCGGCCGCCGCGCCGACCGACGGCGGCGGTGCCGACTGGCTGACCAGCGCGCCGCAGGCGCAGCCGGAACATTTCAACATCATGGACCCGTTCCATAAGACGCTGATCCCGCTGGATAGCTGGGTGACGCACGGTATCGACTGGATAGTGATCCACTTCCGCCCGCTGTTCCAGGGGATCCGCGTGCCGGTGGACTACATACTCAGCGCCTTCCAGCAGCTGCTGTTAGGGATGCCCGCTCCGGTGGCGATTGTGATATTCGCCCTGATCGCCTGGCAGATCTCCAGCGTCGGAATGGGCGTCGCCACGCTGATCTCGCTGGTGGCTATCGGCGCTATCGGCGCCTGGTCGCAGGCGATGGTCACCCTGGCGCTGGTTCTGACCGCCCTGCTGTTCTGTATGCTGATCGGCCTGCCGCTGGGGATTTGGCTGGCGCGCAGCCCGCGCGCGGCAAAAATTATCCGTCCGCTGCTCGACGCCATGCAGACCACGCCGGCGTTCGTCTACCTGGTGCCAATCGTCATGCTGTTCGGGATCGGTAACGTTCCAGGCGTGGTCGTGACTATTATCTTTGCCCTGCCGCCCATCGTGCGTCTGACCATTCTGGGGATTAACCAGGTGCCGGCCGATCTGATTGAGGCATCGCGCTCCTTCGGCGCCAGCCCGCGCCAGCTGCTGTTTAAAGTTCAGCTGCCGCTGGCGATGCCGACCATTATGGCCGGAGTCAACCAGACGCTGATGCTGGCGCTCTCGATGGTGGTTATCGCCTCGATGATCGCCGTCGGCGGTCTCGGCCAGATGGTACTGCGCGGGATCGGCCGTCTTGATATGGGCCTGGCCAGCGTGGGCGGCGTCGGGATTGTTATCCTCGCCATCATTCTTGACCGCCTGACCCAGGCCGTTGGGCGCGACTCCCGCAGCCGCGGCAGCCGCCGCTGGTACACCACCGGGCCGCTGGGGCTGATCACTCGTCCTTTCAGTAAATAACCTTCTCATTGCCCGGCGGCATTGCGCCTGCCGGGCCAGCAGTCATCCTTTCATATTTATGAGGAACAACGATGCGACATACAGCGATTCTTGCCACAGCGTTCACCGCACTCATTTCCACCGGCGCCTTTGCCGCCGATCTGCCGGGTAAAGGCATCACCGTAAAACCGATTCAGAGCACCATCACCGAAGAGACCTTCCAGACCCTGCTGGTCAGCCGCGCGCTGGAGAAGCTGGGCTACACCGTCGATAAGCCGAGTGAAGTTGACTATAACGTCGGCTACACCTCGCTCGCCTCCGGCGACGCCACCTTTACCGCCGTTAACTGGCAGCCGCTGCATGACGACATGTACGCCGCCGCCGGCGGTGACAAGAGCTTCTACCGCGAAGGCGTTTTTGTTAACGGCGCCGCGCAGGGCTATCTGATTGATAAGAAAACCGCCGAGCAGTATCACATTAAATCTATCGATCAGCTGAAAGACCCGAAAATCGCCAAACTGTTTGATACTAACGGCGATGGTAAGGCCGATCTCACCGGCTGTACGCCGGGCTGGGGCTGTGAAGCGGTGATTAACCACCAGATTGATGCCTATGGCCTGAGCAACACCGTGGTGCACAACCAGGGCAACTATGCCGCGATGATGGCCGATACCATCGCTCGCTATAAAGAAGGCAAGCCGGTGATTTACTACACCTGGACGCCGTACTGGGTCAGCGACGTGCTGAAGCCGGGTAAAGATGTGGTCTGGCTGCAGGTGCCGTTCTCCTCCCTGCCAGGCGTACAGAAGAACATCGACACCAAACTGGCTAACGGCGCGAACTACGGCTTCCCGGTCAGCACCATGCATATTGTGGCCAACAAAGCCTGGGCCGAGAAAAACCCGGCGGCGGCGAAGCTGTTCAGTATCATGAAGCTGCCGATTGCCGACATTAACGCCGAAAACGCCATGATGCATGCAGGCCACGCTTCGGAAGCGGATATCCAGGGCCACGTTGACGGCTGGATCAAAGCCCACCAGCAGCAGTTTGACGGCTGGCTGAAAGAGGCGCTGGCGGCGCAGAAATAATCCGCCCTCGTCAGAATGCCATGTCGCTCCGGCGTGCGTTATGCCGCCGGAGGTTCCCGGGTGTCGTCTTCTGCGCCCTGCCCGGGCACCGCTTCTCTTTCGCTATTCCACAAAACCACCTCCGCTCCTGCCGCCTCAGTATCTCCCGTCGCTAATGTGCGCTAACCTACGAACCGGCAAAGAGATTTTATTCCTGGCTATAGGTTTAACGTATCAATTGTAGTCAATAATTCATTTGATTTATTTGTCACAATAGTTATTATATCGGCTGTAATTAATGAGGTCATACCCAAATGGATAGTTCGTTTACTCCCATTGAGCAAATGCTCAAATTCCGCGCCAGCCGTCACGAAGATTTCCCTTTCCAGGAGATTCTGTTAACTCGCCTCTGCATGCACATGCAAGGTAAGCTACTGGAAAATCGCAATAAAATGCTGAAAGCGCAGGGAATTAACGAGACATTATTTATGGCGCTGATCACCCTGGAATCTCAGGAAAACCACAGCATTCAGCCCTCCGAGCTGAGCTGCGCCCTAGGGTCGTCACGCACCAACGCCACGCGCATTGCCGACGAGCTGGAAAAACGCGGCTGGATTGAACGCCGTGAAAGCGATAACGATCGCCGCTGTCTGCATCTGCAGCTTACCGACAAAGGTCATCAGTTTTTGCGTGAGGTTCTGCCTCCGCAGCACAACTGCCTGCATCAGCTCTGGTCTTCTTTAAGCACCAGCGAAAAAGATCAGCTCGAGCACATCACCCGTAAACTGCTTGGTCGTCTTGACCAGATGGAAGAGGACGGTGTGCTTGCGGAGTCTCTGCGCTAAGCACGGAACCGCTAGAAATCTTTCTGAATTGACAAGGAAAAACAGACCAGGCCAGCAGATCTTCTGCTGGCCTTTCTGATAAACAGGTCGGCCCAGCCGATGTGAAATAATAAGATCGTGGAGAATAACATGAGCGCAAATGCGGAGAGCCAAACCCCGCAGCAACCGGGCAGCAAGAAAGGGAAGCGCAAAGGTGCCCTTCTGTTGCTGACATTGCTCTTTATTATTGTTGCCGTGGCATATGGGATTTATTGGTTTTTGGTACTGCGTCATTATGAAGAGACCGATGACGCATATGTGGCAGGGAATCAGGTACAGATTATGGCGCAGGTGTCCGGCAGCGTGACGAAAGTCTGGGCCGACAACACCGATTTTGTGCAGAAAGGCGATCCTTTGGTCACCCTCGACCAGACCGATGCCCAGCAGGCGTTTGAGAAAGCGCAAACCCAGCTGGCCGCCAGCGTGCGTCAAACCCGTCAGTCGATGATCAACAGCAAGCAGCTGCAGGCCAATATCGACGTCAAAAAAACCGCGCTCTCGCAGGCGCAAACCGACCTCAACCGCCGTATCCCCCTGGGAGCCGCTAACCTGATCGGCCGCGAGGAGCTGCAGCACGCTCGCGATACCGTCGCCAGCGCCCAGGCCGAGCTCGACGTGGCGGTGCAGCAGTTTAACGCCAACCAGGCCATCGTTCTGGGGACCCGCCTCGAGCAGCAGCCTGCCGTCCTGCAGGCGGCCACCGACGTCCGTAACGCCTGGCTGGCCCTGCAGCGTACGCAGATCGTCAGCCCGATTAGCGGCTACGTTTCCCGTCGTTCGGTACAGCCCGGCGCGCAGATAAGCCCGACCACCCCGCTAATGGCGGTCGTTCCGGCGACGAATCTGTGGGTCGACGCCAACTTTAAAGAGACCCAGCTGGCGCATATGCGCATCGGCCAACCGGCCACCGTAATCAGCGATATCTACGGCGACGATGTGAAATACACCGGTAAGGTCGTAGGGCTGGATATGGGGACCGGTAGCGCCTTCTCCCTGCTGCCGGCGCAGAACGCCACCGGGAACTGGATTAAAGTCGTCCAGCGTCTGCCGGTGCGTATTGAGCTCGATGAGAAGCAGCTGGCGGCGCACCCGCTACGTATTGGCCTCTCTACGCTGGTTGAAGTGGATACCTCCAACCGCGACGGCGAGATACTGGCGAACGAGACGCGTAAGTCTCCGGCGTATGAAAGTAATGCCCGTGAAATCGCTCTCGACCCGGTAGACAAACTGATCAACGGCATCATCCAGGCTAACGCCGGATAATTCGGGGTGAGCGTAATGCAACAGCAAAAACCGCTGGAGGGCGCGCAGCTGGTCATCATGACCATTGCGCTGTCGCTTGCGACCTTCATGCAGGTGCTGGACTCCACTATCGCCAACGTGGCTATCCCAACCATCGCCGGTAACCTTGGCTCGTCCCTGAGCCAGGGTACCTGGGTGATTACCTCGTTTGGGGTGGCAAACGCCATCTCCATTCCGATAACCGGTTGGCTGGCAAAACGCGTGGGGGAAGTGAAGCTGTTCCTGTGGTCAACGGTGGCGTTTGCCATCGCCTCCTGGGCCTGCGGCATGTCCAACAGCCTGACGATGCTGATTTTCTTCCGCGTGATTCAGGGGATCGTCGCCGGTCCGCTGATCCCGCTGTCGCAAAGTCTGCTGCTCAACAACTACCCGCCGGCAAAACGCTCCATCGCCCTGGCGCTGTGGTCGATGACGGTTATCGTGGCGCCAATCTGCGGGCCGATCCTCGGCGGCTATATCAGCGACAACTACCACTGGGGCTGGATATTCTTTATCAACGTCCCGATCGGCGTTGCGGTGGTGATAATGACGCTGCAAACCCTGCGCAGCCGGGAAACCCGTACCGAGCAGCGGCGCATCGACGGCGTCGGGCTGGCGCTGCTGGTGGTTGGCATCGGCAGCCTGCAGGTGATGCTCGATCGCGGTAAGGAGCTGGACTGGTTCGCCTCCACGGAGATTATCGTCCTGACGGTGGTGGCCGTGGTGGCCATCAGCTTCCTTATCGTCTGGGAGCTTACCGACGACAACCCGATAGTCGACCTTTCGCTATTTAAGTCGCGAAACTTCACCATCGGCTGCCTGTGCATCAGCCTCGCCTATATGCTCTACTTCGGCGCTATCGTTCTGCTGCCGCAGCTGCTGCAGGAGGTCTATGGCTACACCGCGACCTGGGCGGGTCTGGCGTCGGCGCCGGTGGGGGTGATCCCTGTCATTCTCTCGCCGATCATCGGCCGCTTTGCCCATAAGCTCGATATGCGTCGGCTGGTGACCTTCAGCTTTATCATGTATGCGGTGTGCTTCTACTGGCGCGCATGGACCTTCGAACCGGGGATGGACTTCGGCGCATCGGCCTGGCCGCAGTTTATCCAGGGCTTCGCGGTGGCCTGCTTCTTTATGCCGCTGACCACCATCACCCTGTCCGGCCTGCCGGCGGAGCGACTGGCGGCGGCCTCAAGCCTGTCGAACTTCACCCGTACGCTGGCGGGCTCTATCGGAACCTCGATAACCACCACCATGTGGACCAACCGCGAGGCGCTGCACCATGCGCAGCTCACCGAGTCGGTCACGCCGTATAACCCTAACGCCCAGCAAATATACGACCAGCTGGAGGGACTGGGGATGACCCAGCAGCAGGCATCCGGCTGGATAGCCCAGCAGATAACCAACCAGGGGCTGATTATTTCCGCTAACGAAATATTCTGGGTCTCGGCGGGGATCTTTATCCTGCTGTTAGGCCTGGTGTGGTTTGCCCGGCCGCCGTTCAGCGCGGGCGGCGGCGGAGGCGGAGCTCACTAGCGTTAACACCAAGGGATCTGCGGATCCCTTTTTTATTGGCGGATAAAAACGCCCGCCTGTCCAGTTCGCGCTAGCTTCTGTCCACTTCGCTAAAGCGCCCCGTTCTTCTTATCGTGCAGGATAAAGATCCGACATAAGGAGATAATCATGCTGAAAAATCCTCACGAAAAATATCGCCCCTCGCCGATCGTATCCCTGCCCGACCGCCGCTGGCCGGACCGGCAGATCGCCCACGCGCCGCGCTGGCTCTCTACCGACCTGCGCGACGGCAACCAGGCGCTGGCGGAACCGATGGACGGCGCGCGCAAGCTGCAGTTCTGGAACCTGCTGCTGGAGTGTGGATTCAAAGAGATTGAAGTCGCTTTCCCGTCCGCATCGCAGACTGATTTCAACTTCGTTCGCCAGCTGATTGAGGAGCAGCGTATCCCCCAGGACGTCACCATTCAGGTGCTGACCCAGGCGCGGGAAGATTTAATCCTGCGCACCTTCGAATCGCTGCGCGACGCCCACAGCGCCACCGTGCATCTGTATAACGCCACCGCGCCTCTGTTTCGCCGGCTGGTCTTCGGTATGGAAAAAGCGCAGGTGGTTGAGCTGGCGACCCGCGCCACCCGACTGATCCGCCAGCAGTGCGAACAGCAGCCGCAAACGCGCTGGCAGTATGAGTATTCGCCGGAAACCTTCTGCTTTACCGAACCTGAGTTTGCGCTGGAGATCTGCGAAGCGGTGGCGGACATCTGGCAGCCCTGCGCCGAACGCCCGATGATCATCAACCTGCCCGCCACCGTGGAGGTCAACACCCCCAACGTCTATGCCGATCAAATCGAGTATTTTTGCCGTCACTTCTCGCGACGCGCCGACGTCTGCATCAGCGTCCACCCGCATAACGACCGCGGAACCGGCGTTGCCAGCGCCGAGCTGGCGGTGATGGCCGGCGCCGATCGCGTTGAAGGCTGCCTGTTTGGCAACGGCGAACGCACCGGCAACGTCTGTCTGGTCACCCTCGCCATGAACCTCTACAGCCAGGGCGTCGATCCTCAGCTCACCTTCCCGGAGATGAAGCGGGTCGTGGAGATCGTGGAGAGCTGTAACCAGCTGCCGGTTCACCCGCGCCATCCGTGGGCGGGAAGCCTCGCCTATACCGCCTTTTCCGGCTCGCATCAGGATGCGATTAAGAAAGGTTTCGACGCCCGTCGGCCCGGCGAAATTTGGCAGATGCCCTACCTGCCCGTCGACCCGCAGGATATTGGCTGCAGCTATGAGGCGGTTATCCGCGTCAACAGCCAGTCGGGTAAGAGCGGCAGCGCATGGCTGATTGAGCAGAATCACGGCTTAAAGCTGCCCCGCATGCTGCAGCAGGATTTCAGCCTGCACGTGCAGCGCGCAACCGATAGCCACGGCAAGGAGATGACGCAAAACGCCCTGTGGCAGCTGTTTCGCGAGCGCTACGGCCTGGTGGCGCAGCCGCCGCTGGCGCTGCTGGATTACCAAAGCGACGGTCAGCAGGACGGCCAGCTCTCGCTGCAGGCGACGCTCAGGGTCTACGGCGAGACCCGCAGGCTGCAGGGGAACGGCAACGGGCTGCTTTCCGCCGCGGCGAGCGGGCTTAGCGCGCTGCTTAAGCAACACTTTGTGATTAAGGATTATCACGAGCATACCCTCGGCGAGCGCAGCGACAGCCGTTCGGTGGCCTATATCCGCTGCGTCTTGCCGAATGGCGACAGCCGCTGGGGGGTCGGGATCGATAACGATGTCGCCCGCGCCTCGCTCCAGGCGCTATGCAATGCGCTCAGCGGCGGCGATCACTCCTCCGGCGAGCGGAAGTAATCGCTGGGAGCCATCCCCATCACCCGGCGGAACATGGCGCTGAAGGCGCTGTGGCTGCCGTAGCCAAGGTCCAGCGCCACCCGCAGGACCGACTGCCCCTGCGCCAGGCGCACCAGCGCTTCCATTAGTTTCGCCCGGCGCACCCATTCGCTCCAGGTCAGCGTTGTCTGCTGCTGGAAGTGGCGGTTGAGCGTCCGCTCGCTCATATTGCTCTCTTTTGCCGCCTGGACGCAGCTCCAGGCGTCGCCCGGCGTTTCGCGAACCTTTTGACATAGCCGGCGCAGCGCCTCGCTTTGCGGTTCGATCAGGCCAAAGGGCAGCACGGCCATGCCGCGGATCTCATCAAGAATTAATTCATAGACGCGCTCGTCGCGGCTGCCGGGATCGTAGCGTTCGGCCAGCGTCAGCGAGGTGACGATCAGCTCGCGCAGCAGCGGCGAGATCTGCACGATCTGGCACGATGACGGCAGATCGGCGCGGGCAAGGGGATCGATAAACAGCGTGCGCGCCGCGACTGCGCCGGTGATCCGCAGCGCGTGGGGCGTACCCGCCGGCAGCCAAACGCCGCGCCCCGGTGGGACAACCCAGTAGCCAGCCGGCGTCTCCACCCGCACCACGCCGCTCAGGATATGCAGCAGCTGGACGCAGTCATGCTGATGCCACGGCTCGCTATCGCCATGGGCGTAATCATGGGCAAAGGGCACCAGGGAGCGATGCTGAAAGGAGAAGCGGGAAGTCGTCGACATCGCGGCGTGAGGATATCGGCCCGACGCTATCGCCGGGCCGTGGCAGAAGAACTAGATATGCAGTTCTTGCAGCGTTTCTTTCGGCAGCGCCAGCTCGTCATTGCTGTTGATGCGTACGTCGCGCTCAAGAATATGACGCGCGATGTCCTGAGCTTCTTCCAGCGAGTGCATGGTATAGGTACCGCACTGGTAAACGTTGAGCTCAGGGATCTGGCTCTGCTCTTTTACCTTCAGCACGTCGGCCATTGCCGCTTTCCAGGCATCCGCTACGCGCTGCTCGTCCGGCGTACCGATCAGGCTCATATAGAAGCCCGTGCGGCAACCCATCGGAGAGATATCGATAATTTCCACACCCTTACCGTTGAGATGGTCGCGCATAAAGCCCGCGAACAGGTGCTCAAGCGTGTGAATGCCTCTTTCCGGCATCACTTCCTGATTCGGTATGCAAAAACGCAGATCGAAAACGGTAATTTCATCGCCGTGCGGCGTGTTCATTTTCTTCGCGACGCGCACCGCAGGGGCTTCCATTCGGGTATGGTCGACTGTGAAACTATCTAACAACGGCATTCTTCACCTCCGATAGTGATTTTTTTTAAAATAAAATGAACTCTTTTTACACCCGCTAGTCTGAGTATGTGAAAGACGCGCATTTATTATCATCATCATCCCTGAATCAGAGATGAAAGTTTGGCCACATTGATGTGGCCTTTTTCTTTTGTACCGCTTTTTGCTACGCGTGTCTCGCTAACAGAGCGCTAAACGGTTCGCTATCTTCCGCTTCTACCTTCTGCTGACGCACGGCTGACGCTTCACGCTCGGTAATGAAATCCTCTTCGCGTAAAATCTCCAGCGGCTCTTCCCGCAGCATCGTACGATACCGATCGGCCAGCTCCTTACCGGTGCCGCCAATCCCTTCTTCAAGCATAGAACGCAGAATGCGCGCCGAGAAAGTTAATTCCGGATCGTCGAAGCTGGCAACCAGCTCATCGCACACCTGCTGATAGGCGTCGCCGCCGTGAATGCCGTCCAGAATCTGCGCAACGCGGCGCAAATCGCGGAACAGATCTTTACCTACCTCAGCCAGCGGGAACTGCGCGCTTTCGCAGCCGATCCCCAACGTCAGGCCAGGCTTACGCCCTTCAAGAATCACCCGATTCCAGTTAGTGCGCGTACACAGCAGCTCGTCGCTGCTCATTTCCGGCGCATCGGCCAGCACGCACCAGACCATAAACAGATCGAGGAAGCGCACCTGCTGCTCGTCAACGCCAATCGGCGAGAACGGGTTGATATCCAGTGAACGAACTTCGATATATTCGATTCCGCCGCGCAGCAGCGCGTCAGACGGCGTCTCACCGCTGCGGGTCACGCGTTTCGGGCGGATTGGCGCATAGAGCTCGTTTTCAATCTGCAGAATATTACTGTTAATTTGCAGGTACTTGCCGTCTTTCTCGAGGCCAATTTCCGCATACTCCTGCGACGGGGTTTTAATCGCCCGCTTCAATCCTGCCACATACTCCTGCAGATCGTTAAACGTAATTCCGAGATTGCTTTGCGACTTATTGGTATAGCCGAGGTCGCTCAGGCGCAGGGAGGTCGCGTACGGCAGGTAATACATGCCGTTTTCCGCTTTCTCAAACGGCAGCGTGGTCGGTTTCCCCTGCAGGAAAGAGGAGCAAATCGCCGGGGAAGCGCCGAACAGATACGGGATCACCCAGCCAAAGCGGTAGTAGTTGCGGATTGAGCGGAAATAGCCCGCCGAAATGGCCTCTTTCCCGCTTTCCTCGTCCTCAACGCCGCACTTCGCCTGCCAGAACGCCATCGGCAGAGAGAAGTTATAGTGCACGCCGGAGATGGTTTGCATCAGCGCGCCGTAGCGGTTTTTCAGCCCTTCACGATACAGCGTTTTCAGACGGCCGATATTCGATGTGCCGTACTGCGCCAGCTCGATGTCCTGGCCCGGAGCAATATAGCAGGGCATGCTCAGCGGCCACATCCGCTCATCGCCGATATGGCGGGCGGTATAGCGATGAACATCGCGCATAAAAGTCAGCATGTGCTGAATATCGCCATCAACCGGCGTAATAAACTCCAGCAAAGCTTCAGCGAAATCGGTGGTAATCCATTTATGGGTCAGCGCCGAACCCAATGCCTGAGGATGGCCGGTAGTGGCCAGCGAGCCATCGGCGTTAACGCGCAGCGTTTCGCGCTCAAGGCCGCGATGAATGCCCTTTAGCGCCTTCGGATTTTTTTCCAGCCAGGCCAGCGCCTGTGATACGTCCGGGATCAATTTGACCTCCCGCCTGTCGAAATCATTTGAATAAGCATAATTGTAATGGTGACCATACAGGTTATTCCAGCAGACGTTATTGTTACAGCCTGTCCGGAGAGCCTCAGTTCCACAATTAGTGCCACCACATCATGCCCTGAAGCGTAACCAGCACAATGACGATATAGCGCAGCGCTTTACCAAGGCATAAAAAAAAGAGCACTGGTCCCCAGGAAATGCGCATCCATCCCGCCAGTAAACACAGCAAATCGCCTATCACCGGCGTCCAGCTTAATAATAATGTGACCGCACCGTAGCGCTTTAACCAGCCGGAAGCCTTCTCCTGCCAGCGCGACGTTTTGCGCAGCGGAAACAGGCGCCCCAGAATAACGTTAGTTACCCCTCCAAGGCTATTGCCGATTGTTGCTATTAATACCAGCATCCACGGTTGGCTCGCTCCCGTAAGCAGCATAGCAACCAGCACAACTTCCGAGTTACCGGGAAGCAGCGTGGCGCTGAGAAAGCTACTGGCAAACAGCGATATCAGCGATAGCGCGTCGCTCACAGCAGCCGAACGTCGACAGCATCCATCCCCGCGCGCTGTGCGGCCTGCAGACCAAAGTCAGCGTCTTCAAACACCACGCATTTTTCCGGCGCAACGCCCATGCGCTCGGCGCACAGCAGGAAGGTATCAGGAGCAGGCTTGTGGTTTGTTACGTGATCGGCGCCAATGACCGCGGAGAAATAGTGACGTAGGCCGAGATGGGCCAGCAGAGCTTCCGCAACGGCGCTTTCGCTGCCGGTGCCAACCGACATCGGGCGACGGCCGTGCCACTCTTTTACCACCTCAATCAGCGGTAAGGGGCGCACGCTATCCAGCAGCATCGCTTTGACGGCGTTGGTTTTTTCCAAAGCCAGGCGATGGGGGTCTAAATCCGCCTGGTTCATTTCGATAATCACCTGGGCAATACGCCAGGTCGGAGAACCATTGAGCGCGACCATCGCCTGTTCGTCGAAACGCATTCCGTAACGGCCCAGAACCTCGCGCCAGGCCTTACGATGCGTCGGCTCGGTATCAAGAATAGTGCCATCCATATCAAAGATAAGTCCTGCGTAACGTTCGTACATCGTGTTCTCACAAACCGGATAAGGAAAGGTTACTTTATCGCAAAAGGCGCATATTGTCGCGGGTGGAGGCAGAAGCAGCAAAGGCGCCACGGGGCGCCTTTATTATATCGATGCATCGGCTTATTTGATTTTCAAATCATTCTCAACCAAACGAACGCCCTGCACTCTGCGGGTCACCTCTACGGCGCGATTAGCATCCTTCTGCGACGAAACAAAACCGCTCAGCTGAACGCGGCCTTTGAAGGTCTGCACGCTAATTTCAGTGGATTTAATCTCTTTTTCGTTAAACAGCGCGGTTTTGACTTTGGTGGTCACGACGGTGTCGTCGATATAGCCGCCGGTACTTTCCTTCGTGGCCGATCCGGCACAGCCAGCCAGAGATACGGCAACCAGAAGCGTCGCGCAAAAGGCAGGTATTGCTTTGAACCATTTCATGGATTTCTCTCCTTGCACTCATCTCACCCGAATCAGGTCGATATACAGGGGTAAATTATAGTGGAAAGAGCAACTTGCCAATATTAAAAAGTGCGCAAGAGCGTGCAGAAACGGCTAAAAGACAGTGGCTAAGAGGTTTTTTGGGTAAGAAAATTGGCTAACCGGGAGGAGATGATGCTGCCGATTGTCTCGCAGACCATGAGCAGCAGGATTGCTGTTATTTGGGGAGAAGATGGTGCATCCGGGAGGATGACTCACTGGGTTCGCCCTGCGGGCCGTCGCTTATGCGACGTTATCTTCCCTGGCGCTGGCGGTTTTTTCGCAGACCATGAGGCAATAATGTTGGGGTTATTTCAGGAGAAGATGGTGCATCCGGGAGGATTCGAACCTCCGACCGCTCGGTTCGTAGCCGAGTACTCTATCCAGCTGAGCTACGGATGCATCAGGGGGAACTTCTTTACTACGCTATCTTCCCTGGTGCTGGCGATTATCTCACAGACCATGAAACAACAGTATTGCTGTTATCTCGAAGAAGATGGTGCATCCGGGAGGATGACTCACTGGGTTCGCCCTACGGGCCGTCGCTTATGCGACGTTATCCTCCCTGGTACTGGCGATTATCTCGCAGACCTTGAAACAACAGAATAGCTGTTATCTCGAAGAAGATGGTGCATCCGGGAGGATTCGAACCTCCGACCGCTCGGTTCGTAGCCGAGTACTCTATCCAGCTGAGCTACGGATGCATCAGGGAGAACTTCTTTACTACGTTAACTTCTCTGGCGCTGGAGATTATCTCGCAGACCATGAAACAACAAGAGTGCTGTTATCTCGAAGAAGATGGTGCATCCGGGAGGATTCGAACCTCCGACCGCTCGGTTCGTAGCCGAGTACTCTATCCAGCTGAGCTACGGATGCATCAGGGAGAACTTCTTTACTACCAGCAAGCGCCGCAAATTAACCATTGCCACGCTTCACAAGATGGTGCATCCGGGAGGATGACTCACTGTGCTCGCCCTACGGGCCGCTGCTTACGCAGCGTTATCTTCCCTGGTACTTGCGGCTATCTCGCAGACCATGAAACAACAGAATGGCTGTTATCTCAGAGAAGATGGTGCATCCGGGAGGATTCGAACCTCCGACCGCTCGGTTCGTAGCCGAGTACTCTATCCAGCTGAGCTACGGATGCAAAATGGCGGTGAGGCGGGGATTCGAACCCCGGATGCAGCTTTTGACCGCATACTCCCTTAGCAGGGGAGCGCCTTCAGCCTCTCGGCCACCTCACCACACGCCTCTTTCGAGTGCTTCGAAGAACTTGTTTCTGCTCTTCGTCGCTGCGATGGCGCACATATTACTTTCTGGTACTTATAAGTCAAACAATTTTTCGAGACCTTTTTTCCGTTTGCACACTTACCGCGCAATCAGCCTGCAAAAACGGCAAAAAGAGCGTTTAATCAACAGAAATTCAGGGTTTACGGCCTGCTACGGGCAAAAAATAAAGATAGCCGACGATGGGCAAGTAACGGAAAAGAGAGGCGTCTGAAGTAGAAAATAGAGAGAAATCGACTGGCTGTGGGATGCGCCTCACGAAATCGCGAGGCGCGAAAGCCTTAGTAACTGGACTGCTGGGATTTTTCAGCCTGGATACGCTGGTAGATCTCTTCACGATGCACGGAGACTTCTTTAGGGGCATTAACGCCAATACGTACCTGGTTACCCTTAACCCCTAAAACTGTCACAGTGACCTCATCTCCAATCATGAGGGTCTCACCAACTCGACGAGTCAGAATCAGCATTCTTTGCTCCTTGAAAGATTAAAAGAGTCGGGTCTCTCGTATCCCGGCATTATCCATCATATAACGCCAAAAAGTAAGCGATGACAAACGCCTCACGGCGTAACGCAGTCATGGCATCACATTCTGTTAAACCTAAGTTTAGCCGATATACACAACTTCAACCCGACTTTATCGTTATCAGTGCTTCTCTTGCAAGATACCGTAATCCGAAGATCACGGCACCTATGCGTTTATAGTTATTACAGTTTTGCGCTTACCCAGCCTTTCACACTGGCTAACGCAGCAGGGAGAGCAGACGCATCGGTACCACCGGCCTGAGCCATATCCGGACGACCGCCCCCTTTACCGCCCACCTGCTGAGCGACCATACCAACCAGCTCCCCTGCCTTCACGCGATCTGTCACATCCTTAGACACACCGGCAATCAGAGAAACCTTACCATCCGCAACCGTGGCTAACACTACAACCGTTGAACCCAGCTGGTTCTTCAGATCGTCAACCATAGTACGCAGCATTTTTGGCTCAACGCCGACCAGCTCGCTGACCAGCAGCTTAACGCCGTTAATCTCTTCCGCTTTGCTGGAGAGGTTTGCGCTCTCCTGCGCTGCCGCCTGCTCTTTCAGCTGCTGCAGCTCTTTTTCCAGCTGGCGGGTACGTTCCAGCGCGGAGCGTACCTTGTCACCGAGGTTATGGCTATCGCCCTTCAGCAGCTGTGCGATGTCGCCCAGCAGATCGCTTTGGGAATGCAGGCTCGCAATCGCGCCCTCACCGGTCACCGCCTCAATACGGCGCACGCCCGCGGCGGTCCCGGATTCGGAGGTGATGCGGAACAGGCCGATATCGCCGGTACGTGAAGCGTGAGTACCGCCGCACAGCTCGGTGGAGAAATCACCCATTTTCAGGACGCGAACGCGGTCATCATACTTCTCGCCGAACAGCGCCATTGCGCCAGATTCGCGAGCCGCATCGATATCCATAATGTTGGTTTCGATAGCCAGGTTGCGGCGAATTTGCGCATTGACTAAATCTTCAACCGCGCGGATCTCTTCCGGCTTCATCGCTTCAAAATGCGAGAAGTCAAAGCGCAGCGCCTTGTCATTTACCAGAGAGCCCTTCTGAGCCACGTGCGTACCGAGAACCTGGCGCAGCGCGGCATGCATCAGGTGGGTCGCGGAGTGGTTCAGACGGATACGCTGGCGGCGAGCGCGATCGACATCGGCCTGCACCGCGTCACCCACTTTCAGGGTACCACCAGCCACTTTGCCGATATGACCAATAGCCTGGCCGTACTTCTGCGCATCGCTGACGGTGAACGAGAAGCCCGCGCCTTTCAGCTCGCCCTTATCGCCGACCTGGCCGCCGGACTCGGCATAGAACGGCGTCTGATCCAGAATAACAACCGCTTCCTGACCGGCGCTGACGGTATCAACCGCTTTGCCGTCGATGAACAGCGCGGTGACCTTGCCGTTCAGCTCCAGGCTATCGTAGCCTTTAAACTCAGAAGCGCCCTCAACGCGAATCATCGCGTTGTAGTCGGCGCCGAAACCGCTGGACTCACGCGCGCGACGGCGCTGCTCTTCCATTGCTGCTTCGAAGCCTGCTTCGTCAACTTTGATATTGCGCTCGCGGCACACGTCCGCGGTCAGGTCAACCGGGAAGCCGTAGGTATCGTACAGGCGGAAGGCCGTTTCGCCGTCCAGGGTGTCGCCTTTCAGCTTAGCCAGCTCTTCGTCCAGCAGCGCCAGGCCGCGTTCCAGAGTGCGGGCAAACTGCTCTTCTTCCGTTTTCAGAACATGCTCAACCTGAGCCTGCTGCTGCTTCAGCTCTTCGCCAGCGGAGCCCATGACCTCAATCAGCGGCGCAACCAGCTTCCAGAAGAAGGTATCCTTTGCACCGACCATATTGCCGTGGCGGACGGCACGACGAATGATACGACGCAGCACGTAGCCGCGGTTCTCATTCGACGGGATCACGCCATCAGCGATCAGGAACGCACAGGAGCGAATATGATCGGCAATCACGCGCAGCGACTTGTTGGTCAGATCGGTGGCGCCAGTCACTTTGGCGACGTTCTCGATCAGCTGACGGAACAGGTCGATATCATAGTTGGAGTTCACGTGCTGCAGAACGGCGGCGATACGCTCAAGGCCCATACCGGTATCAACGGACGGCTTCGGCAGCGGCTCCATGGTACCGTCGGCCTGGCGGTTAAACTGCATGAAGACGATGTTCCAGATCTCAATGTAGCGATCGCCGTCCTCTTCCGCGCTTCCCGGAGGGCCGCCCCAGATGTGGTCGCCGTGGTCAAAGAAGATTTCGGTGCACGGGCCGCAAGGACCGGTATCGCCCATTTGCCAGAAGTTATCGGAGGCAAACGCGCCGCCTTTATTGTCGCCAATGCGAATAATGCGCTCACGCGGAACGCCAACCTCGTTGGCCCAGATGTCGAAAGCTTCGTCATCGGTTTCGTAAACGGTTACCCACAGCTTTTCTTTCGGCAGAGCGAACCAGCTTTCGCCGGTTAACAGCTCCCATGCGTACTTGATGGCATCCTGCTTGAAGTAGTCGCCGAAGCTGAAGTTGCCCAGCATTTCAAAGAAGGTGTGGTGGCGCGCGGTATAGCCGACGTTTTCCAGATCGTTGTGTTTGCCACCCGCACGAACGCAGCGCTGCGAGGTGGTCGCACGGGAATAATTACGCTTGTCGAGGCCAAGGAACACATCCTTGAACTGGTTCATCCCGGCGTTGGTAAACAGCAGGGTCGGGTCGTTGTGCGGCACCAGGGAGCTGCTGGCAACTACCTGATGTCCCTTACTATGGAAAAAATCGAGAAACGCCTGACGGATCTCAGCAGTGCTCTTGCTCATAATTATCCTGAAATCAAGCTATACACTTCATCCTTCACGCCGCCTCGACGCTGGCTGCGCGCGTTCACCTCAGCTACGTACCTTTGTACGCCTCAGGGACTCACTCCGTTGCCGCCGTGATGCGGCGTGAATGATTTTGTGTATAAGGAATAATCGCCCTGGGCGCTGATTGCCTTTTAAACAGCCAGCGGCCGGACGGAATAAAGTGGGAATAAGATAAGTTTTCTTTACGGGGAAGTAAAATCCCCGATGGGTCAATCTGCAAAATTTCGCCAGATTTCCTGGATATCTTCCATTAAGTAGCCGCGGTACAGCAAAAAGCGCTGTATTTTAACTTTTTCTGCAAATACGGTGGGGAGCGGATCGCCATACTTTCTCTGCGCGTGCTCTTTCGCCAGCAGCGCCCAGTCGATTTCACACTCGCGCATTGCGCGCTCGCTCTCTTCGCGGGCGATACCTTTCTGATTCAGCTCCTGGCGGATGCGCGCCGGACCGTAGCCTTTGCGGCTGCGGCTGGCAATAAACTGGCGGACAAAGCGCTGGTCATCGAGGTAGCGGTTTTCGATGCACCAGCCCACAACGCGATCGACCTCTTCCGGCGTAACGTCCAGCGCCTCGGGGCCATTTTTCCCCATGACCGGCGCGGCCATCTTGCGCCGCAGCTCCTGTTCGCTATGGTCGCGCATTGCCAGAATACGAATCGCGCGATCCAGCAGGCGGGCGTAGCCGGAACGGCGGGATGAAGATTCAGTCACGAGCACCTCGATAATCAAAAAGCAAAAGGGCCGCATAAGCAGCCCCTTGTTTTCCCGTCTTATTTCAAATCGCATGCACGCTGGCCCTGCCAGCCCTGCAACCTGAACTATTCAGGAGACCATTACCTGAAGGTATCAGAAATCCTGTTCGCTTGCTTCTTCGCTTTTACCGTCAACCGCGAAGTCCGGCGTGGAGTCCTGGTTGTTCAGCAGCAGCTCACGAACTTTCTTCTCGATCTCTTTCGCCGCAGCCGGGTTCTCTTTCAGCCAGGAGATAGCGTTCGCTTTACCCTGACCAATTTTGTCGCCGTTATAGCTGTACCAGGCGCCCGCTTTTTCAATCAGCTTCTCTTTCACGCCCAGATCGACCAGCTCGCCGAAGAAGTTGATGCCTTCGCCGTAAAGGATCTGGAACTCCGCCTGCTTGAACGGCGCGGCGATTTTGTTCTTGACCACCTTCACGCGGGTTTCGCTGCCAATGACGTTATCGCCATCTTTTACCGCACCGATACGGCGGATATCCAGACGCACGGAGGCGTAGAATTTCAGCGCGTTACCGCCGGTAGTGGTTTCCGGGTTACCGAACATCACGCCGATTTTCATACGGATCTGGTTGATGAAGATCAGCAGCGTGTTGGACTGCTTCAGGTTACCGGCCAGCTTACGCATTGCCTGGCTCATCATACGCGCCGCGAGGCCCATGTGAGAGTCGCCGATCTCGCCTTCGATTTCCGCTTTCGGCGTCAGCGCCGCAACGGAGTCGACCACCAGCACGTCTACCGCGCCAGAGCGCGCCAGCGCGTCACAGATCTCAAGCGCCTGTTCGCCGGTATCCGGCTGAGAACACAGCAGGTTGTCGATATCTACGCCCAGCTTGCGGGCATACACCGGATCCAGCGCGTGTTCTGCATCGATAAAGGCACAGGTTTTACCTTCACGCTGCGCGGCGGCGATAACCTGCAGAGTCAGCGTCGTTTTGCCGGAAGATTCTGGCCCGTAGATCTCGACGATACGGCCCATTGGCAGACCGCCGGCGCCCAGGGCGATATCCAGTGAAAGCGAGCCGGTGGAGATAGTTTCCACGTCCATGGAACGGTCTTCACCCAGGCGCATGATGGAGCCTTTACCGAATTGTTTTTCGATCTGGCCCAGTGCTGCCGCCAACGCTTTCTGTTTGTTTTCGTCGATAGCCATTATTACTCCTGTCATGCCGGGTGGAACCGGGTAGTGAATTCTGTTCTGTTGAGGCAATTATACTGTATGCTCATACAGTATCAAGTGTTTTGTAGAAATTGTTGCCAGAGGAGCTGCAGGGCGTAGGCCGTGGCCTGACGGCGCACCGACTCACGGTCTCCGGCGAAACATTCGCGCTGCGTGATCCCCTGCCCGTTGGCGCAGGCGACGCCAAACCATACCGTTCCGACGGGCTTTTCTGCGCTGCCGCCATCCGGCCCGGCAACGCCGCTCACCGAGATCGCGTAGGTGGCGCGCGCGGCGCGCAGTGCGCCAACAGCCATCTCCACCACCACCGGTTCGCTCACCGCGCCGTGCTCAGCTAACGTCGCTTCGCTGACGCCAATCATCTGTGATTTAGCTTCATTGCTGTAGGTGACAAAACCGCGCTCAAACCACGCCGAGCTGCCGGCGATATCGGTAAGCACTTTAGCAATCCAGCCGCCGGTACAGGATTCAGCCGTGCTCACCGTCGCGCCCTGCGCCTTCAGCGCCTGCCCAACCCGCTCACTCAGCTGCATTAATTCCGAATCAGTCATCGTCGCCTCGTTTAAGCCAGATAAAGAGGCCATCAAAGATAGCACTTTCAGCACAGATATGGGGATCGGGAGATGAATTTACGAGGGGGCTTGTGAAAATGGACGGTCCCGACGGGCCGGGACCGTAAATAGCGCGTTACTTCATGCTGCCGGAAATCAGTTCGACGTTATGACGCATCATTTTCACGTAGCTGTCCGCCACGCCGCCCGGTTTTGACAACGCCTCCGGATAGAGCTCGCCGCCCGGCTGCGCGCCCGTCGCGTTGGCAATCTGCTTCACCAGCCGCGGGTCGAGCTGGTTTTCCATAAACCAGGTGTGCACGTTATCGGCTTTAATCTGTTTAATCAGCGCCGCAACCTGCGCGGCGCTGGCTTCGCTTTCCGATGACAGCCCCTGCGGCGCAAGGAAGGTCACGCCGTAGGCGCGGCCAAAGTAGCCGAACGCGTCATGGCTGGTCAGAACCTTACGTTTCGCCTGCGGAATGGCGCTGAACTGGTTCTTCGCCCAGCCGTGAATCTCGTTGAGCTGGCCGATATAGCGCTTGCCGGAGACCTCAAGCGCCGCTTTATCCTCAGGGTCGGCTTTGACCAGCCCGCTGAGGATATTTTGCGCGTAAAGCGCGCCGTTGGCAGCGCTGTTCCAGGCGTGCGGATCGGTCACCGTTTTCCCGTCCTCATCGAGGGTATGCGTTTTTACGCCCGTCGATGCCACCACCAGCTCGCCTTTGAATCCCGATGCTTTAATCAGCCGATCGACCCACCCCTCCAGCCCGAGGCCATTAACCACCACCACGTCGGCCTTGCTGAGTAAAGCGCTGTCCTGCGGCGATGGCTCAAAGGTGTGCGGGTCGCCGTCGGGGCCCACCAGCGTATCGACGTGAACATGCTCGCCGCCAACCTGCTGCACGATATCGCCCAGCACCGAAAAGCTGCTGACCACGTTGAGCGTTTTCGCCATCGCCCCCTGCGCCGCCAGGCCCAGCGCCAGCGCTAAAACTACCCCGGTACGTTTCATCATATTTTCCTTACCCCATTAATTTGCGCCAGCCGACCACCAGCCGGCTGCGCGTGCCAAAAAACACCGAAATAAAAAAGATCCCGCTGGCGGTCAGCACGATGGCGGGGCCGGCGGGCAAATTCGCCGCCCACGACAGGCTGAGCCCCATCCAGGCGCAGGCGCTGCCGATCAGCGCCGCCAGCAGCAGGATGGCGGGCAGCGTTCGCGCCCAGCAGCAGGCGGCCACCGCCGGGAGCATCATCACGCCCACCGCCATCAGGGTGCCCAGTACCTGAAAACCCGCCACCAGGTTCAGCACCAGCAGCGCCAGAAACAGGCCGTGCAGTAGCGCAGGCAGCCGGCGGTTATTCACCTGCAGCCACGCGCTGTCAAAGGCCTCGCTCACCAGCCCGCGATAGAGCAGCGCGATGCAAATCAGCGTCAGGCTGGCAACCCCGGCGACGAACAGCGCCGCGTCGTTATCCACCGCCAGAATCGAACCAAACAGCAAATGCAGCAGATCGACGCTGGAGCCACGCAGCGAAACCAGCGTCACCCCCAGCGCCAGCGAGCCCAGATAAAACCCGGCGAAGCTGGCGTCTTCTTTAAGCGGCGTGCGGCGGCTGACCCACCCCGCCACCAGCGCTACCGCAATGCCGGCGATAAAGCCACCCACCGACATCGCCAGCAGCGACATGCCGTTAAGCAGATAGCCCACCGCGACGCCGGGCAAAATCGCATGCGACAGGGCATCGCCCATCAGGCTCATGCGTCGCAGCAGCAGGAAAACCCCGAGCATGGTGGTGCTCAGCGAGAGCGCCAGGCACACCACCAGCGCGCGGCGCATAAAGCCGAATTCGATAAAAGGTTGAAAGAAGGTGTGCCAGATCATGCCAGCCTCGCGGAATCGAAGGCGGGAAGCACGTCGCCGGTCTCGCCCCAGCGGGCATTCCTCGGCTCCAGCAGCAGGGTTTCCGGGAAATATTCGGCGACGCGCTGATTATCGTGCAGCACCGCCAGCACGGTCTGTCCCTGCCGGTGCATCTCAAGGATCAGCGTCATCAGCTCGCGGCTGGTCGACTCATCGATCCCGGTAAAGGGTTCATCGAGCATCACCAGCGGAGCCTGCTGGACCATCACCCTGGCAAACAGCATGCGTTGAAACTGCCCGCCGGAAAGCGCTTCAATCGGCGTTTTCGCCATTGACGCCAGGCCGACGCGATCCAGCGCCGCGTCAATGCGCCGGCGAAGCTCGCCGCGCAGTCCGCTCAGAAGCGAGACCTGCGGCCAGGCGCCCTGGCTCACCACGTCCCGAACCACGAGGGGAAACTGTGATTCCAGCGAATGCCGCTGCGCCAGCCAGCCGATAACCGGGCGCGACGCGCGCCAGTGCAGGCGGCCGCTCACCGGGGGAATAAACCCGGCCAGCGTTTTTAATAAAGTCGATTTACCGCAGCCGTTCAGACCGACAATAGCCATCAGGCTGCCCGCGGCGATAACGCCGCTCAGCGCCGGGGTAATCGCCAGCTCGTCATACCCGGCAACCAGGTTTTCCAGTTCAATCATGGCAAGGTTACCGCCCACCATGTCGCCAGCCACAGCAGCGCCAGCAGGACGCAGGCGAAGCCTACGCGCAGCGCGGCGGAGCTTGAAAAAAGAGAAGTGAACATCTTTGCCTCAGTCAATATGTTATAACATAACACTATTGGATCGGCGGAATAATGTAAATCAGCGTCAACGAAGGGAAATGCTGCAAAATGTAACAGACTCCCCTCCAGGCAGAGGGAAGTCTCGGGGCAGGCTTACTGTCCGCGGGCCTGAGAAACGGCCAGGCCGAGCTGCCAGACCGCCATCGCGTAGTGGGTGCTGTGGTTATAGCGGGTGATGGTGTAGAAGTTCGGCAGCCCGTACCAGTACTGGTAGCCGGTACCAATATCGAGGCGCAGCAGGCTCGCCTGCTGATGGTTACCCAGCGGCTGCGTTGGCGTCAGGCCGGCCGCCGTCAGCTGCGATACGCTGTAATTGGTCTTAAAGCCGTTCTCCAGACCCGGGGCCTGACCCATTGCCGGTACCGCGACCAGATCGCCGCTCACCCAGCCGTGCTGCTTGAAGTAGTTGGCCACGCTGCCGATCGCATCCACCGGGTCCCACAGGTTGATATGCCCGTCGCCGTTGAAATCCACCGCGTACTGGCGATACGAGGAGGGCATAAACTGACCGTAGCCCATCGCGCCGGCGAAGGAGCCTTTGAGGTTCAGCGGATCGTCGCTTTCGCTACGCGCCATCAGCAGGAAGGTTTCCAGCTCGCCGGAGAAGTACTCAGCGCGTCGCGGATAGCTGAAGGAGAGCGTCGCCAGGGCGTCAAGAATGCGGGTTTTCCCCATCACGCGCCCCCAGCGGGTTTCCACGCCAATAATACCGACAATGATTTCCGGCGGTACGCCGTAGACCTGCCAGGCGCGGTTCAGCGCATCCTGATACTGATTCCAGAACGCCACGCCGTTTTGCACATTATCCGGGGTGATGAACTGTTTTTTGTAGCGCAGCCACGCGCCGTTCGGCCCGGACGGCGGCAGTCCGCTCGGCGCCTGGCGGTCCATCAGGCGCAGGACGTAATCCAGACGCTTAGCCTGGGAGAGAATTTCGTGCAGCTGCTGCCGGTCAAATCCGTGCTTGCTCACCATTTTGTCGATGAACTGCTCCGCAGCAGGATTGTTGGCGAAATCTCCCCCCATATTCATAACGTTATGCTGCGGCTCCAGCAGGAAGCCACCGGATCCTCCCGTGGTCTCCGTTACTGCGGTGGCTTTAGGTTTGCTGCTACAGGCAGCGAGGAGTACGCACAGCGGGAGTAGTGCCAGATAGCGACGCTTCAACATGGGACTTCCATTTAACAAATTCGGCAAGGGGTAATTATGGTAAAGCATGCGGCCGTCAACAAGGAAGCGGCAATCTATTCGCGGACAAAATAGTCCTGCCCGCCCCCTCTCTCCCCGCCCGAAGATCCTCTTCCCGGCCAATTTGCAGGGTGATATTTTCATCCCATCGGCAATAAACTTTCAAATTAAAATATTTATCTTTCATTTTGCGATCAATTTAACACTTTTAAACCTTTCAAAGTGATTAAAATCAGCTGCCAGTTAGCAAGAAAAATAACGCTACAAAGGAGAGAATGATGATTGAAGTTATTACCCACGGCGCCGAATGGTTTATCGGCCTGTTTCAGAAGGGGGGCGAGGTCTTTACCGGTATGGTTACCGGGATCCTCCCTCTGCTGATCAGTCTGCTGGTTATCATGAACGCGCTGATCAACTTTATCGGCCAGCAGCGGATCGAAAAGCTGGCGCAGCGCTGCGCCGGGAATCCCGTCTCCCGCTACCTGCTGCTGCCCTGTATCGGAACGTTCGTTTTCTGTAACCCGATGACCCTGAGCCTGGGGCGCTTTATGCCCGAGAAGTACAAGCCCAGCTACTACGCGGCGGCCTCCTACAGCTGCCACTCCATGAACGGCCTGTTTCCCCATATCAACCCCGGCGAGCTGTTTGTCTATCTCGGGATCGCCAACGGCTTAACCACCCTAGGCCTGCCGCTGGGGCCGCTGGCGGTGAGCTATCTGCTGGTCGGTCTGGTAACCAACTTCTTCCGCGGCTGGGTGACCGACCTGACAACCTCCATTTTTGAGAAAAAAATGGCCATCCAGCTTGCACAAAAAGTGCATCTGTCCGGAGCTGCATCATGACGCGTATTCGTATTGAAAAAGGGGCCAGCGGCTGGGGCGGCCCGCTTGAGCTGGACGCCGTCGAAGGCAAAAAAATAGTCTATATTACCGCCGGAACCCGCCCGGCCATCGTCGACAAGATCGCCCGGCTCACCGGCTGGCAGGCCGTGGACGGCTTTAAAGAGGGGGAACCGCCGGAAGCTGAGATCGGCGTGGCGATTATTGACTGCGGCGGCACCCTGCGCTGCGGCATCTACCCGAAGCGGCGTATTCCGACCATCAATATCCACGCCACCGGCAAGTCCGGGCCGCTGGCGCAATATATCCTTGAGGACATCTACGTCTCAGGCGTTAAGGAAGAGAATATCCACTCCGTCGCCGATGCCGGCGCCGACGAACCGGCCCCGCTTCAGCCCGCGGGTCGCGATTACGATGCCAGTAAAAAAATCACCGAGCAGAGCGACGGCCTGCTGGCCAGGGTCGGTATGGGAATGGGCTCCGTGGTGGCGGTGCTGTTCCAGGCCGGGCGCGACACCATCGACACGGTGCTGAAAACGATCCTGCCGTTTATGGCCTTCGTCTCGGCGCTGATCGGCATCATCATGGCCTCGGGCATTGGCGACTGGATTGCCCACGGCCTGGCGCCGCTCGCCAGCCATCCGTTGGGGCTGGTGACGCTGGCGCTGATCTGCTCCTTCCCGCTGCTGTCGCCGTTCCTCGGCCCTGGCGCGGTTATCGCCCAGGTTATCGGCGTGCTGATCGGCGTGCAGATTGGCCTCGGTAATATTCCGCCGCATCTCGCCCTCCCCGCCCTGTTTGCGATTAACGCCCAGGCGGCCTGCGACTTTATCCCGGTCGGCCTGTCGCTCGCCGAAGCCCGTCAGGAGACGGTGCGCGTCGGGGTGCCTTCGGTGCTGGTCAGCCGCTTCCTGACCGGTGCGCCAACGGTGCTAATCGCCTGGTTCGTTTCCGGATTTATTTACCAATAAGAGGTTCCTGAAGATGACCGTGATTTACCAGACCACCATTACGCATATCGGCGCCAGCGCGACGATGGCGCTTGAGGATCGGATGCTGATTACCTTCCGCGAGGGCGCGCCGGCGGATATCGAAGAGTACTGCTTTATTCACAACCACGGCGAGCTCGTCGGCTCGCTGGCGCCGGGGGCGGAGCTCCAGCTGGGCGATCGGCGCTACCCGGTCACCGCGGTGGGCGACGTGGCGGAACAGAATCTGCGCGAGCTGGGCCATATCACGCTGCGTTTCGACGGCCACCGCGTGGCGGAGTTTCCGGGGACGGTTCACGTGGCCGGCCCGGTACCGGAGGCAATCGCCCCCGGCTGTGTACTGAAATTTTTTGCTTAAGCTGTAAGGAGAGAACTATGAGTCAGGTTGCTGTTGTCATCGGCGGAGGACAAACCTTAGGTGAGTTTCTGTGTCGTGGCCTCGCCGCGCAAGGATATCGCGTGGCGGTGGTTGATATTCAAAGCGATAAGGCCACCCGCGTGGCGCAGGCGATTAACGCCGAGTATGGCGAAGGGACGGCGTACGGTTTTGGCGCCGATGCGACCAGCGAGGCCAGCGTCGTCGCGCTCGCCCGCGGCGTGGACGAGATATTCGCCCGCGTGGACCTGCTGGTTTACAGTGCCGGGATCGCCAAAGCGGCCTTTATCAGCGATTTTGCGTTGGGCGACTTCGACCGCTCGCTGCAGGTCAATCTGGTGGGCTACTTCCTCTGCGCCCGCGAGTTTTCACGGCTGATGATCCGCGACGGCATTCAGGGACGCATCATTCAGATCAACTCCAAATCCGGCAAAGTGGGCAGCAAGCATAATTCCGGCTACAGCGCGGCGAAGTTTGGCGGCGTGGGGCTGACCCAGTCGCTGGCGCTGGATCTGGCGGAGTACGGTATTACCGTGCACGCGCTGATGCTCGGCAACCTGCTGAAGTCGCCGATGTTCCAGTCTCTGCTGCCGCAGTATGCCCACAAGCTGGGTATTGCCGAAGATCAGGTCGAGCAGTACTACGTCGACAAGGTTCCGCTGAAGCGCGGCTGCGATTATCAGGACGTGCTCAACGTACTGATGTTTTACGCCAGCCCGCAGGCCTCTTACTGCACCGGGCAGTCCATCAACGTCACCGGCGGGCAGGTGATGTTTTAACCGCCGGTTCCCGGGTCGCGCCGCGATCCGGTTCTTCCCGACGCCACGCCTTAAGGAGATTTTATGGTTAGCGCATTAATCACCGTCGCCGCCATCGCCTGGATCGCCCAGCTCGCCTTCGGCGGCTGGCAGATCCGCCGCTTTAACCGCGAGTTCGATAAACTCTGTCAGCAGGGCCGCGTCGGCGTCGGACGCTCAGCGGGCCGCTTCAAGCCGCGGGCCATCGTCGCCATTGCGGTTGATGAACACGACCGCATCAGCGGCACGCTGCTGATGAAGGGCCTGACCGTCTTCGCGCGTCCGCAAACAATCCCGGCGCTTGACGGCAAACTTTTGCAGGAATTGCAGCCGGATATGATCTTTCCCCATGATCCGCTCTGTCGGAATGCACTATCATTAGCGCTTAAACCGAAACATGTATAATTTCGTTGTAAAAGTAAATATCTTGCGAAATTATCATATCGAAACTTTAAACGCAGGATGTAACCGCTATGAAACCACGTCAGCGACAGGCCGCTATTCTTGAGCATCTGCAGTCGCAGGGTAAATGCTCGGTCGAAGAGCTGGCGCAACACTTCGATACCACCGGTACGACAATCCGCAAGGATCTGGTGACCCTCGAACATGCCGGAACCGTCATTCGCACCTACGGCGGAGTGGTGTTGAATAAAGACGAAAGCGACCCGCCTATCGATCATAAGACGCTGATCAATACCGCGAAGAAAGCGCGCATCGCCGAAGCCGCCGTGCGCTTTATTCACGATGGCGACTCGATCATCCTCGATGCCGGCAGTACGGTGCTACAGATGGTGCCCCTGCTCAGCCGCTTCAATAACATCACGGTAATGACCAACAGCCTGCATATCGTTAACGCCCTCTCTGAGCTCGACAATGAACAAACGATTCTGATGCCCGGCGGCACCTTTCGCAAAAAATCAGCTTCCTTTCACGGGCAGCTGGCGGAGAATGCCTTCGAGCAGTTCAGCTTCGATAAGCTGTTTATGGGTACCGACGGCATCGATCTGAACGCCGGCGTTACCACCTTCAACGAGGTTTATACCGTCAGCAAAGCGATGTGCAATGCCGCCAGGGAAGTGATCCTGATGGCCGACTCATCGAAGTTTGGCCGTAAGAGCCCAAACATCGTCTGCGGCCTTGAAAGCGTGGATATGCTGATTACCGATGCCGGTATCGACCCGACGTTCCAGCGGGCGCTGGAAGAGCAAGGCATCAAAGTGATTATTACTGGAGAAGATCATGAGTAACTTTCTGTTAGAAGCCGGACGCCAGACCCTGCTGCTGGAGCTCCAGGAGGCGAGCCGCCTGCCTGAACGCCTGGGCGACGACTTCATCCGCGCGGCGGAAACCATCATCCACTGCGAGGGTAAACTGATTGTTTCCGGCATCGGTAAATCAGGTCATATCGGCAAAAAGCTGGCCGCCACCTTTGCCAGCACCGGCACGCCGGCGTTTTTTGTCCACCCGGCGGAGGCGCTGCACGGCGATCTGGGGATGCTCGACGGTCGCGACGTGATGCTCTTTATCTCTTATTCCGGCGGGGCGAAGGAGCTCGATCTGATCGTGCCCCGGCTGGAAGAAAAATCGATTCCTCTGCTGGCGATGACCGGTAAATCGAAATCCCCGCTGGCGCTGGCGTCCAGGGCGGTGCTGGATATTGCCGTAGAGCGCGAAGCCTGTCCGATGCACCTCGCCCCGACCTCCAGCACCGTCAACACGCTGATGCTCGGCGACGCGCTGGCGATGGCGGTGATGCAGGCCCGCGGCTTCAATGAAGAAGATTTTGCCCGCTCGCATCCGGCCGGCGCGCTCGGCGCGCGGCTGCTGAATAAAGTCCACCATCTGATGCGTCGCGACGAGGAGGTGCCGCGCGTTGACGTCACCGCCAGCGTGATGGCCGCCATGCTTGAACTCAGCCGCACCGGGCTCGGCCTGGTAGCGGTATGCGATGCGCAAAACCGCGTCGAGGGCGTATTCACCGACGGCGACCTGCGCCGCTGGCTGGTGGGCGGCGGCACCCTCGAGGATACCGTTAGCCGGGCGATGACCCGCAGCGGCGTGACGCTGCAGGCCGAGAGCCGCGCGGTTGAAGCCAAAGAGCGCCTGATGAAGCACAAAATCAGCGCCGCCCCGGTGGTGGATGAGCGTGGCCAGCTGGTCGGCGCGATTAACCTGCAGAACTTTTATCAGGCCGGGATTCTTTAAGCCCCAGACGCTTCGCCAGCCGATGCAGGTTGGCGACGTCCAGCTCCAGCGCGCGGGCCGCTGCCGCCCAGCTGCGGTTATTCTCCGCCAGCGCCCGGGCGATCGCCTCGCGCTGGAAGGCCTCCGTCGCCTCGCGCAGGTTTATCGCCTGCGTCGGCGCCAGCGGCGCGGCGCTCGGCAGGTTCGGCGCTTCGCCGGCAAACTGAAAGTGCTGCGGCTCCAGCACGATTTCATCCCCCGCCTGGGTCGCCCGCGCCAGCACCACCGCGCGATGAATCGCATGCTCCAGCTCGCGAACGTTGCCGGGCCACGGCCAGGCACCCAGCCTTGCCCGCGCGGCGTTGCTTAACACCACCTGCCCCAGCCCCATCCGCAGGCGACACTGCTCGCAGAAATAGCCCGCCAGCAGCACCACGTCCTGATCCCGCTCGCGCAGCGCCGGCACCGACAGCGGAAAGACGCTCAGCCGGTGATAGAGATCGGCGCGAAAGCGCCCTTCGACTACCTCCTGGCGCAGGTCGCGGTTGGTGGCCGCCAGCACCCGCACGTCCACCCGCAGGCTGCGATCGTCCCCGACGCGCTGAATATCGCCATACTGCAGCACGCGCAGCAGCTTCGCCTGCAGCGCCAGCGACAGCTCGCCGATCTCATCGAGGAACAGCGTGCCGTTATCGGCCATTTCAAACTTGCCGCTGCGGTTGCTGATAGCCCCGGTAAACGCCCCCTTTACGTGACCAAACAGCTCGCTCTCGGCCACGCTTTCCGGCAGCGCCGCGCAGTTAAGATAGACCAGCGGATTGGCGGCGCGCGGCGAGCCCTGATGCACCGCTTTCGCCACCAGCTCCTTGCCGGTGCCGGTTTCACCATCAATCAGCACGTTGAGATCCGATGCCGCGACGATATCAATCTCCTTTTTCAGCTGCAGCATCGGCGCCGAAAGGCCAATAATCTCCTGGCGCTCGGCGGCCGGGTAGCTCACGCTCGGCTCTGGCAGCACGTTCTGGTTCTCCAGGCGGGCGATCAGCAGCGCATTGTTGAGCGCCCCCGCCACCAGCGCGGCAATCAGCCGCAGCTCCTCATCGCTGAAGCTGTCAAAGCGGTCGGCGTCCATGCCGTCGAGGGTCAGCGCGCCGATCAGCGTCTGCCCGGCAAACAGCGGCAGCCCTACGCAGGCGTGAACCTTGAGGCTTTCCTGGCCGGGGATCAGCCCGTCATACGGGTCCGGCAGGTCGCTATCTGCCGGGAAGCGCACCACGTCGCCGGCGCGGGCGATCGCCTCCAGGCGCGGATGCCCTTCGAGGGAAAAGCGCCGCCCCAGCACGTCCTGGGCGAGGCCGTCGATCGCCAGCGGCACAAACTGATGCGCCTCATAGCGCAGCAGCGCCGAGGCATCGCAGCCGAGGATCTGCCGCAGGGTGGTAATCAGGCGCGGGAAGCGGTCGGCATGGCCGATATCGCTTTGCAAATCAATGGCGATTTTCGCCAGCGCCTCTACGGAAAAGCTCATCGCTGCCTCACTGTCATTTTGACAATCACAATAGTCATAACGACTATTTTAACCATTGTCATTTTGACATCAACGCTTTTAGTAAAAAATAATAAATCAAACAAAATCAATATATTAAAAAGTTGGCACGCAGCTTGATATAAGCAAAACATCTTATTTTGAAAACGCTGAATTAATTGAGGTTGCTATGTCTATTCTGGTTAAAAATAACATTCATTGGGTTGGCCAACGCGACTGGGAAGTGCGTGATTTCCACGGAACTGAATATAAAACGCTGCGCGGCAGCAGCTACAACAGCTATCTTATCCGTGAAGAAAAGAACGTCCTGATTGATACCGTGGATCATAAATTCAGCCGCGAGTTCGTACAGAACCTGCGCAGCGAAATCGACCTCGCCGATATCGACTACATCGTGATTAACCATGCGGAAGAGGACCACGCCGGGGCGCTGACCGAGCTGATGAACTCGATCCCGGACACCCCGATTTACTGCACCGCCAACGCCATCGACTCCATCACCGGCCACCACCATCACCCGGAGTGGAACTTCAACGTGGTGAAAACCGGCGACAGCCTCGATCTCGGCAATGGTAAACAGCTGATCTTCGTGGAAACCCCGATGCTGCACTGGCCGGATAGCATGATGACCTATATGACCGGCGACGCGGTGCTGTTCAGCAACGACGCCTTCGGCCAGCACTACTGCGACGAACACCTGTTCAACGACGAAGTGGATCAGACCGAGCTCTTCGAACAGTGCCAGCGCTACTACGCCAATATCCTGACGCCGTTCAGCCGCCTGGTGACGCCGAAAATTACCGAGATCCTCGGATTCAACCTGCCGGTGGATATGATCGCCACCTCCCACGGGGTGGTGTGGCGCGACAACCCGACGCAAATCGTCGAGCTGTACCTGAAATGGGCGGCGGATTATCAGGAAGACCGCATCACCATTTTCTACGACACCATGTCCAACAACACCCGCATGATGGCCGACGCTATCGCCCAGGGCATCACCGACATCGACCCGCGCGTGGCGGTGAAAATCTTTAACGTCGCCCGCAGCGACAAAAACGAAATTCTGACCAACGTGTTCCGCTCAAAAGGCGTGCTGGTGGGGACCTCGACCATGAACAACGTCATAATGCCGAAAATCGCCGGCCTGGTGGAGGAGATGACCGGCCTGCGTTTTCGCAACAAGCGCGCCAGCGCCTTTGGCTCCCACGGCTGGAGCGGCGGCGCGGTTGACCGCCTCTCTACCCGCCTGCAGGACGCCGGCTTTGAAATGTCCCTGAGCCTGAAGGCGAAATGGCGCCCGGACCTGGATGCGCTGGAAATTTGCCGCGAGCACGGCCGCGAAATCGCCCGCCAGTGGGCCCTCTCCCCGCTGCCGGCCAGCGCCGATAAAAAAGCGTCGGCTGAGCAGAGTGTCTGCGCCGCTGCCGACCTCGGCCCGTCAATGCAGTGCAGCGTGTGCCAGTGGATCTACGATCCGGCGACAGGCGAACCGAACCAGGACGTCCAGCCCGGCACCCCGTGGAGCGACGTACCGGATAACTTCCTGTGCCCTGAGTGCTCTCTCGGCAAAGATGTCTTTGACGTTCTGGCAACGGAGGCAGTATGAGCGATGGCATCGTCATCATCGGCTCGGGCTTCGCGGCCCGCCAGCTGGTAAAAAATATTCGTAAGCAGGACCCGCAGATCCCGCTGACGCTGATCGCCGCCGACAGCATGGATGAGTACAACAAGCCGGATCTCAGCCACGTCATCAGCCGCGGTCAGAATGCCGAGGATCTGACCCTGCAAACCGCCGGGGAGTTTGCCGAACAGTATAACCTGCGCCTGTTCCCCCACGTCCGGGTGAGCGATATCGACGCCGAGGGCAAAGTGGTCAAAAGTCAGGATCGCGAGTGGCGCTACGACAAGCTGGTGCTGGCGACCGGCGCCGCGCCGTTTATTCCGCCGGTGCCGGGTCGCGAGCTGATGCTCACCCTCAACAGCCAGCGGGAATACGGCGCCGCCCAAACCCGGCTCCACGACTCGCGGCGCGTGCTGATCGTCGGCGGCGGGCTGATCGGCTGCGAGCTGGCGATGGATTTCTGCCGCGCCGGCAAAGCGGTGACGGTGGTCGACAATTCCGCCAGCGTGCTGTCGACGCTGATGCCGCCGGAGGCCAGCAGCCGCCTGCAGCATCGGTTAACCGACATGGGCGTGCACCTGATGCTGAAAACCCAGCTCGAAGGGCTGGAGCAAACCGCTGACGGCATCCGCGTAAGCGTCGATCGTCAGCGCAGCGTGACCGTGGACGCGGTGGTTGCCGCCGCCGGCCTGCGCCCGGAAACCGCCCTGGCGCGTCGCGCAGGCCTTGAAATTAACCGCGGCGTGGTGGTCGATAGCCGCCTGCGCAGCAGCCATCCGGCAATCTTCGCCCTCGGCGACTGCGCCGAAATTAACGGCATGGTGCTGCCGTTCCTGCAGCCTATTTTGCTCAGCGCCATGTGCCTGAGCAAAAATCTGCTGGAGCAGCCGGGCGAGCTGAAGCTGCCGCCGATGCTGGTGAAGGTGAAAACCCCGGATCTCCCGCTGCATCTGGCCGGAGATACGCGGCGCGAAGACCTGACGTGGAATATCGTAGCCGCCAACGACGGCCTGGTGGCTAAAGGCGTGGATGCGGAAAACCAGCTGCGCGCCTTTGTGGTCAGCGAAGACCGGATGAAAGAGGCCTTCGCGCTGCTCAAGCAGCTGGTGAGCTAAGCGCTTTCCCGGGTCGCGACGTCAACGCCTTGCCCGTGTATGGATACCCCCGTTATACAACCCATCTCTTCAGTTGTGTAAAGGGGGTAAGTTGCGTTCATGTATTCGGCCCCTCTCTCAACACCATCACCATCGTATAGGGCCAGGATGCTATCTGCGCCCCTGCTTCCCTTCGGGCTATCGGCTTGTTTATCAGGGCGCCTTCAGCCAGGCCAGCTTATTATCCGAGCCTCCTTTAACAGCTTAAAAGCCGTTTTCTCATCACTGTAATCCTGGTTTAACAGCCCGAAGGGTGTGTCAGAAACAACGATTACTGCGGCCCGCTTATTATGAGAAATGTTTATCTGGTAAAAATGCTCAACCAATTGCGTTCATTGCCCCCCTGGTTTCGCAAAGTGAATGGACTAACGCCAAAAGACGTGTGTGAAAGGTGAAGAGTACCCTGCAGACCTACGCTCGCCTGGAGGCCAGGCCTGCCACGGACAGAATCACCGCAAAATCCTTCAGGATGAAAATTAGTTTTACCCCTACATTTAGTGGTGGCTACGTGAAGGAGGTTCATCTATTCTGCCTTTATCAGCGAGCAGGCCGGAGTCCCTCTTTGTGGATAATCCCATTCTTCAGAAAACCCTCATTATCGTTATTCTCATCCTGTGGGTAATCGATGAATTCCGGACAAGGAAAAGAAAAACCGCTGACCCCGCTATTGAAGCCGCTGATGCCAGGGAACGCCATCAATGGCGCTATCTCAGATGGGGGTTCCGGGCAGTACAAGCGGCAGCGACGGTGTATATCTTCGTTCAGCTGATTCAGGTATTACTGAGATAGATGCCACAGGCAGGTACAGCTGGACAGACACATTTTACTGTCCTGGTGGGCCTCGGTGGGCACCGTGGTGTAGGTCCGCTGAGTGCCATTATAGACATTAGGTAACTTGGCCTCTACGATTTGGTGCGGGAGAAAAATTTTTTTTTGCCGCTGAGGTAAATAAAATTCACAATACTATAATCACCTTAACTCTATCTTCTTTCGTTGAGTCGCGCACCTGTACGGCTCGGTCATGCGTGGGGAGCAAAAACAATGAGCGTTGAAAATGAGCTAGTTGTTATTGTGTTTCGGGGGGCTGAAAGATTGTTGATCTCTGTCGGAGGGGTCATCTCAATTTGGCTGGGTTATAAATTATTTAATAAGGCTTTACCTAATAACGGTTCTTTTGATGGTGGCATTGGTTCGTGGTCAATACGAATGCAAAATATTGCTCCAGGTGTATTTTTTGCTCTTTTTGGCGCGGCATCATTAATTTTTTCAATTCTGCACCCGTTTTCCTATGAACATTACGGAGACCAACCTGCTCAATCCGATGCCGGAAAGATAGCCAGCAATACTACCCAAAACCCTGGAGATTTGAAGTCAAAATTTCTTGGTGTAGGTATTGGAAATGCCCCAAATCTTCACATAGGTGACGAGTCAGAACTTCTCAGTGCCTTATTTATAATTGATAAATATGGAAATAGAATTTCATCTGGTTTAACTAGTGATGAAATTGACAAAATGAATAGTGCCATAGGGGAATTACATAATTTTCAAATCAAACTTACTGACAAAACTTATGGAATGGGAAGTATTGATAAATACCAAGTCATGCATTCAGATTTGCAAAACAACAAGAAAAAAATAAACGACTATTCAAAAGAAGATCAAAGATTGTATGAAGGTATTAAAAAACTCTATGAGCAATGAGGTGGTGCATGAAACAATGCCTTTTATTTATAGTGTTGATATTTGTTAGCAGGATGGCCATCCCTGGTGTCCAGCCAGCAGATATGACAATGAATACTATCGGAATAATAAACAAAAAAATTAATGACGTTAATGACCCTCTCCAAGACATTACCAGCAGGCTGACTTTTACAATAGACACATCGTCTCCAATCCCTGGTGCTTCATCAACGTGGGTAAACAGTGCTCCATCAATAACGTTCACGTCTTCATTATTAGATGTCATTTTTTACACATCAGAGTTAGGTACGTTGACGATGGAAGATAAACGGTGGATGCCATGCATGAAAACCTATAGTAGTTATCTGAGAAGTTCCTATAGAGTTATGATGTTGAATAGTCAAAATAAGATTCCTGTCACACCATTAATCCCATTAGAAAAATATGGTAGTGTTTGTTCTGGAATCGAAAAATTGTACCCTTTTAATGGCAAAGATAAGGTGAATAGAGATAGGCAAGCTCAGGATAGCATTGGATTTATTTATCTTCATGAGCTATCACATCTTTATTATAGGCATGTCAATTATCACGCCGATGGATTGAGTGATGATGAGGAGCGGCAGGTAAACTGTGCGATGAGAAAACAGGAGAAAGAAGCTGACATTTTAGCAACTAAAAAGCTTGTAAAATTTGGTTGGTATCGTTCAGCCTTAGATATTTCCGTTTGGGAGATCATGCTCAATCTAGGGATAATGGAAACTAGCAGGAATAGTACTTTTGACCATCCGTCTGTTATTGAGAGAATGACATATGTTTTAGAAGAGGCAAGATCGGACATACGTGCTTCTGGAAAGGAAATAAGTAAAGAAGAGTCTGATTTAATTGATCAATCAAGAGAACTTCAGGAAAAAGTCGATAAAGTTATGGGTGAATTTGATGATGAGACTTCTGGTACAGGTCAGTGCGAAATTTGACGTCTCCAGACAACTCTAATATATAGGCCAGCCAATATTGGCTGACCTATGAACAATGCTACTCTCTTACCAAAAATATTTGATAGCGTGACTCTGGTCTGCCTCTTAAGTCTGTATTTTCTGACGTCGCTAATCTTGCTCACTTCCATGAACTCCTTTGCCACCTTCAGGATAGGACGAGAGCGGTACGCTTTAAATGAAGCCAGGTCTTCTTTTGGCTTGTCAGATTGATCCCTTCCCAATATCGATGCCAGGCTAAATCAGAGACTTCGTTACCTATGTGAGAACTTCCGCTCATAGCTGCCCTTTAGCGTTACCGTTCACCTTGTTGCCTGTGACATCTGGCTCTCCCCAGTGTCCAGGGTATGAGAGGAGGTATTCAGCAGTCCGCCATTCTTGCGAAAGGCATGGGATAGATACCCTCAATGCCGCTACCCATGGCAAAAGAACCGTGTATTCTTATTAATAATGCAACGTTGCATGATCTTATATTCTTTCCTGAATCCACTTCGCAATAATCAATACTGCCCATGAAATATATACTGTGTTTTTATTCAGTACAGTACAATAAATAAAGCCAGATAAACCCCTCACCTGTCATAACGGAAGGATGGAATAAGCAGGAAGATTTTTAAAGAGCGCGGTATGAAAGTGTTACCAGCACCTCCACACCGCTAACCACAGACAACTAAACAGGAGTTGAATATGGCTGAGCAGAATTTTAAGCCAGAAAGTGCTATTGCCAAAATAGATTCTGATGAATCAGAAACGAGTGGTAAAAATTGCGAGCTGGAACGTAAAAAAACCGTTAAGCACTTGCAGAATAAATCCACAGCGGAGTCACCGCTACCGCTTAGCCGCACGGAGTTTTATGACCGTATGCGGCATGACTATATCCCGCTCCAGGGTGACTGGCTTTCGCAGGCCGGATTTACGCCGGGTATGCCGGTAAAAATCAGAGTGATGCCAGATTGCATTGTGATCACCGCCCAGAACAGCCGGGAGCTGTTCGGTTGTGCCGAAGGGCTAAGCGCGGCTCATTTCAGCAAGAAGAAAATGGACTTGTGGATCAAGACGTTTCCCGGTGCGCTTAACGATACCGGTGACCTGCCGGTCATCCGGCGGGAGAAGCCCGGCTATGATTGCCTGAAGCGAAGCCGCGACTGACCTTTAAGGTAAAATCCCGGCTCAGGCGGCCGGGATTTTTATGAAGACCAATCAGGATCTGAAGGCGGTGGTTTACGGGCTTTTCGCTCTTCTAAATAGCTGCCTTTCCCGGCTCTGGTGAATAATGCGCGACCCGGGACCCCGAACCATTAAAAGGCCCGACCTACTGCGCCAGATTATCGTATCCGCGCCAGCGATAGTTAATCACCGACAGCACCCAGCAGGCGACAAACAGCCCGATAACCACGAAGCCGGCGTTGCCAAGATTATCGTTCAGCGCCCCCACCCAGCGCCACGGCCCGCCGCTGAGCGCAAATTTATCCATCAGCAGGCCCAGCGCCTCCATGCCACCGATAAACAGCGCCACCACCACCGAAGTCCCGGTAATGGTCATATTGTAATAGAGCTTGCGCTGCGGCTTGCTGAACGCCCAGCCGTAGGCGCCCACCATCAGCACGTTATCGAGGGTATCCACCAGCGCCATGCCGCTGGCAAACAGCGCCGGGAAGACCATTATCGACCAGATAGAGATGCCGCTTGAGGCGCTGGCGGCCGAGATGCCCAGCACGCCGATCTCGGTCGCGGTATCAAAGCCGAGGCCGAACAGAAAGCCGACCAGGTACATCTGCCAGCTGCGGCTAATCAGGCGGAAGGTTTTGCCGAACAGCCAGCTCATCATGCCGCCGCCCGCCGCCGCCTCATCGCTCACCTTCTCCCCCCGTTTCCACGCCTGAAAGCTGCGCCAGACGCTGCGCAGAATAACCAGATTGATAAAGGCCATCAGCAGCAGAAACAGCGCCGAAACGGCGGTGCCGATCGCGCTGCCGGTATCGTGAAACCAGCTCATCTGCTGGCCGAACGCCGTAGCGGTAGCGGCAATGGCGGCGGAGGCCAGCACCACAATCGACGAGTGCCCCAGCGAGAACCAGGCGCCCACGCCGAACGGGCGCCGCCCCTGCTGCATCATCTTGCGCGTCACGCTATCAATCGCCGCAATATGATCGGCATCGACCGCATGACGCAGGCCGTATCCCCAGGCCAGCAGGCTGGCGGCCATCAGCGCGCCGCTGTCGCCAAAGGCCTGCCACGCCCAGACCCAGGCGACCAGGTTGGCCACAATAAGCCCCAGCACCAGCGCTGCGGCGCGCGGCTGCTGGCGTAAAATCGTCACTATCATGATGGTGTCCTGTGAGCCTGCCGGCGGGCGGCGGCGACCGCCGCCTGACCAAACGCGATAACTCCATCACCGGCAGGCAGCTGATGCGGAAACAGCAGAGTAAAATCCGCCAGATAAAACGTCAATCGGCAAACCAGCAGCCGGTTGTGCAGCACACCGCCGCTAAACACCAGCGTAGTGATGCCGCGCCTGACGGCGTGGTCGCGCACCATTGCCGCCAGCCCGCGGGCCAGCGCATCGTGAAAGGCCCAGGCCTTGTGCGCCGGCTGCGCCTGCCAGCCTAACCACCGGCGCCAGAAGGTGGCCAGATCCAGCCGACCGTCGCGCCACGGCAGGCTCACCGGATGGTCGACGCCCTCGCAGGTCGCCGCCAGCGCCTCCAGCCGGCAGGCCGCTTCCCCTTCGTAGCTCAGGCTCGTCGGCGCGCAGCCCAGCGCGCAGGCCACGGCATCGAACAGCCGCCCGCAGGAAGAGGCCTTAGGCGCATTAATCCCCCGCTCGACGGCCCGGGCAACCAGCGGCCACGCCTGCCGGAGCAGAGACTGGGTTTCAGGATAGCGTTGCCACTCCGGCACAAAGGCCAGACAGTGGGCCAGCAGGTTGCGCCACGGCTGACGCGCCGCCAGATCGCCGCCGGGGAGCGCCACCGCCGGCAGGCCCGCCAGATGCTCGCACTGGCGGTAATTCACCCGCAGGCATTCGCCGCCCCACAGCGCGCCGCCCTCCCCCATGCCGATGC
>OLIJ01000093.1_pt1 | contig 65694 bp, 61 predicted proteins | sample 1609731 | NCBI WGS metagenome assembly OLIJ01 (sample SAMEA4350159, study PRJEB24818) | metagenome | biome: human; feature: gut; material: faeces | place: Denmark | collected 2013-09
ATGATCTACCGGCTGGATCCCACCACGCTGGCCACTAAAGCTGAAACCCATACCGATTTGAAGAACTTCGGCATGGCGGTCGCTGATGACGGCAAGGCGTTCTACACCACCAACTCGCTGGATGGCGGGATATCCAAAGTGGATGCGCAAAGCGGTAAGGTGCTACAGCGCCTGATGTTCGTCGGTAAGGATAAGGACGGCGACCCTATCGGCGCCCGTGAAGTGCTGTTCCACAATAACCAGCTGTTTATTGGCCGCGTAGCCGATCCGGGTTTTATCTCCATCGTAGATGCGAAAACCATGACCCTGAAGGGCCGGATTGATAATGCCGGCAAGTGGGTGACGGGACTGATCTACTCCCCGCTCACCGATCGCATTTATGCGGCAAACGGCGGCGGGGAAATTCTGGTGATTAACCCGGCAAGCCACAAAATTGAGCAGCGCTGGACCCCGGGCGACGGCAAAGAGTACCTGTTCCTCAATCTGGCGGAAGACCCGGCCACCGGCCGTCTGTTTGTTACCGATGATTCCAAGGCCAAAACGACGCTGGTCTTTGATGAGCGTACGGGTAAGGTCATTAAGCGTATCGACGGCGATGCGCTGGGTATTAAGTTCAGCGCGAAGCGCAATGAGGTTTATATCAGCCAGCGCGAATCGAAGAAGGTACTCCAGCTGGACGCCACCACCTATGCGCTGAAAAATGCGTGGTCGTTCGCTAGCCATCCGAACAGCCTGCTGCTCTCCCCTGATCAGGACACTCTTTACGTCAGCATCAAGCAGGATTTCAATGAGGATAATTCCACCAAGGGCCCGGACAGCGTTGCCCGCATTAAGCTCAACTGAGTTTTCACCGCTTTCCGGCACCTGACGATCGGGCGAAGGGGAAAATAACCGCTTCCCCTTAACTAACAAGCCCCGCCCCCCGTCACGCTGCGCCCGCTTTCGCCTGTGCGGGATTTCTTTTGCCGCAAAATGCTGTATTATGCGATTTATTGCAGCATTTTGCAGGATTAAAGACCGTGCACAAAACCGCCAGACAAAAATACCTACTTGATATTATTAGCGAAAATGGGCAGGTCAGCATCAGCGAGCTGGTAGATAAGCTGCAGGTTTCCGCAGACACCATTCGTCGCGACCTGACCGATCTTGAAAAGCAGGGGCTGGCGCAAAAGAATCACGGCGGCGCCATCGCCCTCGATCTGTCGGCGATGAACCGCCAGGGCAGAAATGCCCTGCTGCCAAAAACGAAACAGCGCTTAGGTAAAATGGTGGCGGAGAAAATTCCCGCCGGCTCGACGATCTTTTTAGATGCTGGCAGCACCGTGCTGGCCGTCGCCAGCCACATCAAAGGGCCGATGACCGTTATCACCACCTCTTTAGATATCGCCCAGCACTTCAGCGACCGGGCGGATATTCAGCTGATTCTGTTAGGCGGCAGATGGGATATGCAGCAGCGCCTGTTTGCCGGCAGCGCAACCCTCGCGCTGCTCGCGCGCTATCGGGCTGATATCGCCATCCTCGGCGCCTGCGCGCTGCATGCGCAGCTGGGTTTAAGCGCCAGCCAGGAGGCCGACGCGGAGATCAAGCGCGCCATGCTGGCGGCCAGCACCGAGTGCTGGCTGGTTGCCGACCATATGAAGCTGAACCACTGCGAGCCTTATCTGGTCGCCGGATTAGCAGAAATTCATCAGTTATTTTTGGATAAAGCCTGGGAAGACGCCGGGGACGACATTTCAATGCACATCAACATCGCTGACGCTCAATAACGTGGAGAGAATAATGAACAAAGTTATCGCCGGTGACGGTAAGAACATTAATATTGCGCTGATCGGTTATGGGTTCGTGGGCAAAACGTTCCATGCGCCGCTGATCCGCTCGATTGACGGCCTGAAGCTGACCATCGTCTCTTCTCGCGATAAGGAAAAGGTTAAGCGTGATATTCCTGATATTACCGTCGTGGCCTCACCCGAAGAGGCGATCCAGCATCCGGATATCGATCTCGTGGTGATCGCCTCCCCTAACGCCACGCACGCCCCGCTAGCTAAGCTGGCGTTAAACGCCGGTAAGCACGTGGTCGTTGATAAACCTTTTACCCTCGATATGCAGGAGGCTCGCGAGCTTATCGCGCTGGCGCAGGAGAAGCAGCTGCTGCTCTCGGTATTCCACAATCGCCGCTGGGACAGCGACTTCCTCGGGATCAAGCAGGTTATTGAGCAGGGGCTTATCGGCACCGTTAAGCACTTTGAGTCGCATTTCGACCGCTTCCGCCCGGAAGTTCGCGTGCGCTGGAGAGAGCAAAACGTGCCGGGCAGCGGCCTGTGGTTTGATTTAGGTCCGCACCTGATCGATCAGGCCCTGCAGCTGTTCGGCTTGCCGCAGTCGGTGCAGGGTAACATCGCCACCCTGCGCCAGGGAGCCGAGATTAATGACTGGGCGCACGTGGTCTTAAATTATCCTCAGCATAAGGTCATTCTGCACTGTAGCATGCTGGTCGCCGGCGGCAGCGCGCGCTTTACCGTTCACGGTGACAAAGGCAGCGCGGTCAAACAAAAAGCCGACCAGCAGGAGAGCCAGCTGCTGGCGGGCGTTATTCCCGGCAGCGAAGGCTGGGGTCATGATGACGACAGCCTGAGCATTTTTGACGCGCAATCGCAGGTTCAGGAAGTGAGAGCGCCGCAGGGCGATCAGCGGCAGTACTACATCAACGTGCGCGATGCGCTCACCGGCAAGATTGAAAACCCGGTACAGCCGCTGCAGGCGCTCGCCGTGATGGCGGTACTGGAGGCCGCCGTTCGCTCCGCCGAAACCGGCACGCTGCAGACGTTAACGCTCACCGCCGATGAGCTGGCCGCGCTGAAATAATCCTCGAATTAACATGGCCTGCGGCTTGGCAGGTCATGCCCTTCCCCCCGGATTCAGCACCGGGCGGCGTTTTCCCACACGCTCGCCATCGGTAGCCAATAATGTGCGGTGAGCCATGACGTCGCCGGAGCGGTATAGCGATCCAGCGGCAGAGCGGTTGTCGCGCCGGGAATGCATAAGCGGCCTATTTGACGACGGGCAAATCTGCGTAGCGGGTCGTGTAGCCGGGCGATAGCATCTCACGCTTCATCGCCCAGCTTTTTTGAATGCCCTGCCCGGCAAACCACACGCTGCCGCGGCCCGAACGATTGAGGCTATCCACCACCTGCATCAGCGCGGCGCTGTTCGCCTGCGGCTGATATTGATCAAACAAATTAAGCTGCGCCACGCCCTGACTGAAAAAATCACTCAGCATGATGCCGGCTTTCATATAGCGAAAGCCCTCCTTCCACACTCTGTCCAGCGCATGGACAGCGAGGCGAATAATATCCCGGGTATCGTCAGAGGGCGTTGCCAGCCGGCCGCTGGCCTGGGGAGCGTAGAACGCTTCATTTTCGGCATGCGGACTGGTCCGCATAAAGACGCTGACCACGCAGCAGTACTGCTTCTCTGCCCTGAGTTTTTCCGCCGCGCGTTCAGCATAGGCGCAAACGGCCTGATGCATATCGCTATATTGGGTGATGCGGTGACTAAATGAACGGCTGCAGATAATCTGCTGTTTGGTCGGCGCAAACTCATCCACCTGCAGGCAGGATTCTCCCCGAAGCTCGCGCACCGTGCGCTCCAGCACGACGTTAAAGTGCTTACGTATCACCCAGGTAGAGCTGTCGGCAAGCTGCAGCGCGTTTTCGATGCCCATCAGCTCCAGTTTTTTCCCGATCCGACGACCCACGCCCCAAACTTCATGCACCGGTACCAGAGAGAGCAGCTTACGCTGGCGATCGCGGTTCGATAATTCGACTACGCCGTCGGTTTTGCGCCACGTTTTAGCCGCGAAATTAGCCAGCTTGGCGAGCGTTTTGGTCGGCGCGATGCCAACCCCAACCGTTAGCCCGGTATGCTTCATGACCCGATCGCGCATTTGATGACCGAATGTCTCAAGCGGCATATAGCTGGAGATACCGGCTAAATTAACAAAAGCCTCATCGATGGAATATATTTCAATCGCCGGCGCCATCTCCGTTAGCGTCGACATGACCCGGTGGCTGAGATCGGCATAAAGCGCATAGTTCGAGCTAAAAACGGACACCTGCAAACGCTGCAGATCGTCTTTAATTTTGAAGTAAGGCGCCCCCATGGGGATGCCCAGCGCCTTTGCCTGCGCCGAGCGTGAAATAATACATCCATCGTTATTTGAGACCACCACCACCGCTTTTCCCTGCAGGTCTGGCCGGAAAACGGTTTCGCAGGAGGCGTAGAAACTGTTGACGTCAACAAGCGCGAACATGTCGGTGCGATTTTAAGGTGAAGGTGACCACGCCAAATATTTGCAGCTCCTCTCCAGGCTGACAGACGATAGGGGAATAGTTGAGGTTGCGCGGCGTGAGCTGAAGGACTGGCCGGGTTTGCAGCTCCTTTACCGTAAACTCGCCGGCAACGGCAGCAATCACAATATCGCCATGTTCTGCGGTCAGCGAGCGATCGACCACCAGCAGGTCGCCATCATCAATCCCGGCGCCCGTCATTGAATCCCCGCTCACCCTGACAAAATAGGTCGCGTTAGGGTGCTTAATAGCCAGCTTGTTCAAATCAAGCGTATCTTCGACATAATCCTGGGCCGGACTGGGGAATCCGCAGGGAACAAGATCGCGAAACAGCGGCACCAAAAACCGCTGCGACAGCTCAACCGGCTTGTAGAACGTCATCATAAACTCACCCGACATAATAACTGTGTTTATATACAGTATTAATAAATCATCCGGGTTAATCAAGCCGCTTATGCCACGTTATCGCGAAGACCTTGAAGTTCTGCAATATTTAAACGGACGCTGCGCTTCGCCATGCCCGGCGGCGCTAAAAATAACGCGTCTCTGGAAATCTAACGCAATTAGTAGCAGGATAGATGCTGCAAGCAGAGCGTTATGGTGGGGTACCATAACCACAAACTATGGCGATTCGTCCGACATACTGAACGGGAGATTCTTATGTACTACACGTTAGGAGATACCACCCTCCACTTTTATCGCTATCAGTGCCGTTTCTACGTTGCCCACTGGGATGGCGGCAACGTAATGACCGACAAGTTCAGGCAGTTCATCGAGTTGATTACTGAAAAAACGGGAATTGACGCGAAGAACGTCGAAGCAGTTGCGCGAGACTATTTCAACAACGTCGATTAAAGGTTGTTTAGTGACGGAATAACCGACCGCCGCTCATTACGTACCAGCCCTACGCTCGTCGGCTGGCGAGGCGGAAAACGTGCGCTGTTCTCCCTCTCGCCTTGACACTGTACAAAAAAACAGTATAACTACTGCCTACAGTTACAGGAGCCGAAGCATGTTTGTAGAACTGGTTTATGATAAAAGAAATTTTGAAGGGTTCGCCGGGGCCAGAGAGACCATTATGGCTGAACTCACGAAACGAATTCACCGCATTTTTCCTGAGGCCGACGTTCGCGTAAAGCCGATGATGACGCTGCCCGCAATCAATACGGATGCCAGCAAGCATGAAAAAGAGCAGATCAGTCGCGCCGTCCAGGAGATGTTTGAAGAAGCGGACATGTGGATGAGCGCAGACGAATAAACCAGGCCGCAGCGCTGATATCAACAGCGGCTTTTTCGGGGACCGGCGTTAGCACTAACCAATACCGTTCCCTGGACATAAATTTCCCCGGTAAATCTTTTCCCGGTCACCGGCGGTGATTTAAATCCTCATCCCCTACTCGTCAGACTTAAACCTGGGCTCCGGCAAAACCGACGGGGTTGTGTCCTCAAAGCGCAGCCAGTGCTGCCAGATATCATGAACCTGCAGCTCAACGAGCCCTTCCTGACGTAAAGCCACCGTAGTCCCTCTCAGCGTCCCACCTTCAGAATCAATCCCGGCCGCGGTAGACGCCTTATCAATTAAATTATCCCAGGCTTTACTTTCATCATTAAATGCCGACGCCATTTTTTGTAAACGAAGCGGATCGTCCCTGCTGTCCTGCGCTATTCGTTTCGCGGCCGTCGTCAGATATTTATCTTTTACCCAGCGAAGCTGCGCGAGTTTCTTTGCCATGCACTCATTAATATCGATGGTGGTCTGCTGCGGCATACCAAAACAGCTAATGCTGAAAGTTTCAACGCCATCATTTAAATCACTGCTGGGCTGATTCCTTTCATCTGAAGCCTGAGAAACAAGCGGCAGCATCAATGCCAAAGAAAAAAACATTCCCTGGATAGTACGCAATCCCATGCTGATAACCCGTATAAGACGAAGTGTCTTTCAGATTAACCTAATCCTGGAGGCTGAGAAATGATCCGCTCTTGTCCATAGCCGTTTTTTGCAAACACATTTTGCCGCAAAAATTCACGCCATGAGCGGCAGGTGCCGCCAACGGCGCCGATCGACGGCTCTTTTTTCGCACCTGTGGGCTTTCCTGCAGACAGCAAACCGATGTTTCTAATTTTTTTCAGTTAGTTAGCACATAAAAACTGGGCCAATAAGGCTCGTGGCGGGTCCGAATATCGCAAACTCTCCCTCAGCATTTTCAAGCAAAATACCGCCAATTAATTGAAATATTATGCTAATAAAACCGAGATTAATCGACATTAAAATTCAATACCTACTCACAAACGTCATTAAAAAATCTTTTTTATTAGCTATGAAAAATATTTCATTAGGATTTTTCTTAAGGCGAGAGTAAATTTCTTCGCATAAAAGCAAGAATATCCATAAATTTCTCGGGGAATAAATGCGTATGGCGAATTTACTCTTTCTGGCACTGGCGGTCGCACTGCTCCTGATCGCTGTTTTTTCTCTTATTTCGTATATAAGGGATCGCAAGAAACAAAAGTTTACGTTCAAAAAAAGACGCTAACGGCAACAAAGTTAGGGGGACGAGCGCGCGTTTAGCCCCTTTAACCCATGCGGCTGCGTGGCCGCACGGACCGTCCTTGACGGTATCTATTTGAAATATCCTGAATAACCAGAATTATTGCGCTGCCCTATGCCTGGGGAGGCGCAAAATATTATTATTGTGTCACGTCAGGCCATCGTCCCCCGAACGAGTTCTGTTTATTTGCGGAACTATTGCTCAGGTACGCAGTCTGACTACTGTCAGTATTAAACTATCGAGATTGCTGTGACCACACTTATGATCGTTGTAACAACGCTTGCCGTGTTTAGCCTGTTGGCATTGAGCCTGGCAAAAGTTGGAATCGCTGTATCCAATAACCCCGACGAATTCTGATTGCTCTTCGGGTCATCGTCGAACCTCCTGGACCCCGTATCGCTGATTCTACCTACCGCACATCAGCGATTATCGTTTTTCCCTGTCGTTGCTTTCTGCCGCCCTCTCCTTTGGAGAAAGAGCATATTGCGCCTGGCTTACCGCCGTCCGCGCTCAACCCCTCCTCTCTCATGCCGTAACCTGTCCCCCGACTTATCGACCAGGGCCACTACGGGTGCCGACGCGCTGGCCGGTAAACCTAATCCTTGGTCCGCTTACGCCGATACTTACGCTTAAATTTAAGATCGATGGCGAAAATAACCACGATAACACCAACAAGCCATAACAAGGTGGCACCAGTTTCAGCAACGTTCACAACGTCCCTTTATATCCATTAATTAATGTTATGGGTAACATTAAGAACCATATAAAACCAGTAAGCAATCGTTTTCGTTACAATTGTATTGCAAATAAATGGCGGAATGTCGCATCCGCGGGCGGCAGGTCAGAAATCAGCCGCCGCCGGATGGAATGAAGCTCCGCCAGACGACGATTGACGGTTCGCATTCCCTCTTCTACCAGGCTATATCTTAGACACCTTTATTCGTACAGGAGTGATGATGGTGAGCAAGAAGATTCTGATGCTGGTCGGCGATTACGCCGAAGATTACGAAACGATGGTGCCGTTTCAGGCGCTGCAGATGATTGGTCATCAGGTTGACGCGGTCTGCCCCGATAAAACCAAAGGTGACTATATCATGACGGCGATCCATGATTTTGACGGTGCCCAGACCTACAGCGAAAAACCCGGCCACCGCTTTATTCTTAACGCCGATTTTTCCGCAGCGAAGGAACAAGATTACGACGCGCTGCTGATCCCCGGCGGGCGGGCGCCTGAATATCTGCGGTTGAATGAGGAGGTGCTCAAGCTGGTGCAGGCGTTTGACCGCGCGGGTAAACCTATTGCCGCCGTTTGCCACGGCCCCCAGCTGCTGGCCGCGGCCGGCGTGCTAAAAGGACGAACCTGCAGCGCCTACCCGGCCTGCGCCCCGGAAGTCCGGCTCAGCGGCGGAAATTATGCCGAAATAGCTATCGATCAGGCGCATGTTGACGGCAACCTGGTCACCGCTCCCGCCTGGCCCGCGCACCCGCAGTGGCTGGCGAAATTTGCCGAAGTGCTGCAGCAGCAATAGCTGGCGGAAGATCGTTGGCAGACGGTTATGGCGTGGAGAACCGCGCCATAACCGAATGGCGATGAGATGATGAAACTACGGGTGCTTGACGATATACATTGTCCGGCTATAGGCGACATCTTCCGGGTTGGTAATCGGATAGCCCTTCAGCCACGGCTTGATCAACCGTCCGTTGGTGTACTGATAAATTGGCGCAATAGGCGCTTTGGCCATGATTATCTTTTCCGCCGCGTTGTAATCGTCGTTGCGTGCTTTATCCGAAGTCTCCTGCGCCGCCTGGGCTAAAATCTTGTCATAGGTCGGATCGTTAAAGCGGGAGATATTACCGCTATGGGTCGAGGTCAGCAGCGACAGGAAGGTGGAAGGCTCGTTGTAATCCCCCACCCACGAGGCGCGAATCACGTCGAAATTACCGGTATTTCGGCTATCGATATACGTTTTCCACTCCTGATTCTGTAGCTTGACGTCGACGCCAAGATTCTTCTTCCACATTGACGCCACCGCGATGGCAATCTTCTGGTGGTTTTCCGAGGTGTTATACAGCAGCGTCAGCTGCAGCGGACGGCCTGGACCATAGCCCGCCGCCTGCAGCAGCGCCTTGGCCTGGGCGTTCAGCTCGGCCTGGCTCATGCTCTCCGCCTGCGAGGGCTGCGGCGTAAACCCGGCCGTCACGTCCGGGGTGAAGTGCCAGGCCGGCTTTTCGCCGGTTCCCAGCACTTTTTCCGCCATCAGGCGACGGTCGATGGTCAGGCTCAGCGCCAGGCGCACGCGCTCGTCGGCGGTCGGCCCCTTGCGCGTATTAAACGCGTAATAGTAGGTCCCCAGCTGCGGCGGCGTGTACACCTGCCCTGGAATATCTTTCAGCAATTTTTGATACAGGTTTTTCGGGAAAGACTCGGTGATATCGATATCCCCGGCCAGGTAGCGCTTGGTCGCCGACGACTCCTGGTTAATCGGCACAAAGGTCACCTGCTGGATAACCGTTTTGCCATTATCCCAATAGTGGCTGTTAGGCACGACAACCAGCTTTTCGTTAACCACCCGGTCTTTTAAAACGTAGGCCCCGTTGCCGATAAGACTGCCCGGACGCGTCCAGTTAGCGCCGCTCTCCACGTTCGCTTTCTGTACCGGATAAAACGCAAAGCTGGCCGTCAGATTGCTGAACCACGGCAGCGGTTTATCCAGCTGCACCCGCAGCGTGCGCGCATCCACGGCGGTAACGCCCAGCGTATCCGCCGCGGCCTTACCATCGATAATATTTTGCGCATTTGTTATGCCCGCCAGCGCGGCAAACCAGGCAAAGGGCGACGTCGTTTTCGGGTCGACCAGGCGCTGCCAGCTGTAGACAAAGTCCTGCGCCGTGACCGGACTACCGTCCGACCAGCGGGCGTCATCACGCAGGGTAAAGGTCCAGACCCGGTTATCGTTGCTCTGCCAGCGGGTCGCGACTCCGGGAATAAGATTGCCCTTAGCGTCCTGGTTGACTAAACCTTCAAAAAGATCGCGGATCACCTGAATTTCCGGCAAGCCCACGGCTTTGGCGGGATCTAATGAGGCCGGCTCATCTTTAATGTGCCGTACCAGTACCTGTTTCTCGGCTAAGACGGTACCCGGAGGGACATCCGCCGCCCAGGCCAGAGATGAAACGCTGGCTAACCACAGCGCGCCGCATGTCAATGTGACAGGATACTTCATAAGATCCCCTTTAAAATAAAAAAACCAGAGCTGGCAGAAGGATGATTATTTGTTTCATCACCTGAAATTGCAAACGGCTTGTGATAGAAAATTGACGCGTATTCTGATTTCATCGTCCAGGGAAACTATTTGATTCCGGGGCGGTTTTACACAACACTGCTGAAAATAACCTGCTAACAGGATGCCCTATGCCCGTTTCTCGTCCCCGTACCCAGCGCGGCGCCTTTCCGCCCGGCACCCAGCGCTACGGTCAGTCGCACCTTGGCGCGCCGCTGCTGTGGTTCCCCGCGCCGCTGGCCGATAGCCACAGCGGCCTGATTCTTGCCGGCACTCACGGCGATGAAAACTCGTCGGTGGTCACCCTCTCCTGCGCGCTCCGAACCCTGAAGCCCGAACTGCGTCGTCATCACGTCGTGCTGGCGGTCAACCCCGACGGCTGCCAGCTGGGGCTGCGCGCCAACGCGCGCGGCGTCGATCTCAATCGCAATTTTCCCGCAGCAAACTGGAAAGAAGGGGAAACGGTCTATCGCTGGAACAGCGCGGCTGAGCAGCGCGACGTCGTACTGCTGACCGGCGAAAAGCCCGGCTCGGAGCCGGAAAGCCAGGCCCTGTGTCAGCTGATCCACCAGATCCACCCGGCGTGGGTGGTCTCGTTTCACGATCCGCTGGCCTGCATTGAGGATCCGGGCCACAGCGAGCTCGGGCGGTGGCTGGCCGACGCGTTCGCCCTGCCGCTGGTCGGCAGCGTGGGCTATGAAACGCCCGGCTCTTTCGGCAGCTGGTGCGCCGATATCGGCCTGCCGTGCATCACCGCAGAGTTTCCGCCGATATCCGCCGACGAGGCCACGGAAACGTACCTGCAGGCGATGATCGACCTGCTACGCTGGCACTCTCAAAGATGAAGAACGCCGGTGCTGAAATGCAGCGCCGGCTCCACGTCAACGGCCAGCCAGGTCGGGCCATCGAGATCGGCGAAACGCGCCAGCGGGGCCAGCGGCAGCGCCGCTGAAATCGCCCGCGAGGTGCAGAGCATACAGCCGAGCATGCGCTCAAAGCCCTGCTGCTCCGCCTCCTGCGCGAGGAACAGCGCTTCGGTCAGGCCACCGGTTTTATCGAGCTTAATGTTGACCATCTCATAGCGCCCGCGCAGCCGCGGCAGGCTGTCGCGGGTGTGGCAGCTCTCATCCGCGCAGATGGGCAGCGGATGAATAAAATTCTCCAGCGCCTCATCGGCATCCGCCGGCAGCGGCTGTTCCAGCATCGCCACCCCGATATCGGCCAGCAGCTGGCAGCGCGCCGCCAGGCCATCGCTGTGCCAGGATTCATTGGCGTCAACAATCAGCGTGGCCTCCGGCACCGCGCTGCGAATGGCGATCAGCCGTTCGCTGATAAGGCGATCGTCCAGCTTGACCTTCAGCAGGCGCGCGCCCTTTTCCCACAGCGCCGCGGCGCTGGCCGCCATTTGCTCCGGCGTACCGATCACCACCGTCTGCGCCGTCACCACCCGGTTCGGCAACGCAATCCCCAGCAGCTGCGGGATGCCTTTGCCCACGCTACGCGCCTGCAGATCCCACAACGCGCAATCGACGGCGTTACGCGCCGCCCCCGCCGGCAGCAGATGCTGAAGCTGCTCGCGGGTCGCGCCGCTTTCCAGCTGCTCGCCGATCGTCAGAATTTGCGCCATCACCGAGGCAATGCTCTCCCCATAGCGCGGGTACGGCGTGCACTCGCCGACGCCTTTAACGCCGTTCTCCTCCACCTCAACGACCACCACCTTCGCCTCGCTACGGCTGCCGCGGGCGATCACAAACGGAGTATGCAGCGGCCAGGCTTCTTCGTACACTCGCAGGTTTCGCATTCCCAGGTTCCTCCAGGGGAAACATTAAATAGGATTTGCCGTGCTGATAACGGATGTCATACACTACCCGTGACGTTAACTATATGTAAACAGGAAGATAAACATGTCACAAACCGTGCATTTCCAGGGCAACCCCGTTGCCGTTCAGGGCACCATTCCGCAGGCAGGCGCTAGCGCGCAGCCGTTTACGCTGGTCGCCAAAGATCTCTCCGACGTCGCGCTGAGCCAGTTCGCCGGCAAACGTAAAGTACTGAATATTTTCCCAAGCATCGATACCGGCGTGTGCGCGGCATCGGTACGTAAATTTAACCAACTGGCATCCGAGCTGAACAACACCGTTGTACTGTGCATCTCAGCCGATCTGCCGTTCGCTCAGTCCCGCTTCTGCGGCGCTGAAGGCCTGAACAACGTCGTAACCCTGTCCACGCTGCGCGCACCGCAGTTCCTGGCTGATTACGGCGTTGCCATTGCTGCTGGCCCGCTGGCCGGTCTGGCCGCTCGCGCAGTGGTCGTTGTTGATGAGAATGACCAGGTTGTTTACAGCCAGCTGGTGAATGAAATCACCGAAGAACCAGACTACGATGCGGCCCTGGCTGCGCTGAAAGCGTAATCAGGCCTCTTCCTCGGATCGCGCACCACGCCCGGCCCGAATGCTCTAAGCCCTCGTTTATCGAGGGCTTTTTTCTTTTCGCGGCGCATTACGGGAAATAAACCGCGCAATCGCCGGACCGGTCAACAGGATGGTGAACAGGCGCAGGGTCTGCATCGCCATGATAAACGACATATCGGCCCGCGTTCCCGCCGCAATAATCGCCACCGTATCCAGGCCGCCGGGACTGGTCGCCAGATAGGCGGTCATAAAATCGAGCGGCAGCACCTGCGTCAGGCCAAACGCCATCAGCGAACAGAGCAAAATCAGGCCGATAATGGAAGCGAGGATCTGCGGCAGGGTCTTCAGCGCCAGCAGAAAAATCGCCCGATTAAATTTTAGCCCAACGCTCCAGCCAATGGCGGCATAAGCCAGCGCCAGCAGCCATTCCGGCAGCTCCAGCATCAGCCAGCCCTCTCCCTGCACCAGCGCCCCCGCCAGCATCGGCAACAGCATCACGCCGGAAGGAAAGCGCATGCGCAGGCCCAGCCAGCCGGCGGCGGCGGTCAACAGCAGCGTCAGCGGCAGCTGCCAGCCGATGGCGGGAAACCAGACGATCTGCTGGTTCATCTCCTGCGCCTCGCCGCCAAGGGCAAAGCGTACCACCAGCGCCGCAGCGCCGGCGACGAACAGCACCCGCAGATACTGCATTAAGGCCACCAGCCGCACGTCGGCGCCGTAATCCTGCGCCATAACCACCATCGCCGAGGCGCCGCCCGGCGAGCTGCCCCACGCGCCGGTTGCCCCGGGCAGCGAGCTGTAGCGCACCAGCAGCCACCCGGCCAGCGCGCTGAAGGCCAGCGTGGCGAAGAGAATAAACAGTACCAGCGGCCAGTGGCCGAGAAGCACGCCAAAGATTGAGGGCGTCAGGGTTTGGGCGATCATGCAGCCAATAATGGCCTGAGCGGCGATAAAAAAGGGCCGAGGCACGCTGATTGTCGCGCCGCGCAGGCTGAAGATGATGCCGGCGATCATCGGGCCCAGCAGCAGCGCCGCGGGCAGGTGCAGCCAGAACAGCACAAACGAGAGCGCGGCGGAGAGGGTCAGGAGTTTCAGCCACGACAGCAGCGGGCCAGGCGAAGTTAACATCTGAATTCCTGGAAAATAAGCCTGCAGCGCGTTCGCCGACGGTCAGCGCCGCCGGCGAACGAGGCTGCTCTATTCTTCACCCTTCTTCTGGCTGAGGCCATACTCGCGCAGCTTATTGGCAATCGCGGTATGGGAAACCCCCAGACGTTTCGCCAGTTTACGGGTGCTCGGGAAGCTACGATAAAGCTGGGTCAGGACGGAACGCTCAAAGCGACGGGTAATATCGTCCAGCGAGCCTTCCATTGCCTCTTCGCCTACCGGCAGCGAAGCGACGTCGCTATCCGGCAGCAGAATATCCTGGGGCCGCATTTCGTAGCCATCAAGCTGCGTCAGCGCACGATAAACCGCGTTCTTCAGCTGGCGAACGTTGCCCGGCCAGCTATAGCGGGTCAGCACCGTACTGAGATCGGCGGAGAGCTTCGGCCGCGGGATCCCCTGCTCATCGGCAAAGCGGGCGACGAACAGTTCAGTCAGCGGAATGACATCCTGCGGGCAGTCGCGCAGCGGCGGTAAATGCAGGGTCAGTACGTTGAGGCGGTAGTAAAGATCTTCGCGGAACAGCCCCTTCTGCACCATCTCCACCAGATTTTTCTGAGTGGCGCAGATCACCCGCACATCGACGTGAACCTCGTGGTCTTCCCCCACCCGGCGGAAGGTGCCGTCGTTAAGGAAACGCAGCAGCTTAGTTTGCATGCGCGGCGACATTTCGCCGATCTCATCCAGCAGCACCGAGCCGCCGTTAGCCTGCTCAAAGAAGCCTTTTTTGCCCTGAATGGCATCGCCAAACAGCTCGCTTTCCACCGCATCTTCCGGGATAGAACCGCAGTTCAGCGCCAGATAGGGTTTGCTTGCCCGCGGGCTGGCGAGGTGGCAGGCGTGCGCCAGAAGATCTTTACCGGTACCCGTGTCGCCGACGATCAGCAGCGGCGCGCTGAGCATCGCCAGCTTGCGGGCCTGCTCAACCACATGGCGCATTTTCGGGCCGACGGCGAGAATCTGGCTGAACGCGCTGGTATCCTGGGTGGTCATGGTCTGCAGCTGACGTCCCATGCGTACGGTGGAACGCAGCATTGCCACCGCGCCGGTCAGCACGCGTTCGCCATGCTCACCTTCGAGGTACACCGGGGTAATCTCCAGCACAAAGTTCTGCCCGCCGATCACCACATGTTCGCTATGCGACTCCAGCGGGCTGCTTTCCAGCCAGCGCTGGACGTTAAAATCGGTAATCAGCTGCGCAACCGGATGATTACGCAGCCGCTCCGGGCTTTGCGCAAACAGCTGGCAGCTGGCGGGGTTCGCCAGCTCGACTTTCCCTTTGGTATCCAAAGAGAGCACCGGTTCCGGCATCGCGACCAGCAGCGCCGACAGCGCAAGATGCTCACGCTCCGACGGCATCCACGGTACGGTACGCACGTCGGTAACGCCGGCGATACGGCGGATTTCCGCCATCAGGCTGCTGAAGTTAGCAAACTCCAGCTCGGCAAAATTAAGATAGATTCGGCCAATAGGGTCGATGTCGATGCCGCGGAGATCGATCCCCCGCAGCACCAGCAAATCGAGCAATTCACGGGTCAGACCAAGACGGTCTTCACAAAAGACTTCAAGACGCATAGGAGTTTTCACCCTAAAAAGGCCAATGACGGATGAATAATAGGACAGTTATTTGCTGGCGTGAAGATAGCTGTCAACAAATATTGACAGTATGGCGGAAAAACGGCCGTTGTGGCGTAAAGGCAGGCGATTAAACGCGGGAATTAGCCGCAGGCCGCCGGGAAGCGACGGCCTGCGGCTAAGCAGATTATTCCGGGCGGGCTTTGCTTTTTTGCAGCGTCTCTTTCAGCTGACCGATCAGCTCGCGGCGGAAATCCCCCAGCCGTGGCTTATCGTCAGCGATCCACGGCAGCGGGCGGCACAGCTCCATCGCTTTGATCCCCAGCCGCGCGGTGAGCAGCCCGGCACCGATGCCCTGCGCCGCGCGGGCCGATAGCCTGGCCGCCAGATCCTGCGACATCCAGTCCATACCAACCTCCCGCACCAGCTCGCTGGCGCCGGCGAAGGCAATATTCAGCAGCACCAGACGGAACAGGCGCAGGCGGCTGTAGTAACCCAGCTCGATACCGTACAGCGTGGCAATTCGGTTAATGAGGCGTAAATTACGCCAGGCGATAAACGCCATATCCACCAGCGCCAGCGGGCTGACGGCGATCATCAGCGTCGATTCCGCCGCCGAGCGGCTGATTTCCCGCCACGCCTGGGCATCCAGTACCGGCTGAACCAGCCGGGCATACAGGCTCACGACTTCACGATCGCTTTGCGTTTCGTGGATCGCGGCATACCAGCGCTGGAGAGCCGGATGCGCCTGATCGAGCCCCGCCTGCTGGGCAAGCTTCTCGCAAAACGCCCGCCCTTTTCCTACCGCATGGCTGTGCATCAGATCGCGGGCCTCATCGCGCTCATGGGCGCGCTGGCGCAGACGCCACAGGCGCCGCCATTCGGTGGCAACGGAACCGACGCCCGCGCCAACAATCAGCGCACCGGCCGCGCAGCCGCCGAGCGCAATCCAGTCCTGAGTCTGCCATGCGGTCATCGTCCACTGTACGCCCTGCGCCACCACGCTGACGCCAAATATCGCCAGCCCGGCGCTGACCATCCGCCGCCACAGGCTGCGCTTCGGCCGCAGAACCGATTCCACCACCGCTTCCGCCGTGCCCTCTTCGTCTTCTGTCAGCAGGTCGACCCGCGCGGGGGCGAACTTTTCCGCGTCAGCGCCGGCAAACGCGCGCGCAGACTTCAGCGCTTCGGTTTGCTCCGCCTGCAGCGGTCCGTTGAAATCAACGCGCGGTTTTAACGGTTCGCTCATCGCAATTTATCTCCAATCAAAAACTCAAGCGCCGCGTCCAGGCGAATATGCGGCAGCGGCTTATCGACATCCATCACCCGCGGACGAAAATTCTCAAACTGAAAGCCCTGCTGCTGCCAGAATGCCTGGCCCGGCAGGCGCGCCGGCACTTCGCCTGGGTAGATGGTCAGCGGCTGACCATCGCTCAGCCGATCGCCGCGCAGGGCGGGAATGTTCTCGCCGTTGACCGCAATCAGCCCGCTCTGGGTGGCCTGAATCGACGCCAGCCCCAGGCAGTCCATGCTGATCCCTTCGAATGCCGCATTTTGCCATGCGTCCTGAATCAGCTGCTGCAGCAGCGACACCATGTTCGCATGCTGATCGACGGTCACGTGATCGGCCTTGGTCGCCGCAAACAGCAGCTTATCAATCACCGGAGAAAACAGGCGGCGGAACAGCGTCCGCTGGCCGTAGTGAAAGCTTTGCATCAGCTGGGTCAGCGCGAGGCGCATATCGTTGAAGGCCTGCGGCCCGCTGTTCAGCGGCTGCAGGCAGTCCACCAGCACAATCTGGCGGTCAAAGCGCAGAAAATGGTCTTTATAGAAACCCTTAACCACCTTCTCACAGTAATACTTAAAGCGCTCGCGCAGCATGCCGGCGTTGCTGTGCTTGTCCGCCTGGGCCAGCCTGGCTTCGCCGACGGCGTCCACGTCCGGCCAGGGGAAGAACTGCAGCGCCGGCGCGCCGGCCATATCGCCGGGCAGCACGAAGCGCCCCGGCTGAATAAAATGCAGCCCTTCGCGCTTGCAGGCGTGCAGGTAGTCGGTCCAGGCGGCGGCAATGTCCGCCAGCCGGTTCTCATCGGCCGGAGCCAGCGGATCCAGCCCTTCGCACAGCTGACGCCAGCGCGCCGACCACTCCGCACGCTGGCCCTGCAGCAGCCCGGTCATTTGCCGCGACCAGCCGAGGTAGTCCTGCGCCAGCATAGGTAAATCCAGCAGCCATTCGCCGGGGTAATCGACGATTTCCAGATACAGCGTGGAGGTATCCTTGAAGTGGCGCAGCAGCGACTCGCCGGAGCGATAGCGCAGCGCCAGGCGGATCTCGCTGACGCCGCGGGTCGGCGTCGGCCACATCGGCGGCGAGCCGTAGAGCTGAGCCAGCCCTTCATCATAGGTAAAACGCGGAATGCCGAAGTCGCGCTGCGGGACGCGCTTGACGCCCAGCAGGCGCTCTTCTCTGACCGCACTGAGTAGCGGCAGGCGCGCGCCGGAGTGGATATTCAGCAGCTGGTTGACCAGCGCGGTGATAAACGCGGTCTTGCCGCTGCGGCTTAGGCCGGTGACGGCCAGACGCAGGTGCCGGTCAACGCCACGGTTGACCAGCGCATTGAATTCAGTTTTAAGTCGCTTCATTGCCATCCCATGCTATCCGTGATATTTCAGGCTAGTGCTTTGAAGAAAGTGCTTTAATCATAAGCCATTAGGTGGGGATAAGCCGAGAAGTTATAAAGTGCGGCACTGCGCATCCCCGCCCGTTACTTCATGTTGCGGGTTAAACGGTTTGCCAGGCGGCTGAGCAGCGGCTCAAGAGCAACCGCCAGCAGCATTTTCACCGGCCGACGCGCAACCGACTTGATTGCCCAGCCGGCAACGCCCGCCGGGCCATAGCGCAGCGCGGTCAGCAGCACCAGCCGGCCGGCGATTTTCAGACCCGGTTTTACTTTTTGTCCTGCCTGCTGCCATTTCATGTTCATACGTGTCCTCAGGTTAAGCTACAGCTGGCGAAAGCGGCTGCGCAGGGTAAAGGTGTCGGAGGTGACGTAGCGCTCCATTTCCCGCAGGCGCCGCTCGCTGGCCGCCAGCTCGCGATCCGCCTCGGCGAGCAGCTCGCCGCTGGCCGGCACCTTCTCGCCGTACAGCTCGCTTTCCGGCATCGGGTCGAGGGCGAACGTCAGGATAACGTATGCCACCACCACAAAGAAAAAGAGACCAAAAATCATCGCCAGTACGGTTATCAAACGCACCAGCTTCACCGGCACATCAAGGTAGTGCGCGATCCCGGCGCAAACGCCCTTCACCATGCCGCGCTGGGGAATTCGCCACAATTTTTTACTCAAATCGAGTCCGCCCATTATTTGTCTCTCCAGTTTGGATGCTCGGCATCAAGGATGTCTTCCAGCGTCTGAATCCGTTCGCGCATGCGCTTTGCGTCGTCGGTCAGCTGCAGCAGGCGCTGCTGTTCATTCTGTGACAGGCTGCCGCTGGCAGAGCGATTGTTGTAGTGCAGCCAGAGCCACACCGGCAAAACGAACAGCACAAATAACGTCAGGGGTATGGCAATAAAAAGCGTACTCATGTGTACTCCTTACAGTGAGTGAGCGGCGGCGCGTTACGGCGCCGCGACGCTTCATCCTTCAGGCCGGCGGCATCGTCTGCCCCGCTCTCCCGCCGGGCAAAGCTCCCGCGCAGCGCGGCCTGAAGGATTTTGCGTATGTCATTAGTTATTTTGATTCATTTTGCTTTTCAACGCCGCCAGCTGCTCGCTGATTTCGTCGTCGGCCTTCAGGTCGGCAAACTGCTGGTCCAGCGATTTTTGCTTACCGAAGCCGTGGCTTTCCGCTTCCGCCTCCATCTGATCGATGCGGCGTTCGAAGGATTCAAAACGCGCCATTGCTTCATCGATTTTACCGCTGTCCAGCTGGCGACGCACATCGCGGGATGAGCTGGCCGCCTGGTGACGCAGGGTCAGGGCCTGCTGACGGGCGCGCGTTTCGCTGAGCTTGTTCTCCAGCTCGCCGATCTCTTTTTTCATCCGCGCCAGGGTTTCATCAACCAGCTGCGCCTCATTTTCCAGGCTGCCGATAAGGTCGGTCAGCTTCTGTTTTTCCATCAGCGCGGCGCGGGCCAGATCGTCTTTATCTTTACGCAGCGCCAGCTCGGCTTTTTCCTGCCATTCGGCCTGCTGCGCGAGCGCCTGCTCAATGCGGCGACTCAGCTGTTTCTTTTCAGCCAAGGCGCGCGCCGAGGTCGAGCGGACTTCAACCAGCGTATCCTCCATCTCCTGGATCATCAGGCGAACCAGCTTCTGCGGGTCCTCCGCTTTCTCCAGCAGAGAGTTAATGTTGGCGTTCACGATGTCGGCAAAACGAGAAAAAATACCCATAATTTCAATCCTCATAGTTCTGTTATCAGGCATCGGCCTGTGCAGAGACTAATACAAATAGCGTGCCAGTTTTTTATCTTATTGATTTTAAAAGGCATGGTTGTTATATGCTCAGCGGGTTGCTAAAGTAACCTGGTGAATCACACGACTAAATGGCGAATTTCATCATGGCGGAATACAAGGACAACCTGCTCGGCGAAGCCAACAGCTTTCTTGAGGTGCTGGAGCAGGTCTCACGGCTGGCGCCGCTGGATAAGCCGGTGCTGGTGATTGGCGAACGCGGGACGGGCAAAGAGCTTATCGCCAACCGTCTGCACTTTCTCTCATCCCGCTGGCAGGGGCCGTTTATCTCCCTCAACTGCGCCGCGCTGAATGAGAACCTGCTGGACTCCGAGCTATTTGGCCACGAAGCCGGGGCGTTTACCGGCGCCAGCAAGCGCCATCCGGGACGCTTTGAACGCGCCGACGGCGGGACCCTCTTTCTTGATGAGCTGGCAACCGCCCCGATGCTGGTACAGGAAAAGCTGCTGCGGGTGATTGAGTACGGGGAGCTGGAGCGCGTGGGCGGCAGCCAGCCGCTGCAGGTCAACGTGCGGCTGGTGTGCGCCACCAACGCCGATCTGCCGCAGATGGTTGAAAACGGTCATTTTCGCGCCGACCTCCTCGACCGACTGGCTTTCGACGTGGTGCAGCTGCCGCCGCTGCGCCAAAGGCAAAGCGACATTATGCTGCTGGCAAACCAGTTCGCCATTCAGATGTGCCGCGAGCTGGGGCTCCCGCTGTTCCCGGGCTTTAGCGAGCGGGCGAGCGCGACGCTGTCAGGCTACCGCTGGCCGGGCAATATCCGCGAGCTGAAAAACGTTGTGGAACGCTCGGTTTATCGCCACGGCACCAGCGACAGCGAGCTGGATAACATTATTATTAACCCCTTTCAGCCGCAGCAGACGCTGCCGCCCGTCGCGGAGCAGACCCCGGACGGCCCCGCGCTGCCGCTGGATCTGCGCGCTTTTCAGCAGGAGCAGGAAAAGAGCCTGCTGCAGTCCAGCCTGCTGCAGGCAAAGTACAATCAGAAGCAGGCGGCAGAGCTGCTTGGGCTCACCTACCACCAGCTGCGGGCGTTACTCAAAAAGCATCAGCTATGAACCGTTCGCGGCAGCATCAGCGCACTCACCGCCGTCGATGCCAGGCACAGCGCCGCATTGAACCACAGCGCGTACTGCGCGGCGCTGGCCATTCCGAGGGGCAGAAATAGCGCGAAAAGTGACGCCGTCACGGCTATTCCCATCGCGCCCCCCAGCGAGCTGCCCATTTTGTAAATACCGGAGGCCACTCCAACTTTGTTCTCCGGCGCATTAACCACCGCGGTGTCCGTCGACGGCGTCGCGTAGCAGCCCAGCCCGAGGCCAAACAGCACGTTGCTAAAAAAGACGGTCACGATGTAGAGCGATTTATCGAGAAAAGTGCAGGAGATAAGCAGGATCCCGACGGCGGTAAAAATGGGTCCGGCGATCATCGGCAGCCGCGCGCCGTAGCGCTGCAGCAGCTTTTCCCCGACGCGAATCATGACCAGCACGGTGACCAGATAGCCCAGCGTCATCATCCCGGTCTCCAGCGGGGTCATATTGTGGCCCTTCTGTAGCCAGATGCTGGTAATCATCATGGTGCCGATAGCGCCGTTGAGCATAAAGTTCGACAGCACCGCCGCCCCGTATGCGCGATTGCGAAACAGCGCAAAATCGATCAGCGCCGCGTCGCCTTTGCGCCATCCGCTGAGGATAAAATAGCCGCCTGAGAGCAGTGAACCCGCCAGCAGCGCCAGCGACAGCCCGCTGCTCCAGCCCCAGCTATGCCCCTTGCTGATAAACAAATTCAGCAGCACCAGCGAAACAATCAGAGTCAGCAGACCGCTGAGATCCAGCTTCTGCCGCTGCGCGCTTTGGCTGCGGCTTTCCGGCGTTCCGCGGAGCAGCAGCAGAGCCGCCAGCGCCACGACGATGGAAAAGACGAAAATCCAGCGCCAGCCAAGACCGGTAGCAATCGCGCCGCCCACGAATGAACACAGGCCGCTGCCGCCCCAGGAGCCAATCACCCAGAAGCTCACCGCCCGCTGGCGCGCCTTCCCTTCATACCAGGTTTTAATCAGCGCCAGGGTGGCCGGCATGATGCAGGCCGCCGATAGCCCCTGCAGCACGCGGCCCGCCAGAAACAGCCCCGGGCCCTGGGCCACAACCAGCAGCCCGCTGCCGACAATGCTCAGCCCCAGTCCCAGATGGGTCATGCGCATCCGGCCAAATTTATCCGCCAGCCCGCCGCTGGCCACCACAAAACAGCCGCTGAACAGGGCGCTGAGGCTGACCGCCAGGGTCAGGGTTTCGAGGGAAATATCGAGGCTGCTTTTCATCGCCGGAACGACGTTAATCACCGACTGGGCAAACAGCCAGAACGTCAGCACGCTGAGAACGATACCCGCCAGCAGGCGATCGGTACCGACGAACGACGTTGCGTTCAAAGATACGGAACTCATAATAGGGATCTCCCGTCGCAGGTGATTAACGCAGATACTCTTCCGTCAGGCCGCACCACAGCGCCGCGCCCGGGAGAAGGATCTCGTCGTTGAAGTCGTAGCCAGGGTTATGCACCATGCAGCGTTCCGCTTCATCCCCGGCGCCGATGGTGAAGTAGCAGCCGTGCGGATTGTGTTCGAGCATAAAAGCGAAATCTTCGCTGCCCATAAACGGCTTCACTTCCCCGACCAGCCCGGCGCCGAACAGCGACGTCGCCACCGCCCGAACTCTCTCGTTGGCGGCAGGATCGTTTCTGAGCACCGGGCTGCCGTTGACGTGGGTCAGCGTGGCGGTGGCATTGAAGCTTTCCGCCTGCGCGACGGCAATATCGTGGATCCGCTGCAGCACGGTTTCACGCACCCGCTCATTCAGCGTGCGCACCGTCAGCTTCATCAGCACTCTGTCGTTGATAATATTCGGCGCATGCCCGGCCTGAATGCTGCCGACGGTCACCACCGCCGGTTCAAACGGCGTGATATTGCGCGACACGATAGACTGCAGCGCCAGCGTGATGTGACAGGCCACCAGGGTTGCATCGACGGTATGCTCCGGCACCGCGCCGTGGCCGCCAACGCCTTTTACCTCGATATGCAGCGTGTCCGAAGAGGCCATCATCGCGCCGTCGCGCAGGCCGATTTTCCCCAGCGCTTGCCCCGGCATGTTGTGCAGGCCAAAAATGGTGTCGCAGGGAAATTTAGCGAACAGCCCGTCCTCAACCATCACCCGACCGCCGTACAGCAGCTCCTCCGCCGGCTGGAAAATCAGATGCAGCGTCCCGCTGAACCGACGGGTGCGCGCCAGATACTCGGCGGCGTAGAGTAAGGTCGTGGTATGCCCGTCATGCCCGCAGCCATGAAAGCGGCCGTCGACCTGGCTGGCCCACGCTTTCCCGCTCACCTCCTGCATCGGCAGCGCGTCCATATCCGCGCGCAGGCCAAGGCGACGCTCGCCGCTGCCGACTTTTAACGTACCCACCACGCCGGTACCCGCCAGGCCGCGGTGCACGTCATAACCCCACTGGCCAAGCAGGCGGGCGACCTCATCGCTGGTTTTATGCTCTGCAAAACCAATTTCCGGCTGCTGGTGAAAGCGGCGACGCAAGGCAATAAACTGCGCTTCATTAACCTGTAATGCTTCAATAAGCGGATGTGTCATTTTTATTATTCCTGTTGTTGTGTTTGCGCGACACTTTCGAGTTTATGCTGCCAGACCGGCTTTAATACGCCGTTTTTTGTTTTATATTGACGGGATATTGAGAAGTGTTTTTCATACAAATCGGTTATGACAAAAAATAACACGCTATTTTTTGTCCTTGCCAGGAGATGACGGTGGAACATCATTCAGGCGACTTTAGCGTCGCCGTTCGCGATATTCGTCAGTTCAGTCAGCCGGAAGGCGACGCGCTGACGCTGCTGTGGGCATTACAGGGGCACGTCACCCTGCATGACGGCGATGGGGATCATCTGCTGGATGCCGATCGGCTGAAAATAGTGAACCGCAACCGCCCCTGGCGTCTGAGCAGCCGCGTTCCCAACGCGGTGATGATTCTGACGCTCTCCGGCAGCTGGCTGACGCGTCTCGACGGTGATTTCTTCTCCTTCGACTATCAAACTTCGCTCGATACCCGCGATGCGGACGATAGCCTGCGCCGCCTGATGCGTCAGCTGCTGGTGATTGAGCTGGTTAATCACCAGCCCCGCTATCGCCTCGAGGCCAACCGCTGGCTGAGCGAAATCGTCCTGCTGCTGGCCACCCGTTTTACGCAGCCGATCGCCGCCGGCGCGAGGCGCGGAGCGGAAAACTGGAGCCGGCGAATTGCCCGGGTCGTCGCCCGCATAGAGGCCAGCTACCGGCACCGGCTATCGCTGCACGAAGTCGCCGCCGCCGAGTTTGTCTCCGAGGCCTGGCTGTCGCGTCTGTTTCACAAAGAAGTCGGCATGAGCTTTGTGCAGTACATCACCGCGCTGCGCCTGAACAAAGCGGCTGAGCAGCTAATCAGCACCCGTAAAACGGTGCAGCAGGTCGCTCAGGATCACGGTTTTGCCAGCACCCGCATGATGAGCGATCTGTTTAAACGCCAGCACGGTTTGACGCCGCGACAGTATCGCCAGCAGCACCCGCAGCCGATGGCGGAGGCCGCGCGCCCGCGCGCCGGGACCGTGGCCGGCGACGACTGGCAGCCGGTTGCCGTCGAGCGGCTCTACGCCCGGCTAAATGAGCCGGAGATAAAAGGCTGGGACAGCCCGCCGCTGCTGCTCAATCCCCAGCAGACGCGCCAGATTGATATCCGCCAGTTTCCCAACCGCGCTGCGCCGCTGCGCCATACCCGAATGGTCGTCACCGTTCGCGAACTCGACGATTTACTGCGCGAAGACGTGCGCCGGGAGCTCGAACAGCTGCACAGCAGCCTGCCGATTTACGCCATCGATATTAACGATCCCTTTCTCAGCAGCCGGCTGTTCGGCACCGGCTGGGACGACCCGCAGATGGCGGGCTACGCCTGCTGGTATAACCTGCAGCGCATTTTTAGCTGGCTGGCAAAAATGGGCTGGGGGGCGATTTTGCATACCGGGCTGACCACCCGCTGCGACCTGCTCCAGCGTTTCTTACGCCTCGCCGCTAACCATTTTCCCCCCGCCACGCTCGCCAGCTGGCGCTTTGTCTGGCACTGGTCGGCCCAGGCCAGCGCAGAGGCGCGCCTGCACGCCTGGCGTCAGCAGCGTGAAACGCTGCAGGCTTTACTGCCGCAAGCGCAGCTGGGAGTCTGGCACCGTTTTAGCGAAGAGGCGATTAACGACGATCCTTTTCTGCGCTCGCCGATCCTTGCCGAAGCCGATTTTCTCGCCTGCCAGGCCGACGCCAACGAGCTGCTGGATCTGGCCCAGCTGGATAGCCGCAGGCTGGCCTCCAGCGAAAGCTATCCGGTCCATAAGCTGCGACAGATCCAGGGCGCCCTGCGCCAGCATCAGCTCACGCTTCCCATCTGGCTGCTGTCGTGGAACACGCTAACCGGCAACACCCGAGACACCAACGGCCGGTTCTTTCGCGGCGCGCTGCTGATGGATAACCTGCTGGGGCTGGCCGATCGGGTGTGGCTGGCGGGATTCTGGCTGAACTCGGGCCTGCAGGGCGAGGCGCGCGCTAACGGCAGGCTGGATACCTCCAGCCTGGCCCTGCATTACCTTCACGGTCTGCCGCGTCCGGTGTACTGGGTTCTGTGGCTGTGGCGGCGCCTGCGCGGCGAAGTGCTGATCGCGGATAAAAACCTGCTGCTGCTGCGCCATAACGGGCACTATCAGCTGCTGTTGCGTAATACGGTGGTGTTCAATCCCTGGCTTTCCAGCGAAGAGACCTTTACCCAGCGCTTCAGCCAGCCCTACAGCATTCAGCTGCTTGGCCTGGCCGGGCGCTGGCGGATAAAGCAGCATCTGTTCGATCAGCATCACGGGGCGCTGTTTCCGCTTTTTGAGGCGTTTCGCAGCCACAGCGGGCCGGATGACGAAGACTTCGGCTGGCTGATGCACCACGCGCGCCCGGCGCTGAGCGTCGCCGAGGAGAGCCCGCAATCGAGCTGGCATCGCGTTGATTCTCTGCAAAGCAACGCGCTGGTGCTGTACGAGCTATCTCCGCTGCGTGAATAGCCTATCGGGTTTCTGCCTGCAGCCTCTGCTCCTTGATCCGGGCGTCGATTTTAATCCGGCTCTCTTCGCTGGCCGGGTTGAAGACCATCATGTTCAGATCCGCGCGCCCTTCGACGCTAAAGGTAGAGAACTCCAGCTCAATCATCCCTATCTGCGGGTGGTGCATGCGCTTAAATCCTTCACCGTGCCCGGCGACATCATTACTCCGCCAGTAGGCGTCAAACTCCGGGCTTTGGCGGGAAAGCTCGGCAATCAGCCGATCGGTGTCCGGCGAGGCGCCGACCCGCGCGACGTCGGCGCGAAAGGCGCTGACGATAAGTCGGGCGACGGCGTGCCACTCCTCCAGCGCGCCGCGGGCCTGAGGATTGGTAAACAGCCGGCGCAGAATATTACGCTCGGCCAGCGGCAGCTGCCCGTAGTCGGTCAGGATGCAGGCCGCGGCGTGGTTCCACGCAATGACGTCCCAGGTCGCCGTTTTGATGATGGCCGGAACGTGGAGTACATCGAGCACGCGCTGTAGGCGCGGCGTAATATCGTCGCTAACGATCAACCGGGACTCCGGCAAATGCCCGAATGCCAGAATAAACAGGTGATCGCGCTCCGGCGTCGTCAGCCTTAGCCCACCGGCAATGCGGCTCAGCACTTCCCGGGACGGCGCGCCTCCGCGCCCCTGCTCCAGCCAGGTGTACCAGGTCGGGCTAATACTGGCGAGCTGGGCGACCTCTTCCCGCCGCAGTCCGGGCGTACGTCGCCGACTGGCCGGAAAGCCGAACGCGGTCGGATCAAGGCGTAAACGTCGCACCCGCAAAAATTCGCCCAGTGCCTGGGTTGAGGTGTCGGTCATAGTTAGCCTGTTAGTATTTATACCCTGATAATGTCCCTACTTTTATAGTATCCCGTTAAGACTACCATAGCCTGGATACTCATTCTGGAGGTAGATCATGCGAATTTTTCTCACCGGCGCGACCGGTTTTATCGGCTCGCGTATTCTCACGGAACTACAGGCGGCCGGACATCAGGTCATCGGCCTCGCGCGCTCTGACGCCAGCGCCGCCGCGCTGAAGGCCGCCGGCGCTGACGTCCAGTACGGCACGCTGGACGATCCCGAAACGCTGCTGGCGGCGGTTAGCGCTGCCGATGCGGTGATCCACACCGCCTTTGATCATGATTTCAGCCGCTTTGTCGCCAACTGCGAAAAAGACCGCCGCGTCATTCTCGCCATCGGCAACGCGCTGGCGGGCCGTCACTGTCCATTGATTATCACTTCAGGCACCGCTATGGGCGATGGCGACGACGGGCAGCCGGCGAGCGAGGCGAACTTCAATCCCGGACACCCAAACCCGCGCGTGGCCTCAGAGATCGCCGGAAACCAGCTGCTGGAAGCCGGCGTGGACGTGCGGGTAGTGCGCCTGCCGCAGGTCCATGACACTACCCGCCAGGGGCTGCTGACGTACTACATTCAGCTTGCCGCCGAAAAAGGAGTCGCAGCGATCGTCGGCGACGGAAATAACTGCTGGTCGGCGGCGCATCTTAACGATGTGGCCCGGCTGTATCTGCGGGTGCTGGAGCAAGGTGAAAAAGGCCGGCGCTATCATGCCGTTGATGAGGAGGCGGTGGCTTCAAGGCTGATTGCCGAAGTGGTGGCGGAAAAGCTGGGCATTCCGCTTAAATCGTTAGCCGCCGAACAATCTGCGGCGCATTTCGGCTGGTTTTCCGCTTTTGCCAATATGGATTTACGCGCCACTTCCGCCCTTACCCGCCAGCAGCTCGACTGGCATCCGCAGGGCCCAACGCTGCTTGACGATCTGCATAATATGGATTACCGCAGCGTGACAACGTCACGATAAGCGCTATCGCCTTCCCGCTTTACCGCATGCCGGCGGCCCTTCCCGGCCGCCGGCATGCTCGCGGTTCCAAAGCGCGAGCGAAATCGGTTAACGATTTGTAACTGGTAAGATGTTCTAATGTGAACTATCATCTGCGCCATCATCTTTCAATGGACTGAAAACGCACATGATTCCGGTTAACATTCATACCCTTAGTCGCTATGCGGCGCATGTCAGCTTGACCCATACGATGAAAAGCCATCGCTCGCCTGCGCTCTCCGTGATGATGATCTTCTCGGATCTGTGTATTCGCTCAACCCGCGACGCTTATCACCAGCAGGGCTGGAAAATTACCGAGAAACGAAGCGGGCTGGTGCTGCGCACCTTCGTCGCCATTCATCACGACGGCGCCGAGTTAGAAATCACCCCTGGAGAGTATATCGGACGCTATAATCGGCTGCTGCCGCTGGACTGACCCGACCTTTTTTACCGCCTTCTGACCTCACGCCCTTCGGCGACGATCGGCTAAAAAAAATACAAATAAAAAAGACGATTGTCGTATGTTTGTAAGGTTTAGGGTGTATAACAGGGCTCGGACGCCACCAAAGCTAAGACGAGGTGCAGTTGTGGGAATAATTAAAGCCAGCAGTTTAGAACAAGCAGAACAGCTTCTAAAGTCCGGTGAACCCATTAAAATCGAGCTCGATTTTGAGCTCGACTCTGATGCGTTTTTTAACTTTGCTATGGAGTACTGCACAAACGGAACCAAACTGACCCGAAACAACGATCGTTTCGTGGTTTCACGTAAGAAAGTCGTTTCCTGAATGAGCCAACCTGCGCCATTTTTAGCACCTGCCTGGCGCAGTCTGCGAGTTCCTGTAAAGAGATTAAGCGTTAGCCAAAAAATTGATGGCTAACGCATTTTCGCCGCCAACAGCGTAATAAGGTAAACACGGGACTTCATAGAGGGTTAAACCGTGAAAAAGTTACTGATATGTTGCTTGTTTGGCGAAACGGCGGGTATTTTAGCGAAAAGAATGCAAAAAATAGCCGATACGCAGAATCTGGATCTGTTAATTAGCGCCGTGGGTATTGAGAATTACCCTAGCGTAGCCCCCGCATATGACTGCGTGCTGGTCGCTCCTCACATTCAATATAAAATAAAAGAATTCACCAACGCGCTGAACCATCATCAGGAAATTGCCGTTATTGAGAGCTTACCTTATGCATCTTTTGATGGTGAAAAGGTCCTGAAGTTTGCCATCGCCCATATGCCGCAATCACTTTTCTAATATCGCCGTAGCTTTGTATACGCGACGCCGTGCGGATTGACAGTGGATATGCGATCCGCACCGATTTAGCGTCACGCCCGTCGGCGGTGCAATCGGCATAGCCTCTGCGCTTTCTTTCCCTGCTCCCAGGCCTTATCTATGCAAACATGCTCTCCTGCGGCGGATCGCCACTGCCGCCCTGCCAGCCGCCCCCTAATAAAAAGGGAGGTGTCTTTCGCGTCCACGGGCAATTATACTCATAGCGCCTGCAGCATATTTCAGGGAACCTGGCACAACATCGCACGGTGGAAAAATGAGCATAAAAGAAAAGAAGATCGCCATTCTGTGCATTGTCTCCTGTTTATTTATTGGCTATCTCAGCGCAAAACTGGCGCTTTACACCTTTGATAAAAATAAAACCGAACAATATTCTAAAAATATATTATCAAGAAGCATTTTAGTCATTAAACAAATCGACGAAATTTATGCTGATAAGGATCGAATATCGCAAAGCCCACCCTGTTCTGCAGATTATTTAAGCAGCATCAGGGCGCTTTTATGGTCTAAATCGCTGCTGAAAGATATTGCGTACATCGACGGTAAAAGCATGCGCTGTTCCGCGCTGTGGGGAACCTTTTCGCCGGCAGAAAATATTGCCGACACCCCCGCCGAAATTAGCTATGGCGGCGGAACATGGTATCTCGATAAAGCGATAAACCAGCAATTCAAAGCCAGCATTTATGCCAAAGGCAACCTCGCCATCACCGTTTCGCCGTTCATTTTCAATCGCTTCACCTCCGACCCGGAAAACAAAAGCATCAGCGCCATCGTGGGCAACTACGATCACAGCCAGCACATCTTCTTTATCGGCAATGAGACCGCGGCGGTGCATGACACGGAGCACGGTAGCGGCCATTATAAAAAATACTCCTTATCTAAACTTTGCAGCAAGGAGTACGATCTTTGCGTGGTGTCCGGCATGTCCCCACACGGCATTAAAGATATCCCGTGGGCAATAAAGGCCGCCGTACTGCTGCTATCGACGCTGATTGGCGTACTGCTCTCTATCAGCATTAACCTCTACATCCGCAAAAAAAGCTCGCTCCTCACCAGACTCCAGTTCGCGCTGCGCAACGAGCGGTTCAGCATCGAGTATCAACCGATAGTCTCGCTGGATCGCGGAGAGGCGGTGGGCGTGGAAGCGTTAATACGCTGGAAAGATAATGAGCTGGGTATTATTCCCCCGGATGTATTTATTCCCTTAGCGGAGAAACGAGGCGTTATTAACCAAATCAGCAGCTATGTTGTCAAACAGTCAATTAGCGAACTGCATGACATTATCAATAACCACAAAATCTACCTGAGTATTAACGTCAATTCCTCCGACCTGTTCTCTAAATCCTTTAAAGACCATCTCGATATCGTTAGCCAAAAGTTTAATATTCCTGCGCAGCTGATCGCTTTGGAGTTAACCGAGAGGCAGACGGCAAACCTTGCCAGCTTACGGGAGAAAATTGCCCACTTCCGCGCCGCGGGTTATCAGATTGCGCTTGATGACTTTGGTACCGGTTATTCCAATCTCGACTGGTTATCAAAACTGGAGGTGGATAAAATAAAAGTCGATCGCACCATTACGGAGTCGATTGGTACTGACTCTATTAATTCCGTCTTGCTCAATAACATCATCACGCTGCTTAGCAATATGCACAATCAGGTTATCTTCGAAGGCGTAGAGAAAGAACATCAGAAACGCTTTCTTCAACGGCGGATACCGCAGGCCTACGTTCAGGGGTGGTATTACGCCAAACCCATGAGCGCCGGCGAACTGAAGAGATATTTATCCACCGCCAGCAATCCGCAGGCGCCCGATCCGGCGCAATAAAATCCCGTTCGCGGTCGGCCCATCAAAACCCTAAGTCGTTGCTAACTGGAGAAGTTAGCAAGAAAAAGATACCATGTCTCACCAGACAAGGCTGCGCCCGGCGCACCCTGAACTTAAGCGCCTTATATTTTTCGGCATTTGCCGTTGGCGTAACCAGAGCGGATGACCCGCCATGCTTCGCATGAAAATTTAAAGAACCTGAATGTGTCCAAAAATACGCCAGCACTCTGCGTTTTGACCGTAGCTGGCCCGCAACAGAGCAAAAGATGAAACCGACCGCCTTATCTGGCCAGGCGCACATCCGCCCGCCGGGCTCTTTACTGCTGATGCTGAACCCTTTTTTATCGTCGTCCTGCCCCGGAATGAGAATGCCAGGGTGGTTTCCGGGATATACTCAAGGTGAAACCCGGCGCGGTCAGGATCGGGCCAGAGCGTTGAGCGGTTCACCGCCAGGCACAGCGGCTAACGACGTCTCAGGACGATAAAGGTGATGAGAAATGTCATTGAATATTAATAAGACAGAGCGTTGCTCTGAAATCATAAAACCACTATGCGCCTGAAACTATGCTCTCTACTGGCAGCCGTATCTATGCTGTGTGGGCAGGCCATTGCCGCCCCCGCGCTGCCTGATCACGCCGATATTCGCGATAGCGGCTTTGTCTACTGCGTTAGCGGCCAGGTTAATACCTTTAACCCACAGAAAGTCAGCAGCGGCCTGATTGTCGATACGCTGGCAGCCCAGCTCTACGATCGTCTGCTCGATGTTGACCCCTATACCTACCGTCTGGTGCCTGAGCTGGCCGAAAGCTGGGAGGTGCTGGACAACGGCGCCACCTACCGCTTCCATCTACGCAGCCACGTGCCTTTCCAGACGACGTCCTGGTTTAAGCCCGGTCGCGCCTTTAACGCCGATGATGTCATTTTCACCTTCAGCCGTATTTTTAATCGCGACCACCCGTGGCATAACGTCAACGGCAGCAGCTTCCCCTATTTCGACAGCCTGCAGTTCGCCGACAGCGTGGAGAGCTTACGCAAGCTCGATAACCAAACCGTCGAATTCCGCCTGAAACGCCCGGACGCCTCGTTTCTCTGGCACCTGGCAACCCACTATGCATCCGTTATGTCCGCAGAGTATGCCGCCCAGCTAACCAAAAGCGATCGTCAGGAGCAGCTCGACCGCCAGCCGGTTGGCACCGGGCCATTTCAGCTGGAAGAGTATCGCGCGGGCCAGTACGTTCGCCTGCAGCGTCACCCCGGCTACTGGCGCGGCAAACCGCTGATGCCGCAGGTGGTGGTCGATCTGGGTTCCGGCGGCACCGGCCGCCTGTCGAAGCTGCTGACCGGCGAGTGCGACGTCCTGGCCTGGCCCGCCGCCAGCCAGCTGACTATTCTGCGCGACGACCCTCGTCTGCGCCTGACCCTGCGTCCGGGGATGAATATCGCCTGGCTGGCGTTCAATACCGCCAAGCCGCCGCTGGATAATCCGCAGGTTCGCCATGCCCTGGCGCTGGCAATCAATAACCAGCGTCTGATGCAATCTATCTATTACGGCACCGCGGAAACCGCCGCGTCGATGCTGCCCCGCGCCTCCTGGGCCTACGATAACGAAGCGAAGATAACCGAGTACAACCCGACCGCCGCCCGCGCCCAGCTAAAAGCGCTGGGGCTGGAAAATCTCACGCTTCGGCTGTGGGTTCCCACCAGCTCGCAGGCCTGGAACCCCAGCCCGCTGAAAACCGCCGAGCTGATTCAGGCCGATATGGCGCAGATCGGCGTGAAGGTGATCATTGTTCCGGTTGAGGGCCGTTTTCAGGAGGCGAGGCTGATGGATATGAACCACGATCTGACCCTTTCCGGCTGGGCAACGGACAGTAACGATCCGGACAGTTTTTTCCGTCCTCTGCTGAGCTGCGCGGCCATTGCCTCGCAGACCAACTTCGCCCACTGGTGCAACCGTGAGTTCGACGAGGTGCTGCAAAAGGCGTTAACCTCCCAGCAGCTGGCTTCGCGTATTGAAGCCTATAAAGAGGCGCAGCATATTCTCGCCCGCGAACTGCCGGTGCTGCCGCTCGCCTCGTCGCTGCGTTTACAGGCCTACCGCTATGATATGAAAGGTTTGATCCTGAGCCCGTTCGGTAACGCGTCCTTTGCCGGCGTCTCGCGGGAGAAAAAAGACGACGTGAAAAAAGATGAGGTGAAAAAACCATGATCATTTTTACCCTGCGACGCCTGCTGTTACTGCTGGTCACGCTCTTTTTTCTGACCTTCGTCGGCTTCAGCCTGAGCTACTTTACGCCGCACGCTCCGCTACAGGGCGCGTCGCTGTGGAACGCCTGGCGGTTCTGGTTCACCGGGCTGCTGCACTGGGATTTCGGGGTCTCCAGCATCAACGGCCAGCTGATTTCACAGCAGCTCAAAGAGGTCTTTCCGGCCACCATGGAGCTGTGCATTCTCGCCTTTGGCTTTGCGCTGCTGGTGGGTATCCCCGTCGGTATGCTTGCCGGCATTATGCGTAACAAATGGCCCGACACCCTGATTAGCGCCCTGGCGCTGCTCGGCTTTTCGATTCCGGTTTTCTGGCTGGCGCTGCTACTGACGCTGTTCTTCTCCCTGACGCTGGGCTGGTTCCCGGTATCCGGGCGTTTCGATCTGCTCTACGAGGTCAAAACGGTGACCGGGTTTGCGCTCATCGACGCGTGGCTTTCCGATTCGCCGTGGCGTCATGAAATGATCGTCAGCGCCGTACGCCATATGGTGCTGCCGGTTCTGACCCTCGCCGTTGCGCCAACCACCGAAGTGATTCGCCTGATGCGCATCAGCACCAGCGAAGTGTATGACACTAACTACGTCAAGGCCGCCGCCACCCGCGGGGTTTCGCGGCGGACGATTTTACATCGCCACGTGCTGCATAACGCCCTGCCGCCGGTTATTCCGCGCCTGGGGCTGCAGTTTGCCACCATGCTGACGCTGGCGATGATCACCGAAATGGTGTTCAGCTGGCCGGGGCTGGGCCGCTGGCTGATCAACGCCATTCGTCAGCAGGATTACGCCGCCATTTCGGCGGGCGTGATGGTCATCGGCGCGCTGGTCATTACCGTGAACGTGCTATCCGATATTCTGGGAGCCATGGCTAACCCTCTGAAACATAAGGAATGGTATGCCCTACGATAGCGTTTACCTGGAGAAACGCCCCCCGGGGGCGCTGCGCACCGTCTGGCGCAAATTCTACGGCGACACCAGTGCCATGATCGGCCTGTACGGCTGCGGCGGGCTGCTGCTGCTGTGCATCTTCGGCAGCTGGTTTGCCCCTTACGGCATCGATCAGCAGTTCCTCGGCTATCAGCTGCTGCCGCCCTCATGGTCGCGCTACGGCGAGGTTTCGTTCTTTCTCGGCACTGACGATCTTGGCCGCGACGTCCTGAGCCGTCTGCTTAGCGGCGCGGCGCCCACCGTAGGCGGCGCGTTCGTCGTCACCTTCGGCGCCTCGTTGTTTGGCCTGGTGCTCGGCGTGATTGCCGGGTCAACCCACGGCCTGCTGTCGGCGATGCTGAACCATGTTCTCGATACCCTGCTGTCAATTCCCTCGCTGCTGCTGGCCATTATCGTCGTCGCCTTTGCCGGACCGCATCTGAGCCACGCCATGTTCGCCGTCTGGCTGGCGCTGCTGCCGCGCATCGTGCGTTCGGTCTATAGCATGGTGCATGACGAGCTGGAAAAAGAGTACGTCATTGCCGCCCGGCTCGACGGAGCCTCAACGCTGAATATTCTCTGGTTCGCGGTCCTGCCCAATATCGCCTCCGGACTGGTGACCGAGATTACCCGCGCGCTGTCGATGGCGATTCTTGATATTGCCGCGCTGGGCTTTCTCGACCTCGGCGCGCAGCTTCCCTCTCCGGAATGGGGCGCGATGCTCGGCGACGCGCTGGAGCTGATCTACGTGGCTCCGTGGACGGTGATGCTGCCGGGCGCAGCCATTATGATTAGCGTCCTGCTGGTCAACCTGCTGGGCGACGGTATCCGCCGCGCAATTATCGCCGGGGTGGAATAATGCCGTTACTCGATATTCGCAATTTAACCATCGAATTCAAAACCAACGAGGGCTGGGTCAAAGCCGTCGACCGCGTCAGCCTGACCCTGAACGAAGGAGAAATTCGCGGCCTGGTAGGCGAATCAGGCTCCGGTAAGAGCCTGATTGCCAAGGCGATATGCGGCGTAACCAAAGACAACTGGCGGGTCACCGCCGACCGCATGCGCTTCGATGATATCGACCTGCTGCGGCTCTCCGGCCGCGAGCGTCGCAAGCTGATTGGCCACAACGTGTCGATGATTTTTCAGGAGCCGCAGTCCTGTCTCGACCCTTCGGAACGTATCGGCCAGCAGTTGATGCAGAACATTCCCGGCTGGACCTTTAAAGGCCGCTGGTGGCAGCGTCTGGGCTGGCGTAAACGTCGGGCGATAGAGCTGCTGCATCGCGTGGGGATTAAGGATCATAAGGACACGATGCGCAGTTTCCCCTACGAATTAACCGACGGGGAGTGTCAGAAGGTGATGATCGCCATCGCCCTTGCCAACCAGCCGCGTCTGCTGATCGCCGATGAGCCGACTAACGCGATGGAACCCACCACCCAGGCGCAAATCATCCGCCTGCTGACGCGACTGAATCAGAACAACAGCACCACTATTTTGCTGATCAGCCACGATCTGCAGATGCTGAGCAAATGGGCGAACAGAATCAACGTCATGTACTGCGGGCAGACCGTGGAATCCGCGCCGAGCGAAGAGCTGGTAACCACGCCTCATCACCCCTACACCCAGGCGTTAATCCGCGCGATCCCTGATTTTGGCAGCGCGCTGCCGCACAAAAGCCGCCTGAATACCATGCCGGGGGCCATTCCGCTGCTGGAGCAGCTGCCGATCGGCTGCCGCCTCGGGCCGCGCTGTCCGTACGCCCAGCGCAAATGCATCGAAGCCCCGCGGCTGACCGGCGCGCGGGCGCATCTGTACGCCTGTCATTTCCCGCTGAACATGGAGAAAGAGTGAAATGGTCGAAACATTGCTGGAAGTCCGCAATCTAAGTAAGACCTTTCGCTATCGTACCGGCTGGTTCCGTCGTCAGACGGTGGAAGCGGTTAAGCCCCTGAGCTTTACGCTGCGCGAACGGCAGACCCTGGCGATCATCGGCGAGAACGGCTCGGGGAAATCCACGCTGGCGAAAATGCTGGCCGGCATGGTTGAACCCAGCTCGGGCGAGCTGCTGATTGACGACCGTCCGCTGGCATTTGGCGACTACTCCTTCCGTAGCCAGCGTATCCGCATGATTTTCCAGGACCCGTCAACCTCGCTGAACCCGCGGCAGCGTATTTCGCAGATCCTCGACTTCCCGCTGCGTCTGAATACCGGGCTCGAACCGGAGGCGCGGCAGAAGCAGATTATTGAGACGCTGCGGATGGTCGGCCTGCTGCCGGACCACGTCAGCTACTACCCGCATATGCTGGCCCCGGGGCAAAAACAGCGTCTTGGCCTTGCCCGCGCGCTGATCCTGCGGCCTAAGGTCATAATCTGCGATGAGGCGCTGGCGTCGCTGGATATGTCGATGCGTTCGCAGCTGATCAACCTGATGCTGGAGCTGCAGGAAAAACAGGGTATTTCATATATCTACGTTACCCAGCATTTGGGCATGATGAAGCATATAAGCGATCAGGTTCTGGTGATGCATCAGGGGGAAGTGGTGGAACGCGGCAGCACCGCCGACGTGCTGGCTTCGCCGCTGCATGAGCTGACTAAGCGACTGATCGCCGGCCACTTTGGCGAAGCGCTGACCGCTGACGCCTGGCGTAAAGACGGTAAATAATCCCTTCAATCGCCCGGGCAAGGCTGACGCCCTACCCGGGCCTGTTGCTTATCTGCGCTGCGAGGCGCGCGCTCAGTCCGGCAATATGGTTTGCGCCGGCAGCACCCGGCGGTCAAAGCGCCGCAGCGAGTAGTACAGCAGCCCGGTGGCAAACCAGCCGATAATCCACGATACGTCGTTACCGGCAAATATCCACGTCAAAGAGCCGTGGAACAGCGGGTTCTCAATAAACGGCAGCTGGATAAGCACCCCCACCACATAAATTGTAATAGCGTAGCTATTCCAGTAGCCGTAGCGTTTTTTCGGGTCAGACAGGGCCGGAATATCCACCGCGCCGGAAGAGATAAGATAGTAATCGGTCAGGCTAATCGCGCTCCACGGAACGAAGAATGCCAGCAGGAACAGCAGGAAATGGGTGAAGTTCTTCAGGAACGCCGGCTCGCTCAACAGGGCGATAATGCACGATATTGACACCATCAGCGCCACGAAGATGATGCGCGATCTCTGCGATAACGACGTCTGGCTGCGAAAACCGGAAACGATGGTGCTCAGCGACATAAAGCTGCCGTAAGCATTCAGCGTCGTGAAGGTGATTTTGCCGAAGCAGATGGCAAAGTAGATCACCATCGCCATCACCTGGCTTTTGCCTAATCCCACGATAAAGCTCACCTCATGCCCGGGGAAAGCGCTGCCGGCAATGGCTGCCGTCAGCACTCCCAGCGTCATTGAGGCCTGGGTGCCAAGAACCGTGCCGCTGAAGACGGAGAAAAAGGTTTTGGCGCCGGACACGTTGCCCGGTAAATAGCGAGAGTAGTCGGAGACGTACGGGCAAAATGCAATCTGCCACGACGAGGACAGCGACACGGCCAGCAGGAACATCGGCAGGGAGAAATGGCTATTTTGCGCGATAGCCTTCAGGTCTGCGGCGAGCAGCAGCGTAATAAACAGATAGGCAAACGCCAGCACGCCGACAATGCTCGCCACTTTGCCCAGCTTATGGATCACCCGATAGCCCAGCACGGCAATGACGATGATAATCGCGCTGAACAAGAGCATACCGGCGACGTTGGAGACCGACAGCAGCCTGGCCATCGCCTGCCCGGCAAGTACGGTGCCGCTGGCGGAAAAGCCGACGTACATAATGCAGACCAGCACCAGCGGAACCACCGCGCCAAAAACGCCGAACTGCGCGCGGCTGATAATCATCTGCGGCAGCCCCAGGCGCGGGCCCTGCAGGGCGTGCAATGACATCACCGCCGCGCCAAGAACCTGGCCCAGCAGCAGGCCAATCAGCGACCACACCACGTCACCGCCCAGCACCACGGCCAGCGCGCCGGTAACGATAGCGGTAATTTGCAGATTGCCGCCAAACCAGAGCGTAAACTGGCTGAAAGGATGTCCATGTCTCTCGCCTTCGGGGATAAAATCGATCGAGCGCGTTTCCGTTATGCTCCGTTCACTGCTTTTTGACTGCCCATCTGTTGACGAAAAAGAAGACATAGTTTCCTCGCTATAAACGGTTTTCAACTGCCAGGACCCGGTTTCTTGCATCTACGTGCATTGTCGTAGGCCCGCATATATGACAGGTCATGTATATACAAGCATTGACAACCGTACGCACCGTGCACATGATAAATTTGTGATGAAGATGTAAATATTTTGTGTGAGAGAAATATACAAAAAAGAAACATCTCATCGCGACCAAACGCGTGCGATGCGCGCCCCCTAATCTCCAGCCATCAGAGGCCTGAATCCCGATGATCGTCTCCTTTCAGTTATCCTCCCTGCCCGTCACGCCGTGGAAAAACGGCGGCGGCGAAACCCAAGAGATAGTCAGCGTGCCGTCGCCCGATGCGCCGTTTCTCTGGCGGGCCAGTATCGCCACCTTACAGAACGACGGACCGTTTTCGCCCTTTCCGGGCGTCGATCGGGTGATAACGCTGCTAGACGGCGGTTCGCTGTGGCTGCGCGGCGATGATATTGCTCATCGCCTGAGGCTGTGGGAACCGTGGGCCTTTGCCGGCGAATGGCCGCTGACCAGCGAGGGGATTTCGCGGCCGGGGCTGGACTTCAACATAATGACCCAGCGTAGCCGGGCCACGGCGCAGGTCAGCGTGGTGTCCGCCGCACAGCGGCCCGGCGCAACGGGGATCGCGTATGTTCTGAAAGGACGCTGGCGGCTGGGGGAGCAGCTGCATGCTGCCCAAAGCGGCATCTGGTGGCAGGAGACGTCCCCGGGGGAGCTGATCCCGCACTCCGCCGATGCCAGGCTGCTGCTGGCTAGCGTTAGCGTTAGCGTTAGCGTACGTTAGCCGCATTTAGCCTGGAGAACGGCGCAAAACGCCTGCGATATCCGGTGATATACTGGAGAGTACGCGATGACAGGGATGAGACAGGCCGCCAACGCCCACCGTGAAGGTTGACGCCCGTGAACCCAGCGGCGGCGCCGATATTGCCTGCTGGATGTCGGCTATTGCTGAAAAATATCGTGACACAGGGGGTCGTCAGTGGGATATAATTCTCGGCTAAATTTGAGTTATTTTGAAATAACAACACTAACCACATGATTGTTAAAGTAAAAATAAGCAATAACGATAAGGATTAAAGCTATGGGTTTTCTTTCCGGTAAGCGCATTCTGGTGACTGGCGTTGCCAGCAAACTGTCCATCGCCTACGGTATTGCGCAAGCAATGCACCGTGAAGGGGCTGAACTGGCGTTCACCTATCAGAACGACAAACTGAAAGGTCGTGTGGAAGAATTTGCTGCGGCACTGGGTTCCAACATCGTACTGCCGTGCGACGTGGCTGAAGATGAGAGCATTGAATCTCTGTTCACCGAACTGAGTAAAGTATGGCCGAAATTCGACGGTTTCGTTCACTCAATCGGTTTCGCACCGGCCGATCAGCTGGACGGTGACTACGTTAACGCGGTAACCCGTGAAGGTTTCAAAATCGCTCACGACATCAGCGCCTACAGCTTTGTGGCAATGGCGAAAGCCTGCCGCGAGATGCTGAACCCGGGCTCCGCCCTGCTGACGCTCTCCTACCTCGGCGCAGAGCGCGCGATCCCTAACTACAACGTGATGGGCCTGGCTAAGGCGTCTCTGGAAGCTAACGTGCGCTACATGGCGAACGCAATGGGTCCGGAAGGCGTGCGCGTCAACGCCATCTCTGCCGGTCCAATCCGTACTCTGGCGGCATCCGGGATTAAAGATTTCCGTAAAATGCTGGCTCACTGCGAAGCCGTCACCCCGATTCGTCGTACCGTGACCATCGAAGACGTCGGCAACAGCGCAGCATTCCTGTGCTCTAACCTCTCTGCGGGCATCTCCGGCGAAGTGGTTCACGTGGACGGCGGTTTCAGCATCGCCGCCATGAACGAGCTGGAACTGAAATAAGTTCTTTACCCTCCTCACGCCGTGAGGAGGGTCCTGCTCTGCGACAACTGACGACGTTTCGCGACATCTCTCCCCCTCTGTTATTCCAATCAGCTATTTGTTAGCACGTATCAATATTTTCTACTGCTTCAGGGTTACGCCAGGATAGTTATGCATAGATGGCCCACAGAAGTGCGGCCGGACACATATCGATCAAGGAACGCCCATGGAGCAACGCCGCGTGTATGGCAAAAACCACTGGTATCACGAAACCCAGTCAACAATCTGCCCGGTGGATGTATTACCGCTCGTCCCTGAAGCCGCTTATGTCGAAGACCGCTTTTTACTCGACCTGACGTTGCCCGAAGAGCTGCTCCACGCGCATGCGGGCTGGCTGGCTCCGGCGCGATGTCTGGCCGACGCGCTCTTTCCGACGTCAGTGACGGTGAATCGTCTGCAAACCTTTAGCGCCTACGATCGTCTGAGCACGGCGCTAACCGTCGCGCAGGTCTATGGCGTACAGCGCCTATGTAACCACTACGCGGCGCGCCTGGCGCCGCTGCCGGGCCCGGACTCATCGCGCGAGAGCAATCGTCGTCTGGCACAGATTACGCAATTTGCGCGCCAGCTGGCAGGCTCTCCCTCGGTAATTACCGCGCTCTCCCGCAGCCAGCTGGACGAAGTTGGCTTAACCAGCCGCGATATTATCCTGATTAACCAGATTATCGGTTTCGTGGGCTTCCAGGCCCGCGCAATCGCGACCTTCCAGGCGACGCTAGGCTTTCCGGTACGCTGGATGCCGGGAATGCCACAGCAGGAAGATGCGCCGGCGGAAGGCTTTACCGCCGCGGACGTCGACTGGCTGGCCGACGTTAACGATGGCGACCTGCGCTATGCTAACGACGAGAGGCAGGCGCGGCTGATCGGCTGGCAGCGACACCCCGGCCTGGCCGAGCTGGCGCCGCTGCTGGCGGTCGACGATACGATCCTCAACGCCCAGGATGAGCTGCTGACCCGGCTGAGTGAAAACCAGCCCTTTGCTCCGCTGGTCGCGCTGATGGCGGCGCGGATCAACGGCAGCGTCAGCTGTTTTAACGCCTGGGAGCGAGCATGGACCGGCTCCCAGGCGTTTCCCGACGCATTACGCCATGACGATCGTGCGCTTCAGGCGTGGGGCGAGACGCATCAATCCGAACGCGCAATTTATCTGGCGGCGCAGCTGTTAACCCGCTCTCCCGACCGCTTCAGCGCGGCTCAGCTAACTCCCCTCACCGAATATGGGCTTTCCCGAACGCAGGTTATCGATATTCTGGCGTGGTGCGGGCTGTGCGGCTGGATCAACCGGCTGAAAATCGCCCTCGGCAATGTTCATCAACGGACGTAAAATGCCAAACAGCGCTTGCTGCAACAGGCATAATCGCGTAAAAATGACAGCCGCTCTTTTAGCCACGAAAATACCAAATTATGTTTCAGGACAACCCGCTGCTAGCGCAGCTTAAACAGCAACTGCATTCTCAGACTCCTCGCGTTGAAGGGGTCGTTAAAGGTACGGAAAAAGGCTTTGGCTTCCTCGAAGTTGACTCGCAGAAAAGCTATTTCATTCCGCCGCCGCAAATGAAAAAAGTGATGCATGGCGATCGTATTACCGCCGTGGTCCATACCGAAAAAGAACGTGAAAGCGCGGAGCCGGAAGAGTTGGTTGAGCCTTTCCTGACGCGTTTCGTCGGTAAAGTGCATAAAAAAGACGATCGCCTGTCTATCGTTCCCGATCATCCGCTGCTGAAAGATGCCATTCCGTGCCGCGCCGATCGCAGCGTCAGCCACGATTTTAGCGAGGGTGACTGGGCGGTTGCCGAAATGCGCCGTCATCCGCTGAAAGGCGATCGCGGCTTCTATGCTGAATTAACCCAGTTCATCACCTTCAGCGACGATCACTTCGTGCCGTGGTGGGTCACCCTGGCGCGCCATAATCTGGAAAAAGAAGCGCCAAACGGCGTGGCCACCGAAATGCTGGACGAAGGGCTGCAGCGTCGCGACCTGACGGCGCTGGAGTTCGTGACCATCGATAGCGCCAGCACCCAGGATATGGACGATGCGCTGTATGTGGAAGCCGCCGCTGACGGTAAGCTGCACCTGACCGTAGCGATTGCCGACCCGACCGCCTGGATTGCCGAAGGCAGCAAGCTGGACGACGCGGCAAAAATTCGCGCCTTCACCAACTACCTGCCGGGCTTTAACATCCCGATGCTGCCGCGCGAACTGTCCGATGACCTGTGCTCGCTGCGCGCCAACGAAATCCGTCCGGTGCTGGCCTGCCGCATGATCCTCTCGGCCGATGGTACGATTGAAGACGATATTGAATTCTTCGCCGCCACCATTGAGTCGAAGGCGAAGCTGGTCTACGACAACGTCTCCGACTGGCTGGAAAACACCGGCAGCTGGCAGCCTGAAAGCGAAGCCATCGCTCAGCAGATTACCCTGCTGCAGGACGTGTGCCTGCGCCGCAGCGAATGGCGTAAAACCCATGCGCTGGTGTTTAAGGACCGTCCGGACTACCGCTTCGTGCTGGGCGAGAAAGGCGAAGTGCTGGATATCGTTGCCGAGCCGCGCCGTATCGCCAACCGCATCGTTGAAGAGTCGATGATTGCCGCCAACATCTGCGCCGCTCGCGTGCTGCGCGACAAGCTGGGCTTTGGCGTTTACAACGTCCATACCGGATTTGATCCGGCAAATACTGAACAGCTGGCCGCGCTGCTGAAGACCCATGACGTGCACGTCGATCCGCTGGAAGTTCTGACCCTTAACGGCTTCTGCAAGCTGCGCCGTGAGCTGGACGCGCAGCCGTCTGGTTTCCTCGACAGCCGCATCCGCCGCTTCCAGTCCTACGCCGAAATCAGCACCGAACCGGGCCCGCACTTCGGCCTTGGCCTCGAAGCTTACGCCACCTGGACCTCACCGATTCGTAAGTACGGCGATATGATTAACCATCGCCTGCTGAAAGCCATTATTAAAGGTGAAACCATCGCGCGTCCGCAGGATGACGTAGCGGTGCAGATGGCGGAACGCCGTCGTCTGAACCGGATGGCAGAGCGCGACGTCGGCGACTGGCTGTACGCGCGTTACCTGAGCCCGAAAGCCGGCACCGATGCGCGCTTCGCGGCTGAAATTATCGATATCAGCCGCGGCGGCATGCGCGTGCGCCTGGTCGATAACGGCGCTGTAGCCTTTATCCCGGCGCCGTTCCTGCACGCCGTCCGCGATGAGCTGGTCTGCAGCCAGGAAAACGGCACCGTGCAGATTAAGGGTGAAACCGTCTACAAGGTGACCGACGTTATCGACGTTAAAATTGCCGAAGTCAGAATGGAAACCCGCAGCGTTATTGCCCGTCCGTTCGCCTGATAGCACTCCTCAGCGGCTCCCGACTCCGGGAGCCGTTCGTTTTCCCGCTCCTGCGCTAAAAATCTCCAGATGAGATAGGTTGTGCGATCTTTTCACTTCTCTTTTGCATCCGTTTTTTGCATCATTGATTTCATTCGCTTTTGTAACCAGGATAATACTATGTCTGATCTGAATGCCCGCCTGCTCGCCCAACGTATCGATACCGTGCTGGATATTCTGGTTGCCGGAGACTATCACTCCGCGATTCATAATCTGGAGATTCTCAAGGCCGAGCTGCAGGCTCTTGCCAACGATGAGCCGGAAAACAAGCCCGGTCAGCCGAAAGCCCCCTGGGAAATCTGACAGCCCTTCGCGCCGCGAGCGACCGCGCAGCGTCGATTGCCCGTAAAATAGCCCCCTAACAGTGATGTTGCTATGAACGCCCGACAACAAAGTATTTTGCAAATGGTCATCGATAAAGGCCGCATGAGCGTGGCCGATCTCGCGAAGATGACCGGTGTCTCTGAAGTGACCGTTCGTCAGGATTTAAATCTGCTGGAAAAGCAGAGCTATCTGCGTCGTACCCACGGTTTTGCCGTTCCGCTGGATAGCGAGGACGTAGAGACGCGAATGATGACCTATTTCGCCATTAAGCGTGAGCTGGCTATGCGGGCCGCTACGCTGGTTTCTCCCGGCGAGACGGTGTTTATCGAGAACGGGAGCTGCAACGCCCTGCTCGCCAGGACGCTTGCCGAGCGTGGGGATATCACCATCATTACCGTCAGCAGCTATATCGCCCACCTGCTGAAAGAGACGCCGGGAGAAGTGATTCTGCTCGGCGGGATCTATCAAAAACGCAGCGAGAGCATGGTCGGCCCGCTGACCCGGCAGTTTATTCAGCAGGTCCATTTCAGCAAGGCGTTCATTGGCATCGACGGCTGGCAGCCTGAGACCGGCTTTACCGGACGGGATATGATGCGCGCGGATGTGGTTAACGCGGTGCTGGAAAAAGGCTGTGAGGCGATTGTGCTGAGCGACAGTTCAAAATTTAGCGTCGTGCACCCTTACCCGCTCGGCCCGGTTGGACGCTTTAATCGCATCATCACCGATAGCAACCTGCACGATACCGCCCGCCAGCAGCTGGCTGAAAGTGGTTTAACCGTCGATATCGTCAACGTCTCCTGATCCCTCTGCGATCCCTTTCTCCGTCGCCCACCCAGGTGGGCGCAGGCCGCGTGGCGCCACGTCTGAGAGTATTCCGAGCCCCCAATTCAGACTTTTTACCTGCCGGTTAAATTTAAAGAAAGTAGAATTATTGTTAGCGATATAACAGGAAGTGACTATCACCCGCGTGATTAAAGTAACACCTGCGCAACTAAACTTCATGGAATACCCCTTAACTCATAGTTCACGCTATGCTTTAAAGGAAGTTGTATCCATGAATAGATTATTCAGGAGAAAATTATGATGACTTCAATGAGCAAAAAAATGGCTGCGGCAGTTCTGGCTGTAACAGTGGTAATGTCCCTGAGCGCGTGTTCTCACTGGTCAAAACGCGATCGTAATACCGCCATTGGCGCCGGCGCTGGTGCACTGGGCGGCGCGGTATTAACCGACGGCAGCACCCTGGGCACCCTGGGCGGCGCAGCGGTCGGCGGGATTATCGGTCACCAGGTGGGTAAATAAGTTTTAAATCAGTTCAAATAAAAAATAATTGCTCGCGGATTTGCTGACTCACGCACCGGAAAAAAATCAGGGCCACGGTATTTACCGTGGCCCTGTTGTTATTATCAGCCGCCGGCCAGCTTCACCTTCATACCCTTAGCTTCGAGCAGCGATTTTATCAGGTCGCGTTTGTCGCCCTGAATTTCAATCACCCCCTCTTTTACCGACCCGCCGCAGCCGCATTTCTTTTTCAGCTCAGCGGCCAGCTTCGCCAGCGCTTCATCATCCGCATCAATGCCGACGATCAGGCATACGCCTTTGCCTTTGCGGCCGCTGGTCTGGCGCTGAATACGCACCACGCCATCGCCTTTCGGGCGCTCGATAACCTGCTTTGGCTCATCGATACGTCCGCTCTCCGTCGAGTAAACCAGACGGCTGTTAGAATCGGTCATTATGCCCCCATATTCAGCGATGCGTTAATCTGGCGTAAGGTCGCCGCCGGGTCGGCAGACTGCGTCACCGGACGGCCAATAACCATATAGTCCACGCCGGCCGCCTGCGCCTGCTCCGGCGTCATAATGCGGCGCTGGTCACCCGCATCGCTGCCCTGCGGGCGAATGCCGGGCGTCACCAGCTTAAACGCCTGCCCCAGCTCCTGTTTGAAACGCGCCGCTTCCTGCGCCGAGCAGACTACGCCATCGAGGCCGCAGCGCTGGGTCAACGCCGCCAGTTTTGCCGCATGGTCGGCCGGAGAGAGCGTGATCCCCAGCTCCTGCAAATCGCTGGCCTCCATGCTGGTCAGCACGGTGACGGCAATCAGCAGCGGGGCATCTTTGCCATACGGCAGGAGAGCTTCACGCGCCGCGGTCATCATCCGCGCTCCGCCGCTGGCATGGACGTTGACCATCCAGACGCCAAGTTCGGCCGCCGCCGCAACGGCGTGAGCGGTGGTGTTAGGGATATCGTGAAACTTGAGATCGAGGAAAACTTCGAAATTACGCTGGTGCAAATCGCGAACAAACTGCGGCCCAAACAGCGTAAACATCTCTTTGCCGACCTTAAGGCGGCAGTCCCGCGGGTCGATGCGGTCGACGAACGCCAGCGCTTTATCGCGGTTATCATAATCGAGAGCCACAACAACGGGAGAGGATGTGACAACGCGAGAAGAAGATGTAGCAGTAGACGTCATGACCAGACCTTAATTGTTGATGGGCGCCGGGCTCGGCGCAAAAAAGGTAAACGGGCAGCATTCTACCTGCGATAAGGGGAAAATAACAGGCTGCGTTTCAGCGCCTGCCCGACGATGGCGGTTCGATGGCTTAACCGTGGGAAGGTTAAAAAAGCCATTAGTATGTTGTAACTAATGAGGGGCTTTTTTTAAATGTTACTGGCCGTCAAGGCCGCGAATCGGTTTGATGGTGGACCACGATCGGCAGGACGGGCAGTGCCAGTAGAGGGTGTGGGCGGTAAAGCCGCATTTTTGGCAGCGGTATCGCGGCTTGCTGCGTACCTGCTCGCCAACCATATCGCGCAGCACGCCGAGGCTCTCTTTCGCGCGCCCCTCTTCCGCTTCGTTAAGATGGTAGTCCATCAGCTTGTGGAAAACGCGCATCGTCGGATGGCGCTCCAGCTGACGGGTGACGTAGCTTTGCGCCGCTTCAATCCCCTCGCGCTGCTCGAGGATTTGCGCCAGCATCAGCTCGGCGGTCGCGCCGGTATTTTCATCGGCGCAGCGGCGCAGAAACGTTTCCCACTCGTCGATTTTGCCCAGCTGCTGGTAGCAGGTCTGGAGCATTTCGAGCGTCTCGCCGACCAGCTCTTTGTCCTGATTGATCACCCGCTCCAGGCTTTCGACCGCCTTCGGATAATCACCCTTTTCCATCCACACCCGGCCCATCATAATGGATACCCGGGCGCTGTTGCGATCGGCCGCGGCGCCTTTTTTCAACAGCGACATAGCCTTGTCCATATCGCTGTTCGCCATCTGCTGCAGCGCCAGCTCGCACCAGAAGTTGGCGATATCCCCGCGATGCTTCTCTTTGCCCAGCTTCACCAGACGTTCGGCAACATCAATGGCGGACTGCCAGTCGCTGGTCGCCTGGTAAATTTGCAGCAGCTGCTGCAGCGCGCTAAGGCGAAAGTCGGTTTCATCCACCAGCTGTTTGAACATATCCTCCGCGCGGTCGTACAGGCCGGCGGCCATATAGTCGCGCCCCAGCTGCTGCACGGCCAGCAGGCGCTGATCGTAGGTCAGCGAAGCGCTTTCCATCAGGCTTTGGTGAATGCGGATCGCCCGGTCAACCTCGCCGCGGGAGCGGAACAGGTTGCCGAGGGTCAGGTGAGCTTCAACGGTGCCGGTATCCTCTTTCAGCATATCGAGGAACAGATCCACGGCTTTATCCTGCTGATTACTCAGCAGGAAGTTAACCCCGGTCACATAATCACGCGACAGGCGGCTAGCGTCGTCCTGTTTGGACTGTTGTGCACTTCTGCGCCCCATGTACCAGCCGTACGCGGCGGCTACGGGCAAAAGCAGAAACAACAACTCCAGCATAAACGATTATTCCTTCACCGCAGGGGTGCCTGCGTCGACTGGCGCTACGCCCGCAGGCGCAACCTGGTGCTCAAGGCGCTTAACTTTACGCTCAGCGCGAGCCAACGAAACCCGAACCCGCAGCCAGAAAAGGCCGCAAATCAGCCAGCCAATCGCAAACCCTGCCGCAAAGAGAACCGCCAGCAGCGTTGAAATCCGGAATTCACCCTGTGCGAGTAAATAGTTGAACGTAACCAGTTGGTCATTTTGCGCACCCAGCGTCACGGAGATGACGAAGATCGCGAGTACCAGTAAGAAAATGAGTAAATATTTCACACTACTTCCCGTTATGTGGGTTGCGCGAAAAAATCCCGCGTTCAGCCCTATAAAGTATCATTTTCGCTGCAGAGGTGGAATGGAAAAGCACGACACCACGACAGGATATGGGGTCGTATGGCGCGAAAAACAACTTTAGCCCTGTTTTAGCGCCCGTTTCTTAATATCCTGCGCCTCTTCCCCAGGCGGCGTCAGCGGGCCGCACAGCCGCTGAGTCAGCCAGGTGGCCAGCGTCACCAGCAGCCATGAGATAAGCGTAGCGACGAGCAAATCCTGCGGCCAGTGCATTCCCAGCGCCAGCCGGCTCCCCATCACCGCGGTAGCCCAGACCATCAGCAGCGCGATGGTCAGCCGGCGACGCCGCGGCCACAGCAGCCCCACGCCGAGCAGCGCCCAGCTGGCCGCAAACATGGTGTGTCCGGATGGAAAAGCAAAACCGGTCTCTTTCTGCCAGTGTTTACGTAAGAATTTAGGAATCCCCTGCTCCTGAACCAGCTGTTCATGCACCAGTTTAGCGCGTTCTTTGCGTTTTAACGCGTAGAATTGATCGACCGGAACCTGCTGCGTTTTTTCCAGCCAGATGACGAAGGGACGCGGCTCCTGCACCTGGCCTTTGATCCAGGACTTAATGCCCTGCCCGAGCAAAATGGCCGCCGCCAGAATCATAAACAGCACCACGGCCGCCCGCAGGCGAAATCGCAAGCACCATAAGAACCAGCCGCAAAGTATCGTATGGGTGATGATGCCCCACGGCTGAGTCACGCTTTCGGTAACCCAGTACAGCAGCTTTAACCCCCGCTGCGGAAGTTCCGGATGCCACTTCCAGCCGGCTAGCCAAACCACTGCGGGCATAATCATTAATAGCGCCGCACCGGTGGCGGTTCGTCTGGCAATCGACAGCATTTCATCTCCTTAATCCTTTCTGCCGACTATCATAACGGAAAGTGGTTCGTTTGTGCGCTTTACGCGCAGGCAGTAGTGCGTAATTAGGAGAACCTTACGGCCTTGTGGCAAAATAGCGGCAAACAGAAAGCACATTCAGGTGCTGACAAAGTCTGGAGAATCACATGCAGCTTAAACGTGTGGCAGAAGCCAAACTGCCAACCCCCTGGGGCGATTTCCTGATGGTGGGTTTTGAAGAACTGGCAACCGGGCAGGATCACGTCGCGCTGGTTTTCGGCGATATTTCGGGCCAGGCGCCCGTCCTCGCTCGCGTACACTCTGAGTGTCTGACGGGCGATGCCCTTTTCAGCCTGCGTTGTGATTGCGGTTTTCAGCTGGAAGCGGCGCTGTCGCATATCGCCGAAGAGGGTCGCGGGATCCTGCTGTACCATCGTCAGGAAGGCCGTAACATTGGTCTGTTAAACAAAATCCGCGCCTATGCCTTACAGGATCAGGGCTACGACACCGTAGAAGCGAACCATCAGCTCGGCTTTGCCGCCGACGAGCGCGACTTTACGCTGTGCGCTGATATGTTCAAACTGCTGAACGTCGAGCGCGTCCGCCTGCTGACCAACAACCCGAACAAAGTAGAAATTCTCACCGAGGCCGGGATCAATATCGTGGAGCGCGTGCCGCTCATCGTCGGACGCAATCCGAAGAATGCCCACTATCTGGATACCAAAGCCGCCAAGATGGGGCATCTGCTGAATAACTGATTCGGCGCCATTAATTCAGGGCCAGCGATTGCTGGCCCTTTTTTTTACAGCATATTGCGGATCACATAGTGCAGAATGCCGTCATTCTGATAATAGGTCAGCTCCGTAGCGGTATCGATACGGCAGCGGCAGGCAATCACCTCCTGCTTGCCGTCCGCCCGCGTTAGGGTTACCGGCACCGTTGCGCCGGGCTCTAGCGCCTGCAGCTGGCTGATATCAATCCGCTCTTCACCGGTTAGCCCCAGCGTTTTGCGGGTTACGCCCTGCGGGAATTCCAGCGGCAAAATCCCCATGCCTATCAGGTTAGAACGGTGAATACGTTCAAAGGATTCGGCGATCACCACCCGGACGCCGAGCAGACGCGGGCCCTTCGCCGCCCAGTCGCGGCTGGAGCCGGAGCCGTACTCTTTCCCGGCAACCACCGCCAGCGGCGTGCCTTCGTCCTTATAGAGCATGGCCGCGTCATAAATCGCCACCGGCTCGCTGCCCGGCAGATGTCGGGTCATGCCGCCTTCAACGCCGGGCACCATTTCGTTGCGAATACGGATGTTGGCGAACGTCCCGCGCATCATCACCTCGTGGTTACCGCGTCGCGATCCGTAGGAGTTAAAATCGATACGCTCAACGCCGCGGTTTTGCAGATAGCGCCCGGCGGGGCTTTCCGCCTTGATGCTTCCCGCAGGAGAAATATGATCCGTGGTCACCGAGTCGCCGAGCATCGCCAGAATTCGCGCGCCGCGAATATCCTCTACCGGTTTGGGCTCAACGCCCATCTCATCGAAGAACGGCGACAGGCGGATGTAGGTTGAGTCGCTCTGCCAGTCATAGGTATCTGAACGCTCGACGTCGATAGCCTTCCATTCAGGCGTACCTTCAAAGACCTCGGCATACTCTTTATGGAACATGTCGGTAGAAACCTGCTCTACCGCCTGCGCGATCTCCAGGCCGCTCGGCCAGATATCCTTCAGATAGACCGGCTGACCGTCTTTGCCGTCCCCCAGAGGATCGCGGGTCAGGTTGACGTTCATATTGCCGGCCAGCGCATAGGCCACCACCAGCGGCGGCGAGGCCAGCCAGTTGGTTTTCACCAGCGGGTGAATGCGCCCTTCGAAGTTGCGGTTCCCGGAGAGCACCGCCCCTACGGTCAGATCGCCCTTTTTAATCGCTTCTTCAATCGGCTCCGGTAGCGGACCCGAGTTACCGATACAGGTGGTGCAACCATATCCCACCAGATTAAAGCCCAGCGTATCGAGATAAGGGGTGAGTCCCGCATGCGCAAGATAATCAGAAACCACCTTCGATCCCGGCGCCAACGACGCTTTGACCCACGGCTTCGGCTTCAGGCCGAGCTCAACCGCCCTTTTCGCCAGCAGGCCGGCGGCCATCAGTACGCTGGGGTTGGAGGTGTTGGTACAGGAGGTAATGGCGGCGATGGCCACCGCCCCGTCCGGCAGCGAATATTGCTGTCCGTTCAGCGTATAGTTGACCGACCGTTTATCTTTCTGCGCGTGATTGACCTCCAGCTCCGTGCTGGCCGCAAACGCTTTCGGCACGTCCCCTAACGCGACGCGGTCCTGCGGACGCTTCGGCCCGGCGAGACTTGCTTCTACCGAGCCCATATCGAGCGCCAGGGTGCTGGTAAATACCGGCTCATCGCCGGTCATCCGCCACATTCCCTGCGCTTTGGCATAGGCTTCCACTAACGCGACCTGTTCTTCACTACGGCCGCTCAGGCGCATATAGCTGAGGGTCACCGCATCGATCGGGAAGAAGCCGCAGGTTGCACCGTATTCCGGCGCCATATTGGCGATGGTTGCCCTGTCCGCCAGCGGCAGTGAGTCCAGTCCGTCGCCGTAAAACTCGACAAATTTACCCACCACGCCGTGCTGGCGCAGCATCTGGGTGACGGTCAGCACCAGGTCCGTCGCGGTGATCCCTTCACGAAGCTTGCCGGTCAGCTTAAAGCCGACGACGTCGGGGATCAGCATCGATACCGGCTGGCCTAACATTGCCGCTTCGGCCTCAATGCCGCCGACGCCCCAGCCGAGCACGCCGAGGCCGTTAATCATCGTGGTATGCGAGTCGGTGCCGACCAGGGTGTCGGGCCAGGCAAACCACTCCCCGTTGCGCTCTTCGCTCCACACGGCCTTGCCGAGATACTCCAGGTTGACCTGGTGGCAAATGCCGGTACCCGGCGGCACCACGCTAAAGCGGCTGAACGCCTGCTGCCCCCAGCGCAGGAAAGCATAGCGCTCGTGGTTACGCTCCATCTCCAGGCGAACGTTCTCTTCAAACGCATCATCGTTACCAAAGCGGTCCACCGTTACCGAGTGGTCAATCACCAGGTCGACGGGGGAAAGCGGGTTAACCTTAGCGGTATCACCTCCCAGGCGTTTCACCGCTTCGCGCATGGCGGCCAAATCCACCACCGCCGGCACGCCGGTGAAGTCCTGCATCAGTACACGCGCCGGTCGATAGGCAATCTCCCGGTCCGCGTGGGCCTGCTTGAGCCAGGCTGCCAGCGCGTGGATATCCTCTGCGGTGACCGAGTCACCGTCCTGCCAGCGCAGCAGGTTTTCCAGCAGTACTTTGAGCGATTTCGGTAAACGGGTCAGATCGCCCAGTTCTTTAGCGGCCAGCGCGAGGCTGTAATAGTGGTAGGTTTTATCATTGACCTGTAGCGCGTCCTTACTGGCTGCTCGTAGGGTTGACGACATAGCTCCTCCTTTATCTCAGGGATGGCATGCCCTGATGCTCCTCAGGGTTAATATTAAAGATAACACATACCAGGCATAACACTTTGATAACAACCCGAATTGCTAAAATCGGCGAAATCGTACAAAGATATTGCACCAAAATAGACAGCAGGTTTTTTGTGGTTATAAAGAGATGAGATCGCGAGGGATATTATTATTAGCAGGAAGAGCTCTGAGGAGCGAAATGCGAAAAAGAACTAATCGCCGGTTCTCTGACGATTAGTTCAAAGGAATGGATTATTGATTAAAAACCATCGTGGCGAAATATATCCTCCTTAATGCCGTTAGTTTATTAAAGTGAAATAAACACCGAGGTTCTTACTGTCATAAAAGTGACATTTTTACAAAGGCGGAAAAGCGTCGCTTAGCTCACGATCCAGACGTTACAGATGACTAGTGCAACGATACTCCAGAACATTGCAAGCCCGATGAACACAGCGCCCCAGGCCCGACTTCTCAACACAGGATCCACTTCCGTCTTGTCACCGGCCTGTGACATCGCCAACTTCATATAATCGATATCACTTATCATATCTTCACCACCAATCGTTGAAATTATCAGGTACAGTTAAATCTTAATTACGGACCATCTATTAATCCAGTGAATTTTGCCCGGAATTATTATCTTTAACCGTTATTTTGATCGGAGTAGGTATAATTGCAACCGTGTTAAAAGGAATAATGAAATTTGTGAGTTATACGAGGTTTACAATGTTAATTACGCGTCATTATAGGTATTGGCATCCCGGGGATGGGATGCCGAATATTTAGACAAATCATTTTTCCGGCAGTTTAATATCCTTAAACATCGCCTCAATATCTTCATTCGAGCGCAAAGCCACCGCCGTATCCACCACGTCGCGCGTCAGATGCGGCGCAAAACGTTGAATAAAATCATACATATAGCTGCGCAGGAAGGTACTGCGACGGAAGCCTATTTTCGTCGTGCTGTGGCTGAAGATGCCGTTGGCGCTGAGTTTGACGAGGTCCGGATCGGACACCGGGTCAACCGCCATGCTCGCAATAACCCCAACCCCCAGTCCCAGGCGAACGTAGGTTTTGATGACATCGGCATCGGTTGCGGTGAAAACGATGCGCGGCGTCAGGCCGGCGCGGTTGAACGCGGTATCCAGCTCGGAGCGCCCGGTAAAGCCAAAGGTGTAGGTCACCAGAGGATACTGGGCCAGCTCTTCAATCGTCACCGAGCCTCTGGAGGCGAGCGGATGCTCAGGCGTCACGACAATCGAACGATTCCAGTGGTAGCACGGCAGCATCACCAGATCATCATAGAGATGCAGCGCCTCGGTAGCGATGGCAAAATCCGCATTTCCCTTCGAGACCGCCTCGGCGATCTGCGTTGGCGACCCTTGATGCATATGCAACGAGACGCGCGGATAGCGTTCAATAAAGCCCTTGATCACGCCAGGCAGCGCATAGCGAGCCTGGGTATGAGTGGTCGCCACGTACAGCGACCCCTTATCCGGCCACGTGTGCTCGCCCGCCACTGATTTGATGGCGTCAACTTTCGACAGCACTTCGCGGGCGATGCGGATAATCTCCTGACCGGCAGGCGTCACCTGAGTTAAATGCTTGCCGCTGCGGGCAAAAATCTGAATACCCAGCTCATCTTCCAGCATGCGGACCTGCTTGCTGATGCCGGGCTGCGAGGTATACAGGCCTTCGGCGGTAGAGGAGACATTCAGATTATGGTTAACAACCTCAACGATGTAGCGGAGTTGCTGTAGTTTCATGGCTGATATCCGTTAACGCGTAAAATGAATTCGCTTGATACAGTTTACGTTCAGGCCGCCCGCCGGCAGAGAGGCTACGCGCCGATGCCGCCCCGGCGATTCGCCGCGCTGGCGCCGCAAAGCGTCCTGAAACGAGAATGTAGTAAGACGATTTAATAATAAAAAAGGGATTAACTATAACCACTATATCATTTATATCTACAGTGTATAGACACTAACGGAAAATAATAAGGCGGTTATAAGGCCGGAGATGTGCGGCAAAACTTCAAGGATTTCAGCGACGAGCGGAAAAAGAAAGGGCCGCAGTGTGCGGCCCTTTTTAGGGGTAAGGCGCTTACTTTTTAGCTTCAGTCCATTTGCCGTCGATGTAGAAGGCTGACCAACCGGTGGCTTTGCCATCTTTTTCAGACGCAACGTACTGCTGCTTGGTTTTACGGCTAAAACGCACCAGCGTTTTATTGCCTTCCGGATCCTGCTGCGGCGCATCGGCGAGATAGCGCAGCTTCTCCGCAAGGCGGTCACGGAAGCGGAACAGCTCCTCAACCAGCGGCGCGCGGGTTTCGCGGGATTTCGGGAAGGTGTTCGCCGCGAGGAAGACGCCGGCAGCACCGTCACGCAGAACAAAATAGGCGTCCGATTTCTCACACGGCAGCTCCGGCAGCGGAACCGGATCTTCCTTCGGCGGAGCCACTTCCCCGTTACGCAGAATTTTGCGCGTATTCTTACATTCGTCGTTGGTGCAGGCCATGTACTTACCAAAACGCCCCATTTTCAGGTGCATCTCAGAACCACATTTTTCGCACTCAACTACCGGGCCATCGTAACCCTTAATGCGGAATTCGCCCTCTTCAATCTCATAGCCGTCGCAGGTCGGGTTGTTACCGCAGACATGCAGCTTACGCTTAGGATCGATAAGGTAGCTGTCCATCGCCGTGCCGCATTTCTGGCAGCGACGCTTGGCACGCAGCGCGTTGGTTTCGGCGTCGTCGCCTTCCAGCACGTTGAGCACTTCGTTTTCCGGCACCAGGTTAATGGTGGTTTTGCAGCGTTCTTTCGGCGGCAGCGCGTAGCCGGAGCAGCCGAGGAATACGCCGGTGCTGGCGGTACGAATACCCATCTCGCGGCCGCAGGTCGGACAGTCGATGCTGGTCAGCACCATCGGGTTAGGCTGCATGCCGCCCTCTTCCGGGTCCTTCTCCGCCGTTTCCAGCTGAGCGGTGAAGTCACCGAAGAAGTGATCCAGCACCTGCCGCCACTCGGCCTGATGATTCGCCACCTGATCGAGGCGATCTTCCATTTGCGCGGTAAAGTCGTAGTTCATCAGATCGCGGAAGTTCTCTTCCAGACGATCGGTGACGATCTCACCCATTTTTTCCGCATAGAAGCGACGGTTTTCCACCCGAACGTAGCCGCGATCCTGAATAGTCGAAATGATCGACGCATAGGTTGACGGACGGCCAATACCGCGTTTCTCAAGCTCTTTAACCAGCGATGCTTCGCTAAAGCGCGCAGGCGGTTTGGTAAAGTGCTGCGCCGGGCTGAGCTCGACCAGACTTAAGCTGTCGCCCTGATTAACCACCGGCAGGACGCGATCTTCATCGCCCTTACGCAGCGCAGGCATGACTTTCGTCCAGCCATCAAAACGCAGGGTACGGCCACGCGCCTTGAGTTTGAAGTCACCGGCTTTTACCGTCAGGGTGGTGGAGTCGTACAGCGCTGGTGTCATCTGACAGGCGACAAACTGGCGCCAGATCAGCTGATAGAGCTTCAGCGCATCGGATTCCATGCCTTTTAAATCTTCCGCCATCACGTTCACATCAGAAGGACGAATCGCTTCGTGCGCTTCCTGCGAGTTTTCTTTGCTGGCGTACTGGTTGGCGTTCTCAGGCAGATACTTTTTACCAAAGTTATCACCGATGTAGCCGCGCACCATGCTCAGCGCATCCTGGCTCAGGTTCGTCGAGTCAGTACGCATATAGGTAATGTAGCCAGCCTCATACAGACGCTGCGCCATCATCATGGTTTTCTTCACCCCGAAGCCCAGACGCGTACTGGCCGCCTGCTGCAAGGTTGAGGTGATGAACGGCGCGCCCGGCTTGCTGCTGGTCGGCTTATCTTCGCGTTCCAGCACGCTGTAGCCGGCTTTCTCCAGCAGCGCGACGGCAGACATGGTCTCATCGCGGTTAACCGGACGGAACGGCTTGTCGTTCTTGTGCGTAACCTGCAGCGCTAAAGCATCTCCGCCTGGCGTGGTGGTGCTGGCGTCAATTTCCCAGAACTCTTCCGGTACGAAGGCTTTAATTTCGCGTTCACGTTCGACCACAAGGCGCACGGCAACGGACTGAACGCGGCCTGCCGAGAGGCCGCGAGCGATTTTTTTCCACAGCAGCGGAGAAACCATATAGCCCACGACGCGGTCCATGAAACGACGCGCCTGCTGGGCATTAACACGATCGATATTCAGTTCGCCCGGCTTGTCAAAAGCCTGACGGATCGCGTTTTTGGTGATTTCGTTAAATACGACGCGGCTGTAGCGTTTTTCATCACCACCGATAACTTCCCGCAGGTGCCATGCGATGGCTTCCCCTTCGCGGTCAAGGTCGGTTGCGAGATAGATGTGGTCGGCTTTTTCCGCCAACTGCTTGAGTTCTGAAACTACCTTTTCTTTACCCGGGAGTACTTCATAGTGCGCATCCCAGTCATGCCACGGGTCGACGCCCATGCGATTGACCAGAGCGCTACGTTCGTCCTTTTTAGGCTTTTTGGCCCCTTTGGTGGCGGTAGAGTCGGCGCTCTTTTTGGAAGCTGAGCCACTGGTCGGCAAATCGCGGATATGACCGACGCTGGACTTAACCACGTAGTCATTACCCAGATACTTATTGATCGTTTTGGCTTTTGCCGGGGACTCAACGATAACGAGAGCTTTACCCATATTCACCTTTACCTAATTTGATTCATCCAGGAATACATCGCACATTGATTCACCATCCGCTGGCGACGTCCGTCATATGTTGCGTCGTCGTCGAAGAATATCAACCCTCTGCACGTCCGGCCTCACGTCCATAAAACCAGATAGCCGGGTTTACTGACTTTGTTCAGTCAGGTGACATAGCACGAATAATTTTTGGCCGAATGTCAAGCAAATCTGCTGCCAGATCGCTGAAAGCGTCACACTGTACCTGATAAAATTCGTTACGCAACTTTATTAGCATGCAAAAGCAAATCCTGCCAGTAAAGTCATGTTTCTTAGGCTGTTGTCAGTACCCCTGCAGCGTCAATGGAAAATTTGCCCCTGCCCGCCGTGCGGCGTAGACTATTGCGCGAAGAATCACAGGAGGCCGTTATGCAAGGTACAACCCAACCAATCGATCGCCAGACGCTGCTTGAAAAAGCCAACAAACTTATTCGCGAACATGAAGATACGCTAGCCGGGATCGAAGCCACCGACGTCGTTCAGCGTAACGGCATTCTGGTATTTAGCGGCGAGTTTTATCTTGATGAGCAGGGTTTGCCTACGGCGAAGAGCACGGCGGTATTTAACATGTTTAAATACCTGGCGCATGCGCTGTCTGAAAAATATCATCTGGTCGATTAAGCCCTTGCTTTCAGCAGGGATCTGAACGAAAACGCGAGGCCTGGGCCTCGCGTTATTTTGTCTACATCAGCGGTTTTTGTCCCCGCTGCCACCAGCGCAGCAGCAGACGATCGGCGCTTTCAGCGGCGCTGCCGGTGAAGCGGTCAAACATCTTTTTCCTCTGCTGGTAACGCACGCTAATCACATCGTGGCTGTCTATCAGCCCCAGCAGCAGCTCATCGCTGGTTTCTACGGCATCGACCAGCCCTTTCTCCAGCGCCTGAACGCCGTACCAGTGCTCGCCGGTTGCCACCTGTTCAATATCCAGCGTCGGCCGCATTTTGTGGACGAAATCCTTAAACAGCTGATGGGTATCGTTCAGATCTTCCCGAAACTTGCGCCGTCCTTCATCGGTGTTTTCACCGAGCATCGTCAGGGTGCGCTTGTACTGCCCGGCGGTATGCAGCTCAATATCGATATCCTTATTTTTAAGGAAACGATTAATGTTAGGAATTTGCGCGACCACGCCGATGGAGCCGAGAATGGCAAACGGCGCCGAGACGATTTTATTGGCAACGCAGGCCATCATGTAGCCGCCGCTGGCGGCAACTTTATCTACCGCCACCGTCAGCGGAATTTGTTTGTCGCGAAGGCGCTGCAGCTGCGAGGAGGCAAGGCCGTAGCCGTGCACCACGCCGCCGGGGCTCTCCAGGCGGATGATGACCTGATCGCGCGCTTTCGCCGTGGCCAGAACGGCGGTGATCTCTTCGCGCAGGCTGCTCACCTCGTGGGCGTCCATGCTGCCTTTAAAGTCGAGCACCCAGGCACGGGGTTTGCCGTTTGGTTCCGTAGAACCGAGCTTCGCCCGCGCTTTCGCGGCCTTGGCTTCCTGCTTGAGCTTTTTCTTTTGCGCTTTATGCCAAAGCTTCTGCTGCGGGCCGTCGAGTAAAGCCACCGCGAGCTCCTCCCGCATCTCTTTATACTGCTCGCTAAGGTTGGTGACCCGCAGTTCCCCGCGCTGTTTCTTGCGCTGGGCGAGGTTAACGATAATTGCGGCGACAGCCGCAATAGCGACGACAACAGTCGCTATTTTGGCCAAAAATAAGCCATATTGAGCAAGTAATTCCACGTTTTCACCTTGTGTTAACCACTGACGTTGAAGCACAGTGTACATCAGCCTTTGCCGGGAAGTCTCTGCGCTTTGTGTCGTGTGCGAGGCGCCTTCTTGTTTTTTTCAGCGACGATGAAATCGTTGCAAGATATTAATTCCGCAAAGAGTTTCCGCTTCGCCGATTGCAATACCCGGCCGTTTCAGGCATAAAACGCAAAAGTGAACGACCGAAGAGAAAGCGTGACCCGTCAGCAGGTCACCCAAGGAGTCACCGTGCACTATCAGCCGCAGCATCATTTATTGAAAGATCGCATCATCCTGGTGACCGGCGCCAGCGACGGGATCGGCCGCGAAGCCGCGCTGACCTACTCCCGCTACAGCGCCAGCGTTATCCTGCTCGGCCGTAGCGAAGAGAAGCTGCGCCGCGTGGCGCAGGAAATTGAGCAGGACGGCGGGATCCCGGCGCCCTGGTTTACCCTCGATCTGCTCACCTGCACCCCGCAGGAGTGCCAGCAGCTGGCACAGCAGATAAGCGTCCACTACCCGCGCCTCGACGGCGTACTGCACAACGCCGGTCTGCTCGGCGACGTCTGCCCGATGGATGAGCAAAAGCCGGAAGTCTGGCAGCAGGTTATGCAGGTCAACGTCAACGGCACCTTTATGCTGACCCAGGCGCTGCTTCCTTTATTACTCAAATCCGAGTCCGGTTCGCTGGTTTTCACCTCCTCAAGCGTAGGCCGTCAGGGTCGCGCCAACTGGGGTGCCTACGCGGCGTCCAAATTCGCCACCGAAGGGATGATGCAGGTGCTGGCGGAGGAGTATCAGAGCCGCCACCTGCGGGTCAACTGCATCAACCCGGGCGGCACGCGCACGCAAATGCGCGCCAACGCTTTCCCGACGGAAGATCCGCAAAAGCTTAAGACCCCCGCCGATATCATGCCGGTGTATTTGTGGCTCATGGGCGACGATAGCCGTCGCAAAACGGGAATGACCTTCGATGCCCAGCCAGGGCGTAAACCAGGAATTGCACAATGAGTGAAGAACGCCACCGCGAACGTCAGCAGCGGGTAAAAGATAAGGTCGACGCCCGCATAGCCGCAGCCCAGGAAGAACGCGGGATTGTTATCGTCTTTACCGGCAACGGCAAAGGTAAAACCACCGCCGGTTTTGGTACCGTCACCCGCGCAATCGGGCACGGCAAAAAGGCCGGCGTGATCCAGTTTATTAAAGGCACCTGGCCGAACGGCGAACGTAACCTGCTGGAGCCGCACGGCGTCGAGTTTCAGGTGATGGCGACCGGTTTCACCTGGAATACGCAGGATCGCGAAAGCGATACCGCCGCCTGTCTCGCCGTGTGGCAACACGCTCGCCGCATGCTCTGCGACGAAAGCCTCGACATGGTTCTGCTCGACGAGCTGACCTATATGGTGGCCTACGACTATCTGCCGCTTGAAGAAGTGCTTAGCGCGCTGCGCAATCGCCCGGCCCAGCAAACGGTGATTATCACCGGACGCGGCTGCCACCGCGAAATTGTGGAGCTTGCCGATACCGTCAGCGAATTACGCCCGGTTAAGCACGCCTTTGACGCCGGTATCAAGGCGCAGATGGGCATTGACTACTAAGCGCCAGCCTTTCCAGCAGCGCGTCGTTTAGCGCCAGGCACAGGCAATCCTCGCCCGGAGCCAGTACGCTTTCGAGACTATTTTGCCGGGAGATAAAGCGCTTACGGTACTCGGTCGGCGTCAGCCCGCAGTATTTTTTGAAGGCGGCAATCAGGTACTTATGCTCCTGAAAGCCGCAGCTATGGCTAATGTCGGTAATTGGCGTGCTGGTATCGCGCAGCAGCGTCTTCGCCTTGTTCAGCCGCACCAGCGTCAGATACTCCTTGAAATTATGCCGGCTCACCTTCTTAAACAGCCGCGAGAACCACGAATAGCTCATTCCGCTGCGGCTCGCCACCTCGCTCAGGGTCAGCGGCTGGTCAAAATGCTGGTTAATAAAGTCGATGCCTTTCTTTATCATCGCATCTTCGCGCAGGGAGCTTTCCGCCTGCGGCACCGCTTCCCCCGCCAGCACCAGCGCATCAAGCAGCAGATAGATAGTCGCGATGCGTTGAAACGGGGCGCGGTTGTCAATCAGCTGACCTAACAAACTCAGCAGCCGTTGACGCACCGCGCCATCGGCCTCGGTGCAGCTGCGCCCCTGAGTACACCAGCTCAGCACCGGCGCGGGATGCAGCTCATCGAACAGGCCAGGTGAAAACTGCACGGTCACCAGCTGGCTGCCGGCTTCCTCCGCGCATAATGAGTGCACCGCCTCGGCATTGATATACAGCATGTCTCCCTGGGCCAGCTCCGCGCTCTGCTGGCCGACAACGATGGAAAATCGTCCCGTCAGCACGGTTATCAGCTCCGGCGCCGGGTGCCAGTGCGGTTCGCAGTAGCGTACCTCGGCGGCAAACGCATTCAGCTTCTCGGCATCAAAAGCAATCAGCTCATAGCCGCTGTTAACCGTATGCCGCCCGGCCTCGGTCGCCGAACGGGGGTGAGTGACTGAAAAGGGAAACATGCGCCATCTCCTGTAGTCGGACGATTATTCGCGCCCGGCAAGTACGCGATTCAGCTCGTCGCTGTCGATATCGAGCGCCAAAAACTCCGTCAGGGCGATCAGCAGGCCGCAGAAGAGATCCGGCGCCAGCTGGATCAGCCTGTCGCGGATCTGCGCCGGCGGCAGCCGGCTCTTGCGCGCAATCAGGGCAACCACCCGGTCAAGCGCCTCGGGCTGTTGAATCAGCTGCTGCAGCGAATTGTCATCCCGCAGCGGCACGTAGCGCGGCGGGCAGACCACATCGACTTCGGCGGTAAGAGGCAGATCGCGCGAGGAGCCGCCAATTCGCACCTGCCAGCGGCCCGGAGTGATAACCCAATCCGCCAGCCCCGGGTGATAGCAGGCCAGCTCAACAACCGGCAGCTGCAGGCTGACGCGACGGCGCTCACCGGGAGCAAGGGCCACTTTACAGAAGGCCTTCAGCGCCCGCTCTTCGCGGAGCAGCTCACCGCCCGGCGCGCTGACGTACAGCTGCGCGATCTCTTTCCCCGCCCGATCGCCGTCGTTGGTCAGGGTGAACGACACGGTCAGCGTATCGTCAGCCCCGACGCGAGAGGCTGAAAGTTCAGGCTGGCCGTAGGTAAACCGGCTGTAGCTTAGGCCAAAACCAAACGGGAACAGCGGCGTCATCCGGCGTTTGTCATAGTAGCGATAGCCGACAAACAGCCCTTCGCCATAATGGTGGCGCAGGTTCTCTCCCGGGTAGTTCAGCCACGCCGGCGTCTCTTCCAGGGCGTTCGGCACCGTCACCGTCAGTTTACCGCAGGGGTTACGCTGGCCGAAGAGAATTTCCGCCACCGCCCTGCCCATGCCCTGACCGGCGAAGAAGGTTTCCAGCAGCGCTTTACAATCCGCCAGCCACGGCATCACCGCCGCATCGCTATTGGCCAGCACCACCACCACGTTGGGCTGTACCGCCGCCACCTCGCGGATCAGGCGCTCATGTACCGCCAGAATATTTAGATCATGACGATCGCCGTTTTCGCCATCCTCGCCCACCGCGGTACTGACAAAGATAACCGCCACATCAGCTTCCTGCGCCACCGCCCGCGCCTGCGCCAGAGCCTGCTCATCGCAGCGCAAATCATCCGGCGCGCCAACCGCCCAGGTGACGGAAAACTCGTCGCCCGCCAAATCGAAGATCTCATCCAGCGGGCGATCCAGCAAATAGGGAACCGTCGTGGCGCAGCCCGATCCCTGAATTACCGGCTCCTGCGCCGGTTTGCCCAGCACCGCAATCCGACGGCTGCGCTCCGGGGTCAGCGGCAGCAGATTGTCTTCATTTTTCAGCAGGACGATGGACTCCCCGGCCAGCTGCTGCGCCAGCTGGTGATGGGCCGCGAAATCGGCCTTAGTCTCCGGGCGACGGTGGCGCTGCACCTTCTCTAATAGCGCCAGCATTCTCCGGCAGGCGCGGTCGACTACCGCCAGAGGCACCTCTCCGGACTCGATCGCCGCCAGCAGCGTCTGCTTGTCGCGTCGGGTTTCCGGCATCGCCAGGTCGTTGCCCGCCAGCAGCGATGCCGGACGGTCCTTGATGCCGTACCAGTCGGACATCACCAGCCCGTCGTAGCCCCACTCATCCCGCAATACCTGGGTCAGTAAAAAGGGATCCTGCGAAGTCTGTACGCCGTTAAGGCGGTTGTAGGAGGACATCACCGTCCACGGCTGCGATTTCGCTATCGCCCGCTGGAATCCCGCCAGATAGATTTCCCGCAGCGCCCGCTCTTCGATTATCGAATCCATCTCGGTACGGCGATATTCAGAGTTATTGGCGGCAAAATGCTTCAGGCTGGCGCCCACCCCTTCGTGCTGCAGGCCGTTAATCAGCGCCGCGGCGATATCGCCGGAGATGACCGGATCTTCGGCATAATATTCATAGCCTCTGCCCGCCAGCGGCGTGCGGCGAATATTGATGCCGGGCCCCAGCAGGATCCCGACGCCCATCTGCTGACACTCGCGGCCCAACGCCTGGCCCATCTGATACACCAGCTCCACGTCCCAGCTACAGGCTAAGCTGGATCCGTTGGGAAAGCAGGTTGCCGGCAGCGAGGCGCTGAACAGCGCTTCGCTGCCGCCCTTCGCCGCTGGTTCCTCCGCGCTGACCTGGTCAGCGGTTTGGGTGATGACCGAAATAAAGTCATCCATGCTCCATTTTTCACTGCCGTCGATTTGTGCGCTGCTGTAGCGCACGCCGTAGGTTCCGTCGGTCATCACGATATCGTTGATGTCATGCTGCGGCAGCGATGCCGTGCGCCACAGGCCGCTGCCGGTCAGCAGCGCCACTTTTTCCTCTGCCGTCATCGCCGCAATCACGGTATTAAATTCACTCTTCATCTCTCTGGCTCCCTGAGGTTACAGCGCATTCTGCTTGCGCAGGCTAATTTTATGGACAATATCGCGGTAGGTTTTTTCATCCAGCGAATAGCACCCGACGAATATTGCGCTAAGCGCAAACATGGCACCGGGGAATAATGTCATCAAAATATTAATCCCGTTAATCGCGCTCGCCGTGATATTCCCTGCGTCATAATGATAATAGTCCAGCATCCATCCCGCGCAGCCGCCGCCAATCGCCATCGCGATTTTAGTGATGAAATTAAAGAAGCCGTAGATCGCGCCTTCACTGCGCACGCCGTGATGCCATTCAGCATATTCTACGGTGTCGGCAATCATCGACCACATCGCCACAAAGCCCATCCCCAGCGTAATGCTATACAGGCACACGCCGGTCATAATCAGCCACAGGTTATTTCCGGCCACAAAATACTGCATCATCACCCCCAGGATACCAATCCCCAGCGCAATCAGCGTCATTCTCTTTTTACCCATCAGGGCAATGACTTTTTCAGAAATAACCGTCCCGACGATATATGCCGCAGACTGAATCAAAAAGAAGGTCGCGGTATAGCCTTCGCTACCAATGATATATTTAATAAAGTAGATCGCTATCGCCATCCAGACGGTATAGGCGATATAGAAAAATACCGTAAACAGCGACAGGTTAAGCAGCGGAAAATTGCCCGTCACCGCACGCAGCATCTCGCGCAGCGTCGGTGCAGGCGCCTCATCCTCGTCTTCGCCCACCCGCTCTTTGGTCATGCCAAAACAGGCGAGGAACAGAAAGGTGGCCAGCAGCGCAAAGCACGAAACCGCGAAAACGTAGCCTGACTGTTTATCCGTAAACGGCGAAATTAGCAGATCGGCGGTCGTCGAAACAATTAAATAGCCGACGATCGCCAATACAAAGCGATATACCGACAATGACGAGCGCGAGGCTTCATGCTGCGTCAGGCGGTTAGTCAATGCCGAGTACGGCGTATTTACCGCGGTATACGCCAGGCAATATATCGTATAAGAGATTAAGGCAAAATAGAATTTCGCTTCGCCGCCAAACGGTACAAAACACAGCACCGTCAGAAAACCGAGCGGAATCGATCCGTATAATAACCAGGGACGCAACTTGCCGTAACGACTGTGCGTTTTATCAATAGCAAAACCAATCAGGATATTAAAAATGGCATCAATTACCCGGGCAATAACAAATATCAGGCTGGCCTGCACCGCGCTGATGCCATAAATATTGGTATAAAAGAAGAGTAAAAACAGCGAAACGAAACCGAATGACAAATTAGAAGCAAAGTCGCCGAAGCCATAGCCTATTTTCTCTTTGACCCCGATAACGACATAGCTGGCCGATAGTTTTCCTGCTGTATCCATTTTTGGCTACCTGTTTTTGTAATCAGTGTTGCCAGTATATGGCGTTCGCCGGCGCTTCACTTTGCGTTATTTGTCCGGGTATTTCCTGTTTTTTGTCTTTATACGGAAGTGTGAAAGGAATCACATGCGGGAGGGAAAATAAGCGTCCGGCGGGAGTCGCCGGACGTCACGACATCAATCTTTACTGCGACCAGCGGAGCGGCGGTTATTGCTGCTACCCACCTGGCTATGGCGTTTAACCGCGCGGCGGAAACCGCCTCTAAAGTGGCGGTAGAGAAAGATCGTCGTCGCATGAAGGCGAATCAAATCCGCCGTGCGGTGAAACGTCATAGCCCGGGGGGGAGCAGCAATAAACGCCGCTCCGCCGGTCGCCGGAAAGATTGGTGTCGTGACGGCCGGCGACCCCCGCCGGACGCTTATTTTTCCTCCCGCATGTGATTCCTTTCACACCTTCGTATAAAGGCAAAAAACAGG
>OLIJ01000096.1_pt1 | contig 63073 bp, 56 predicted proteins | sample 1609731 | NCBI WGS metagenome assembly OLIJ01 (sample SAMEA4350159, study PRJEB24818) | metagenome | biome: human; feature: gut; material: faeces | place: Denmark | collected 2013-09
TTGACACGATTCCGCTTGACGCTGCGTAAGGTTTTTGTAATTTTACAGGCAACCTTTTATTCACTAACAAATAGCTGGTGGAATATATGACTATCAAAGTAGGTATCAACGGTTTTGGCCGTATCGGTCGCATTGTTTTCCGTGCTGCTCAAGAACGTTCTGACATCGAGATCGTTGCAATCAACGACCTGTTAGACGCTGACTACATGGCTTACATGCTGAAGTATGACTCCACTCACGGCCGTTTCAACGGTACCGTTGAAGTGAAAGACGGTCATCTGGTCGTTAACGGTAAAAAAATCCGTGTTACCGCTGAACGCGATCCGGCTAACCTGAAGTGGGACGAAGTTGGCGTTGACATCGTTGCTGAAGCAACTGGTCTGTTCCTGACTGACGAAACCGCTCGTAAACACATCACTGCTGGCGCGAAAAAAGTCGTTCTGACTGGCCCGTCCAAAGACAACACTCCGATGTTTGTTAAAGGCGCTAACTTTGACAAATACGAAGGCCAGGACATCGTTTCTAACGCATCCTGCACCACTAACTGCCTGGCACCGCTGGCTAAAGTTATCAACGACAACTTCGGCATCGTCGAAGCGCTGATGACCACCGTTCACGCGACTACCGCTACTCAGAAAACCGTTGATGGCCCGTCTCACAAAGACTGGCGCGGCGGCCGCGGCGCATCCCAGAACATCATCCCGTCCTCTACCGGTGCTGCTAAAGCAGTAGGTAAAGTACTGCCAGAACTGAATGGCAAACTGACCGGTATGGCGTTCCGCGTTCCTACTCCGAACGTATCCGTTGTGGACCTGACCGTTCGTCTGGAAAAAGCTGCTTCTTATGAAGAAATTAAGAAAGCCATCAAAGCTGCTTCCGAAGGCGCAATGAAAGGCGTTCTGGGCTACACCGAAGACGACGTTGTATCTACCGATTTCAACGGCGAAGTTTGCACTTCCGTGTTCGATGCTAAAGCAGGTATCGCCCTGAACGACAACTTCGTGAAACTGGTTTCCTGGTACGACAACGAAACTGGTTACTCCAACAAAGTTCTGGACCTGATCGCTCACATCTCCAAATAAGTTGAGATGAGAACCTGATCCAAAAAGGCGACTTCGGTCGCCTTTTTTTATGGCTTAACTCAGTACCTGTACACCAAGGATTGCACCATGATTAACAAAATTTTTGCTCTCCCGGTTATTGAACAAGTTACTCCTGTCCTCTCCCGCCGCCAGCTTGACGACCTCGACCTGATTGTCGTTGACCATCCGCAGGTTAAAGCTTCCGTCGCCTTCCAGGGCGCCCACCTGCTCTCCTGGAAACCTGCCGGCGAAGAAGAAGTTCTGTGGCTCAGCGCAAACACCCCGTTTAAAAGCGGTATCGCGCTGCGCGGCGGCGTGCCGGTTTGCTGGCCGTGGTTTGGCCCGGCGGCGCAGCAGGGTCTTCCTGCCCACGGCTTTGCGCGCAACCTGCCGTGGACGCTGAAAGGTCACAATGAAGATGAAAACGGCGTGATGCTGACCTTCGAACTGAAAAGCAGCGATAAGACCCGGCAGTACTGGCCGCACGAATTTACGCTGTACGCGCGCTTCAAGCTGGGTAAAACCTGCGAAATCGAACTGGAAGCGCACGGCGAATTTGAAACCACCTCCGCCCTGCATACCTACTTCAACGTCGGAGATATTGCGGCGGTGAAAGTCAGCGGCCTGGGCGATCGCTATATTGATAAGGTTAACAACGCGCAGGAAGGCGTGCTAAGCCACGGCGAGGAGACCTTCCCGGATCGTACCGACCGCGTCTATCTGAACGCGGATGCCTGCAGCGTTATTCACGACGGCGCGCTGAACCGCAGCATTGACGTTATTCATCACCATAACAGCAACGTGGTGGGCTGGAACCCGGGCCCGGCGCTTTCCGTGAGCATGGGCGATATGCCGGACGACGGCTACAAAACCTTCGTTTGCGTCGAAACCTGCTGCGTCACCGGATCGCAGAAAGCCAGCGAAGAAAAACCGTCTCGCCTGGCGCAAACTATCCGCGTCGCGAAAAGAGGCTAATGCCGCTGCGCTCCTGAACCGGAGACGCGGGATCAAAAACAGGGCGCAATCGCCCTGTTTTTTACTGATGCCGCATGCGACGTTGTTCCGTTACCAGAACCCCACCAGCTTCATCCACGCGCCCCCCAGCACCAGCCAGATGAAGATAGACGCAATCGACACCACGAAACTGACGCCCCACCACTGACCCGTGGTGTTATAGCCGGAACCAAACAGAGCGGGCCCCGGGCCGCCAGAGTACTGCGTCAGCCCCATCGACAGGTTCGAGGTATAGCCCAGCACCAGGGCGGCGAAAAGCGGCGGCACGCCGACGGAAACGGCAACGGCCAGAAACGCCAGGTACATAGCGGAAATATGCGCCATCGCCGAGGCGAAGAAATAGCGGGTATAGAAATAGACCGCGACCAGCAGTAAGAAGACCGTTATCCACTCGAAGTGGCCGACATAGCCGACAATCCGCTCCGATATCCAGCTAATCATGCCGTACTTGTTGAGCGCGTTGGCCATCATCACCAGTACGGCGAACCAGAACATCGTATCCCAGGCCGTTTTTTCTTCAATAATGTTTTTCCACGACATGATATTGCTGACCAGCAGCACCATCAGCCCAATAAACGCGGAAAGGGTGGCGGGAATGGCAAAGAAAATGTCGCCCACCGTCCAAAGCAAGATCAGCAGGACAAAATCAAGCGCGAGGATTTTTTCCGCCAGCGACATCGGCCCCATTTTGCGCAGCTCTTCTCTGGCGATCGCGGGAATTTCCGGCGTTTTCTTCAGCTGCGGCGGATAAATAGCGTACAGCACCAGCGGCAGCAGGATCAAAGAGGCAATCCCCGGCACGATCGCGCCGACAAACCAGGTCGTCCAGGTGATTTCAATGCCCTGGCTTCTCGCCAGTTCGGCTATCAGCGGGTTACCCGCCATCGCCGTTAAAAACATCGTACAGACAATGGCGTCAATCTGAGAAACGCAGAGCATTAAAAAGGCGCCGGCTTTTCTGGCCGTCGCGCCAGGTTCCGACTGGTATGCGGTCGCAATGGACTGCGTAATAGGATACATAATGCCGCCGCCCCTCGCCGACGCCGAGGGAATGCCCGGCCCCAGGACAACGTCAGACAGGGCCAGACCATAGGCTACGCCCAGCATGCTTGAACCGCATTTGGAAATAAACCACAGCGCCACCCGCTTGCCCAGCCCCGTCTTAATCACCGCCCGGGAGATGAACATCGCGATACCAATCAACCAGATCGTACCGTTGGCAAACCCGGAAAGCGCCGCGATTTTGTCGCTTTTACCCGGCGAGAGAGGCGTCACCCCTAAAAATGCGGAGACGATCAGCGCAATCATCGTCACCGCCCCCATCGGCATCACCTTCAGGATGATGGCAAAGATCGTTGCGGCAAAAATAGCAAACATTTGCCATGCATGAATGGCCAACCCTTCTGGGGGAGGGGTAAACCAGATAATTGCGCCGAACAGGATTGTCAGGGCGGCTTTCCAGAGGGGAAAAGCCAGCTTCACGTCCAGAGGCTTGTTAGGTTCAGTCATGTCATTCTCCTTTTTCTTTTATCTTTAAAAGGATAATCACAACTGAGCATTGATATCCATCAACGAAACCCGCAGATGTCTTTGTAAAATCAGCGCCTTTACACCATATCTAAGGGCGTTTTGCGCCCCGGCGCCGGAAAGGCCCTTTCCATCACCGCGATATCGTTCTCATCCAGCACCACCTCGAGCGCGGCCGCGTTCTCTTTAACGTGCGCGATGCTTCCGGCCTTTGGAATCGCCATCACCCCTTTGTGGCTGATTACCCACGCTAACAGGAGTTGCGCGACCGTGACGCCCTTTTCCAGCGCCAGGCTGCTGAGGGCGGGATGATTCATTAAGCCATCGCGCAGGCGACCGGCCTGGGCCAGCGGGCTGTAGGCCATAACCGGCAGCTGCTGCTGCTGACACCACGGCAGCAGATCGTGTTCAATGCCGCGCGATGCCAGATGATACAGCACCTGGTTGGTCGCGCAGCGTCTGCCTCCGGGCACCTGCCACAGCGCCTGCATATCGTCGGTATCGAGATTGGAGACGCCCCAGCGGCGAATTTTGCCCTGAGCAACCAGCGCCTCCATCGCCTCGACGGTTTCTGCCAGCGAGAAATCACCCCGCCAGTGCAGCAGATAGAGATCGAGATAATCGCTCTTCAGACGACGCAGGCTGGCTTCACAGGCCTCGCGCATCCTGCGCCCACCGGCGTGCCACGGATAGACTTTGGAAACCAGCGTCACGCGGTCGCGCAGGCCGCGAAGCGCCTCGCCCACCACCTCTTCCGCCCCGCCGTCGGCATACATTTCGGCGGTATCGATAACCGTCAGCCCGAGCTCAACGCCCGCTCGCAGTGCAGCCACTTCCTGCGAGCGATGCGCGCCGTTTTGTCCCATATACCAGGTCCCCTGCCCGATGGCAGGAACCGCCTGCTGGTCGCCAAAGCGGCCCATTTTTACCGTCATCGCTACCTCCCGTCGCTTATTGCACCACCGTAATGCAAAACAGGGCGCTACGCCCTGTTTTGATGCACAGATGTGTCTATAAAGATGCACAATCAGAAAGTGTAAGTGATCCCGGTGGAGATCAGACCGCTCCAGGATTTGTCCACCATCGGGCTGTCGGTGATTTCGTCGGAGAGGCGGGTGTAGCGCGCCGCGCCGTATACGCTCCAGTCGCCGAGGAAGCGATAGTTTGCCGACAGTTCGAGATACGGGTTCCAGCTGCTATCCGGGTCGTAGCTGCGCATGCCGCTGCGATCGGATTCGCGCTTCGAAACGCCGTAGTAGTATTCGTTCTGGTTGTCGCTGCTCCACTCCACGCCGATACCCGGCGTTAAGGTCAGGTTGCCGTTGGTGTAGCGATAGAGCCAGGCCATGTCCCAGGTAATCCCGTTGCTTTTATCCAGCGTATCGCCGGCGAGGGTGGTACGCAGGAAGCCATACGGGGTGTTGTGGACATAAGACAGCCCGGCCATCATCGTCGATTTACGCCGATCCAGCTTACGCATCTGTTCGCTGTCGCTGTCGCCCGGCTTAAAGTACATCGGCGACCAGTAGGCGGTAACCGACAGCTTATCGCTCTCGTCATTCCATAAGTAGTAACCGCCGCCTAAGCCACGGAACCAAAAGCTGTCGCTCTCGTAGCTGATTGCCGGCACCGGGTAAACATCGACGTCATATTGCTTATACGGGCTTTCGACGATACCCACGCCGGCCCCCAGCGTTAACTTCCCGTCGGCGTGCGCTGCCGACACACAAGCCAAAAGGCACACGCCTGGTGCCAGAGATTTGATCTTCTTCACAATCCATATTCCCGTTTGTCAAATAATCCGCGCAGGCAGTTTAACGTCGTAGCCCTCATGCCTCAAATTCTTTACCCGTCATTACAAAAAATGACTCCCCCGCTCATCAATACAGGGTTTCGGACCTGCAGCTTCATGACAACACGATGAAGGCCCCCGGCAGGACGTGCGAAAAAGCGGCCTTTTTTAGGATGAGTTATTGATATGTCATTGAAATTGATTTTTCGCTGCATGCAAGTTTTCTAAATGCATCTACGCTTTAATTTAGAAGATGTCATTGCAGGGCACGTTATCTTAATCTTGTCGACAACCTGGCATAAGGGTTGCTGGAGAATCAGTAGACGTCGCGCTCTGCTTGCCTCTTCCGGGAGCACCCACTATTCATATGAACGCTCTCAACTTGTGCTAAATACGAAAGGACGGCATGCCATGAATATATTCGATCACTATCGCCAGCGTTATGAAGCTGCCAAGGACGAAGAGTTCACACTGCAGGAGTTTCTTACCATCTGCCGGCAAGATCGCAGTGCTTATGCCAACGCGGCAGAAAGGCTGCTGATGGCCATTGGTGAACCCGCAATGGTCGATACGGCCCTGGAGCCAAGGCTGTCCCGTCTCTTTTCAAACCGGGTTGTCGCACGCTATCCGGCATTTGAAGAGTTTTACGGTATGGAAGATGCCATTGAACAGATCGTTTCTTACCTGAAGCATGCTGCGCAAGGTCTGGAAGAGAAGAAACAGATTCTGTATCTGCTGGGGCCGGTGGGCGGCGGTAAATCATCCCTTGCCGAGCGTCTGAAATCATTAATGCAGCGCGTACCGGTTTACGTGCTGAGCGCGAACGGCGAGCGCAGCCCGGTGAACGACCATCCTCTGTGCTTGTTTAATCCGCGGGAAGATGCGCAGATCCTCGAGAAGGAATATGGCGTACCAACCCGCTATCTCGGCACCATCATGTCGCCGTGGGCGGCCAAGCGTCTGCATGAGTTTGGCGGCGATATCACCAAATTCCGCGTCATCAAGGTGTGGCCGTCGATTCTGGAGCAGGTTGCCATCGCCAAAACCGAACCCGGCGATGAGAACAACCAGGATATCTCTGCCCTGGTCGGTAAGGTTGATATTCGCAAGCTGGAGCACTACGCCCAGAACGATCCGGATGCCTACGGCTATTCCGGCGCCCTGTGCCGCGCCAACCAGGGGATTATGGAATTCGTCGAGATGTTCAAAGCGCCGATTAAGGTGCTGCATCCGCTGCTGACCGCCACTCAGGAAGGCAACTATAACGGCACCGAAGGGATTTCCGCCCTGCCGTTTAACGGGATTATCCTCGCGCACTCGAACGAATCTGAGTGGGTGACCTTCCGTAATAACAAAAACAATGAGGCCTTCCTCGACCGCGTCTATATCGTCAAGGTGCCTTATTGCCTGCGCATTTCTGAAGAGATGCGTATTTATGAAAAACTGCTGAATAACAGCGAGCTGACCCATGCGCCCTGCGCGCCTGGCACCCTTGAAACGCTGTCGCGCTTCTCGATTCTGTCGCGCCTGAAAGAGCCGGAAAACTCGAGCATTTACTCCAAAATGCGCGTCTATGACGGCGAGAGCCTGAAAGATACCGACCCGAAAGCGAAATCCTACCAGGAGTATCGCGATTATGCCGGCGTCGACGAAGGTATGAACGGTCTCTCCACCCGCTTCGCCTTTAAAATATTGTCGCGGGTATTTAACTTTGATCATGCCGAGGTTGCCGCTAACCCGGTTCATCTGTTCTACGTCCTGGAACAGCAAATTGAGCGCGAGCAGTTCCCGCAGGAGCAGTCGGAGCGCTACCTGGAATTCCTCAAAGGCTATCTGATCCCGAAATATGCCGAGTTTATCGGTAAAGAGATCCAGACCGCCTATCTCGAATCCTACTCCGAATACGGGCAGAACATTTTTGACCGCTATGTCACCTATGCGGATTTCTGGATTCAGGATCAGGAATACCGCGATCCGGATACCGGCCAGCTGTTCGACCGCGAATCGCTGAACGCGGAGCTGGAGAAAATTGAAAAACCGGCGGGGATCAGCAACCCGAAAGACTTCCGTAATGAGATAGTCAACTTCGTGCTGCGCGCCAGAGCAAACAACAGCGGACGCAACCCGAACTGGACCAGCTACGAAAAACTGCGCACGGTTATTGAGAAGAAAATGTTCTCCAATACCGAAGAGCTGCTGCCGGTCATTTCGTTCAACGCCAAAACCTCTACCGACGAGCAGAAAAAGCACGATGACTTCGTCGACCGGATGATGGAGAAAGGCTACACCCGTAAGCAGGTACGTTTGCTGTGCGAATGGTATTTGCGCGTACGTAAATCGTCCTGACGTGCGGCAAGCCCGATCGCTGCGGGGCAAAAAAGAGATACCAACAATTCGAGTTGCAGGGAGCCCCGGAGGTTTACTCAGGTAAGCGTCCGGGGTAAGCAACGCACAATGCGGCTTGAAGTATGACGTGTATGGTTGGCAAATGCAGTACGGGGGGCATATGACCTGGTTTATAGACCGGCGCCTGAACGGGAAGAATAAAAGTGCGGTGAATCGCCAGCGCTTTTTGCGTCGCTACAAGGCGCAGATCAAACAGTCGATCTCCGAGGCGATCAACAAGCGCTCGGTGACCGATATTGAGAGCGGAGAATCCGTCTCTATTCCGACGGATGATATCAACGAACCGATGTTTCATCAGGGTCGCGGCGGCCTGCGCAATCGCGTGCATCCCGGCAACGACCATTTTGTGCAAAATGACCGTATTGAACGACCGCAGGGTGGTGGCGGCGGCGGAGGTAGCGGCCAGGGGCAAGCCAGCGCCGATGGCGAAGGCGAGGATGGGTTTGTCTTTCAGATATCCAAAGACGAGTATCTCGACCTGCTGTTTGAGGATCTCGCCCTGCCGAATCTGAAGAAAAACCAGCAGCGGCAGCTTACCGAGTTTAAAACGCATCGGGCGGGTTTTACCGCTAACGGAGTCCCGGCTAACATCAGCGTGGTGCGTTCGCTGCAAAACTCCCTGGCGCGACGTACCGCCATGACCGCCGGTAAGCGACGCGAGCTGCGCGCGCTGGAGGCGGATCTGGACGTCATCACTAAAAGCGAACCGGCACAGCTGCTGGAAGAAGAGCGGCTGCGTCAGGAGATAGCCGAGCTGCGGGCGAAGATTGACCGCGTGCCGTTTATCGATACCTTCGATCTGCGCTATAAGAATTATGAAAAACGGCCCGAGCCCTCCAGCCAGGCGGTGATGTTCTGCCTGATGGACGTTTCCGGCTCCATGGATCAGGTCACCAAAGATATGGCCAAACGTTTTTACATCCTGCTGTATCTGTTCCTCAGCCGGACCTATAAAAACGTCGAGGTGGTCTATATCCGCCACCATACCCAGGCAAAAGAGGTGGACGAACACGAGTTTTTCTATTCGCAGGAAACCGGCGGCACGATCGTCTCCAGCGCGCTGAAGCTGATGGATGAAGTGGTTAAAGCGCGCTACGACCCGTCGCAGTGGAATATCTACGCCGCGCAGGCGTCGGACGGCGATAACTGGGCGGATGACTCGCCGCTGTGTCACGAACTGCTGGCGAAGAACATCCTGCCGGTGGTGCGTTACTACAGCTATATTGAAATCACCCGTCGCGCCCACCAGACGTTATGGCGTGAATATGAACACCTGCAGACGACCTTTGAAAACTTCGCCATGCAGCATATACGCGACCAGGAAGATATCTATCCGGTATTCCGCGAGCTGTTCCATAAGCAGAGTGCCAATACCACCAGCTAACGTAAATAAATCAGCCAGTTAATTATATTTTCTGGCTGATTTTCTATCCCTAGCACGCAATATTATTCTCCCGCTGACGCAATGGTTAGCGCCTGTTCCGGCATCATGCTCCCCTTTTCGTTTCCCGTACGCCGCGTCCTCGGTCGCGCCATTATCACGCTTAGCCAACGCCACGGTTATTATCCCTGGGGACAGCGAGGACCTACCGTGCTAATTTGCTGCTTCGGCTTATTAAGAGGTTGAGAGTAATGAGAAAAAAGCTTCAGAACATGTGCTGGCTGCTGGGAGCTATCGCGGGCGGCGCATCAGCAGAGCAATTTGGCACTCCCGTATCAATCTGCCTTGATAATCACACGGTCCCGTTCATTAAAACGGATAAGCCAGCCATTGAGATTGTTGACGCCGCTTACCGGCAGTGCGAGGAAGCGCTCAGGCAGTGGAGAGACGAGCGCAAATCATTGCCTCCTGAAATGGTTGCCAAACAGGACCAGGAGTTTCATGACTTTTATGTCCATATGATTGAAATAAGGCGCAAGGCTCCGGCGGGAGCAGAATAACGGAAGCGGCGTTGCGTTGGCGGTCGTGAGTGACGCTTCGCCCAAAGCCGCCTCAGGCCATCCATCACCGGGGAAGATAATTCGGACTTTAAATCGACCCGCCGCGAGCCGCCTGAACAACAAGATGGCGCCGCATTACCGCCGGCCTGGCTATTCCTCCGGATTCACCCGGCAATTCATCAGGATATAGCGGGCGTCTTTTCGCTTGTGCTGGTCGATTAAAGGGACCAGTCGTCTGAAATGCTCGCTGGCGCAATGCGCGTCAAGGGCCGCGTGGTCTGGCCACTCCTCAATAAAAATGAAATGTCCGGGATCCTTCTCATCAATATATAAATCATAAGCGATACAGCGCGGCTCTTTCTTCGTTGCCGATACCAGTTCCCGGTACAAAGGGAGAACGATTTCAACGCATTCGGGTTTTATAAAATCTTCGGCAGTGACTTTTAACATACGCGCCTCTTAGTTAAAACGAATACTGACTCGCCGGGGATGAATGATACCTCAGCGTCATCAGGCCCGTTCTCCGTTGGGATAGCGCTGACGCTGGTCATTTTCTGCAAGCATCATAGCCTTTGCTCTCGGGAAGTGCACGACGGTCCGCCCTTCCCTCGGGAAAGTCAAAGGAGGGTCGCGGGCAGTTTTATGGCAGAGGTGGACTACCGCTGCGGCCTGAGATGAGGGAGAGAAGCAGCAAATATAAACGGGGAGGTTTTTATATAGATTAAATTTTATCCAGACGTGGTAGACTGAAACACATTCATTGAAAGGTTAATCATCATGTCATTTCTCGATTACGCAATGAAGCTCATCGGTGGAACGTCCACCGCCACCTGCCCCATCTGCGGCTTAAAATCCCCCCAGCCTGCATCAAAGATTCGGTTAAAGCAGGCAATGCTATGCCCGGGATGTAAGGCCCTTTTTGTCTCGCCACGCTAACCCCTTACGCCGGCTCACGTACAAACCGGTGTTCTATACTGAAATAAAGACCGGCAGCTGTTAAATCCCTGATGCCTTACGCCCATCCTGAGAGAACGTTTCTGAACTGATTTCGCAACTGCTCCTGCGCGTTAATGTCGCATCAGAGCAACGCTATGAAAATGAATCCCCGAGCATGGTTTAGCCGCTCCCGTATGTCTACGAAAGCCCCTGAACTGGTGCCGTTTCCTGCCAACGACTCAACAAGCGAAAATAGCTTGCGCTCAGAGCTGTTTTCGACGCCTCAGATGGAACGTTACGGCCAGAAACTGGCGCATACTCATAAGTTGTCGCCGGACAAGCTGCCTTACTATCTTCTTAAACGGCTGGGGGATAATGAGGCTGCGATCACGCAAAACTGTTATGCGCTCAATGCCGGGAAAAAATCGAGCATCATGCCCGCGGGTGAGTGGCTGCTTGATAATTACTACCTGATTGAGGAACAAATCCGCATTGTCCGCCAGCATCTGCCAAAAAGCTTTGGCAAAGGCCTCCCGTCCCTGGCATCGCCTCACCACTGCCCGCGCATTTACGATATCGCATCTGAAGCTATTGCCCACGGTGACGGGCGCTGGGACGTGGCCAGCCTGACCAGCTATATTGCGGCCTATCAGCAGGTGACGCCGCTGACGTTAGGCGAGGTCTGGGCGCTACCGGGCATGCTGCGTCTGTCTCTAATCGAAAATCTGCGTCGCGTCAGTATGGAAGTAGTAAAAGCCCAGCAAGAGCGCAGCCTGGCAGATACATGGATTACGCGGATTTTCGAATGTGCCGAGAATACTCCGGCAGACTTAATCATGGTGGTCGCCGACATGGCGCGCGCGCGGCCGCCGCTGAGCAGTGCGTTTGTCGCAGAACTGGTACGCCGCCTGCAGGGGCGCGGCAATGCGCTGGCACTGCCGCTGACCTGGGTGGACCAGCGTCTTGCCGAACAGGGCGTGACAACCGAGGTTCTTATTCACCGCTTCAATCAACAGCTTGCGGCCAGCCAGCTTTCCGTCAGCAACAGCATCGCGGGCTTGCGTTTGCTGAGCGAAACGAACTGGGCTGATTTCGCCGAGGCAATCAGCGTCGTAGAACAGACATTGCGTCTCGATCCTGCCGGCACCTATTCCCGTATGCACTTTGATACCCGGGATCATTACCGCCACGTCATCGAGATCCTGGCCAGAGACAGTCGTTTCAGCGAGTCAGAGGTAGCCAGCCGGGTACTGGCGCTTTCTGTGGAAAATGCGCCCGGCACGCCGGGGCATCATATTGGTTATTATCTGGCCGGTGGAGGCCGCGAGCTGCTGGAAGTGCAGCTTTCCGCAGATACCTCAGGGCTTATACGCCTGCGGCATAGTTTCAACAAAATCCCCTTGTTGTCATGGCTTGGCAGCCTGAGCCTGCTGACGACAGCGGTGACGGCCGGAATTTTGCACGAAACCGCGCAGCAGGGAATGGGCTGGATGCTGATACTTTTGGCGTTGCCGCTTATTTTGGCGGTCAGTCAGTTAATGAACGATTTGTTGAGCGAAGCGACCACCCGCTTTCGAATACCCAGACCGCTGCCGCGAATGGATTTTTCCGCTGGAATTCCGGCGGATTGCGCGACCCTGGTAGTGGTCCCTTGTATGCTGACAAGTCACGAAAGCATCAGCAAGCTCCTCACCAGCCTGGAAGTGTGCTGGCTGGGTAATCAGAACGAAAACCTCCGCTTCGCCCTTCTTACCGATTTTGCCGATTCCGCCGTTGAAAAACCGCCAGAAAACAGCGGTCTGCTCAGACAGGCCATCGCGGAAACAGAGGATCTTAACCGCCGCTATCCAGCCAGCCGCCCACGCTTTTATCTTCTGCACCGACAGCCAGAATGGGCCCCCACGCAGGAAAAATGGATGGGTTATGAACGCAAACGGGGAAAGCTGGCGTTGCTGAACAACTGGTTGCGCCATCCCGCGGCGCAATTTTCCAGCGTCGCAGATGCGCCAGCGCATCTGTTGCCGGGTCATATTAAATATGTCATCACCCTGGACAGCGATACGGTGTTACCGCGCGACACGGCGCATAAGCTGGTCGCGACAATGGCGCATCCGCTCAACCTGCCAGAGTATGATCCGCTACGGCAGAGGGTCGTCAAAGGGTACGGCATTTTACAGCCCGGGCTGGCGGAGGAAATGCCGCGCAACGGACAGGGACGCTATGCCGCCATGCGCAGCAGCGTGCCGGGTAATAATCCCTATTCGATGATGTCTTCAGATATCTATCAGGATCTCTTCGGCGAAGGATCGTTCGTTGGTAAGGGCATTTATGACGTCGATATCTTTGTCCTGGCCACCGCCAACGCCTGCCCGGAAAATCTGGTCCTCAGCCATGATTTACTCGAAGGGTGCTACGCTCGCTCCGGGCTACTCAGTGAAGTTTTACTCTACGAGCAGTACCCGAACAACTATCTGTCAGACGTTGCCCGCCGCACGCGCTGGATCCGTGGCGACTGGCAGCTGCTTAACTGGCTCAGCCCGTACGTCAGAAAAGCGGATGGAACCCGGGATAAAAATCCGCTATCGGCGCTTTCCTGCTGGAAGTTATTCGACAATTTACGCCGCAGCCTGGTCAGCCCGTCTTTGCTGGCGCTTCTTTTTTGCTCCCTGCTGCTGGTCCCCAACCCGCTTTATTGGCTTGGCGCGCTGGCGCTGGTGTGGTTATTGCCTTCAGCGCTGAGCATCAGCCACGACCTTCTGCATAAACCTCTTCGTCGCCCTTTGCGGCTGCATATTCCACTCGTCGCGGCCGGGGCGCTGAAACGGTTTTCCCGTATCGGGCTCAATTTTGCGATACTGCCGCATGAGGCCGGATACTCATTGTACGCCATTGCCGTGACGCTCTGGCGTCTTGGCGTCAGTCAGCGCAATCTCATCCAGTGGACCAGCCACAGCCCCGACGGCCATCAGCCCGGCGTTTCGGTGATTCGTTTTTATCGGGCGATGTGGCTGAATGTTGTCGCCGGGGCGGCATTGACGATGATGACTTTTCATTTTTCCCCACGGCTTCTGACTATCGCTCTGCCCGTCGGCGTTCTATGGTGTCTGGCCCCCCTGCTGCTGAGCTGGCTAAGCCGCCAGCCTGAACGTAAGGCGATTTCGCTGAACCAGGAACAGAAGCTGCTGCTGCGTCAGACGAGTCGCGAAATCTGGGCCTTCTTTGAAACCTTTGCCACGGCAAAAGAGAACTGGCTTCCACCGGACAATTACCAGGAAATACCGCAGCCAACCATCGCACATCGCACCTCCCCCACCAATATCGGACTTTCCCTGATGGCCAATCTGACCGCCTGGGATTTTGGCTACCTGCCCGGGGGAGAGGTTTTACAGCGCGTGACGATGACTCTCGACTCAATGGATAAAATGGAACACTTCCGGGGCCATCTCTTTAACTGGTATGACACCCGCACGCTTGCGCCCCTCAGCCCACGCTATGTTTCGAGCGTTGACAGCGGCAATATGGCCGGCCATTTACTGACATTGCGCGAAGGCCTGTCCGCCATGCGTCATCAGCCGGTTTTGAACAGCGAGCAGATCCTGGCCGGGCTGAACGATACGATAATCATTCTGGAAAAACACTGGGGTCAGAACGCGCCAACCGGTCTGCGACTGCTGCGCAAGCACTGCCTGAACGCAGCGTCGCTGCCTCCGGCGCAGCTGTTCAGCGAACTTAAAAAAATGCGCGCCCAGTGTAACCATCTGACGACGCAGTGCGCTCAGGAGAGCAGCCTTGTGGTGCGCTGGACAGGACACCTTGAGCATCAGCTGGTGCAGCTTTGCCATGAATGGTCGCATTTGCTTGGCTGGATACCTCAGACGTATAGCGAACAGATGCTGCCGACATTGAGCTGGCTTGCCGGCGCGAGCTATTGCGGCGAAGGAACGCCTCCGGCATCGGCTACGGCGCTGGCCCGCATGCGGCTGAAGATTATCACTGAACTTGAACAGCGGCTGAACGATCATGCGAGAATGGATTTTGCTTTTCTGTACAGCGAGGCGACCAGCCTGCTCAGCGTCGGCTACAACTGTGATACGAACACACCCGATAAAAGCCATTACGATCTTCTGCCGTCTGAAATCCGTCTGACCAGTTTTCTCGCCATCGCGACTAACCAACTGCCGTTAAAAAGCTGGTATGCCCTGGGACGGTTGTTCACCACCATTGACCATGAAACCGCGCTGATGTCGTGGAGCGGTTCGATGTTTGAATACCTGATGCCGAACCTGGTGATGCCCACCTGGCCCGGTAGCCTTCTCGATGAAATGAGCCAGTCCGCGGTTAAGCGTCAGATACGCTGGGGCAAAGAGCGTGGGGTGCCGTGGGGGGTATCGGAGTCCGGTTATCATGCTTTTGACGTTCAGCACAATTATCAGTATCAGGCATTTGGCGTACCGGGCCTCGGTCTGCGGCGAGGACTTGCTGACGATATGGTCATCGCCCCGTATGCGACACTGCTGGCGCTAACGATCTCTCCGCAGAAAGCCTGCGAGAATCTGCTCAGCCTGGAAAAAAACGGCGCGCGCGGCGAATACGGTTTTTATGAAGCGCTGGACTATACTCCCTCCCGCCTCGCAACCGGGCAGCTGTATGCCGTCGTGCAGTCCTGGATGGCGCACCATCAGGGGATGGCATTTCAGGCGCTGGCTCACGTGCTGCTTAACGCCCCGATGACGGAGCGATTCATGTCCAGTACCGTCTTCCGCTCGGCGAGCCTGCTGTTACAGGAGCGCGTGCCGGATGCGGTCGATCTCTACAGCCCGCGCCGTCATTTCGAATCCCATGAAGGAAGGGTCAAACCCGTTCGCTACGAACCGCGTATTTTCACCGGAGCAGATACGCCGGTGCCTGAAGTTCAGCTGTTGTCCAACAGCCATTACCATCTGATGTTGACCCCCGGTGGCGGTGGCTATAGCCGCTGGAACAATATTGCCCTCACGCGCTGGCGCAGCGATACGACCCGGGATAACTGGGGAGCATTCTGCTATATCCGCGATTCGCAAACGGGCGAAGTCTGGAGCAATACCTGGCATCCCACCGGCAAAGACGCCGATAACGGCGACGAGGCGATCTTTACCGATGCCGGCGCTGAATACAGGCGTACTTTCGGATCGCTGAGTGTCAGAACCCAGATTGTGGTCTCCCCGGAAGATGATATTGAACTACGGCGGCTCACGCTGGTACACAGGGGGCGAATGCCGCGTGACCTTGAACTGACCACCTATTCCGAAGTGGTGCTGGCGCCCGACGCCAGCGATCGGGCCCATCCGGCATTCAGCAATTTATTCATCCAGACCGAGATTAACCCCGATCGTGACGCGATCCTGTGCCATCGCCGCCCGCGTTCGCTGGACGAACAGAACCCGTGCATGTTTCACATGGTGGTCGTGCATGGCAATAACAGTAAGAGCATCTCGTTTGAAACCGACAGGGCAGCATTTATTGGCCGCGGCAGAACCCCTTCAAATGCGCTGACAAGCGTAAAAAAAGGACCGCTCAGCAATACCTCGGGGGCCGTTCTTGATCCGATACTGGCGATTCGCCACGCTATCACGCTACTGCCGGGACAGCCCGTCACTATCGATATCGTTTACGGTATCAGCGAAAGCCGCCAGCACAGCCTGGCGTTGCTTGAAAAATACAGAGATCACCCCATCGCTGACCGCATCTTTGAACTGGCCTGGTCCCACAGTCTGGTGGTGTTACGCCAGATGAACGCCAGTGAAGATGATGCCACCCTGTTTAACCGTCTCGCCAGCGCGGTGCTTTACCCCTGTCACGAGCTGCGCGCCGACAGCCAGATTATCAGCCGTAACCGGCGAGGTCAGTCCGGCCTGTGGGGCTGGGCGATCTCAGGCGATCTGCCGATAGTGCTGTTCAGTATCACCAGCGAAGAGGGTATCGCCTCGGTAACAACACTTATTCAGGCGCACCGATACTGGCGCCAGAAAGGGCTGGAGGTCGATTTGGTGATCCTCAATGAGAGCCCTGGCGGCTACCAGCAGGCGCTGCAAAACCAGATTATGGATTTGATTTATGCCAGGTCGGGAGCCAGCCTGCTGGATAAATCAGGCGGGATTTTTGTCCGTAATGGCGAGCATCTCTCCGCCGAGGATAAGCAGCTTCTGATGAGCGTCGCCTGCCTGTACCTTGATGATCGAGCCGGCGGGCTAAGTGAACAGCTTAACCAGCGCATTCATACCCTAAAACCCCAGGCCAGGTTGCTAATTCCGCACCCTGCAACAGAGGGCAATCGACATACCGACTGGACGCCTGATACCCATCAGCTGCGCCATTTCAATGGGCTCGGCGGCTTTTCTCAGGATGGTCGGGAGTATCAGATTGTCCTCAGGGAAAACGAGCCGACGCCAGCCCCGTGGTCAAATGTGCTGGCAAACGCCGATTTTGGCAGCGTTATCTCAGAGGCGGGACAGGCCTACAGCTGGTATGAAAATGCCCATGAATACCGCTTAACGCCCTGGGAAAACGATCCGGTGAGCGACCGCAGTGGTGAAGCCTTCTATCTGCGTGATGAAGAGAGCGGTGCGTGCTGGTCGCCGACGATACTGCCGGTGCGCGGCCACGGCGACTATTTGACCCGTCATGGTTTTGGCTACAGCGTGTTTGCCCACCGGGAGAGCGGGATAGACAGTGAGTTGACGATACTGGTCGCCGAACAGGCACCGGTTAAACTGGCGATCCTGACGCTCAGTAATAATTCGGGACGAACGCGTAAACTGTCCGTCACCGGCTATGCGGAGTGGACGCTTGGGGATTTACGAACCCGTTCGGCCTCCCATATCGTTACGTATCCAGTCAACATTTCTGGCGGTTGCGGGGTGATGGCCAACAACTTTTACGGCGCTAACGGCGGCGAGCGCACGGCATTTTTTGCCGTCAGCGGCTCCTACTGCTCGCTGACGGGCGACCGCCGCGAGTTTATTGGCCGAAACGGTTCATTGCAAAATCCGGACGCCATGAAGCTGCGCAGGCTCTCGGGGAAAACGGGGGCCGCGCTGGATCCCTGCGCAGCAGTACAATCCGCGGCCACGCTAATTGATGGCGACCAGAGAACGTTTATTTTTGTCCTTGGCGTGGATGAAAATCATAACCGGGCTCAGGAGACCCTGGCCCGCTATCTGAATGAGGATAACGTCCGCCAGGAGCTGAACAACGTTCACCGCTATTGGCATCACGTACTCGATAAAATGGTGGTCAATACCCCGGACACCTCCGTGAACTTACTGGTCAACGGGTGGCTGCTGTACCAGACGATGGCCAGTCGCCTTATGGCGCGTAGCGGTTACTATCAGTCCGGCGGCGCATTTGGTTTTCGCGATCAGCTGCAGGATACGCTGGCGCTCAGTCACGCCGCCCCGGAAAGGATGCGCGAACAGATAGTGCTGTGCGCAACACGGCAGTTTGTTGAGGGAGACGTGCAACACTGGTGGCACCCTCCTCACGGTAACGGCGTGCGTACACGCTGTTCGGATGACTATCTCTGGCTCCCGCTCGCAGTCTGTCACTATGTCGAAACGATCGGGGACACGGAAATACTGGAATTGAATATTCCTTATCTGCAAGGTCGCCCGCTCCATCCGGGTGAAGAGTCCGTCTACGACACGCCGGTCATCAGCAGCAGCGAAGAGACGCTATGGTTACACTGCGTCAAAGCTATTCAGCATGGATTACGCTTCGGGCAGCACGGTCTCCCGCTGATGGGGGCCGGCGACTGGAATGACGGGATGAACCAGGTGGGCATTGAGGGAAAAGGTGAAAGCGTCTGGCTGGGCTTCTTCCTGTACGATATTTTACAACGCTTCGCTTCGCTTGCCGATCGGCGACAGGATGCCAGCGTCGCTTCAATGTGTCGTTCAGAGGCGCTGCGCCTGCAAAAAAATCTCGAAACCTCGGCATGGGACGGTGAATGGTACCGGCGAGGATATTTTGACGATGGTACTCCCCTGGGCTCAAAAGCGTCGCAGGACTGTCGAATTGATGCGATTGCGCAAAGCTGGTCGGTACTGTCCGGGGTCGCCAGCGAGGCGCGTAGCGTCATGGCGATGCAGGCGCTGGATAAGCATCTGGTGGATAACGAGGCCGGGCTAATCAAACTGTTAACGCCACCTTTCGATGGACACGGGCTGAATCCGGGATATATCCAGGGCTATCTGCCAGGAGTGCGGGAAAACGGGGGGCAGTATACTCATGGCGCCATCTGGGCGGTGATGGCGTTTGCCCGGATGGGGAATGCAGAACGCGCGTGGCAGCTGTGGTCAATGATCAACCCGATAAACCACACGCTGGATGCCGGTGGAGTGGAAAAATATAAAGCAGAGCCCTACGTCATGAGCGCTGATGTGTACAGCGTCGCGCCGCATACGGGTCGTGCCGGATGGAGCTGGTATACCGGTTCCGCAGGCTGGGCATACCGTTTGTTGACAGAGGAGCTGCTGGGGATAAAACGTTGCGGTACTTCCCTTACCGTTCATTCTCTGTTGCCGGACAACTGGCCGTCGTTTTCCATGACATATCAGTACGGCGACAGTCAGTATCACATTAGCGTTTCACGTGGCGTCGGGAAATACCAGGCCACTCTGGACGGCATCATCCTCCCCGATGACAGCATTCCGCTGATGGATGACGGACAATTCCATACCATTGATATCATTCAGAACTGACGCTGGCTTAGCGTGCGCATTAACGTCTGCCGTTAGTGCGCTGATTGTCCCGGAGAACATCAATTGCGGTCTTCATCGCGGTTTTGTCATCCCTTCTTTTTTGTTTGTCCTGCATCACCTGCAGGTACTCAAGCAACGTCCGGGTGTTAATGGGGCGCCCCTGTTTGCCGACGGCCAGCACGGCTTCACCAAGGATAATTTTCACTGGCGGCAATTGCGCCGGGTACCAGTCGAGGATGTCTTCTGATTTCATTATAAATTTCTCACGGAAGGGTATTATATCACAAATCACCCAGGTGGTCTGCGGGTCTGACTTGCTGATTTAGTAATAAATCCACATAACATTATCTAAATAATCTTGTTTAAAGGCGTATAATGAATATTACATTCCATAGAGTATCAATTTATGTCTTATACAAATGGACTCAGGCATTTTAAAGAGAGACCCGTTCACGTGGCTTGCCCGGTATGTGCCCACCGGGCCGATCAGAAAGCAGGTAAATTACGAAAAAATGCGGTTCTGGAGTGCCCCGCCTGCGGGCTATTATTCAGACCGTCAGAATGCTGGTGTATTGGAGGCTAATCGGCGGTCTCGCATTTGAAAGATACACAAACGGGAAAATAGCGACCTACCTGTTTTACTTCTGTAATGAAGGTCATGCTTATGAAAACCAGTAAAGTTGTTCTGATTGAAGGAAATATCATTGGCAGCCGTCTTTCCGGCGAAATAAATCAACCTTTCTGCATTCACAGAGTCAGATTTAGCAATGATAAATATGCGATTGTGCGGGTAGCATCAGGACAGTGCTTCACGCCAGGGGAGATCATTGAACGGCACGGGAACGAATGGTTTTACAACCATGAAAAAATTCGCCTGCTCGGGTTTGAATACCTTGACGAAAAGGAATCCGCCAGACAATTCCATGAACATTACTGGCATATATAGAATAACCCAGAGGGATATTTTACTGATGCAAACCGAAAAGTTATAATTTCTGGCCCCTGACTAAACTCTGCATTTTGGCGATTCCATTTAAATAGATGAGCATCATCAACGTTAACATACGCCGTTAAATATTAGCCCTACCGTTATTTATCCTGCGCGCCATAACATGCAGGCATATGAAAGAAAAAAGATACAAGGTGTAAACGAGCCATACCCTCTTCGGCGGCATTGACCGGCCCCTCACAGACGTAATTTCCGCTCCTCGTTCATAGCCGTCGTCATATGGCCTCGGGCCTGTCCGCTCCATGCCTGAAGCGGACGTTAATGTCAGTATCCTTAGACAGAGCCAGACGTGGAATCACTGCCCCCTGATAATCAAACACTTCAAAAAACAATGTTATCAATAGCATAAGGGTAGTAAGGTAGAGTTAACTTTGGATATCATTTTTCATATCCGTACAAATTAATCCTACCTGACAAATATTCACCTAAATATACTTCACTGATTTTATTGAAGCCTTGCTCCGCGATTTTATCTTCTAACCAATCACTGTCTTTGTTAATAATCTCAAGCAGATCATGGTTAGCTAACCCATCTACTATAATTGGGTAACGTATATTTTCATCGCCACTTTGGATAATAGTCAACTGCCCATTCTGTTCGAGGACCACGCGTTTTAGTTGCTCCACTTCATATATGCCATTTGCTCTTAATTTAAACATCAAATCATTTGCAGAAACACCATTTCTTAAACATTCTTTAACATTAACGCTGCCATTATGTACCAAAGTAATAGGCTTGCCATCAATAATTCGTTTAACGAAGCGATTATTCTCTTTTAAAAACTTAAGAACAAAAACAAGCAAGGTCCAGATAATTAACACTAGTATAAATTGTAGTACGGTTATCGATTCATTGTAAATTACGCCACCAATGATCCCGCCTAATACATAGTTTTGAACCTGATCCATTGCGGATGAGGGGGCCAGATTCCCTTTTCCCATGAGATTTATTTGAACAATCAAACACAGTATTCCCAGCCCCAACTTTATAATGATAGGTGTGTAAACAATCATTTTATTCCTCAATTTCTTATAATTTCTATTTCGGGATTTATTAACGAGACTTCTACTAACCTGTAAGTCTTTTGATCCACACTTAAGTTAATACGGTAATAGGAATCATTAATTTTAACAATGACGCCATCCGATAATTGTACTGAACTGGGAAAGATCGAGTTTACACTCACATCTTTTTCTTTTGATAACAACCTCACAAAATTAACCATTTGCGATGATTGTGAGTGTACATTTTGGCTATCTGTATAATCTGCATACTGAACACCCGAAATGAAGAGTAAAAATAAGAAGGCGATAATCGTTAAGTCCCGATATTTAGTCTGCAGGCGATGACGCATATACAGGCTAAAAACGACAATGAGGATAAACAAAGTGCTAAATATAATAATATATTTTAAATAATCATTTATATTAGACTGCATTTGTAGATAATTTATTCCATAAAACTTCATCTAGGCATAACTCCTGATTTTTTAAGACTCCCACCTTTATTATAGTGATTCATTGCCATTTTTCACGCTGATGTTACATAACAACTAATAATTATCAGCTATCATCTGAGGTCTGTCATTGATTTTTTAAGCTGAAGTATAGATAAGAAGTATAAATCATCGATGGTTTAAGTATCTGGCGAGGGCGGTAGTTGGTTCGAAAAATTCCCTGATTTCCATTAACAGCTTAATCAAAGGCGCACATGAATAGTGTCTGCTGCTTGCTCAAAGCAGCCTCTTAGAGAGTTGCACACGGCGGCTTCGTGCAGCAGACATTACACACGGCGTATTGTTAAAAATTTGTGTTTATGGAGAACGATGGACGTCAGCCTGGCTCGGGGAAGAGGATGTGAATACCGGCCAGTTATGCCGGGAACACACCCCCATCCCATATGCTGCTGAGAGCTAGTAATAATGCCAGGCTGACCTGCCCGCGAATAACATAGCGGATTAAAGCCGTTATTTTATGGGGGTGATTTTCGTCACTGAGCCTGTTTGAGCTTTATCCCCGGTAGTACCATACATAGACACCAGATAAACGGCACCATCAGGCCCGGCGGTCAGGTGGTTTGGCGTATCATCCATCGGGATATTAGCGACCAGTTTACCGTCCTTGTCCAGAACAGCAACGGTTCCGCCTGCACGCGTGGCGGCGAAAACCTGCGACGTCACGGGATCCCAGGCAACAGAGACGCCCCCGGCGCCAATGTAAGTATCAGCGAGAACCTTGCCGTCCGCATCAAGAACCACGACATTGTTTGTCTCCTGGGAAGCGACGTAAAGACGGCCGGTCTCCGGATCGCGAGCGATGTCGGTTGCACCTTGCGCCTGAGGTATTTTCACCGTCGTACTCTTGCCCGTTTTGAGATCAATCCAGCCCACCCAGGGCGTATCGCGGCTGACGCCATAGAGTTTCCCACCGGTACTGTCGAGGGCAAGATCTGTACTGTAAAACTGGTCGCGGCCGCGGTTCGTCACGAACTCCATCTGACCGATATGTTCCAGCGTTTTGGTATCATATACCTCGATAAAACCGGTCAGCGCTGCGCTGACATAAGCCCGATTGCGGGCTTCATCAATAACCACATCGCGTGGATGTGTGACCGACCCTTCCGGAAAGACTTTCACGACGGAAAGCGTTTTTGCATCATAGACGGTCACCGTCTCGGCAAGCGTGTTCGTCGTCCAGACATGATTATGGACATTATCAACACCGACGCCGAAGACACCAATTTGCTCACCCTTTTTGTCTTTAGGCAGAGTAGCCTCCGCTTCGACAGCCAGCGTTCCGGCGTTCAGCCTCATCAGGCGGCTACCATCCTTCGGGCCGCGTGCAGAGGTCACGAACAGCTTCCCGTCGGCCGAAACTGCCGACTGGTAAGCCCGCTCACCCACGGGAATTGTTTGCAGCCTGAAAGCCTCAGTGTTTTTCGGGGGAACAATTTGGGACAATTTCAACATGACCTGCGAAACGCTCGCGGGATTTTGCGTGATAACAGTGAGTGGATGAAGGCCTGTAGCGGCATCGGCCGGAACGGTTAGCGGAATAGTAAGGTTTCCCTTTTCGTCAGCGGTCAATGGTTTCGGTGTCAGGACTTCAGTGCCATTCAGCATGGTGACGGTCGTGCCCGCCTGCAGGCTCTTAATCGCTATGACAGTTTTATCTCCGGGCTTAACGGGAACGTCCCGTGACCCGGCACGGATACTGCCAGGGAACGTCGTGGTGGCAGTTGCCCATTGGCTATCGGCGTATGCCGCTGTGGCGGTTGACATCGCAATAGCGGAGGCCAACAGCACTGAACGCACTGAAATTCTTCTCATCTTATCTCCATAAATTATATTGATGCTGCATCTCAACGCAGCCACCGGTTATACCCCATGCGCTGAGTCTTACCTTCTGCCATGAGAAATATGTCTTGTTATAAGCGCATTTAACATACCACACCGATGTAAATAGTTATCATTACTGTTTTGGGTGGTATCTTAAATGCAGGGCGTTTTATGTATAGCTTGTGAGCGAGCTGTAGATTTCCGCTTAGGGGGCGGCATTGTGCCTGAAGAGGACGTCGCGATATGTTCCGCTTTCGGCTCGGATCGGAGTGAGGTAACGTACAGGAATATTTTTACCGGACGCAATCAACATGCCTTCCATCGAAACGTTTATGACTTTCCTGTTAGCTCTTACACTTCTGGAGATCTCTCCGGGCCCAGACATGATGCTGACCATCGCGAGGGGAGTTGGTCAGGGAAGGCGTATTGCTTTGCTTACAGTCATGGGGAATGTTTTCGTTGCAGGATCTGTGCAGGTATCTTTTCTGGTTCTGGGGCTTGTGACCGTTGTTCACGCCTGGCCGGTTGCGCTGGATCTGCTGAGGTGGGTAGGTGCCGCTTACCTGATCTGGTTGGGATTTAAGATGATCGCGACATCAGGCACAGATACCCGACTGCGGAAAACAGTCAGAATTTCTGACTGGAATGCGGTCAAAGAGGGCGCGCTGAACAGCCTGACTAATCCAAAATCTCTTCTATTCATGTTTGCTTTTCTGCCCCAGTTCGTCGACCCCGCCGCCGGACCTGTCTGGCTACAGCTGCTTGTTTTAGGCGGTATACAAAAGCTGGCCGGGATTATATCTCTGGGTTCTGTCGCAATGGCGTCAGGAACGTTCGGAAACTGGTTAGGTAAACATCCTGCATTTATTAAATGGCAGGAGCGATTTACAGGTGTTGTCATGGTGGCACTTGGCGTTCGAATGCTATTTAGTGGTTCTGGTGTTGTATCGACACCTAAAAATTAAAACCCCCTCACCTGCCTGACACCGTAAGCACAACGTCGGTTTCTTACCCATAGCACGCGTCTTACGCCTCGGCCCGTGCCCTTTGCGCCAGGCGCAGACGTTGCTATGTATCATTGAACAAGAGCAGGTCAGTATTGAATACAGTATCAGGACAGCGAACTCTCAATAACTAAACGGTTCGCTGTACGCTCGTTTGAATGTAATGTCCTGAGGGAGTAAATTAATTTATAAATCAAAGGCATGCTTCAGAAACTGCGTGGCTGTCCTCGAACATGCGAAAACGGGTAATGAGACCATCTTCAATGCACATATCGAATACAAATTCGGTTTCAATCAACTTACCTGTTTTTTTAACGCGTGATGCAAGCTCACCGATAGCCACGACACGCTTATCTTTGATAAGTATATCTTTAATTTCAAAATGTTCTGATGAAATCTGCGCCCTGATTTGCGCATAGAATTCTGCCGCACCTTTTCTTCCGTGTTTGCGACCAATCCAGGGAACTACACGAGTATTTCCCGCAACCAGCCAGTCTACATTTTCACTAACCAGTTCAGCTATTTCATGAACATCTTCTGCCGTGGCTATACGATGAAAAAAAGCTTCCGTTACTGCCTGGGGAGTTTGAATTGTCATAACCTGTCAGTCTCAGTAATCGTAATTAAGGATCTTTAGATTAATTGATTGTCTTAAAAATCACCTTATCCTCAGGTGCTGTTCAGTGATGCAATTGAGGAGCCGTTGGCACATTACTCAGCCAGCTTCTCCTTCAAAGCAGCCCGTCATGCCAGCGTGAGCAGCGGGCTTAACGAAGATATTTTCCAGGCGCTCCCCTAATGGCGCCTGTGAAGTGGCCGGGGAAAATTCATGGTGAAAGACAGGCGTAGGATGAAACCACCACCAACCACCACGTGATTCGCCAAAGCCTTACGGGTGCGCAACTGACCGAAAGCTAAGCAGCCTGATGATCGAGCGCTATAGTCGATCAGGGCTAAACGGGACGAAAAAAAACCCGCAGAGATATGGGCGGGCTGATTCAAGAGCGTAAAATCCATTTACTGCAAATAACATCATAATAACCGGAAGTTATTATATGACGCCCGGCATAAAAATACGCCTCCCTGTTTGGGGGGGATTAAGGAGAGAATCAGCGTGCCATCGTCCATTCCGTGGATACCAAAATCGCGCAAGGCTGGTAACACATAATGCGTATATCAGTAAATCCCTCGCGAATTTCTTTTTAAAAATATCCATATTTGCCCGGACAGATTTGATAATGCCTCAGCCAACAGTGTTTCTCTATCATAATTAATGTATGCTAAGTTAAACCAGCATCTACTAAATGAGCTATTAAATATCTGGAGTTGACAATGAGACGGATACGCGCCCCTTTATATTCAGTTGTATTACTGTCCTGTTTATTTATTACTTCATGCACACACACAAAAGAGAATGAGGTGAAGAACGCACATGAAACCGTGTCAAAGGAATCCGATATAGAAAAGGGACAGCTGGATGATTTATTATCTATAAACAATGGGTTAGCCAGCCAACCAAACAGATCAAAACCGTATCGCTATTCTATACAGATACAAACCGCCATTCGGAGCAAAATAGAAAACTACGAAGTATACAAAGGGAAAGAATGTGACCTGAATATTAAACTATTTCGTGATGGCAGTGTTGAAGATGCAACCATCAATAAAGGTGACCCTGAGCTTTGTAACATGGTCCGAACCGTAGTATTAAACTCTCAGCTCCCGCCCCCGCCGGATGAAGAGACCTGGCTGAAATTCAAAAATATCAGGATGGAGTTCTTACCATAAAAAGTTAATGAATCCTCGCGGATTTGGCAGCCATCTTAGATATCTTTTCTGATGCACTCCACCCCGGTAAACGCACCGTCCCTTTCGACGGTGTTGCCAACCCCTAAGGTAAACCTTAACAAACCACCATATTGAAGGCCGGGAACACCCTTGTTTAAACACCAGCGTTTAGTTCAAAGACTTTGCATGCTGGTACATGTAAATCCTTCCCGGCGGTAGTGAAGCCACGCCGGGACGTCCAGCGATGAGAGCCGCGTTTGCCCGCGCCAGAATACAGGCCCAGGCGCTACCGCGTCGAATTCATCGGCCCACCGACGGTACCAGGTGTTCACGGGATCGGTCCGGGTATGCTGTATTTCCGGGAACAGCCCGGTCTGAACGTCTGAAGACAACGGTAACGGGCAGAGCTCTCGGTGACCGCCGATAAAGTGCTTCCTCCACCGGCTATCAGCAGGCGTTGCTGAAGAATGAAAAACCCGTTCGACAAATTCTGACTATGTGGGAACCATAAGCTGCAACATTGGATAACGCTCCAACCATCTTTTGGCGGCAGCCCGCTGTTTAAATACGAGCAACTTTTCATCCGCAAACTGAGGCGTCGGCCTTAAACGAAGCTCGAACAAATCAGCGAGGCCATATGGGGCGATAATCTCAATAAGGCCCGTATCGCCGGTTCTGACGGCGACAGCCGTGGCCGTTTCAGGCCAGTAGCGGATAGCATTCTCCGTAGAGTGATACGGCGCATTGCCGCCATGGTGATGCATTCTGGCCTGGTTCTTCACCGACCAGTCGAACGTTGAGGTCATTTGGCTAAGCGTTGCTTCCAGATGGCGATCGTAATCAGGAGTGCAGCGCGCTGCGTCAAACCAGACAACATCAACGTCTCCGCAGACAGGCCGTTGGCCATATCCATGCAGGTGATCCCAGACCGCATCCCGCACAAATCCGGCGCCGATCCAGCCGTCGTTGAGCCTTAAGGTTTGAACGGCATAAAGAGCCTTCATCCTCCCGGGATCTTCTGACAACAATCTCTGTAACGCCTTCTGATATTCCATCGTCATCCTCAACAACGCCATTATTGCAGAATATCTTAACTGCACTCTGCCGCTCGCGACATGCTTCAACGACCAGCGGCTCAAATAATGGCGGCGATGCCAGCGCTGTTCATCATATTTTCAATGCCTCACCCACGCTGCGGCAAAGATTCCACAGGCGATAGCAATTAAGGGCCGTTTAAGAACCAGCATCAGGATGGCGGTTGTCAGCAACGCCATCTGCGCGCCGCGGTCACCGGCTGCTGCTGTGGGAGCGAGAATTGCCACGAGTACGGAACCGGACATGGCCTGAATAAAGTTTTTTATTTTGCTGTTGAACGGCACAAAAGACATCACGTATACGCCGCCCCAGCGGGTAGCGAGCGTTACCAGCGCCATCGCGATGATAATAATTAAGGCACCTGCGTCCGACATCTCAATGTTCACTATTTTTACCTCCCGGCACGATCCCAACGATCCCTCCGGCCAGGGCTCCGGCAATGACGTGGCTATTTGCTGGCAACCATTTATAGGCCATCAGCGATGCGCCGGCCGCCACCGCCCAGATAATGAACGTCCGCGGGTTTCTTTCCCCCTCAAACACCATTGAGAGGAGAAAGCATCCCATCACCATATCGAGACCATAGCTTTTGGGATCGCGGATGGCGCTGGCGAAATAAAGCCCCGCCATCGTGCCGATAACCCAAAAAAACCACAGCGCCAGACCGCCGCCAAAGAGTAAACCCAGCCCCGGCGTTCCCCTGCTAAATGCCTGAATGGACATGGCCCAGTTCGCATCGGATGCGACCATCATGATCCCATAGCGCTTCGCCGGCGATAAATAACGTAACCAGGGGTACAGCGTGGCCCCCATTAAAAGATGTCTGGCATTAATCGCAAAAACGGTCGCCATAAGGGTGAATAACGGTACCTGCTCGCCCCACAGACCGAGCGTGGCGAACTGAGCATAGCCTGCGAAAACCAGCAGGCTCATCATGGTCGCCGTAAGATGGCTTAACCCTTCCTGCGACGCAGCGAGCCCAAAGGCGGCGCCAAAAACAGCCACAAATAATGAAATCGGCACCAGCTGGCGAAAACCAGAGCAAATTGATGAGCGGCTCAGCAGATATAAATCGGGGTTCTTTTTTGTCATCTCGGGCATCGTATTCTTCCGGTCGCGTAAACCTGAACTGAGAGTCACTATGCCTGCATTGCGCACTCAACAAAAACGCATAATAATTGATAATACTATTTGATTATCGAATACAAGGAACCAGCGTGCATTGTCAGGATCTGCAGATGGACTGGCTCAAATGCTTTGTCGCAGTCGTGGATGCGGGGTCGCTTTCTGCGGCGGCGCCTGAAGTTCATCGTTCCCAGTCGGCGGTCAGCATGCAGCTTAAAAAGCTTGAATCGGCTTTGGGTTGCCAGCTTTTACTGCGCGGCCCCCGGCAAAACCAGCTCACGCCTGAAGGACAAAAACTGCTGGGATATGCCCGGCGGATGCTCGATTTGCACGCTGAGACGCAGGCTGCATTTCACGGCGAGGAACTAACGGGGCGCATTCGCCTGGGCGTTCCGGATGACTATGCTGCAAAATACCTGACGCCAGCCCTCAAGAGATTTGCGCCAAACTTTGGCTCGATAGAGATCGAGTTAAGTTGCGAACAATCGACGTCGCTTATTCCTCGCGTGGAGAGCGGCGATTTAGACCTTGCGCTGGTCTCCCGGGAATATGCCAGCCAGGGGACTTTATTATTTTATGAACCGATGGTGTGGGTGGGTTCCGCGCAATTTGAGGTCTGGAGGCGCGACCCGCTACCTGTTGCGGTATATGAAAGCACAAGCATGGCAAAGCGCAGCGCTATCAACGCGTTAGCGCTACAGGGCCGGCGGTATAAAGTGGTGTACAACAGCTCCAGCCTCTCAGGCCAGATTGCGGCGGTGGAGAGCGGTCTGGCGGTCGCGGTCCTTACCCAGTGCAGCGCCCCGCCTCACCTGCAAATTTTGGGAAGGGAGCAGCTTTTGGGGCCGCTGGAGCCGATGGCCGTGGCCCTGTACCGAAGTCGGGCATCGAAAGACTCTTTGGCGGTCGGGAGTCTGTATGAGTCGCTGCTCAGGACGCTGAGAACATCGGCTGCGTACCCTTTCGCTCCCGGCAACCCTGAGCCGAGGTGACGGCCCGTCTTGTGTCATGAACGGGCGTGGTTAACGACGTTGGTTCACCGCGCCCGGCGACAGATCCAGAGTCCCGGAATAATCGTCAGGATTGCGGAAGATCCGTACGATCTCCGCGTGTCGTCGGATGAGAGATAACGATAAATTCGACGGGAGATACGCTATCGTTTCTGGCCTGATGCTCTGAACCGGGAGGGATTTCTAACCCCTGCTGAGCGCAGATCTCGTGCCTCTTACCTGCCAGTTCCATTGTCAGCACGCCCTGAAGCACGAAGAAAAACTGTCTGGAAACGGAATGATAGTGTCGCTTTTCGTATGTGCCTGGCGGCATTTTTTCGTGAATGACCAGCATATCCTGGCGGTTTACCAGATACCAACCGTCGCAATTATCACCCCAGACATAATGCCCGGAGTTGTCTTTTGAAATCATCGCCCTGCTCCTTTTTTACGCTACCCGCATTTCAGGTAAGAGATTTACTCCGCCAGGTAGCCGCCATCAATGGGATAAACGCCTCCGTTACAGAACCCTGACTTTTCTGACAACAAGAACAGTATAAAATCCGCCACCTCCTGCATTTTAGCCATTCTCTTTACAGGATGGCTATTTGCAAACGCGCGTTGAATAGATGCCGGGAGCTCATTAATACGCGGCGTGCTGACGTATCCCGGGGCCACCGCATTTACCCGGAGGCCCTGCTCCGCAAACTCCAGCGCTGCCGTTTGGGTTAAGCCAATAACGCCGTGTTTGGCCGTGGTATAAGGTGCCAACCCTGGAATACCGACCAGCCCATTGACTGCGGATAAATTAACGATCGCACCGCCGCCGGATTTTACTATCTGCGGAATTTCATATTTCATACCGTAAAAAACGCTGCTCAAGGAGGTCGCGATCACCCTCTCCCAGTTTTCGATAGTCTGCTGCGTAATATTTTTATTATGATCGCCGGTTATACCTGCATTATTAACCGCATAATCAAGCCTGCCAAAACGGCCCACGGCTTCATCAATCATACGCTCCACCTGCGCCGGCTGCGAAACATCGCACGCGATGCCCAAGGCGGTCCGCCCATCGGGTGACAACGATTTAGCCTTTTGCTCCGCCTGTTCTCGCGATCTGGAGACCACGATCACCTTCGCGCCCGATTTATGTAACTGCTCTGCGACCACCTCCCCGATACCGGCGGTGCTTCCGGTGATGACCGCGACTTTGTCCTGAAAATTCATGCTCGCTCCTGTAAAGAATCATGATGTTTTTGCTCTACAGCAGCATATAAAATGGCAGTGACAGCTTTTGTCAGTACTCATCATCCAGGCTAAGGCCCTCTTGCTTCCTCCATTTTCGCAACAGGTGGACCCTGCTTTCATTATATTTATCGGCAAGCATCGAGATCCGAACGATCCTGTCGGTTCTGAAATGACGGAAATCGCTTCGCAGCTCACACCATCCGGCCAGCAGCCAACACTCCTCCATATAGACCAGCGCCACCGGCCATATTATCCGGGAAGATCGCCGATCGTTTTTATCGCAATAGGTTATTTCAATTTTATTTCTGTAGTTAATTGCATGACGTAGCTCAGCAAAAAAAGCCTCATCTTTTTCATCCGGCCCGGTCAGAAAAGATTGATATTCGATGTGCTCCTTTAATTTATCCGGCATAACTGCGCGTATTTTAGCCAGCGTGCTTTTGGCGATCTTTTTAAAATCAGAATCGGTGTTATGACATACCCAGTTTAGCCCGAGAGTGAGGGCGTTAATTTCCTGCGGGGTAAAAGTCAGCGGGGGTAAATGATAGTCAGACTTAATAATATATCCAATGCCGGAACTGCCCTCAATACACACGCCCTGCTGCTGGAGCGTTTGAATATCCCTGTACACGGTACGCACACTTATGCCTAATTTTTCTGCAAGGGTCAATGCTGTTACCGGATACCGGTGCTCGCGCAGTATCTGGAGCAATTCAAGCAGCCTTTGCGTTCGGGTCATAGCGTTTTCCTGTTATACAGCATATGGCGCTCAGCGAACTTCCCGGCGCCTGGCTTGAATAAGGACGCGATACGCAGAAAATCACCGGCTCCCGGGTTTTGCCCGGCTTTAGCCCGCCGTAAATTTTTTGCGTCGGAGTTGCGCGGGCTCTCCTGCGGGACGCCGAGGATTATCACCATGTTCGCTCTTTCCCTGAAGTGGCCGATTGCCGACGGCATAACGTTTATCAACAGCGGCCCGATGACAGACTGCCGAAGAATACCTCATCCTGGATGCAGCTACATATCATTCCTTTAGCTGAGATATAGCCCGTAGAGTTTAAGAACGATTTATGCGCCCGTTCCTGCGGGTCTGTCCGCAATCCAGCCCAGGCCTCGTAGCGTCATGTGAACAGCGTCATCAAGAGGAGTATGCGGCTCGGAGCCCAGAAACTTATGTGCAGGCGCACCGGCTGACGCCCCAGGTAGCGCATCTCTAAAATTTCGCGCAAGGTCGCCCTGAAAGGCGCGAGCATATAAATGAACCACCCAGGAAATGGTTTTATTTTAGCCACGCCGCCATAGCTTGCCACGGCACGCTGAATCGCTTTTGTCATTTCCGCGCCATCGGGGTCCCGGTGACCTTGTATATGGAAGTCCTGCGGCGGTCATTGCCGAAGTTGATGCCATTAGCCTGATATCAGCTGGCAAACGCCGATGTCTCTTGTGCCAGAATACCGGGAGGTCGCTCTTTATCTCTCAGATAAATTACTTTACGATTTTATCTGTTGCGCTAGATAATCAACAGCAAGGTAACTTTCTCGAACATGAAAACGCAGACTCGACGGGAAATCGGAACCCAGCTTTCATTCGCGCTTTATGGCGCGGCCAGCCGGATGAACCGATTGCATAAGCCTTTCCTTGATCCGCTGGGGCTTACCTTCCCCCAGTATCTGGTCATGCTTGAACTCTTTCGTATGACGCCCCGCACGGTGGGTGAAATCGGTAATAATCTCGGCATGGACACCGGGACCATCACGCCGGTACTGAAGCGTCTTGAGCGCGCAGGGCGCATATGTCGTACCCGTGACAATACGGATGAAAGGCGGGTTCTCATCACCCTGACCGATGAAGGAAATGCCCTGCAGGACAAACTTTGGTGCATCAGTGGCAGCATAGAATCCGCCAGCCAGCTGTCGGAAGCCGAGCTTGAAGCGCTTCGTGACACCCTGAATAATTTTGCGCAACCGGCTAAAGATACCGCCAGGTGAATGACGCGGAACAAGAGAACAGAGATGACGTTAAATAACCCGGCAGGAACCAGCATGAAGCCAAAACAAGCGGAAATCATCCGCCAGTCCATGTCTCTGTTTAACAGGGAGGGATATCAGTCGCCAAGCATCGATCGTATTTCGGAGTGCGCGGGCATCTCCAAAATGACGTTCTATCGCTACTATCCGGATAAAGAAGCGCTCATCCTTGCCATTTTACAGCTGAAAGAGTACGAGTTTATGCAGGCTCTGCAGAGCATTACTGCGGATAAATCCTCCCCGCGGGAGAAGCTGTTTGCCGTTTTTGAGTACTATAACAACTGGTTCACCTGTGAGGATTTCCATGGCTGTATGTTTACCCGCGCGCTCTTCGAATATGGCACCTCATCCCCGGCAATCCGGGAGAAATGTTCGCAGTTTAAATCGCGCCTTTACCAATTTTTCCGCGATATTCTCGTGCTGATATTAAAACCGGAACCGGCGGAACGGGTGGCGATGATGATGCTCATTCTTATCGATGGCGCAATCGCCGCCCAGCAGGCAGAGTCGTCAGAGTGTCGGGAGATCCCCCCGGGAATGACGGCCTGGAGCGCGGCGAAAGCGCTTATTTACTCCGAAGGCGGGACGCTCTGACCTTCACACGGCGTCGGAAGCCTTCAGCGCCTGCAGGGACTCAAGCAGGCAATCGTAGTAATCGCAGCATGTTTGCAGACGCAGCGCTGCGCCCACGTAGACTTCCTCCAGTGCTGCCGGATATTTTTTGCCGATGGGAACAATCACGTTATTCAGCCATCCATCGGCATGACCGATATCCACCGTGATGTGTTCCGAGTAATAATGCACATCGCGTTCCGTCAGGCCAATGCGGCGGCACCCTTCGACGAGTTTCTGATACTGCGGCGGATCCAGTAGCTCCGTCATCGCCATCACGCCAAGCGATTTATAGTAATGCTGCCGGTTCACGCCGCCGAGCATAAAAGCGTTATACCCGGCAAGCCCCTGCCACTCATACAGGTGAGCGAAATGATTTTCGGGTAAGGCGATATCTCTGCGTTTCAGTAGATCCTTATACAAATTGACGTGAGTGATTTCGTTACTTCCCTGCCCTATCTCATCCCAGAGGTTTTGGGCAATCTCTGCCCGCGTTTCCGGCAGGGAGCCCACCAGCCCCATCGCAACCAGATCGAAAAACAGAAGATTAAGCACGCTATCGCTTTTGAAAAAATAATCTATTTGCGCTGCGGAAGCTGAAGCGGAGAGAAAGTCGAAAAGCGGATGGTGTGAGGCTGGATGCTTCTGACATAAATCACGAAGCTCATCCACGATATTACCGGCGTTAAGTACGGGCTTATGCGAAATAAAACGTTTCTTTTCCGCCCGAAGCCACTCTGACTCAATATAGGTCCTTACTGCGCTGAGCAGAGGGTGGAACTGGTTATTCGCCGGCGCGGATAGCGGCTCAGCCAGCCAGGCCTGATAAAGCGTGAACAGCGCGCCGTGGGCGCACTTTCGTGCTTCGGGATCGGCAGCGGAAAAAGCCCTGACGCAGGTATTCTCCGTAAGATGCCAGAGCCTGTCTGCAAGAAGCGGATTGGCCGTCAGTTTCAGCGACAGTGCATTGCTGTGGATGAGCTGGTCAATCATTTCATCCAGAGAAGGCATTGAGAGAGAGGAATTACGCTTGTTGCCGGTGACATCATTCTCAATGGTACGCATTAATTTATCCCTGTGAAATGCATGGTATATATACGTTATAGTACAGCCAAACATGCTGCAATGGGATTTTTATCACTTCCGTTAAAAACGCTTAACTAAATGATAATATTAATTAAAATTAAAAACTTCATTTTCATTTAAAAAAAAGTTGATGTTATTAAAATTTTAACGTTACCATTTAGTACAGTTTTAAGCGATGCAAGGAATTAGCATGCCTTATCTGTTACTCACGCTGGCGGCCCTGTTCTGGGGAGGGAATTATGTCGTAGGGCATATTCTCGTTCAGGGTGCAGATCCGATTCTGATGACCGAAGCAAGATGGGCGCTGACGGCGCTGCTGCTGGTTGTGCTTTATCATCGGCAAATCGGAGAGAGTCGCATGCTGCTGCGTAAAAACGCCGCCATGCTGCTGATCTTAACGCTCTGTGGACAGGTTAGTTTCCCCTTAACGCTCTATATAGGCCTGCAGACCACCTCCGCGCTGAACGCCGCGATCTATATGTCCGCGACCCCCTGCATGGTTCTTATTATTAATCGTCTTATTTTCCGCGACCGGGTTTCGGCACGTAACTGGTTGGGCGTTATCTTCAGTACGGCCGGCGTGCTGATCCTCCTTTTGCAGGGCAACCTGCTGCACCCGGAGGGACTGAAGAGTTTCAGGTCGGGGGATCTCTGGGCTATGGGATCGGCGCTGAGCTGGGCACTGTACTGTTCTCTGCTGCGCAATAAAGACCGACGCATCCCTGCGAACGCTTTCGTCGCCGTCAGCTCGCTTGTTGGCGCCCTTCTTCTGATTCCGGTGGTGATAGTCTGGCTATCGCGACAGCCGGCCATCTCCTTCAGCGCATATCACGATGCTTTTTTCCTCAGCGGCCTGGCGTACCTGGTTATTTTCCCCTCATGGCTGGCCTATTTATTCTGGAATAAAGGCATTGCCGCGATTGGCGCTACTCGCGGTGAAATTTACACTCATATAATCCCTCTTTCTGGCGGTATATTAAGCATCCTGTTTTTACATACCCAACCGCATTTATATCATCTGGCAAGCGCTCTGTTAATAATGACAGGGATCGGCATCTGTTCCGTCGAGAAAAAATCCATAAGAAATTAAATAACAATTCCCGATGATTTAACCCGCTAAATTAAGGAAGCGTTTATTATGCTCAGGATGTATCTGTATCTTATTCTTGCCGCATCGGTATCGGCGCTGGCAACGGATATGATCGTGCCCGCGCTGCCGATCCTACAAACGGCCTTTAATACAGATTACTCAACCATCCAGTTGACTATTAGCGGCTTTCTTGTGATATACGCAGCGAGCCAGTTAGTATCGGGATTTGTCGGTGATAAATTTGGTAAATTACGGGTACTGACGCTCAGCTTTGCCATTTTCCTCGCCGGAAGCATCCTCTGTTTTATGGCCGAGAATTTAATGATGCTCCTGTCTGGCAGGGTATTACAGGCCGTGGGCGCCGGTGCCGGCCCCGTGCTTTCAAAAGCCATCGCCAAAGAAACGTTCCCCCCGCTGAAGCTAAAACGCGCGCTTTCCGATATATCCTCAGCCAGTGCCGTCGTTCCTCTTATTGCCCCGCTGGCGGGCGCGGTGATCCTCGGGCATCTGAGCTGGAACGTGATTTTCCTGGTCATGGCGCTATTTAGCGTCCTGACCATGCTACTGTCCCCGCGCGCCCTCGCACATCACGATCGCGTAGCCACTTCCTCAACCGGCGGATTTATCACTCCGGCATTTATCCACGGAACCTTGCTGGTTTCGCTGATCCTGAGCTCACTGTTTTGTTATATCTCGCTGTCGCCGGCGATCTTTATGCAGCAGCTTGGTCTGAGTACGATGAACTATTCCCTGCTGTTTTCAGCATCGGTGTTGTTTTTCATTATCGGTAATCAGGCTGCGAAATTCGAACAGTTCATCAATCCGTGGGTTTTATTTTTGCTAAACGCCCTGTCGGTTGCGCCATTTATCCTCGGCAGCCACTCGCTTATTTTATGCATTGTCGGCGCGATGGTTTTTAACTTCAGCCTTGGCGCTTATTATCCGACCGCTAATTTTATCGCTCTGCAAATTAAAGGCAATAAGACGGGGGTTGCCGCATCCCTCACCGGCTTTATTCAAACAGCGAGCGCCGGAACGATTAGCTTTTTCGCGGTAAAACTGACGGATACCGGTATTGGTTTCGACAGGACGCTTGGCGTAAGCAGCTTATCGCTGGCGATCCTGTCTCTTCTGGTAGTCACTTCAATGAAGGTAACACAATGGAAAACTGGCAAAAAAAGAAAATAGACAGGCACCCTCGGCGACAGGGCTCCTGATGCTGGTGACGTGGCCGATCCTCGTCGATATCAATATGCGATTTCCCCAGGGAGCAAGCTTTCACACCTTCACGAAGGCGCTGCTCGGCCCCGGCGCCAGCGTAGTCATCGGTATCGCGTTTTGTGTTGTGCTTTATTTGCTCACCTATGCGTATATATCAGGCGCGGCGTCAATATTAAACGGCCTCTTGCCTCCCGCCGGGATGGGCCGCGGCTGGCTCCCGATTGCCCTGCTGTCGCTGACGACCTCGCTTATTCTGTGGGCAGGCGGCAGACTACCCGGCTATATTCTCGCCTGCCTGATTGCGGTGAAGTTTAGACTCTTTCTGCTGCTGTTCGCAGGCGCTGCCGGCGGCGTGCAGCTGCTCAGGATGATGGAAACCAGCCGTGAAACGTCGCTACAGTACTACCTGCCAGTCATTCCGGTATGTATTATTGCCTTTGGTTTTCATGGCCGCATTCCCTCCCTGACGAGGATGTACAGACGGGACAATCACCGCTCTATTACGCGGTCTCTCTATTACGGCTTTGCCGTTTCGTTGCTCATCTACGCCTTCTGGCTGACTATTATCATGGGAGTACTCACTCCCCAGGCTATTCAGCATGTCAGCGACGAAGGTGGAAACATCGGCGCGTTTATGGCGGCCCTCAACATCAACCAGCCCGCGTCCGGCACCGGTCTGATGTTCATATCATTCGGATGCATTGCCGTTTTGGCCTCTCTGATGTCAGCCTCAATCGGCCTGTATGATTATCTTGAGGATATGCTTAATAACCGGTACCGCCGCGCCTCGCGGCCGCTGGCGATATTTCTGACATATTTTCCTCCGGCCCTGGCCGGCATTTTCACCCCGCAAGGTTTTTTATCTGCTCTGGCCTTTGGCGGACTCTCATTAGTGCTGTGGAGTATATTACTCCCGCCCTCCTTGCTCATTAAGGCCCGACGCTCGTCGCTGCCTCCGGTATATACCTTCCCGGGGAATAACCTCCTGCTGAAATTTATCATTGTCGTTGGCGCCATACTTTGGCTGCTGATGATTTACGCCTTTATTTAACGATAAAAAATTTAAGCATTCACAACGTACTTCATAAGGAAAAAATTATGTCTTTTGTTAAACGCCGCACGGCGGTTGCGGTTGCACTATCATCTCTCATGATGACCTGGGCTTGTCCGGGTTTCAGCGCCCCCGCCTCCTTCGCCGAGGATATCGGCGTTCATAAGGAAAATACTTTCCCGGCATGGTGGAAAGAGGCGGTTTTTTATCAGGTGTATCCGCGTTCTTTTAAAGATACCAACGGCGATGGCATTGGCGATATTCGAGGCATTATCGAAAAACTGGACTATATCAAATCACTCGGCATTGACGCTATCTGGATAAATCCCCATTACGACTCGCCGAATACCGACAACGGTTATGACATCAGCAATTATCGTCAGATCATGAAAGAGTACGGCACTATGGCGGACTTCGATACGCTCATCGCCGAAATGAAAAAACGAAATATGCGCTTAATGATCGACGTCGTCATCAATCACACCAGCGATCGGCATCCGTGGTTTATTCAAAGTAAAAGTGATAAAAACAATCCTTATCGTGACTACTACTTCTGGCGTGACGGAAAGGATAATCAGCCACCGAATAACTATCCTTCCTTTTTTGGCGGCTCGGCGTGGCAAAAAGAGGCGAAGTCAGGACAATACTATTTGCACTATTTTGCCAAACAGCAGCCCGATCTCAACTGGGATAACCCGAAGGTCCGCGAAGATCTCTACGCAATGCTCCGTTTCTGGCTGGATAAAGGCGTTTCAGGGATGCGCTTTGACACCGTGGCGACCTATTCAAAAATACCTGGATTCCCCGACCTGACTCCTGAGCAACAGAAAAATTTTGCCCAACAATACACCATGGGCCCCAATATTCATCAATATATTCAGGAAATGAACCGGGAGGTCCTTTCCCGCTATGATGTCGCCACCGCAGGGGAAATCTTTGGCGTGCCGCTGGATCGCTCGTCGCAGTTTTTTGACCGCCGGCGCCATGAGCTGAACATGGCTTTTATGTTTGACTTAATTCGTCTTGACCGCGACAGCAATGAGCGCTGGCGCCATAAGCCGTGGACGCTCTCTCAGTTCCGTCAGATCATCAGTAAAATGGATACCACCGTCGGGGAGTACGGATGGAACACGTTCTTCCTCGATAACCATGACAATCCCCGCGCGGTATCTCATTTCGGCGATGACAAACCGCAGTGGCGGGAAGCATCGGCTAAAGCGCTGGCGACAATCACCCTCACCCAGCGGGCGACGCCGTTTATTTATCAGGGGTCAGAGCTGGGAATGACCAACTATCCTTTTAAAAAGCTAAGCGAATTTGACGATATTGAAGTTAAAGGTTTCTGGCATGATTATGTCGAAAGCGGAAAAGTGACGGCAGCGGAATTTCTCGACAACGTGCGCCTGACCAGCCGGGATAACAGCAGAACGCCTTTCCAGTGGGATAACAGTCATAATGCAGGGTTTACGTCCGCTACGCCTTGGTTTCACGTCAATCCGAACTATGTGCAAATCAACGCTGAACGCGAGTTAACTGAGGATAAATCGGTGCTGAACTACTACAAACAAATGATTCACCTGCGTCATCAAATCCCGGCGCTCGTTTATGGCGCGTATCAGGACCTCAACCCGCAGGATAATACCGTTTACGCTTATACCCGAACCCTGGATAATGAACGTTATCTGGTGGTGGTGAACTTTAAAGAACAGCCGGTTCGCTATACCCTGCCGTCTAAGGACGCCGTTGAGCAGGTTGTTATCGAGACGAATCAGCGCCGTGATACAGCAAAAGAAAGTACCGCGATCGCATTGAGTCCGTGGCAAGCGGGGGTATATAAATTACAGTAAGCCTGTACAGGACATTATCGGCATTATGTTTCCGCAATGTATTGCGCTATTGGACACGCATAAAAATACGCGGGCGATGATGTTCCAGAGGTGATTAAATAAAACGCACGGCCCCCGGTATAATATGGAAAACGGTACCGGGGAAGCTATTTAAATTTATTAAAATCGCCGCTGGATGGGGGGCTGACGCGATTGAAAAATAGCCCATCCACGCTGAAACTCTCTCCCTTTCAGACACCGGGTTTGGGCATGATAAGCCCACCTGTGAACGAAAGCCATTCCGATGGAATATTCACGATTGCGCCAGCGTAGGGTTTGTCAACTACCATTACTGGCCCTCGATATACTCTCATTTCATGATAAATACCAGTGCGATTCTATGAGCTTAGCGTGATCGAGATCAAAGAATTGAATCTACATATTTATGAGTATGAATAATCGTAAACTTATGTAATTCCGAGGTGGTAGAAATGGCAGTTAAAGATTTTTTTGTGCAGACGGAACCCGGCCGGCGTCGTTATGGCGTCGCGTTATTTGTAGGTATTATTGCCGGGGTAATGTCGGCGTTTGTAAAATGGGGAGCAGAGGTTCCTTTGCCGCCGAGAACATTTTCCGGCGGCCGGGATGAGTTTAACCCGCCGTACATTTTCTTGCGTGATTATCTTGGCATTGATCCTACTCATACGGTCTACACTTTTTCAGAACACATTATTAACCCGGTCATGGTTACGCATATTATTTTCTCTCTGGTGTTCGCCATTGGTTATTGTGTAGTCGCTGAGGTATTTCCTAAAGTGAAATTATGGCAAGGGGCATGGGCGGGGATCGTCGCCACCATTGCTGTTCACTGGATCTCATTCCCGTTACTGGGCCTGACGCCATCATTGCTCAATATCCCCGCCAGTGAATATATCTCTGAACTTGTCGGACATATATTTTGGTTCTGGGCGATTGAGATGATCCGTCGCGATCTGCGTAACCGTATTACTCACCAACCCGACGCAGAAGTCCCTCTGAGCTCTCCGTTCAGGTAATCCGGACCGCACTGCTAAAATTGGCCTCGAGGGGGGAGTAAGGTGCACGATTTTTTTGCCCCCTGCTCCCCGATAAGGGCTAAGGACGGAGTTCAGGTATGTTGTGTTTGCGAGCCTTCTGGGCAAGTTAATGCATCCTCACAAGGTACCCTGGGCACCTTTTCCAGCTAAGATCGCGGATCGCGACCGCCTGCGCTCCGCTGCTGTGCAAAGCCATGATGAAAATGCCCGACCAGCTTCATCGGGCATAGATAAGATTATCGGCAGGCGGAGCTTAATTCAGCGCCGGCCAGTAGCTGCGGTTAGCGACAATTAAATCATCGAGAATAGCTTTGGCCACCGAGGCGCTCGGCACCGTTTTAGATAAGGTTATTGCCTGCCAGAGCTTCTGATAGCTGCCCTCAACCCAGGCATCAACAACCAGCTTCTCGACGGCCACCTGCTGCTCCATCATCCCCTTCTGGAAAAGCGGGATTTTCCCCATCGCCAGCGGTTCCGGGCCGTTAATGCCCACCAGGCAAGGAACCTCAACCATCGCAGTATCATCAAAATTAGCGATAGCGCCGTTATTTTCCACAATCAACAGCATCCGCTCCTGAGTATTAAACGCGATTGCGCAGGCGAGGTCGACGATGAAGGTGGCGTGCGCGCCGGCATGGAAATGGGCGTCCCTCGCGCTCTGCCGAACGACTATCTCTCTGGCCATATCGAACACCTCTTTTTCTCTTCCCGCCATGACCTCGTTGGCGCGGGTAAAGTCAGGGTCGGAGTGGGCAACCTCGTAATCCGCATAGAAATAGTATTTCAGGTAGGTATTTGGCAGCGTCTCGGGATCGAGCGCAAAGACGTCTTTCACCTTTTTAAAGGTTTCAATCCAGCTCGGGGCTTTATGCTGAAAATCCTCTTTCGGACTGCAATAACCCAGCTCGGCGACATGACTCTTCAAGGCGGGCATTAAATCATTGCCGGCTTTATCCGTAATACTGGTCCACCAGCCGAAATGATTCAGGCCAAAATATCTCACGTTCATCTCTTTGCGCGAGGGAAGCCCAAGGATGTCGGCAAACAGCCCTTCAATCGCCACAGGCATGTCGCAAATATTGATGATTTTGGCCGCGGGCCGTAAGCGGCGCGTCGCCTCGGCAACGATAGCGGCCGGGTTGGAATAGTTAAGCATCCACGCCCCAGGCGAGTAGGCTTCCATATAGTCCGCCAGCTCAAGCACGCCGGCGATGGAGCGCATACCATAGGCAATTCCCCCCGGCCCACAGGTTTCCTGGCCGATAACGCCATATTTGAGGGGGATTTTTTCGTCTTTTTCACGCATCTCATAGAGGCCAACGCGAATATGGGCCATCACAAAATCGACGCCGCTGAACGCCTCCTGCGGATCGGTGGTGAAGCTGAAGGCGACCTGCGGATAGCGCTCCGCCACCAGAATGGTACAAGCTTCGCCGATAACGCGCTGACGATCGTGATTATTGTCATAGAGCCGAATCTCACTCAGGGGGAAACGGTCCATATTTTCCAGCAGCATCATTACAATACCCGGTGTATAGGTGCTTCCGCCGCCGGCAATAGTGACAACAAATTTATCTTTCATTCTCCACCTCTTTATTCATGAATATCTAAATAGCTATTTACGGCATTGCGAACTTTATTTACCCCTAAGCCGTAGATAACCTGAACGTGATGACCATTGATAATGACGCTGGCGCCACCGCTATTCTTCAGTATGCTTTCCTGAATCAAAGCGGGGTCCCGCACGTCGACCCGAAGTCGGGTAAAGCAGCTCTCGACGGAGCAGACATTCCCTTTTCCGCCCAGCCCAAGGACGACCTGTTCACCCGATGCTTTACCGGCAGGAGCGGCGCTCGCTTGCTTTTCGCCGACGGGCTCTCCCTGCTCCTGGCCCGGCGTGTTCATCCTGAAGCGGGTGATCATGAATTTACCGACAAAGTACATCGTCGCTGTTTCCATTAAGCCGAGGGCCACAAAGATGGGCCAGCGCGTCAGGTGCGCGCCTGCCGGAATGTTATAAACAATGAAATCGATAATGCCGTTGGTCGCACATACCCGGACGTTAAGAAGCCAGGCAAGCATCTGGAAAAATCCATCCAGCAGCGAATAAACCAGCCAGAGCAGCGGCGCGGTAAAGATAAATAAAAACTCAAAAGGCTCGGTGATGCCGACCAGAAACGAGGTCACGATCAATGGAATCAGGGTGATTTTTAATTTCTGCTTATTTTCTGCTCTGGCGGTTTTATAAAATGCCAGGGCCATGCCCGCTGTACCAAATATTTTCACCATCCCGTAGGTTAAAAAACGCGCCGAATCGCTTAACGCGCCGCCGGTATTACTGGCGATTTCAGCGAGGAAAATGGGCTTCGCGCCGACCACCGTTTGTCCCTCTATCAGCAGCTGCCCGCCGATGGAGGTAAACACAAAGGGCGACCAGATCAGGTGGTGTAATCCTGTCGGAATAAGGAAACGATTAAGGAAACCATAGAGAAACACGCCCGCCGCAGCGAAGGTTTTCATTACTCCGGTGAGAGCCGATATCCCATGTTCAACAATCGGCCAGAAGTAAACGGTACCGATGGCAAACAGGCCCACCAGCGGGATCATGATGATAAGCACGAGCTTACTGTTGCCATAGATGGAGAATGCGCCGCGAAACTCGATGTCCACGAATCGGTTGTGGATAAACGCCACGGCACAGCCAAGAATAATGCCGAGAAACACTCCCATATCAATAACCTGGAAGCCAAAAATAAAGGTTTGGCCGCTGCCGTATAGCTGCGCATTACTGCTGCCTGCGGCCAGTCGTTGAGTGAGGGTTAGCCAGCTGTTATTCGCCGCCAGATACATAAACCAGGTCATGGATGCAACGAAAGCCGCTTCCGCTTTACGGCTTTTCGCCAGCCCGCTGGCCAGCCCCAGGCAAAAGAAAAAGCCAAGATTATTCATGATTGCCCAAAGCATACTGGAAACATATTTACCCAGTAGATAAAGCGTGCTGCTTTCGGCCACCCATATTTTATTGCTAGTGATGCTGAGCAATGCAATCAAAAGGCCAATAACCGGCAGATATAAAACTGGCCCAATCATCGCTTTTGAAAAGTCCTGTAACTTTTTAACCCCAACCATTATCGACCCCTTTACCATCCGGCGCCTGCCAGCGCCGCGGAACATGGAACCCAGCTTATGTCGGGGTCGAAATAAATCAGATCGGCAAAATCATCATTTGTGATGAAAGTCATATACCTTTGAATGGAATAGATATATATGTAAAAGCCTGTTTTTAGATGACATTTCGATATCTGTAACGGTTAATTTATTTATTTTATTATTAATCAATGAATTAAATTACAATCTCGCAGCAACTCATCCATCAGAGACATCTATAAGTGATATACAAATCAATTGCAGGTGAGCTAAAAAATCGCATCAACAGCGACGAATACGAAATCGGGGATGCGCTACCAAGCGAAAAGACGCTGGCGCAGGAGCTTCAGGCTTCGGTGATGACTATCCGTAAGGCGCTAACGCTGCTTGAAGAGGAAAAACTGATCGTCAAACGGCACGGCAGCGGCTCGTATGTGGCGCGCAAGAGCAACTATCATGGAGGGGAGCTCGATGGGTTTAACTACCAGATGCATGTCGTCGGCGTGACCAATTATCGCAATAAGGTGATTGAATTCACCATGATCAACGCCCCTCTAGCTATCGCCCAGCAGTTAAAAATTGAGCCTGGGGAAAAAGTCTATTACGTCCGACGCATTCGCCTTATCGACGACGTGCCCATTCTGATTGAAAACAGCTATATCCCGGTGGCGATTTTTCCGTGGTTAAGCATCGGCAATCTGGAAAGATCGAAATTTAACTATTTCAAGAAAGAGTGCAATATTTCCATTCTCGAGAGCCATCGTAGCTATTCGCCGGTTCTGGCAACCCGGGAACAGGCGGAGTTCCTGCAGGTGCCGCAAAACAGCCTCCTGCTGCGGGTGCAGTCGCTCAGCTATGCGCAGAATAATATCTGCGTCGATTTATCCGATATCTACCAGAATACCAACAAATACAACGTCAAACATATCACCCGCCGTTAGAGCGCCGAGCCTCAGCTGGCGGCACGCTACGGCCCCGGCAGTCCGTTTGCATTTAGTTTGTCAGCACAGAGGGGCATATGTTTCCCCCTCTGCCGCACAACGCGCCGGATGCGGTATTTGACGCCCCAGGGATCGGGGCGCCGCTTCAGCTCACCTCGTGTTTATCGATGCGGCTACGCCTCATACGCCGCGGTATGGAAATCGATCTCCCACTGCAGCACCTCGCCGTACAGCGCTGACAGCGCCTGCTTTTCGCTTTCATTAAGCGCCATCGCGCAGCGGTCCAGATCCTCCTTCAACCAGCGGGCCTGGCGGTAAAACTCCTCTTCCGCATGCATTTCTACCCAGCGCCGGAGGTCCGCATCGCTCTGGCTGCCCTCGCTCACCCGCCGGCACCAGTGGTAGTACATCCACTCCGCGCCGAACATCAGGGTAATAATCTGTTCATAGCTCCCCTCCCGGGCTATCCGCAGCATGCCGTCGCGAAAGCGGCGCACCCCGGGCCGATCGTCCGGATAGTCGGCGGGATTAACCCGGCGCTCGGCCAGTACCTGTTCAAACCAGGCGATCTGCGTGTCCACCAGCGCATTGAGGACGCCGATCAGCCAGCGCTGCTGGTGAATATCCGGTGCCTTGCTGACGCCGAGGGCAAAAATCGCAATCGCCGTAGCGACGAAGTTGCCCTCAAAAACCAGATAGCGGTTAAATACCGTCTCCGGCAGGCGATCCTGCTCAATATCAACCACAAAGCGGTGCTGCTGCATCGCCTGCCAGACCTGCTGATGTTCACGCAGCAGGCGCTCGCTAAACGCTTCCATTACGCATCCTCCAGCACGGACTGGGCGACCGACATAAAGTGCTTAACCCGCGCCAGATCGACATCGTTCCACCAGACGCCGTCCACCTTCATGGTGCTGGCGACGATCACTCCCTGGGTGCGTCCGAGGATCTGGCAGACGTTAGCCGGCGTCACGCCGGAGCCCACCAGCAGCGGTAGCGCGGTTGCGGCGCGAATCTCATCGATTTCCTCCGTGGTGGCGCTATCGCCAGTGCGCTGGCCGGTAGCGATCACCGCGTCGGCTTCGAAGAAGTCCACGTCGCGGGTCAGCTCCTGAATCGAACGGTCGGCCACGATTGCGTGGCTGCCGTGCTTGACGTGGCTGTCGGCAAAGACGCGAATATGCTCCGCGCGCAGCTGGCTGCGATAGCGCAGCGCCTTCGCCGCCGCCCCTTCAATAAACCCCTCGTTGGCGATATAGGCATTGGCCCACTGGTTTACGCGGACGAAATCGGCCCCCCCCGCCAGCGCGGTAGCCAGCGCCGGAATAGCGGCGTTGGCCAGCACGTTAATGCCCAGCGGCACGCCGAAGCGCTCGCGAACTTTCTCGGTAATGACCGCCATCAGCGCCGATGTTTCAGGACCGATATCCTCTGGTTTGGAAAAGGGAATATCGCCGTGGTTTTCAACAATCAGACCGTGAACGCCGCCCGCAATATAATTTTCCGCATCACGAAGCGCCCGTTCAATAATACCACTTACTGATTTACCACGATATTTAGGCGTACCAGGAAAAGGGTCGCAGTGAATCACACCAATGACTACTTTACTACGTGAAAAAATATCTTGTATTGCATTGGTCTTTTCTGCTGATATAGAAGTCATGTTATCCATCCTGTTAAGGGAACACTATGCGTGTTTACGTTATCGGTAATATTACCGTAGATGAAACCTGGTCCATTTCGGATATCCCGAAAAAAGGCACCTCAATTCATGGTATTAAAGTTTCGCAGGATCTCGGCGGAAAAGGCGCGAATCAGGCGATTATATTATCCCGCTGCGGCATAGATACACGCTTAATTGCGGCCACGGGAAATGACAGCAACGGAGCCTGGATACGCCAGCAGCTAATAAATGAACCACTGACGCTGCTACCCACCGGACATTTCAACCAACATAGCGACACCTCGATTATCTTAAATAGCGCCGACGGCGATAATGCGATTATTACCACTACCGCCGCCGCCGATACATTTAGCCTCGATGATATTATTCCGCATCTGGCAGACGGCGCTGCAGGCGATATTTTGCTGCAGCAGGGTAATTTCTCGCTGGAAAAAACGCGGGCTCTGTTTCAGTTCGCCAAAGCGCGCGGTATGACGACGGTATTTAATCCTTCGCCGGTCAATCCTGATTTTTCTCTCCTGTGGCCGCTGGTCGATATCGCGGTCGTCAATGAGTCAGAGGCGGAGCAGCTGCAGCCTTATGGCGTACCAATCCTGGTCATTACCCAGGGCGCCGCCGGCGCCTGGCTGGTCCGCGAAGGCCAGCGCAGCTTCTCGCCCGCCGCCGCCGTCGAGGCGCTTGATACCACCGGCGCCGGCGACACTTTTCTCGCCGTCATGCTGGCCTCCGCGCTGCGGCGCGGAGTGGCGCCGGACGCCCTGGCGCTGGCTCATGCCAGCCGCGCCGGCGCCATCACCGTGAGCCGCCGGGGGACGTTCAGCGCATTCCCCGACGGCCAGGAACTCGCCGCCTTGTTAGCGACGGGCGATGCCTGAAGATTACTTAAACAGCGAGCGGTAGGTATCCACGTTCGCTTTGGTCACCACCGTAGCCGGAACCAGAATGGTTTTCGGCACGGTTTTACCCGAAGCGATCGCGTTCAGCGCCTTCAGGGCCTCAGCCCCCATCTGCTCAGGGTCCTGCTGCAGCACGGCGGTAACGTAGCCGCCGTCAATGCCCGAAATCGCCTTCGCCGTCAGGTCCCAGCCGAAGACTTTAATATCCTTCTGGCGCCCCTGGTTTTCCACTGCGGCAATGGCGCCCAGCAGAGCGGGTTCGCCGGTGGCGTAGATCGCCGTCAGATCCGGGTTGCCGGTAATCAGGTTTTCCGCCGCGGTCATCGCTTTATCCTGCACGTTCTGCCCGTCGACTACGTTGGCGATGGTAATTTTCGGGTTGCTTTTCAGCGTCTCTTCGAAGCCCTTCTGCCGCTGGTTCTGAATCGCCGAGTTCAAGGCGCCGACGATACCCAGCCGCGCCTGGCCGCCCATCTCTTTCTGCACGTAGTCAACGAAGTATTTACCAATGATTCTGCCTCCTTCGATATTATCCACGCCGACCTGAGCCGCCTGAGGCCCCGCCGGTAATACGGCATCGATAGCAATCACCGGAATGTTAGCGGCGGCGGCTTCTTTTACCGCTGGCATAATTCCGTTAACGTCGATGGCGGCGACGAGGATGCCTTTAACTCCTTGCTGAATATAGTTTTCAATCGCATCATTCTGCGCGACGGGATTATCGTTGGAGTTGAAAATGACTAAATCCTTTCCGCTCGCTTTGGCTGCATCCTGCGCGCCTTTATTCATCAGATTAAAAAACAAAGCCTGCTGATTAATTTGAACTAAAGCATAGGTTGGATTGGCGGCACTGGCGGAAGAAATAAAACTAAGCGATGCCAGCAGAGACGTTGCAATAGCAATAGAACGCAGTTTTCCGGTGTTAAATAACATCATCAGTATCCTCATCGGGAATAGTTGATAGCCAGCAGAGTTCCGCGCCGCGGTGCGAACGCAGAAGGATTATTTTTTGGCGGGCAAATATCGTCCAGATGGCCAGAACGATCGTCGATTGTTCGGCTGGACCTGCTTAATTTCATTCCGGCAACCGGTCCGTGTCGGTGCGCGACTGGAATGACTTAAACGGGTTTGGGAATCACTTCCCGGATGATGCGGTAAACTGCCTATACAATTCTCCGCCGATTAAATTTTGTCAAGCATTTATTTAACGTCGTTGTTGCCCGAGAAATTGCTGTATTGACCGCGCTTAACTATGTTACAGATAGCCGACTCTGGTAGAAATGGCGCAGGAAATGAGTATAAAACGCGTATTGTTATCCGATGTGGCAAAGCTGGCGGGACTGTCGAAGGCCACTTTATCTCGCTATATGAACAACAATATTGTGCTGCCGCAGGAAACTATCGACCGCATTGAAACGGCGATCCGCGAGCTGGACTATCGCGGAAATAGCCTGGCGCGCCGCCTTAGCAAAGGGGGCAGCGAAACCCTCGGGCTGGTACTCCCCGATATTACCAACCCCTTCTTCGCCGACCTGGCCGATGCCGCCGAAGAGGCCGCCTCGGCCAGCGGCTACAGCCTGGTGCTGTGCATCACCCGCAACAACCCGGAAAAAGAGTGCCAGTTCATTCGCTGGCTGGATACCTGCCAGGTCGACGGCCTGCTGTTCACCACCAACCGCCCCGACAACGGCCTGCTGCGTAAAGAGATTCAGCGTCACGAGCGCATCGTTTTGCTGGATGAGGATATTCCCGGCAGCACGGTGCCGAAGGTGTTTGCCGATAACGTCCAGGGCGGACGAATTGCCACGGAAAAGCTGATCGCCGCCGGGCATCGCCGTATCGCCTTCGTCGGCGGGCCGGACAAGCTGATGAGCGTCCGTGAACGCTACCAGGGATTCTGCACCGCAATGGAGCAGGCCGGTTTGAGCTGGCCCCCCGAGTGGGTAATGTACGGCGACTACCAGCGCGAGTTCGGCCAGCAGGCGCTGCGGCACCTGTTCAGCCAGCCGCTTCGCCCCACCGCCGTCTTCGCCGCCAGCGACTATCTGGTACTTGGCCTGCTCGACGGGCTGCGCGCCTGCGGGCTGCAGGCGCCGGAGGCGCTGTCGCTGGTCGGCTTCGATGACGCAAACTATGCCGATTTTACCCAGCCGCGCATCTCAACCATTCGCCAGCCCGCGCGCGAGCTGGGCCGCACCGCGGTGAGCATCATGCTGCGCCTGCTGAATAACGAGAAAGATATCCCGGCGGAAACCCGCCTGCCGGTGGAATGGATCGGTCGCGATTCGATCAAGATTTGTTAAGCGCGTCCCAAAATGGCGCAAAAGCGCCCAGTTTTGGCGCAAAAAACGTTCAACTCAAAATCTGTTGATTATAATTAGTAAACCGGTTTACTTATAAACCGTTAATAAATGCTTTCTTTTACAGAGAGTTAAGTGATGGGGCTGCTGTGTTTTTTCTGCCCTGGCACGGATGCTGCAATGTTCTAACTGGCGAACAAATATCTTAAATAGCGTTTGACCTGACCGTGCTTGTGAAAGCTCCACTCCGCAGGTAAACCGGTTTACAAGGGTGTAAGCCGTGTTGGATGGAGTTCTTTTACCCGGAAGGGCGAACATTTTCCCGGCAATAGCGATGGGAGTGATCGGATGCAGCAGCCACAAACTACCCCGCCAAGGGTAGAGATGATCAATATCACCAAGACCTACGGGTCGATACGCTCATTGCGCGGCGTGAACCTGGAGCTGGCTCCGGGCGAAGTGCTGGGCTTAGTGGGCGATAACGGCGCGGGGAAATCAACCCTGACCAAAGTGCTATCCGGGGCGGTGATCCCCACCAGCGGCACCATCCGCATCGATGGCGAACAGCACCAGTTTACCAATCCGGCGGACTCTCGCCGCTGCCATATCGAGATGGTGTATCAGGATCTGTCGCTGTGCGACACGGTCGACGTCGCGGGTAACCTGTTTATGGGCCGCGAGCCGATGAAATCGGTGCTCGGCATCCCCTTCCTCGACGAGGCCAAAATGCACGCCGACGCGCGGGAGATGCTCAAGGGGCTGGGTATTTCCATTCCCGATACCCGCCTGCTGGTCCGCAACCTCTCCGGCGGCCAGCGCCAGGCCATCGCCATCGCCCGCGCGGCGGCTTTTGACCCCAAGGTGCTGATTATGGATGAGCCCACTGCCGCGCTGGCCGTTGCGGAAGTGGAAGCGGTTCTGGAGCTTATCCGCCGCGTTTCCGCTCGCGGCGTAAGCGTCATTCTGATCACCCACCGCCTGCAGGACCTGTTCCTGGTCTGTGACCGGATCATGGTGATGTATGAAGGCACCAACGTCGCCGACCGCCGGGTGGCCGACACCAGCCTGAGCGATATCGTTAACCTGATCGTGGGCGAAAAATTCACCGCCCGCTCTGCGGCTGCACACTGAGGTAACAGGATGAGTATCATGAACTTAAGCAGCTCCCGCATGATCCAGCATTCGCTGCCCCGACGCCTGCTGCATAACCACTCGGGCGTGGTCAGCATCGCGCTGTTTTTCGTATTCTGCTGCGTGGTGTTTTCGCTCATTACCAGCAACTTCCTTACCGGTACCAACTGGCTGAATATCATTCGCCAGAGCGCCCCGCTGCTGATCGTGGCGACCGCGATGACCCTGGTGATTACCACCGGCGGCATCGACCTGTCGGTGGGCTCCACCCTCGCGCTGGTGGGCGCGCTCTCCGCCATCGCCCTCAACAGCTGGGGTTTACCGTGGCCGGTGGTGCTGCTCGGCGGTCTGCTGCTCGGCGGATTAGTCGGCGCCATTAACGGCTTCTTTATTGCCTATGAAGGCATTCCGGCGTTTATCGTCACCCTCGCCACCCTGGCCGTTGTTCGTGGCATCGCGCTGCTGGTGACCCAGGGCTATTCGATTCCGGTTCCCGCCGACAGCCTGTTTACCTTTATCGGGCGCGCCTGGGTCGTGGGTATCCCCATGCCGGCGCTGATCGGCGTTATGGTTCTGGTTATCGGGCATATCGTGCTGAATCATATGCGCTTTGGCCGCTACGTTACGGCTATCGGCGCCAACGCCGAGGGCGCGCGGCGCAGCGGGATTAACACCAAAGCGGTGACTATGAGGGTGTACATCATCAGCGGAATGGCCGCCGCGCTGGCCGGAATGATTATTACCGCGCGCCTCGGCAGCGGCTCATCCAACCAGGGGGAAGGCTTCGAACTGCAGGTCATTGCCGCCGTTGTACTCGGCAGCACCAGCCTGTTCGGCGGCTTCGGTACCATTATCGGCACGCTGCTCGGCGCGCTGTCGATTGCGGTCATTCAGAACGGGCTGATCCTGTCGCATATCTCGCCGTTCTACACCCAGATCGCCACCGGCACCATTATCCTGCTGGCTATCTGGCTGAACACCCGCATTCTTAACCCCACGCGCTCAGCGGCGAAAGGATAGCTCATGAAAGGATCAATTTTTCGCCACCCCACTCCGCTGCCGGTCGGCATCAGCAGCGGCTACGTGATGACGGTGCTTGGCCCGCTGCCGGTCAGCGAGATGGGCGTAACGCTGATGCATGAGCATATCCTGCTGGATGCCTCCGGCAAATGGGTTCCGCCCTGCTGCTGTAGCGATCGCCATCTTGCCGAAATGCCGGTGAAGATGGAAAACCTCGGCGAGCTGTCGCTGAACCCGCTGATCAGCCGCGATAACTGCCAGCTGTTTGACGTCGACGTGGCGATTGAAGAGCTGACGAAATATCGTGCCCTTGGCGGGGAAACGGTGGTCGATCCGACCAATATCGGCATTGGCCGCGATCCGCAGGCGCTGGCGCGCATCGCTCGTCTGACCGGGCTGAACATTATTATGGGCACCGGCTTCTATCTGGAGCCGTCGCACCCCGAGTGGGTGAAGAGCAGCAGCGTCGAACAGCTGACCGAGAGGCTGATCTACGACCTCGGCGGCGCGGAGGAGAAGCCGGAGATCGTCGCCGGGCTGATCGGCGAGATCGGCATCTCCAGCCGCTTCACCCCGGATGAAGAGAAGTCCCTGCGCGCGGCGGGCCGGGCCAGCGCCGCGACCGGCGTACCGATCGAGGTCCACCTGCCGGGCTGGGAGCGGCTTGGTCATCGGGTGCTGGATATTCTCGAACAGGAAGGGGCCGATCTGCGCCATACGGTGCTGTGCCATATGAATCCCAGCTTTGCCGATAAGCGCTATCAGCGCGAGCTGGCGCAGCGCGGGGCGTTTCTCGAATACGACATGATCGGCATGAGCTACTACTACGCCGATGAGTCGGCGCAGTCGCCCTCCGACGAGGAGAACGCCCGCGCCATTCGGGAGCTGATTGACGACGGCTATATCCAGCAGGTTTTGCTGTCGCAGGACGTTTTCCTGAAAACCATGCTCACCCGCTACGGCGGCCACGGTTACGGCTACATACTCAAGCATTTTGTTCCTCGCTTGCGGCGCCACGGCGTCAGCGGCGAACAGCTTGAAACCTTGATGATTAGAAATCCCCAGCGGGTATTTGGCGGATAAAAAGGAAAGGTCATAATGAAGAAGAAAATTTTACTGGTCGGTGAATCCTGGACCAGCACCTCAACGCACGTTAAAGGCTTCGATCAGTTTGCTACCGCTACCTGGCACAACGGCGCGACGGATTTCCTGGCGGCGCTGGCCGATAGCCACTATGCCATCACCTATATGCCGGCCCACGCGGCGGCAACCGAGTTCCCGCTGACGCAGGAGGAACTGCAGCAGTGGGATGCGATTATCCTGTCGGATATTGGCGCCAACACGCTGCTGCTGCACCCGGACACCTGGCTGAAAAGCCGCCGTACCGCCAACCGTCTGACGCTGCTGCATGACTACGTTGCTGCCGGCGGCTCGCTGATGATGATTGGCGGCTATTACAGCTTCCAGGGGATTAACGGCAGCGCGCGCTATCGCCATACCGCGGTGGAGAAAGTTCTGCCGGTGCGCTGCCTGGCGTGGGACGATCGCATTGAAACCCCGGAGGGCTGCTATGCCGAAGTGACCGAATCCCACGCGCTGTTTAACGATATTCCGGGCGAGTGGCCGTGGCTGCTGGGCTATAACGAAGTGGAAATGCACCCGGAAGGCAGGCTGCTGGCGACCGTTGCCGGCACCGGGCATCCGCTGCTGGCGGTGCGCGAATATCAGCAGGGGCGTTCGCTGGTGTGGACCAGCGATATGTCCGCACACTGGCTGCCCGAGGAGTTTGCCAAATGGCCCGGCTATCGCCAGCTGTGGATTAACTGCCTCGACTGGCTGACGGAACGCAGCTGATGGCGACCACCACCCTCGAACTGGCCCGGCATCTGCTGGGCTTTAACACCATCAATCCGCCGGGAAACGAAGCCGACTGCATGCGTTTTTTTGCCGACTGGCTTCGCGATAGCGGCTTCGAGATTTCGCTGTCGTCGTTCGGCGAAGGGCGCAGCAATCTGATTGCTCGTCTGCCGGGAGCGGCGCCCGGTAAACCGCTGGCCTTTACCGGCCATCTGGATACCGTTCCGCTCGGCAATGCGCGGTGGCGGTATGACCCCTTCGGCTCGCAGATCGAGAACGGGCGTCTTTACGGACGAGGCTCCAGCGATATGAAAGCGGCGATAGCGGCGTTCGCCGTCGCCTGCGTCCGGCGGCGGGAGGAGATCCTCGCCGGACGCGGCGCGGTGCTGCTCATCACCGGCGGGGAAGAAACCGGCTGCGACGGCGCGCGGGCGCTGATCGAGTCCGCTCCGCTGCCGGAGATCGGCGCGCTGATCGTCGGCGAACCCACCGCCAATTACCCGGTTATCGGCCATAAAGGGGCGCTGTGGCTGCGCTGTGAAACCCGGGGGAAAACCGCCCACGGGGCGATGCCGGAGCTGGGGATTAATGCTATCTATCTGGCGGCGGATGCCCTGGGTAAGATCCGCCATTTTTCGCCGGGTGCGCCGCATCCGCTGATGAAGCAGCCCACGCTGAACGTCGGGCGCATTGAGGGCGGGCTAAATATTAATTCCGTGCCGGACCGCGCGCGTTTTGATGTGGATATCCGCAGCGCGCCCAATTTACAGCACGCCACCATTCGACAGCGGCTGAGCTCGCTGCTTGGCGAGAGCGTGACGCTCTCCACGCTGGTCGATCTGCCCGCGGTGCTGAGCGAAGAGAGGCACGCATGGATAGCGCAGATTTATCGGCGCTGCCAGCCGCTGCACGACAGGCCGCTGGAGCCGCGCGTTGTGCCCTACTTTACCGACGCCTCCCTGCTGCTGCCCGCGCTGGATAATCCGCCCTGCATTATTCTCGGCCCCGGCGAACCGTCGATGGCCCACCAGACCGACGAGTACTGCCTGCTCAGCCGGCTGGACGAGGCTGAGCGGCTGTACGGGGCGATTATCGACGACTGGATGGACTAACGGCGCCAAAACGCTGCCCGCCCCTTCCGGATAAAGGCGGATTTTTTACTAAATAATCATCAGGGGCCGCCCTGCCCCTGCGTCAGCCAGCTCCGCAAGGAAAGCGCAGCCGGCGCGGATGCCGAACGCGGTTTATCAAATAGCCTGCCCAGCGCCGGAGGCCGGCGTTAATGACCCGGCGGAGCGCGGGTAAATAAGGTCTGGTCACGCGCCGCAAAAGTTTCAATTTCACCCCGAGGGGAAATATTATATCTTCATCAATCATCTGGCACCGCCCAGCCGCGTAGCTCCAGCACCGCCCAGCGCTATGCTATTCATTGATTAACAATATTGAGGTTGATCATGCAGCATCTTGTCAGATTTGGTCGTATAGCCGCCGTGTTACCCGTTAAAAACATCATGATTGCCAAAGAGTTCTATATCAACGGGCTGAACTTCAAGGCCGTTTTTGAAAACGGAGATCCGCTGGGTTTTATGATAATAAAGCGTGAAGAGGCTGAGCTACATTTGACTCTCCAGCCGCGGCACAAAGCGTCCTCGTGGCCTGTCGCACATCTTCTGGTTGATGATGCAAATGCCCTGTACGCCCGTTGTCAGGAAATTGGCGCCAGGATTATTAAAGGCCTGGAAGATAAAGATTATGGTATTCGGGCATTTGTTTTCGCCGACCCGGATGGAAATCGTATCGATGTTGGGCAGATCCTGCAGAAGTAATTAAGGTCGGTTTTATAGCCAACCCCCATATGTCCTTATACCGGTAATTTTCCACCGCCATAATAGCGTCGCTGTCGCCATCCCGTCTGCGACGCTAATATGCCGGGCGCTTATCTTACTGCTTCAGCTTTACTTCCTGCGGTGGTAGCATTTTAAGGCTTTCTTTCCATAAGGACTTTAAAATGAGCATCATTTATGTAGTTGTTTTAACTTATATAAAACCACTCGAAGAAGTTGATTCTCAAATACCTGCACATGTTGAGTGGCTTAAACAAGGCTACTCCGATGGCGTGTTTCTGGCATCAGGAAGAAGAATTCCCCGTAATGGCGGCGTCATACTTGCAAAATCTGACAACCTCGAATCTCTGGAAGAACGTCTCAGCCAGGACCCATTCCAAAAATTAAAAATAGCTAAAGCGGAAATTATTCCCTTCGATGCCAGTATGAAGGCTCCGCTGCTCGAAAATATTTTCTGACTTTACATCGGCTCAGTAGCTCATATTGAGCCGCCCATAACGGAACATTCCCCAGTTTGAATCGCCGCCGGCGCCTGACTATGCGGAAAACACCGGCCATAAAGAGAGCAAGCAACGCGTTTCATCTCCGTCAGGCAGCAATCAGGTGAAAAGCGATGTTGATGCGGGGCCGGGATACTTTCGGACTGACGAAGTGCAGAGATTCAGGAAAGGAATCGCTGCCAGGCCCCGCTGTGGCGGTAAACTATTTATGCAGGGATAAACCCTTTATAACCTTATCCACCGCTTTTTTATGGCCGCGGATACCGATACCGACGAAGTCCAGATTATCCGCATCGGCGGCGATAAATACTTCGCGATTTGCCTCATCATGCCCGGTGGAGAACATGGCATGAATATAAGGAATGATGGTCACTTCCCGCTCCAGCGCCTTACGGTGAACCGCCTGCAGTTTTTCAAGGTCCGCTTCAAAAATCAGCATGGGCTGGCCGGACATGTTGCCATAATGCCGGCCTAGCGAATCGACGTAAGGTTTACCCATAATTTCCGGAGCCGCAGAAGCAATCCCCGTAGCCAGAAATGCCACAACATTCAGGCGCTGCCAGTCAGGTAAGTCATCTCTCACGATAAATGCAATTTTGGTGTCAAACGTCATTCAAATATTCCCGTCTTTAACTACGAAGCAGGCATGTTCACATGACGGCGGAATATCAGTATAGAACGTTTGAGCAGTGGTTCTGGAATGCCGCAGGAGACATGCGGTAAGCGCGTCTGAACCAGCGGCCTAAATGACTTTGGTCGGCGAACCCCGTCTGCGACGCCACCAGCGACGGAGCAAATCCTCGGGCCAACAGCCCGCGCGCGGTGCGAAGGCGTAGCCTGACAAGATAGGCATGAGGCGACTGACCGAATGCAGCCTTGAACTGGCGGCTTAAGCGAAAGCGATCGATACCGCTGACCTTTGCCAGCTCATCAAGTCCGGGATTTCTTGCCAGATGCTCATACAAATAATCCCTGACCCGGTTCATTTTGATGCGAGAGTCGGTCAGCTCTTCCGAGGGCTTCAGTTCGACATGGGGTGTGAGGTGAGCCAGCAATCTGTCCAGACTTTCATCCCGCGCAAGCCTCCCCTCGCCGTTGTGTAGCGCATCAAAAGCCCGGGAGATCGACGCAATTAACGCGCGGTCATCCGTGAGGGTATGGCGAAAAGCCGCCTGTATTAGCGAAATATCCCCCATACCACGCTGGCGGAAGCTGTCCGACACCCACCGTTGCGGAATATACAACATGGAATACGTGAAGCCATCGCGTTGGGCGGCGTAACCATCATGCACAGCGCCGGGCTCGATGAGGATGGCCTTGCCCGGCGTGCTGGTATGTACCGTGCGATGGCAGCTGAAGCGCTGTGAACCCTGCAGGGTTACGCCCAGAAGTAGCTCTTCATGATCGTGGCTATCATAGGCGTGACCCGTAAAGTGGGCGTTAACGCTTTCGATGCCCGTTTCGGCATCACGACGAAAATCGAGCCAGTCTCCAGGCATCGCCTGCTCAGCAACTTCTGACATAACCACGCTCTGACAAAGATCGACGGAGAATCAGCCTGACTGCCTGCATTATTAGATGTTGTCCTGTTCAAATTCGGCTGCCACAAGACGGGACAACAGGGCCTGCAGCGTCGCCGCCTCCGCCTTCCCAAGTTTTTGTTCAAACTGCTGCTGCGCCTGCGCCCAGCTGGCATCCGACTCGCCGAGTTTTTCCCTGCCGGCCGGAGTCAATGACACCAGACGCGAGCGCCCATCGGAGGGGTCTGCGTCGACGCTTATCAGGCCATCCCGCTGGAGAGGTTTGAGCGTATGGGCAAGTCCTCCCCGATCCATGACCAGGGCCTCAGCCAGATGGCTGACCGACAGGCTGCCAGCTCGCCGTAGCTGGGCCAGAATCGCCCTCTGGGTGGTCTTGAGCCCGCTTTCAGCCAAAATACTGTCGTAATATTGCGACAGACGTCGGGAGGCTTTGCGCAAGGTAGTGCAGTGACAACTTACGCCAGACGACGCGCCGATACCCTCATTCTGAGACATACATCCCCTTCCTGATTAACGTTGACGTCTTGATTTTACCAGCATATGCTGATATTGCAAATAAGAGCATATGCACGTATTTTCAATCAGCCGCGAGGAGACGTTATGCCATTTGTTCGCATCGATTTACGTAAAGGGAAACCCGCCGACTATCGTCAGAAAGTAGCTGACGCGGTCTACGACGCATTGGTGAGCGTGGGCGTCCCGGAGAATGACCGTTTTCAGGCGATCGGTGAATATGAGCCGGCAGGGTTGATTTATGATCCGGGCTACCTCGGCATAAATCGCACCGATGACTTCGTTGCCATTCAGATAACCTGGAACGAAGGGCGTAACACGCAGCAAAAAAAGGCGCTGTACCGGGCCATTGCAGACGGACTCCACCACGCGGTGGGACTTCGTCAACAAGATGTCTTTATCAGTCTGGTGGAAGTCAAAAAAGAAAACTGGTCCTTCGGCAACGGTGAGGCGCAGTACGCGGACGAATGATCCCGGGCAACGGGGTGCGGTCAGAAGTGAAAAATAAAGTCGTTGATGACGTTTTATCAATTAACCTCGAGGGTTTTTAATGACATTTTCGCAAAATAAAAGCTTCTGGCTGATTACTGGCGGGGCGCTGGTCCTCTTTCTCTCCCTTGGGATAAGGCATGGATTCGGCCTCTTTCTGCATCCTATGAGCGCTGAGTTTGGCTGGGGACGCGAAGTTTTTGCGTTTGCGATGGCAATACAGAATATTATCTGGGGAGTTGCGCAGCCGTTTGCCGGGGCGCTGGCGGATCGCTTCGGGACTCGCAGGACCATCATCACGGGGGCGATTTTTTATACTGCGGGACTGATGCTAATGGGGTTTGCGCATACCCCCCTGCTGCTCTCGCTCAGTACCGGATTACTGATTGGTATTGGTCTGTCCGGTACTTCATTTTCTGTCATCCTCGGGGCGATTGGCCGCGCCGTTCCCGCTGAAAAACGTAGCATGGCAATGGGGCTCACTGCCGCGGCGGGGTCATTTGGGCAGTTTGCCATGCTGCCCGGCAGCATGGTGCTGATCCACTGGCTGGGATGGGCATCGGCCCTGATCGCTCTCGGCATGGTTGCTATGCTAATGCTGCCCGCCGCGGCGCTGTTTCAGCGTCAGGAAGCGGCGCATTCTGAACCGCATCAGACGATGAGCGAAGCATTACGGGAAGCTCTGGGACACTCCGGATTCTGGCTTTTATCCCTCGGGTTCTTCGTCTGCGGATTCCAGGTCGTCTTCATTGGTGTTCACCTACCCTCATATCTTATGGATAACCATCTCCCGGTCATCGCCGGAACCACCACGCTGGCTCTGGTCGGTTTATTTAATGTTTTCGGGACCTATTTCGCCGGGATGCTTGGCAGCCGCTATTCAAAAACAAAGCTACTGAGTCTGATCTACATTGTCAGGGCGGTAATCATTACCTTGTTTATCTCGTTCCCGGTTACAACCTGGTCGGCCTACTGTTTTGGTATCGCTATGGGGCTTCTCTGGCTTTCAACCGTACCGTTAACTAACGGAACGGTAGCAACAATGTTTGGCGTAAGGAACTTATCAATGCTGGGGGGAATTATCTTCCTGATGCATCAGGCAGGCGCTTTTCTTGGCGGCTGGCTGGGAGGATATCTTTACGATATCACCGGAAGCTATAGCATTGTCTGGTACGTAAGTATCGTTCTCAGCGTTATCGCTGCGGCGCTGAACTGGCCCATTCGGGAAGTTTCAAAGCGTGCGCTGACGGGGCTGAAAGTATGAATTGTTCATTCAGGACCGTAGCGGCTTGCCTCATTCTGGCCCTCCTGCTGCTGATATTTCTCATGTGGCGAGAAAATAAAGACCTGATACTGCATATCGGCATGAGCCACTGCTTCTGATTAACTTTTCACTTTACAGAGCAGCGTCGCTGTTATTATCGTCAGCGACGCCTTCTTAATATCCTCATCTCCGTTCGGCATATTTGCTGCGTTTATGTTGATAGAGTAAATCGTCAGCTTTGAGCATCGCCTGCGCCAGCGTATCCCCCGACTGAAGTTGATACGCGCCCCAGGAAAACGCCACCAGCCTATCACGATCGATGGTGAGCAAATGTTCCTGCGCGCGGGTAATAACATCGCGGGATTTATTCAGGGAATAATCAATAAGAATCAGACAGAACTCATCGCCGCCCAGCCGTATTCCGTAGTCGCTCTTACGAATGGCGCTCCCCAGCGCTGAACCCAGCATCTGTATCGCTTTATCCCCCATATGATGGCCCTGGGTATCATTAATTTTTTTAAGCCCATCGCTGTCAATTGCAATAACCGTGACCGGGATATTTCGCTCAACGAGGGAGCGGATTTTTTGTTCAAACTCCGGCGTCATGATTTTTCTGTTACACAGTCCGGTCATCGCATCCGTCACGTTATCCCGGGAAAGCGATTCATGCCTGATTAACTGCTTACGGGCATAGCGACATAGCGCCCAGGTTCCCAGGATATAAAGCATGAACAGCCATAAATTGGCAATAATGACGTAGATGGCGTCCAGCTTCGCATGGAGGGTGTAATACTGGGTAAGCGAGTCTGCGTAGCTGATCAAATCATAAGTTTTGACGTAGGGTTTATGGAAAAAAATATGCGTTCCAGTCACATTATCAGTAACATACAACGAGAGGAAGCGCCACAGCAGCGGGCGATCGACGGTTTTAAACGAAACCACAAGATCGTTAATATTGATGTCTGTAATCAGAATGCCCTTCACCTTATCCCCCAAAAACACCGGGGTAAGCATGCTGATAATATTGTTTTGGGTATATCCATCATGATAGATATGAGACAGCGTGCTTTCACCTTTAAGCAGGTCATTCAGGGCGTTGTCATCAATAGAAATGGTGTGCGCGCTGCGCGCAATATTGATGCTGCTATTATCGCCAACTAACCAGTTACTAAAAGTGTAATTCTGAGTATTAATCAAATGATTAATATAAATATAGTTATGAGAAAGATCGATATAGTATCTGATATTCCTGAAAGTATAACCGGCATAGTTTGAAAAGCTGTACTTCGATATAGCCGCGCTCTCCGCGGAGTGAATAACCGCCAGCGCATTAATATCACCCGCCCATTCTTCACACGATTCATTGCGGGTTTGCAGGGTACCTTGCAGGTTATTTCTGTTCTTTTTCAGCAGATTGAAGCCGTGGATGTCGCCTTCAGTTTCAAGGGACTGACAGACATTTTTCCGTTCACGTTCGCTTGAGGGGGCAGAAAATGCCTGGGTATAAAATGCCCGCGAAAGCCGGGTGGCAATATTCTGGTTAATGGACTCTTCATGGAAAAGTGCTGATTTACCATTTTCGGCAACATATCCCATATAATTCTGCAAAGCACGCCCTTCACGAACGGCCAACGCGGTAAAAAGAGCCGTAGTGCAAACCACGATCAGTACGATTGCGCTGATATATTTTTGACTGGACAAGATGGCTAACTCCCTGTCGTACCACCAACAAGTGACGGCAATTATAGCATCAATCAATACCTTCTCACCCGGTAATGACCACGGGAAACATGTCCGTTGAGCTCAACCGGCCGCGAAATTCCCGGCCACGACGGTTTAAAGCAATATCGGGCAGCAAATACCGCCGGCGACGTGACGGCGCTGCCCGCAGAGAGCGATCCCGGTCAAGGCATTCAGCGCGCTACCGTGGCATAATGCGTGAATACCGTACGGTATAGTTATTCATTTTTTAACCAGCTAAGGGTTCAACATGAAGGTACTGACGCAAGCGCGCCGCGAGGGGATCGTGGCCGCCGCCGCCGAGGTGTTTCTGGAGGTTGGCTACGAACGTGCCTCAATGGATGAAGTAGCCAGACGTGCCGGTGGCTCGAAGGCCACGCTCTATAAATACTTCTCTTCAAAAGAGGCGTTGTTTGAAACGGTTGTGCGCAACTACAGCGCCAGGTTTCTCACCGAAGCGGCAAGCGGGCTGACTCAACCGGAAAACCAGCACCTCTCCCTGGAACAAAAACTCATCCGCTTTGGTGAAGATATGCTGCGGGTAGTGGCATGCGATAACCAGGCGCTGCAGATCTATCGCGTTGTGCTGGGCGAAGCCGGCCACTCCGATATCGGGAAACTGTTTCTGGAATCCGGCATCCGCCAAAGCATGGAGGCGCTGGCCCAGGAAATGCAGGCGGCGATGGAACGGAGTGAACTGGCGCCGTCGGAGCCAATGCTTCGCGCCATCCAGTTTACATCGCTGATCAAAGCGGAAACCGAGGTCTTGTTTTTCTTGCGCAATATGCCCGATTTTACTCAGGAAAAAGTCAGTGAGATGGTCAGGAATGGCGTGCGGCTGTTTCTCGACGGCGCGCTTAAAAAACCTGAATAGCCCCTACCCGGCCAGCGGGCATGTGAAGACCGGGTTCGCCGCCGCGAACCCGGTTGTTTATACGCTAAGAAAGATTAGTCACGGCGACAAACTGCCGCGCCCGTCGCCACCCAGTCCGTCGCGGTCTGTCCTATCTGGCTCGCCAGGCGCTCAACCACGCGCTGCCAGGCAGCAAACATCTGCGCCGGATCGCCGGAGAGAGTTTGCGACAGGTGGCTTTTGCACACCAGCCGGCGATTTTCGTCCCCTCGCTGCGTGGATAGGCTCCAGCCAGCATCCAGGCTGACGGCCTTGCCGGGCCAGCTATCAAA